>Ga0081539_10000027_pt1 | contig 328691 bp, 334 predicted proteins | sample TabmetS4T2R2_FD_71023 | JGI IMG/M metagenome (GOLD analysis project Ga0081539, IMG submission 71023) | Tabebuia heterophylla rhizosphere microbial communities from the University of Puerto Rico - S4T2R2 | ecosystem: Host-associated > Plants > Roots > Rhizosphere ...
TCGGCGCCGTGCGGGGGGTGAACGGCGGGCTGGAGCTGGGCGTGCTGACGGCGTTCACCCTGTACCTGCGGCGGTTCTACGATCCGCTGGACGAGCTGGCGATGTTCGCCAACTCGTACACGTCGGCGATCGCGGCGCTGGAGAAGATCTCGGGTGTGCTGGACGAACCGCCGACGGTGGTCGAGCCGGCCGCGCCGCGGACCTTGCCCACCCGCGACACGGGCCGCGCGATCGACTTCGAGGCGGTGGAGTTCCGGTACTCGCCCGCGACGCCGGTGGTGCTGCCGACGTTCGACCTACGAATCCCCGCAGGTCAGACGGTTGCCCTGGTGGGTGCGACGGGTGCCGGCAAGTCGACGATCGCGAAGTTGGTCGGCCGCTTCTACGACCCGTCGGCGGGCCGGGTGCTGCTGGACGGCGTCTCCCTGCGCGACTTGGCGGACGACGCCCTGAGGCACGAGGTCGTGACGGTCACGCAGGAGAACTTCCTGTTCGCGGGCTCGGTGGCGGACAACATCGCGCTGGGCCGCCCGGCCGCGACCCGCGCCGAGATCGAGTCCGCCGCGGCGGCGGTGGGCGCGCACGAGTTCATCGCCGCGCTGCCCGAGGGCTACGACACGGATGTCCGCAAGCGCGGCGGCCGGCTGTCCGCTGGGCAGCGGCAGATGGTGGCGTTCGCCAGGGCGTTCCTGGCGGACCCGGCGGTACTGGTCCTGGACGAGGCGACCTCGAGCCTGGACGTGCCGACGGAACGCGCGGTGCAGCGGTCCCTGGAGTCGGTGCTCGCCGACCGCACGGCCCTGATCATCGCCCACCGCCTGTCCACGGTCCTGATCGCGGACCGCGTCCTGGTCGTCGAACAGGGCCACATAGTGGAGGACGGCTCCCCCGCCGAACTGATCGACGGCCGCGGCGGCCGCTTCGCCGCCCTCCACCGCACCTGGCTGGAGTCCCTCGCGTAATGGCGATGCCCTGAAGGACCCCTTCGAGACGTTCAACGTCTCGAAGGGGTCCTTCAGGGCATGGGCGGCCAGGTGTGGACGGGGGCGTTCGTGGCGGAGAGGTCGCGGTAGCGGGCCAGCATGCCCACCAGGGCCTCGTCGCGGGTCAGGCCCTCGGACTCCAGGCGGGCCACCGTCTCGCGCTGCCAGATCGAGCCCGTTCGCTGGGTCAGGCAGCGTTCCTCGATGACCCCGAGGTAGCGCTCCCGCACCGAGTCCGCGACGCCGCAGGCGCGGAGGCCCTCATGGGCCATCGGCAGCAGCCGGCGCAGCACCAGCTCGTCGGGCGGCACCCAGCCGATGCCGGGCCAGTACAGCTGCGCGTCGAACGCGTGCCGGGCCCCGGAGTACATGTTCTCCTCGGCCGCCTGGAACGACATCTGTGTCCACACCGGACGCTCGGCCGTGGCCAGGGCCCGCTGTGCCCCGTAGAAGAACGCCGCGTTCGCGATGAGGTCCACGACCGTCGGGCCGGCCGGCAGCACGCGGTTCTCGACCCGCAGGTGCGGCACGCCGTCGAACACGTCGTAGACCGGGCGGTTCCAGCGCCAGATCGTGCCGTTGTGCAGGCGCAGCTCCGACAGCTTCGGGGCACGCCCCGCCGCCAGGGCCTCGAACGGGTCCTCGTCGTCGACCTCCGGGAGCAGCCCCGGGAAGTAGCGCACGTTCTCCTCGAACAGGTCGAAGATGGACGTGATCCACCGCTCCCCGAACCACACGCGTGGCCGCACGCCCTGGTTCTTCAGCTCCTCCGGCCGCGTGTCGGTCGCCTGCTGGAACAGCGGGATCCTGGTCTCGTGCCAGAGTGCCTTGCGCAGCAGGAAAGGCGAGTTCGCCGCGATCGCGACCTGAACGCCGGCAAGGCACTGCGCCGCGTTCCAGTGCGCCGCGAACGTCTCCGGCGGCACCTGGAGGTGCAGCTGCGCGGACGAGCACGCGGACTCCGGCATGATCGAGTCCATCGACTCGCGCAGCCGCTCGCCGCGCTGGCCGGGGATCGACGGGCCCTCCATGGCGAGCGTCATGTCCTCGCCGCGCGCGGCGAAGATCTGCTCGTTCAGCACCGCGTAGCGGTGGTTGTGCGACAGCCACCGGGCGCGGAAGTGCTCGTCCCGCAACGTCGGCAGCATGCCGATCATCACGATGCCGGCGCCCGCGTCCTGCGCCTTGGTGTTGGCGTCGGCGAGCGACACCCGCAGCTCGACCTCCAGCTCGTGCGCCTGCACGCCGGAAAGTGGCCGCGGGAGCACGTTCAGCTCGATCGTGTGCTGCCCCAGCTCGGTGGTGAACGCCGGGTCGTCGAGCTTCTCCAGGACCACCCAGTTCGCCATCGCCGGCTGCAGGCCCTCGTCGACGAGGTTCAGCTCGACCTCGAGGCCGATCTGCGGTGGTGAGGTCGAGAAGCCGCCCTCGGTGAGCATCCTCGCCAGGGCGTCCAGGCAACGCTGGACCTTCAGTCGATAACGCTGACGATCCGACCGGTCATACGTCTCGGTCGCGACATCCTGACCCATACCGCCCCTCCCAGCCGAACCGAGCTGCTCGGCGTGCGCGCGGAAGTTCAACCGTGACATACGTCAGAAGGTCGTTGCTAGGGGCCAAAAAGGTGCATCGATCGAGAATCCTTGTTACGCAGAGCAAAACACGTACACGCGTCACGTAACAGTTCCCAGGGTGTGGAACCATTCAGGGGTGCTCGAGGTGACCGACCCTGACGACCCAAGGCTCGACGAATACCGCTTCCTCCGCACCGCCGACCGCAGGCCCGACCGGCCGGGCGGGCTCGGGCTGGTGATCGCGGAGGGCGTGATCGCCGTCGGCCGCATGCTCGCGTCCCATTATCCGGTGCGGTCGATGCTCGGCGTGCGCCGCAAGCTGGAGACGCTGCCGATCGAGGACCTCGACGCGCCGGTGTACGTCACGACCGCCGAGATTATGGCGGAGGTGATTGGTTTTCACCTCAACCGGGGTGTTCTGGCAATGGCCGACCGTCCCACCCCGCCGTCGGCAGTTGACGTGATCTCCGGGGCCCGGCGGCTCGCCGTGCTGGAGGGCGTCGGCGACCACGAGAACCTCGGCGCGCTGTTCCGCAACGCGGCCGCGCTGGGCGTCGACGGCGTGCTGCTGGGCACGGGCTGCGCCGACCCGCTGTACCGTCGCAGCGTGCGAGTCTCGATGGGACATGTGCTCTCGGTCCCGTTCACCACGCTGACGCCCTGGCCCGATGGTCTGAAGGTCTTGCGTGACAACGGCTTCAGTGTGATGGCGCTCACGCCGTCCGGATCGTCGGAACTGTCCTCAGTGGCCGTACCAGCGAAGGCGGCCGTCCTGCTCGGCTCGGAAGGCCCTGGCCTGTCACCGGAAGCGATCGCGGCGGCCGACGTGGCGGTGCGGATTCCCATGTCAGGCGCCGTGGACTCACTCAATGTGGCGACGGCCGGCGCGGTCGCCTTCTACGCGCTGAGCGCGAGTCGGTAGTTTCGGAGCGTGTCGATGTCGGGGATCCAGTTGCGGGCGAACGGCGACCGCGCCGTGCTGGTGGACGGTGACGGCGAGGCCATGACCGAGCCGAGCCGCCTGCCGTTGGGCACGGAGCTGACCGACGCGCTCGACGAGTGGGCGAAGGTGGCCGCCGCCGTGGCCCGCGCCGAGCCCGGGGTGGCCGCGGGTTCGGTGGTGTCGCGGCGAGGCCTCCAGCTGGCCGGCCGCGTGGCGACGTCCCTGGGCGTCGCGGTGCGCTACGTCGACCCGCTGTCCGGCGCGGAGTCGGTGGTGGAGCCGGTCCGCCTGCCCAAGCGCCCGCCCCGGCCGCCGCTGCCCCCGGAGCCCATGCCCTGGCTGACGGGCCTGACGGTCTCGGGCGCCAGCCTCGCGTTCACGGTCGTCACGGTGGTCACGCTGGCGGCCACCCTCGCGGAGACGTACTCCCTGCTGGCCCTGGCCTCGAACGTCGTCGTGACGGCCGGCCTGCTGCCGTCCCTGTGGCTCATCCACCGCCAACCGATCTGGCGCTGGGTCTCCTACGGCGTGGCGGTGGGCCTGGGCCTGTCCTGGCTGGCCCTCCCCCTCGTCCTCTTCTAACGGCGTGTCCAACACCGCGGGCCCGCGTGTCCAACGCTCCGGTGCGGTGAGTTCAACAAAGGCGCCGACCGAGCGGTAGGCGGGTTTGTTGAACTCAGCCGTCCGCACGGTTGGACACGCGGGTCGTGGGCGTTGGACACGCGGTTAGGGGCGGGGCGGGAGGACTGCGGTGAGGGCGGTGGCGGCGTTCAGTAGGGCGCGGGAGCGGGTGTCGATGCTCGCGTCGCGGCTGGCCAGGGTGTTTGACAGGTCCGCTCGGCCGGTGCGCAGCCGGGGCATCAGGTCCTTGAGCGGCGCGATGCGGTAGCCGGCCAGCCGCAGCTGGTGGACGATGCGCGCGTCGCGTACCTGGTCGGGTGAGTAACGGCGGTGCGGGGTCCGGTCGGGGATCACCAGGCCCTCCGCGTCCCAGTGCCGCAGGGTCGACGGGCGTACGCCGAGCGCGGTGGCCAGCTCGGAGATGCTCATCGAGTCCGTGGGGCGCACCTCCAGGATCGGCTCGGCCGCGATCGACTCGGCGGCCGCCCTGGCCAGGGCCAGCTCACGGCGTTCGGTGTGCAGCCGGGCGTGGGCCTCGTCGAGCAGGGCGAGCACGTCCGCACCCGTGTGGGCGGCCCGCATGATCCGCTTCGCCTCGACCGGGCCGGCGCCGGCCGCGAGTGCCCGGTAGGCCAGCGCGGCGTGCAGGTGCGGCTCGGCGTAGACCCGGTAACCGCTGGGTGTCCGGTCCGCCGGGGGCAGCACGCCGTCCCGTTCGAGGTTGCGCACCTGCTGCACGGAGTACCCGCTCCGCCGGGCCAGCTCCGCAGTGCGCATTTGCGACTTCCCACCCCGTCACCTCGGCCGTCAAGCACCCAAGTCTCCACAAGCACTTCAATGTAACGCTTGAACACATGACTGTTGACGAGATCATCGAGTACGTCGAGGGCCTCGGTGGCGTCCTCGCACTGCGACCGGCCCCCGGCGACGGCTCACCCGAGCTCGCCTGGGGCGACACGTTCTTCTACTACGCCCCCGACGGCGTCGTCCCCAGGACCCAGCCGTTCGCGACGATCGTGACCAAGGACTACCCCGACGACGAGCGGTCCCAGCTGAACCGGCCGGACAGGTTCCGGGTGAACGTCCACGCCGGCACGGAGGCCTTCACCCGCTGGACCGGCCACCCGCCACGCGAACCAGCCACCGGCGACCCGAGCGTCCCCGATACCGTGTTCGCCCACCCGGTCTACGCGCGGCAGGGCTGGCTCGCCGTGGTGAACCCGGGCGCCCGAACCGGGACGGCGGTCCGTGACCTGCTCCGCGCGGCCCACGACGCCGCCCGCACCCGCTACGAGAGGCGACGCGCATAAGAATGCAGGTCAGCATGGCGACCAGCGCCGGCAAGGCCCGGCCGAACGAGGACTTCGCCGGCGCCGTACCCGGCGCCGCCGTGCTGCTGGACGGCGCTGGCATCCCCGGCGCCGAGTCGCTCTGCTCCCACGGGGTCGCCTGGTACACCCACCGCCTGGGCGGCACGCTGCTCGGCCTCCTGTCCCGCGATGACGGTCAGGACCTCGCGGCCGTCCTCGCCGGCGCGATCGGCGAGCTCGCCGCCGACCACCGCGACACCTGCGACATCACGCACGTCAACAGCCCGCAGGCGACCGTGGCGATCGTCCGCGTCCACGGGGACCGGCTGGACTACCTCCTGCTCGCGGACTCCTACCTCGTCCTGGACCGCGGCGAGCCCGAGGTGCTCACCGACGAGCGGGAGGTCGCCACGAGGCGCGTCTGCTCGGCGCCCCTGGACGGTCTCCACCCCGGCACGCCGGAGTTCGACCGCGTCCGGGACTCCTGCGTCCAGGCGTTCCGCGCCCGCCGGAACCAGCCGGGCGGCTACTGGGTCGCCAAGGACGACCCGCACGCGGCGGCCGAGGCGGTGACCGGCAGCCGGCCACTGGCCGACCTGAACGGCGTCGCGCTGCTCAGCAACGGCGCCAGCCGCGTCGTGGACCCGTACGGGCTGACCGGCTGGGCCGGCGTGCTGGACCTGCTCGACGCCGGCGGACCGGCCGAGGTCATCCGCCGCGTCCGGGAAGCCGAGGCCGGCACCTCTCACGCTCCCGACGACGCCACCGTCGCGCACTGCACCGACCTGCGGTAATAGCCGAGACCCCCGCGCCAGGCAGTGCCGTTTCTGCCGTATCGACGCGGGGGTCCCGCTGTTCCCGAACTGACTGCCGCTCCCACCACGAAGCGACGAGCTAAGGTTAGCCTAACTTAATCTACGCGCGCAAGCTCGGGGGTGACCGCCTGTCGCTCACGCCGCACCCACGGCAGCCGGGTCCGCACCTGAATGCCGCCGCGACGTGCGAGAACCCACCCGCACACCGCCGTGGACACAGCCGCGATCAGCCCGCCGACGATGAACGGCGACCGCCCGCCGAACTCGGCCGCCAGCCAGCCGGTCATCGGCGCGCCGATCGGGTTGCCGCCGATGAACACCAGCATGTAGAGCGACATCACGCGGCCACGCATCTCCGGCGCGACCGACAGCTGCAGTGTGCTGTTCGCCGTGTTCATGAACGTCATCATCGCCAGCCCGCACGGGATCAGCGCGATCCCGAACGCCACATAGGTCGGCATCACGCCGGCCAGGACCTCCAGCAACCCGAAGGTGAACCCGGCGCCGACCAGCAGCGTCAGGCCCGGCTTGCGCCGCGTGCTGCGCCGCACGGCCAGCAGCGCGCCGCTGAAGCTGCCGACCGCGAGCAGCGTCGACAGCAACCCGTACCCGTCGGCCTCGCGGTGGAACACGTTCGCCGCCGCGATCGCCAGCGTGGTGAAGAACGTGAACGCGAACGTGCTCACGCAGAACACCAGCACCAGCACGGCGACGATGTCCGGCCGCCCACGGACGTACCGCAGCCCCTCCCGCAGCTGACCACGGCGAGACGTGGCCCCCTGCGTCCGGTGCAGCTCGCCCGGGTTCATCCGGATCAGGTTGACGATCACGGCGACCGTCGACAGCGCGTTGACCAGGAACACCCAGCCGGTCCCCGTCCAGATGATCATCACGCCGGCGATGGCCGGGCCGAGGATCCGCGCCAGGTTGAACGTCGACGAGTTCAACGCGACCGCGTTGGCCAGGTGGTCGCGGCCGACCATCTCGGCCACGAAGCTCTGCCGCACCGGCGGGTCGAACGCCGTGAACACGCCGAACACCAGGCACAGCAGGTAGACCTGCCACAGCTCGACCAGGCCGGTGACGTCGAGCAGGCCCAGCACCAGGGCACTCACCGCCATGCCGGACTGCACGATGATCAGCAGCTTGCGCTTGTCCCACCGGTCGGCGAGCACGCCGGCCCACAGCGTCAGGAACAGCGTCGGCAGGAACTGCAGCGACGCGGCGACGCCCAGTGCGACGGGGTTCTTGCCGGACAGCTCCAGGACCAGCCAGTCCTGGGCGATGCGCTGCATCCAGGTGCCGACGTTGGAGACGATCTGCCCGGACGCGAAAAGCCGGTAGTTACGTACCCGCAGCGACCCGAACATGCCCCGATGTTTGCTCGCGGGCTTCGAGTCCTCGGCGAGGCCGGCTCGAGAGGTAGTCGTGTCTGTTGTGAGTTCTCTTGGGTTCTCCGCCACTAATCCTGTTGGCTCGCCATCCGGTCGATGATCTCCGCCGCGCGGGAGAGCACGTCGCGCTCCTCCCCGGTGAGCTCCGCGAGACGCTTGTCCAGCCATGCCTCGCGCGCGGAGATGTCCGCCCGGATGTGCGCGCTCCCCTCCTCGGTGATCTCGACAATGGCCTGCCGGCCGTCACTTGGATGTGGTCGACGGCTGACGTAGCCGAGCTCCTCGAGAGCAGCGATCACCCGGGTCATGGATGGGGGCTGGACAACCTCCTTGGCCGCGAGCTCACCTGGGGTGAGGGGGCCACACTTGTACAGGCAGAAAAGTGCGGACAGCTGGGTGAGCGTGATCGAGGAGCTGGTGCGCTGGGCCCGGAGCCTGCGGTTGAGCCGCACCACGGCCAGCCGCAGCCGACTGGTCAGGGAGCCCTGAGCAGCGTCCAGGACTACGTCCTGCTCCACGTTCGACACATTGTTAGCATACCTCACGAGTTGAGAATCGTCACTCAACATGGTTGATGGTTCGCTCCGGACCCGCCGGGCATTACGCGAGTGCGGCCCGGATCGGCCCGATCGCGAAATACACGACGAACGCGGCGGCCACGACCCACATCAGCGGGTGGATGCCGCGGGCCCGGCCGGTCGCCGTGCGCAGCAGCACGTAGCTGACGAACCCGGCGCCGATGCCGTTGGCGATCGAGTAGGTGAACGGCATCACCACGATCGTCAGGAAGGCCGGCAGCGCGACCGTGAAGTCGCTGAAGTCGATCTCCTTGATCTGGGCCATCATCAGCACGCCGACGATCACCAGCGCGGGCGCGGCCGCCTCGACCGGCACCGAGTTGTACAGCGGCGTGAAGAACATCGCGGCGATGAACAGCAGGCCGGTGACGATGTTGGCGAGCCCGGTCCGCGCGCCCTCGGCGATGCCGGCCGCGGACTCGATGTAGACGGTGTTGGAGCTGGACGAGGCCGCGCCGCCGGCGACCGCGCCGAGCCCGTCGACGAACAGCGCCTTGCCGGTGTTGGGCAGCTTGCCGTCCGCGTCGAGCAGCCCGGCCTCCTTGCCGAGGCCCGTCATGGTGCCGATGGTGTCGAAGAAGTCGGTGAGGACGAGCGTGAAGACCAGCAGGACGGCGGTGAGGATCGGCACCTGCACCCAGGCGTCGAAGTTGACGTCGCCGAGCAGGCTGAGGTTCGGCGAGTCGACGACCTGGTCCGGCAGCGCCGGGTAGCCGAGGTTCCAGCCCTTGGGGTTGGTGCCCATCGACGGCCCGGCGTCCACAATGGCCTCGAGCACGATCGCGAACACCGTGGTGGCGATCACACCGATGAGGATGCCGCCCTTGACCCGCTTGGCGACGAGGATCCCGGTGACGATCAGCCCGACGACGAAGGTGAGCGTCGGCCAGGAGGCGATCGACCCGTTGATCCCGAGTCCGACGGGGACCGTCGTGTCGGCCGCGTCGGGCAGGCGCCGCACGAAGCCGGCGTCGACGAGCCCGATGAGCGTGATGAACAACCCGATGCCCACGGCGATGGCGGACTTGAGCGCCGGCGGCACGGCGTTGAACACGGCCGTCCGCACCCCGGTGACGACCAGGATGAGGACGACGACCCCGTTGACCAGCACGAGCCCCATGGCCGCCGGCCAGGACATCTGCGGCGCGATGCTCACGGCCACGAACGCGTTGATCCCCAGCCCGGTGGCCATCGCGAAGGGGTAGTTGGCGACGAGTCCGAAGAGGATCGTCATGACACCGGCGACAAGGGCCGTGACGGCCGCCACCTGGTCGGTCGGTAGCCAGCCGCCGAACTTGTCCTGATGGGCCGGATCGTCCGGGAAGCTACCGATGATCAGCGGGTTCAGGACGACGATGTACGCCATCGTCACGAAGGTGACCAGCCCGCCGCGCACCTCGCGGCCGACGGTGGAGTCCCGCTCCGAGATCCGGAAGAACCGGTCGAGGGCAGCTGTCCTTGTCGCCATGGCCCGGTAGCCTCGCTTATGTGTCCGACGTAGGGAAACCCGACGCGCGAATCGAAACACAGAAGTCACCTCCGCCGCTCTCCGGCCGGCTGCTGGCACTCCCGCCGCTGGTCTACGTGGGAACGGCGGCGTGGTTCGTGGCCGCCTGCGTGCTCGCGATCGGGCACTACGTGTTCGACGTGTTCCCGCCGATCTGGCTGTGGACGGCGCTCGTGGGCGCCGGGCTGGGCCTGATCGGCTTCCCGATCATGGCCTGGCAGCGCCGCGCGTCCCGCCGTGGCGCCCGCGGCGCGCAGCGGATTCTGTGACCCGTCCGGTGACCGAACTGGACGACGCCGCCGCCGTGTTCGCGCGGGTGCGGCCCCGGCTGTTCGGGATCGCCTACCGGATGCTCGGGTCGGCGGCCGAGGCCGAGGACATCGTGCAGGACGCGTGGATCCGGTGGCAGGGCACCGATCGCGCGGTCGTGCGGCATCCCGACGCGTTCCTCGCCACCACGACCACGCGCCTGGCGATCAACGAGGCGCGGTCGGCGCGGGCGCGGCGGGAGGCCTACGTCGGGCCGTGGCTCCCCGAGCCGGTGGACACCTCCGCCGACCCGGCGCTCGGCGCCGAGCGGGCCGCCGGGGTGGAGTTCGCCGTGCTGGTGCTGCTGGAGAAGCTGTCGCCGACCGAGCGGGCCGCGTACGTGCTGCGTGAGGCGTTCGACTACCCCTACGCGCGGATCGCCGAGATCCTCGAGGTGTCGGAGGTGGCCGCGCGGCAGCTCGTCAGCCGGGCCCGCAAGCACCTCGCCGAGAACCGGCAGCGGCCGGTGACCTCGGCCCAGCGGCGGGAGCTGCTCGAGTCGTTCCTCACGGCGGCGCGGACCGGCGACCTCGCGGGCCTGGAGGGACTGCTGGCCGAGGACGCGGTCAGCACCTCCGACGGCGGTGGGCGGGTCCGCGCGGCCAAGTTCCCGGTCGCCGGGCGGGACCGGGTGGCCAAGTTCGTCGCGGCGTTCGCGAGCCACTTCTGGACCGGTGTCGAGACCTCGTTCGGCCAGGTCAACGGCGAGGACGCGGTTCTGCTGCGGCGGGACGGGGACATGTTCTGCGTCCTCACGGTCGACGCCTCCGCGGGCGGGATCGAGAGCGTGTCCTGGCTGATGAATCCGTCGAAGCTGTCCCGGGTCGGTCAGGACACGTAGGTCTCGGGGTCGTCCAGCAGCGCGGCCAGCAGGTGGCGGTCCGCCCAGCGGTCGGTCGTCCAGGCGAGGGCACGGGCCAGGCCCTCCGTCGAGTCCTCGCAGTGGACGACCTCGCCGTCGACCCACCACGGGACGTGGCGGCCGGCCACCGTCAGTCGCGTGTGGACGATGGGGCCGCCGGGCGGCACCGGGAGGTCGGCCAGGTCGCACGCGTCGACCACCGCACCCAGCTCGGACCACCGGACCGGCTCGCCCGTGCTGTCCGGGGCCGCCTGGCCGGCTTCCGACGCCAGGGGGATGTCCAGCAGTTCGGCCAGGGGCTCGGCCAGGTCGAAGTCGACCGCCACGTAGCCGTCGGTGACCGGGGCCAGCCACGGGGCGTCGAGCACGGCCGCGTTGTCCGTGACCTCGCCGTCGAGGGTGCGTACCTCGGCCGGGGGGTCGACGTACGCCGGGTCGATGACGTCGTCGCGGACGGCCTCCGCCAGCGCGGCGTACGCGCGGAGGGTGATGCCGCGCGACACGACACGCGACGGATCCGCCAGACGGTCGAGAACGTCCTCAGCGTCCTCAGTGGACTCGACGGCCAGCTCCGCGCGGACACCCATCAGCGACTGGAGTTCCGGCTCCAGGTCGGTCGGGGCGACGTCGTACAGGCCCACCAGCTCGTCGGCGTCGGGGAGGCGCCAGTACGCGGGTGGTTCGCCGGCGAGCAGGGCGTGGTGGGCGATCCACCAGGCGGTGTAGCCGGTGCGCATGACCCGCCACGTGTCGGGTTCGCTTGCCAGCAGGCGGATCGCGGTCGGCCACGCGTCGTCGGCGACCAGGTCCAGGTCGCGGATCGCCTCGACGCGGACCGGGGGTTCCGGTTGGTCGTCCCACCAGTCGGCCTCGTCGGCCAGGTCGTGGTCGGGGCCTGTCGGCGCCTCGTCGGTGACGATCGTGAAGCCGGTGAGAACTCCCACCGCCGCAAGGGTTTCCGGTGTCCACCGCTCGGCCGTGTCGTCGGCCAGGACGCCCAGCGGGGAGTTCTTGTCCAGTACCGCGAGGAACCGCGAGCCGGGGAGGGCCAGCTCGTCGGCGCGGCGCCAGTCGCCGTCGGCGGCGCGGAGAGCCAGCGCGCCCAGCCACGGCTCCTCCCCCGGGCGGACGCCGGCCTCGGACACCAGGCGCAGCACGGTGTTCGCGAGGCCTTCGGTGTCCAAACCGGACTCCGCGTCCTCGATGCTGTGCTCGACGCGGGCCGCCATGGAGGCGAGCAGGTCGGCGGGACCGCCGCGTTTCGCACCGAGGCGTTCGAGGAGTGGGTGGGCGGCGTCCGGGTGGACGACGTTCACACCGTCCATACTGGACAGATCGAGGTCCGACACCAGCACGCCACGCGGGCCCGGCACGGTGCGGCCGTCGACCAGCGGGACCGGCAGGCCGCCGAGGTCGTCCAGCGCCGACGGGTCGTTGTCGACGATCTTGGCCAGGGCCGCGTAGAGGTCGCGCCACTCCGCCGGCGGGCGGGAGATGCCGGTGAGGTGGTCGACCACGTCCGACAGCCGCAGCCGGACGACGTCCAGCGCGGCGAGCGCGGCGGCGTGCTCGACGAGTTCCGCCGTCACCAGGCCCGGGACGTACTGGGCAACGGAGTCGGCGAGTTCCTTGCTGGGCACGGGAAGCAGCCGTGCCTCGGCCGGCGCCAGCTCGCGCCCGTCGAACGCCGGGGCCAGCCAGCGGGCGGTACGCAGCTCGGCGAGCACCGCCTGCCGCAACTGTTCGTCCACTTCGGACAGTGGAAAGCCGGGCAGTGGCACGGCTTTCGGCCTTGCCAGCGGGTCGACATGGTCGAGCAGCCGCGGGTAGGCACGGGCCGCGGCGGCGAGCACGTGGTCGGTGGCGACCCCCGGCCGGACCCGGCGCCGGGATGGTTCGGTGGGCAGCGTGGCGATGAGCCGCGCGGGCAGGGAAAGCCGCTCGTCGGTGGGTGTCGGCGCGTGGAGGACGTCGGCTTCGCGGGGCAGCGGCTCGCCGGCGTCGTCGACCTCCAGCGCCCAGCAGACCGTCCACTGTGGCCTTGCTTCCGCGCCGAGAGCGGGGTCGGGCGGGAACTCGCCGCGGTCGCGGACGACCACCCAACGGGTCGTGCCGTCGGGACCGTGGATGGCGTTGCCCTCACGCCACCAGACGCGGTCCCCGACCTCGAGGCGGGCGAGCCCGTCGAGGGAGAGCAGCACGTCAACCGCCTCGGCGGCGAAGTCGTCAAGGAGGGCGCCGGCGTCGACACCGGCACGCAGCGGCAGCCGGACCTCGGTGGTGAACCCGTCCGGCGGCGGCTCGTCGGTGGGCCAGACGAGCCGGAGCACAGGCACCTGGTTGGCACTGCCAAGCTCGGCCTGCGCGCGATCGACGTCGAACGCCACGCCGCCCGTAGTGGAAACAATTCGAGGCGCGTCGGAAACCGTGAGCACAGCGGCGAACCCGACCCCGAACCGCCCGACACCCTGCTGCTTGGCAGACGCCCGCAGGGAAGCCAACGACTCAACCCCTTGGCGACTAAGAGGTTCCCCGGTGTTGGCGACCCGCAGCTCACCGTCCACAAGCGACACTCGAAGGTGGCCACCCGCCCCGGCGGCGTCGGCGGCGTTCTGCGCCAACTCGATCAGCAACCGGTCCCGGTATCCCCCGAGGACGAGGTCCTCCTCGGCGTTGGTGTCCTCCCGAAGCCGCGTCGGCGAGGACAGCCACGAGGCAAGCACCGACTCCCGCAGGGCGGCGGTGCCGAAGGGATCAGTCATCCTCGGCGGGCCCGAAGGACCTGCGCTGGATCAACCCACGCGGGATCCGGATCGAGAGCCGGGGCATGCGCTTGGGCCCCAGGCCACGCGGCAACTCAATCTGGGGGCGAAGAGGGCTGGGGGTAGCTGGGCCGACTGGTTCATCCAGCTCGGGCGGCGCCGGCCGGTACCGACGCACCGCTGGACGGCCCGGCTGGGCAGCGGCCTCAGTTGCGGTCTCACCCTCGGTCTCAGCCACGGGCTCGGCAGGAGCCTCCGCCTCGGCCGCGGCCACGGACTCGGCCACCACCGACTGGGCAGGAGCCTCAGTCTCGGTCCCGGCCTCCGCCTCGATCGCCACCGGCTCGACAGGAGCCCCAGTCTCGGTCCCGGCCTCCGCCTCGATCGCCACCGGCTCAGCAGGAGCCGGGGCCTCGGTCCCGGCTGCAGCCTCGGTCACCGCCACCGGCTCGGCAGGAGCCTCCGCCTCCGTCGCAACCACGGACTCGGCAGGAGTCGCAGCGGCCGGCTCAGCAGGAGCCGAGGCCTCGGCCGCGGACTCGGCCACCGTCGCCGCCTCGGCGGGAATCCCAGTCTCGGTCGCGGCCTCAGTCGCCGCCACCGACTCGGCAGGAGTCGCGGCTGCCGGCTCAACTGCTGCCGGTTCGGCAGGAGCCTCCGCCTTGGTTGCGGTCACGGACTCGGCCACCGTCGCAGGCTCGGCAGGAACCCCAGTCTCGGTCGCGGCCTCAGCCGCCGCCACCGGCTCGGCAGGAGTCGCTGCCTCGGTTGCGGCCGCGGACTCGGTCGCCACCATCGGCTCGGCGGGAGTCTCGACCCCGGTCGCCTCGGCCTCAGTGACAGGCAACGGCTCGGCAGGAGCCTCCGCTTCCGTCGCCGCCACCGACTCGGTAGGAGCTTCTACCTCCGTCGCCGTCGGCTCGGCAGGAGTTTCCGGCGCTGGCTCGGCGGGAGTCGCGGCCGCCGGCTCGGCGGGTGTCTTGGTCGGGGGCTCGGTGGGGGTCTGGACCGCTGCCTCAGCGGGCTCCGGTTCGCGGGCCTCGGGGATGGCCGCGGCCGGCGGCGGGATCTCGTCCACCACGGTCAGTGGCTCGACGTCCAACTGGGCGTCGTCGTAGATGAGGTCGGCTACCAGGACCGGGGAGACCTGTTCGACCTCCGCCTCCGAGTGGGCGCCGCAGCCGTACTCGGCGTGTACGACATGCCCGTCGGCTGGGGCCAGTTCGTTGCCGCAGGTGCCGAATGACGCTCGCAGCGACCCGGCCAGCGGTAGGTAGAAGCCGCACGTCCCACAATGGGCCGGCGCGCTGCGGGCCATGTCCGAACGCGGGCCGAACTCGCTCTGCTGCCAGCGGTCCGCCGCGTCCAACCGCGCGGGACGGGACATCACGCGGGTCCGCCCGAGGCCCAGCTCCATCGCGGTCTCCTCGACGGCCGGGTCGTCCGACTCGAGGTAGGCCGGCACCAGCCGGGGGTCGTCGGGGGACGTCGGGAGGAGGTCGCCGACGCCGAGGTCGCCGGCCTGGACGCGGTCCTGCCACGGCACCCAATCGGGCGCGACCAGGGCGTCCGGGCCGGGGAGCAGGACGACCTCGCTCACCGTGATGTCGGTGTCCGGGCCGGCACACGTGATCGTCACGGCCCAGCGCCAACCCCGGTACCCGGGCTTGTCCGCCTCGAAGAGGTGGGTGACCGCGGCTTCGTCCTCGATGTGGTACGCGACGTAGTCGCCAACGCGCTCGTCGCCCGCCTCTTCCTGCGCGGCGGCACGCGCGAGGTCGACCTCCGTCACCAGGGCGGGGTCGCTCAGGTCAGACTGCTGCACGTTCATCGGGAATGATTGTGCCCCACCGGGCGAGCACCCGAACGAAGGGTCGTGCAAGGCTGGCGGAGTGAGGGCTCTCGTCGCTGTCGCATCCGTTCTCGTGCTCGCCGGCTGCTCCGCCGGCGGCGAACCCGACGGCGAATCCAACGCCGCCCCCACCACCAGGCAGGAGACCCTGCGGGTGGACGTTCTTGAGAAGATCCCCCACGACCGGCAGGCCTTCACGCAGGGGTTCGAGCTGGTCGACGGCGTGCTCTACGAGGGCACCGGGCTCGAGGGCAAGTCGAGCATCCGCGAGGTCGACCCCGAGACCGGCCGCGTGGAGCAGAAGGTGGACCTGCCCGCCGACCTGTTCGGCGAGGGCATCACGGTCGTCGGCGACAGCATCTGGCAGATCACCTGGCAGGACGGCGTGGCCATCCGGCGCGACCGGAAGACGCTCGCCGAGCAGACCCGGGTCGACTACGAGGGCGAGGGCTGGGGCATCTGCCACGACCAGGAGGCTGACCGGCTGGTCATGAGCGACGGCAGCGACCACCTCACCTTCCGCGACGTCAGGACCTTCGCGACCACGGGCGGGGTGGACGTCCGCGCCGCCGGCCAGCCCGTGAAGGAGATCAACGAGCTGGAGTGCGTGCCCGACCAGGACGGTCACACCCAGGTCTGGGCCAACATCTGGCAGACCGACGAAATCGTGCGCATCGACCCGGCCAGCGGCAACGTCACCGCCACCGTCGACCTCCAGGGACTGCTGCCCGCGACCGAGCGCGCCGGCACCGACGTCCTCAACGGGATCGCCCACATCCCGGGTACCGACGAGTTCCTCGTTACTGGAAAGCTCTGGCCAACGATGTTCCGAGTGAGGTTCGTCACGTCAGGTCCGTAGCCGGTTCCCCTGACTGAGTGAGCCGTCCTTGCAGTGCTGGCTCACCACCTAGGGCAGGATGGAAGGCGTGAGCAAGAAGCGTCGGAGCTGGACCAAGCAGCAGGCGCCTACCTGGCAGCCTCAGCAGCAGCATCCGCCGACGCGCGCCTACGAACAGCCCGCCGCGCCCCGGGAAGAACCGCTGACCAACGCGATCCCCGCGGCGAGCCATTACCCGCAGCAGGAGGACCTGCGCAAGACCCGTCCGGTACGCCGGGAACCGCCACCACCCCCGCAGCCGAGGGACTGGCGTGACCCGCCGCCGCGCCGCGACTGGCGCCAGGTGCCGCCACCGCGCCGCCAGCTGCCGCCCACCCCGCCGACACGGCCCATGGACTACGACTACGACGGCGGCCCGCCCGAGACCTACGGCCCCGACGGCTACGCCCCCGGCCAGCAGGCGCAGCAACCCCCGCCACCCCGGCCACAACAGGGTCCCCAGCCGACCAAGGTCGCACCGCCCGGCGGCAGCGGCCCCGGCTATCCCAAGAAGCTGACGGTCACGCGGGTCGCCGCGATCCGGAGCAAGGAGCTGACCAACAAGGCGGCGACCGCGTTCCGGCGCGCCGTGAACGCCGACGGCGCCGACAAGTCCGGGCTCACCGCGCTCACGTACGCGACGATGCTCAACTACGCGAGCGACGCGGCCATGGCCGTCGCGCTCGCCAACACGCTGTTCTTCTCGGCGGCGGACGCGAACTCGTCCAAGGGCAAGGTCGCGCTCTACCTGCTGATCACGATCGCGCCGTTCGCGCTGGTCGCCCCGGTCATCGGGCCGATGCTGGACCGCATCCAGCGTGGCCGCCGGCTCGCCATGTGCGTGACGTCGATCGGCCAGGCCCTGGCGTGCATCGTGATGGCCACGAACTTCGACGGCTGGCTGCTGTACCCGGCGGCGCTCGTGAAGATGGTGCTGTCCAAGTCGTTCACCGTGTTGAAGTCGTCGGTCACACCGAGAGTTGTGCCACCCGACATCACGCTCGCGAAGACGAACGCCCGGCTCACCACGTTCGGCCTGGTCGGCGGCGCGGCGTTCGGCGCGGTGGCGACGCTGGTGCTGCAGCTCTTCGACTCGGGTGGCGCGCTGTGGTTCACGGCGATCATCTGCGTCGTCGGCGCGGTGCAGGCCATGCGGATCCCGGCGTGGGTGGAGGTCACCGAGGGCGAGATCCCGGCGACGCTCGACGCGCACCCGGAGAAACCGCGGCGACAACCCATGGGCCGCAACGTGATGGTGGCCCTCGCCGGCAACGGGACGATCCGCGTGCTGACCGGGTTCCTGATGATGTTCTCGGCGTTCGCGGTGCGGGAGCAGACGCAGGGGCATGCGTTCAAGCAGCTGCTGCTGCTCGGCATCATCGCCGGCGCGGCGGGCGCGGGCAGCTTCATCGGCAACGGCATCGGCGCGCGGATGCACCTCGGCCACCCCGAGCAGATCGTGATCGGCTGCATCATCGGCTGCCTCGCGGCGACGTTGGGCGCGACGGTCATGCAGGGCATCGCGACGGCCGCGGTCGTGGGTCTCGTGGGCGCGATCGCCAGCGCGCTGGCGAAGAACAGCCTCGACGCCGTCATCCAGGACGATTTACCCGAGGAGTCGCGCGCGTCCGCGTTCGGGCGGTCGGAGACGGTGCTGCAGCTGGCGTGGGTGTTCGGCGGTGCGCTGGGCGTGCTGCTGCCGCCGACGTTCTGGGTCGGGTTCCTGGTGGTCTCCGTGCTGCTGGCGGTCGGGTTGGTGCAGACCATGCTGACCCGCAAGGGCCAGACGCTGCTGCCGTGGTTCGGCGGCGAGCGGCCCGTGCGCCCGTGGCGGACGGCGACGGGACCGCAGGCCGCCTTCCAGGAGGGCCCGCCCGGCCCGCCCGCCAACCAGACAAAGGACCAGTCGTAGTCTGCTGGCGTGCGCAAGCTGCTGGTCCTCGTGGTGTTGGTGCTGGCCGGGTGCTCGTCGAACGAGCCGCCCGCGACCCCGCCGCGGCCGCGCGTCGACTTCACGGTCGCGTCGAAGAAGGTGACGGCCAAGCCGTTCCTGTACTGCGACCTCAAGGTCGAGGACTGCCGCCGCGACAACACCGCGATGATCAAGATGGCCGTGCCGCCGGGGACACCCGTTCGTGTGACGGTCCCGCGCGAGGTGGCGGACACGCCGTGGTCGGTGGTCATCCAGTACAAGACGGCGGCCGGCGAGCAGAAGGCCCCGGTGACGGTCGCGACTTTCGCGCCCCGCAAGGAAACCACGTACGAGGCGTTGCCGCCGGAGCCGGGCGCCCAGCTCCAGACGGTCGAGGTCAAGCAGGCCGGCGGCGTGCTGGTGCAGGGCGACAACGGACCGGAACCGGTGACGCAGGCGGCATGGTCGCTGCAGGTGACCGCCTGAGTGGGTGATGGACAGACCTCTCGCTTGACGTGACACTCGTTCACGTTGAGTCTGGCTGGAGGTGTGTCAATGAGGACCGCTCTGCTTGTACTTGTCTGTCTTGTCGCCACCACCCTGACCGCGGCGACCGCGCACGCCGCCGCCGAGCGATACGTCGCGCTCGGCGACTCGGCTGCGTCGGGGCCGCTGATCCTGCCGGTGGACCTGTCGTCGCCGGGCTGCTACCGGTCGCAGCGCAACTACCCGAAGCTCGCCGCCGCGAAGCTCGGCGTCCCGATCGTCGACGTGACCTGCTCCGGCGCGGACACGGCCGACATGACCGCACCGCAGGGCACGGACTTCGGCGACGTGCCCCCGCAGTTCGACGCGCTGACCGCGGACACGACGCTGGTCACGCTGCAGATCGGCGGCAATGACGCCGGCCTGGTGGGCCTGGCCGAGTCGTGCCTGAACCTGCTGCCCGAGCCGTTCGGCACGTCCTGCGCGGACACCAACACCGCCGGCGGCGGCGACGTCTACGGCGAGCGGGTGGCCGCGGTCGGGCCACGCGTCGCGGCCGTGCTCGACGGGATCCACCAGCGGTCGCCGGGCGCGCGGGTGTTCGTGGTCGGGTACACGACCTACCTGCCGCCCAACGGCTGCTACCCGCTCGTCCAGGTGTGGGCCCGCGACGCGAACTACATCCAGGCCAAGATCGACCAGCTGAACGGCGTGCTCGCGTCCACGGCCGCGGCTCACGGCGCGACGTACGTCGACATCCGCACCCCGGGCATCGGGCACGACGTGTGCACGCTGCCGACGGTGCGCTGGGTCGAGCCGTTCATCCCGGCGAACGTCGCCGCGCCGCTGCACCCCAACGCGAACGGCATGGCCGGCATGGCGGTGGTGGTGGCCGCGGCCGTCGCCTAGCGGCAATGCCTCGAAGGACCCCTTCAGGGCGTTCAACGTCTCGAAGGGGTCCTTCAGGGCAGGCGGGCGCGGCGGGCGCGGCGGGTGCTCAGCAGGGTGAGGAGCACCAGGGCGATGCCGAGGGCGAGCATCAGCCACCACACGCTGCGCGCCGTGCCGGTGAACGAGGCGCCGCCCGCCGCCAGGGCCGGTCCGATGATGGCGCCGGCGATCGCGACGCCGAGCGTGGTGCCGGTCTGCCGGCCGGCTGAGGCGAGTGCCGCGGCCAGGCCTGCCATCGAGCGTGGCATGCCGGACACGGCGGTGTTGGTGATCGGCGGGTTGACCAGGCCGAGGAAGACGCCGACGAGCAGGTACATCGCGATGACGAGTGGCAGGGCGGTGTGCGGCGTGAGCCACAGCAGCGCCGCCCCGCCCATCGTGAGCGCGGTGCCGGCGATCAGCAGCGGGCGCCGCGGACCGTGTGCCGCGACCAGCCGCCCGGAGACGATCGAGAGCAGCAGGACCAGGCAGCCGATCGGGAGGAGGCACAGGCCCGCGGCCAGGGGCGGCAGGCCGCGGACGTCCTGCAGGTACAGGGTCGTGACGAACAGGAACGCCTGGAACCCGCACAGCGCGACGATGGCCATCACGATCGCCGACGTGAACGGGACGCTGCGGAACAGGCGCAGCTCCAGCAGCGGGTCACGCCGCCGGGACTCGTAGCGGACGAGCCCGGCGAGGCTCACGACCGCCACGGCGACCAGCGTGAGGATCGCCGGCGAGTGCCAGCCCAGCGTGCGGGCCTCGATGACCGCGTAGACGACGCAGCTCAGCAGGACCGCCACCAGCGCCTGGCCGACCAGGTCGAACCGGCGCGCGCGTGCGGCGCGGGACTCCGGCACGAAACGCACGGCGGCCGCGATCGCGACGGCGACGATCGGCACGTTGACGAAGAACACCGAACGCCAGCCCAGCGTGTCGACCACGACGCCGCCGAGGACCGGGCCGAGCGCGAGCGCCAGGCCGCTCATCGAGCCGAACACCCCGATCGCCCGGGCACGCTCGGCGGGATCGGTGAACGTGTTGGCGACGATCGCCATGGCCACCGGGTTGAGCATGGTGCCGCCGGCCGCCTGGACCACGCGGGCCGCGACCAGCCACCCGATGCCGGGCGCGAGCCCGCAGCACAGCGACCCGAGGCCGAAGATCGTGAGCCCGACCAGGAAGACCCGGCGCCGGCCGAAGCGGTCGGCCATGGAACCGGACAGGACCAGGAAGGCCGACAGGACCAGCGTGTAGGCGTCGACGGTCCACTGCAGGCCGGTGGGTGAGGCACGCAGGTCGTGCCGGATGTCCGGGAGCGCGACGTTGACGATGGAGATGTCCATCACCACGACGATGATGCTGGCGCAACAGATCGCGAGGACCAGCGCGGGCTTGAGTGTTGAACGATCCACGGCTACCGACCGTAGGATTTAGAGTGTGCTCGAAGTCAAACCGCAGCCGGGCGTCACCATCGCCGAGGCGGCCCGCCGTACCGGGGTGAGCGCGCACACGCTCCGGTACTACGAGCGCGCCGGCCTCGTCGTCACACCGATCGACCGCACGAGCGGTGGGCGCCGCCGGTATCGCGAGATCGATCTGAAGTGGATCGTCATCTGCACGAAGCTGCGTGCCACGGGGATGCCCATCAGGAGCATCAGGCGGTACGCCGAGCTGGTCGCCGCCGGCCCGGGCAACGAGCAGGAACGGCTGGTCCTCCTGGAGGCCCACCGCGCCGACGTGCTGGCGAGGCTCGCGGAGATCCAGGAGAACCTGCAGGCGATCGACCACAAGATCGACGTCTACCGGGGCAGCATGGCGGCCGGCGACGCGGACCAGCTGTGGGCGCCGCGCTGAGCGCCTGGGCCACGGCCGCCTCGCCACACCCGGCCGCCGCACCGCCCTGAAAGGCGCTTTCGGGACATCGCTCCCTGCCCTGAAAGGCGCTTTCAGGACGCCCAACGTCTCGAACGCGCCTTTCATAGCACCGGCGACGTCTCGAACGCGCCTTTCAGGGCACCGGCGACGTCTTGAACGCGCCTTCAGGGCACCGGGCGCGTCTCGAACGCGCCTTTCAGAGCACCGGCCACGTCTCGAACGCGCCTTTCGGGGCGGGCGGCGGCGGTCGCTTAGCCTGCGAGGACTTTCCGCAGCTGGGTGGTGAAGGGCTCCGCTTCGTCGGCGTAGCCGCCGTGGTCGCCGGGGAACAGGGCCAGTTCAGTCCCCAGTTGCTCGGCGAGGGCCACCGCCGTGCGGTTGGCCAGTTGGCCTGTTGACGTCTGCCCCGCCGCGACCACGATCCGGACGGGCGCGGCGCGGATCGCCGCCACGTCCGGGGTCACCAGCGAGACGGGCCTGATCATGTTGCGCAGGAAGAAGCCCGCGTCGGACAGGGCCTCCTCCGGCAGGGGCATCGGGTGGCCGGCCGCTTCCGGGGGTGCGATGCCGATGTACGCCAGGAACCGGCCCATGGCGACGGCCGTGCCCTCGGTTCGGTAGCTCTCGTACAGCCCCTCGATGGCGGGGCGGATGTCCGCGGCGTCCGGGAGGAGCTGGGTCAGCGGCGGCTCGTGGGCCACCAGCGTCCGCACCTGTTCGGGGTGCCGCACGGCCAGCTCGAGTGCCGCGATCGCGCCGCCGCTGGTGGCCAGGACGTCCGCTGGCTCGTCGGTGACGGCGGACAGCAGGCGGTGCAGGTCGTCGGCCAGGATCGCCGGGGTCACCTGGGCGTCGGGGTCGGTCACGGAGCTGCGGGCGACGCCGCGCGGGTCGTAGGTGACGACGGTGTGGTCGGTTGCCAGCAGGGGCACGATCGGCGCGAAACCTGTCGCGTCCATCGGTGCCCCTGCCAGCAGCAGAACCGGGCCGGAGCCCTCGATGTCGTAGTGCAGTGTCGCGTCGGGCAGGTCCAGTACGGGCATGGGTCCTCCTCGGGTCCGATGGTGAGTCGGAGCCGACACCGCTACTTCGACACCTACGGATCCAGCTCCCGCGCGACGGCACGGACCACGTCGGCGATGCGCTTGGTCATCTTGCGGTCCGGGTAGCGGCCGCGGCGCAGGTCGGGTTGCACCTTCGCCTCCAGCAGCTTGATCATGTCCTCGATCAGGCCGTGGAGCTCCTCGGCCGGGCGACGCCGTGCCTCGGCGACCGACGGTGGCGGGTCCAGCAGCCGCACGGACAAGGCCTGCGGCCCCCGACGACCATCGGCGACGCCGAACTCGATGCGTTGACCGGCCTTCAGTCCGGCCACCCCGGCCGGCAGGGCGGAAGAACGGACGTAGACGTCCTCGCCCCCGTCCTGTGTGACGAACCCGAAGCCCTTCTCCGAGTCGTACCACTTGACCTTTCCGGTCGGCACAACGGTCACCTCCACACACAAATGAACGCGCCCCAGGCGTACCCAGGACGCGTCACTCCAGCCTAGGCCACTTTCGGGCGCAGGGGGTAGCCGGTTACGTCACCAGCTGTTGTTCGCCCGCAGGTGAAGGACGAGGGCGGCGATGTTCCAGGAGTCGTCGTCGCCGCGGTGGTGGCGGCCGTCGAGCTTCAGGCCGGCGATCTCCAGTGCCTGCGCCATTCCCGGGCGCTTGCGGAGGTTGTGCGCCTGGGTGAACCGGATCTTGGCGTTGGTGTGGTCGGCGCTGAACGGGTATTCGGTGTTCGTGTGCCGGCACTGGCGGGTGAACTGGTTGCGGTCGTAGTCACCCCAGCTCACCCACGGCCGGACGCCGGCCTGGTGGTCCCTGGCGAGGGTCCGGCAGGCCTCGGCGAACGTGACGCCCCTCCCAGCAGGTGGCCTCGACGTCGACGACATTGATCAAGCTCATACCGGGAGTCTAGGGACGCTCCCGCAGAAAGGTGAGCAGTTTTCGGGTCGCGGCGGACGGGACCGGAAGGACGGCCTCAGGCCGCTTGCTGTCCCGAACAGCCGCGAGATCACCACGAAGCTCAACACAGTTGCCAGTCGGACCGGAGCGGGATGACTTCCGCCAGCTCACTACAACTCCTCGTGGATCTTGCGGATCAGTGCCTGGCTCGCAGGCGCGGACAGAGCCAGCTTATCCAGCTCCACCACACGAGGGAGATAACTATTCGCGACCTCATCGTGCAGGAAGACCCGACCATCGATCGCCTCGACGTTCACCACGGGGGTCGTGTTCGGGAACTCCATCAACAGCCACGAGTTGGTCAGCAGATAGGTGGGGCAGTGCTCGACCAGCACCCGGACCGGGATGCCTCGGACCGGCGCGGCCATGAGCGCCTGGAGCTGCTTGCGCATGGCCTCGCGCCCGCCGAATGGCGTTCGCAGCGCGGCCTCCCCGATGTAGGCGTAGTAGTCGACGGTGCCCAGGATCTGTTGGCGGCGCATGCGAGCCATCCAGCGCATCTCGAGATCGCCCGGTTCGAGCTGGAATGACCGGAGCAGAGCGACCGCGTATTCATAGGTCTGAAGTAGCCCCGGGATGAGGTTCACCGACCAGTCGGTCAACCGGAAGGCATCTGCCTCGTAGCTCGCGATCGCGCCGATTTCGCTTGGCACACCTGGCAAAGGGCGATCCCACCAGCCGGGCGTGTCAGCGGACTCCGCCTCCTCGATGAGTTCTTCCCGTTGGGCCACGGGAAGTTCGTAGATCGTGGAGATGGTGGCGACATCCGCCGGCGAGATGTGCCGCTTGCCCGTCTCGAGCCTGGACATGGTGGCGGCCGACCACTGCGCCAGCGCCGCCGCCTGCTCCAGCGAAAGGTTTGTCTGCTGCCGGCGAATGGCCCGCAACCTGGCCCCCAGGATTCGGTCCCTCGCTCGCGGCGCCCTGCGTACTCCAGGCATGAAAAGGACGCTAGCGCAGGAATTTCAGCAAAGCGAATTGAGCGCAGAAAGTTATACGGAGACTTCCGAATTATGCATGCCTGGTCGCCGCCACCTTCTCCAGGCCGAGTAGTTCCACCGACTTCGCGCGCATTTCCACCTTGCGGATCTTGCCCGTGACCGTCATGGGGAACTCGTCGACGAGGTGGACGTACCGGGGAATCTTGTAGTGGGCCAGCTTTCCCTGACAGAACTCGCGAACGGCCTCCGCCGTCAGCGGGTTCGCGCCTTCCTTCATGCGGACCCACACCATCAGTTCCTCGCCGTACCGCTCGTCGGGGACGCCGATGACCTGTGCGTCGAGAATGTCCGGGTGGGTGTAGAGGAACTCCTCGATCTCCCGCGGGTAGATGTTCTCGCCGCCACGGATCACCATGTCCTTGATTCGGCCGGTGATGTTCAGGTAGCCCTCGTCGTCCATCACCGCGAGGTCGCCGGTGTGCATCCAGCGGGCGCTGTCGATGGCCTCGGCGGTCTTGTCCGGCTGTTCCCAGTAGCCGAGCATCACCGAGTAGCCGCGGGTGCAGAACTCGCCGGGCGTACCGCGGGGAAGTGTCCGGCCGGTTTCCGGGTCCACCACCTTGACCTCCAGGTGGGGCATGACCCGGCCGACCGTCGAGACGCGGCGCTCCACGGAGTCGTCGGCGCGGGTCTGGGTGGATACCGGGGAGGTTTCGGTCATGCCGTAGGCGATCGTCACCTCGGTCATGCCCATTCGTTCGATGACCTGCTTCATCACCTCGACCGGGCACGGCGAGCCGGCCATGATTCCCGTGCGCAGCGACGACAGGTCGTAGGCGTCGAACGCCGGGTCGGCCAGCTCGGCGATGAACATCGTCGGCACGCCGTACAGCGAGGTGCATTCCTCCGCGGCCACCGCACCCAAGGTCGCGGCCGGGTCGAAAGCCGGCGCGGGAATGACCATGCAGGCGCCGTGCGAGGTCGCCGCCAGGTTTCCCATGACCATTCCGAAGCAGTGGTAGAAAGGCACCGGAATGCAGATCCGGTCGACTTCCGTGTACCCGCACATCTCGCCGACGAAATAGCCGTTGTTGAGGATGTTGTGGTGGGAGAGCGTCGCGCCCTTGGGGAAGCCGGTGGTGCCGGAGGTGTACTGGATGTTGATCGGGTCGTCCGCGGACAGCTCCGCCTGCAGCTCGGCCAGCTGCGCCGCCGAGCCGCCGCGGCCGATGGCGACCAGGGACGTCCAGTCCTCCTGGCCGATCAGCAGCACGTCCTGGAGCGCCGGGCACTCGGGGCGGACCTCGTCGATCATGGCGGCGTAGTCGGAGGTCTTGAAGCTCGGGGCGGCGACCAGCGTCCGGACGCCGGCCTGGTTGAGCACGTACTTCAGCTCGTGCACCCGGTAGGCCGGGTTGATGTTGACGAGGATCGCGCCGATCTTGGCCGTCGCGTACTGGGTGAACGTCCACTCGGCACAGTTGGGTGACCAGATGCCCACCCGGTCACCCTTGGTGACCCCCAGGTCGAGCAGCCCCTTCGCCACCGCGTCGATCTCGTCGGCCAGCTGGCGGTACGTCCACCGCCGCCCGGTGGCGAACTCGACCAACGCCTCACGGTCACCGTACGTGGCCACAGCGCGGTCGAAGTTGTCACCGATCGTGTCGCCAAGCAGCGGCTTCTCCGACGTTCCCGACACATAGCTCGGCGTGATCATGGTGCCTCCTCGCAGCCACGTCCACCGTAACCTCGTTCGTCAACACCGGACGGTCTCCATCGGCGAAGATGGATTCATGAGCCTCGCGATCACCGTGAACGGCTCTCGCGTGGAGCTGAGCGGCGCGGTCGACATGGAGACCACGCCGTCGCTCCGCGCCGAGCTGGTGGACCTGATCAACACCGCCGGTCCGGGGACGCTGCTGAGACTGGACCTGGGCGAGGTCACCCTGCTCGACTCCAGCGGCCTGTCGGCCCTGCTCGCGGCCCACCGCCTCGCGTCGGCGCGCGACGTGCGGCTGCAGCTGTCGGCGCTCCCCCGGCACGTGCAGCGGACCCTGAGCATCACGGGCCTGGACGAGGTCCTGTACATAGCGGCGTGATCAGACGGGCGGCACGAACCCCTCGACCCACCCGGGATCCTCACTCTCCCCACAAACCGGACACGGCTCCTCGACAAGCACGCCCGGCGCCTTCTCCCTGATCACCATCCCCGACCCAGGAATGATCATCGGCCGCACCTCACCACTGTCAGCCCGAAACTGCGTCGTCTGCCGACACCCATGGCACACACTCCGGGCCGGCGGCACATCACTGGTCACCCGCCCTATCTAACGACGGACACCCGCCCAGCGCGAGGGCGCCTGGACGGGTGGTCAGTCTTCGGCGAATACCAGGGGTTGCCACGGGAGCCTGACGACCAGGCACGGGCCGCCGACGAAGACGCCGCCGTCGACGCCGAGGGCCTTGCCGCCGGCGTACTCGTACGGGCTGTCGACCATGGCCGGGGCGATGCCGAGCTGGTCGGCGATCACCGAGTGGCCGTGGACGACCTGCTCGCCGCCCAGCACGGTCAGCAGCTGTGCGGCGACGTCGGCGCCGTTGGGGCCGCGGAAGGCGTGGCGGGTCGTCAGCCGGCGCCAGACCTCCCACCACTCGACGATGTCGTCCGAGTCCAGCACGTCCTGGATGTTCTCGTTGATCTCCTCGATCTCGGAGCCCCAGACGAGGTACTCCAGGGTGTCCGAGTGCATCAGCAGGTGGTCACCCACAAGCTCGACCGCCGGGCGGCTGGTCAGCCACTCGATGTGCTCGTCGGTGACCGCCTCCTGGTCGGTGGGCTGGCCGCCGTTCATCTCCCAGCTGCGGGCGAAGCTCCTCGGGCCGAAGTCCGACGGGACCTCGGTGTCGCCGAAGCGGTGCATGCCCAGCAGCAGGATCTCGTGGTTGCCCAGCAGTGCCTGGACCTGCCCGCCCGCGCTCGAGGCCTCCTCGGACAGGCGCATGACCAGGTCGATCACGCCGATGCCGTCCGGGCCGCGGTCCACGAAGTCGCCGAGGAACCACAGGTGGGTGTCGCCGCCGGACCAGTTCGCCTCCTCGTCGACCAGCCCGGCCTCGGCGAGCGCGGCGAGCAGCTCGTCGAGGTGCCCGTGCACGTCGCCGACGACGAAGGTCGACGGTCCTTCTTCCTCCACAGGCCGACAATATGCCAGGTTGGAATCCCGGCCGTTAGCGGAACTAACCGGGGAACGGGTCGTCGGCGCTCCCGACCAGGTCGGCGACCGACTCGAGCACGCGGCCCGGGCGGTACGGAAAGCGCTCGGCGGTGTCGGCGGTCGAAATGCCGGACAGCACCAGAATGGTGTGCAATCCGGCTTCCAAACCGGAGCGGACGTCGGTGTCCATCCGGTCGCCGATCATCAGGGTCGCCTCGGAGTGCGCGCCCAGCGAGTTCAGCGCGGACCGCATCATCAGGGGGTTCGGCTTGCCGACGAAGTACGGTGCGCGGCCGGTCGCCTTCTCGATCAGCGCCGCCACCGAGCCGGTCGCGGGCAGCGAGCCCTCGCGGGACGGGCCGGTGGAGTCGGGGTTGGTCGCGATGAACCGGGCCCCCTGCTCGACCAGGCGGATGGCCGTGGTGATGGCCGTGAAGCTGTACGTGCGGGTCTCGCCGAGCACCACGTAGTCCGGGTCACGGTCGGTGAGCACGTAGCCGATCTCGTGCAGTGCGGTCGTGAGACCGGCCTCGCCGATGACGAACGCCGAGCCGTCCGGGCGCTGCGAGTCCAGGAACTTGGCAGTCGCCAGCGCGGAGGTCCAGATGCCGGACTCCGGCACGTCCAGGCCGGTCCGGTGCAGGCGTGCGCGCAGGTCACGCGGGGTGTAGATGGAGTTGTTGGTGAGCACGAGGAACTTCATGTCCTTCGCCCGCAGCTCCTCGATGAGCTTGTCGGCCCCTGGGATGAGGTGCTCCTCGTGCACCAGCACCCCGTCCATGTCCATCAGGTACGTCCACTTGCGCGGTTCGGCCATGGGTCCATCGTCGCAGCATCGCGACTAGCCTGTGACAGGTGACCACGACAGTCCGGGTCCGCTACTTCGCGGGCGCACGCGGCGCGGTCGGCCTCGCCGAGGAGACCGTGTCGATGCCGGCTTCGGCGACCGTCGGTGACCTGGTCGCCGAACTGGGCGGCAAGCACGGCGAGAAGCTCACCCGCGTGCTGACCGCGTGCAGCTTCCTCCTCGACGGCGTCGCCGTGCGTGACCTCTCGATCGCCCTGCCGGACGGCTCGGGCGTCGACGTCCTGCCGCCCTTCGCAGGGGGCTGAGCAGCCCGCCGCTTGATCATCGGCGCCGAAACGTCGCAGTCGCCTGCCTTCATGCTCGTTCTTGGAGATCGATTTCGGGGCAGTGGCCTCGATCGAATTGACAGACGCTTTGCGGCATGTAGTGGACCGATTTCAGTGTGCAGCCGGAGCGGTCGGCAAAGCAGCTCACAGAACGTGATGCAACACTCAGAGGGAGTGAATTGTTTGCCCTCTATCACGGGGTAATAACGGCGCAAAACAACGCGCTGACCTGCGGTTACAGCACCAATCGCGGTACACCTAATAGTGTTACTGTGACGACCGTCACGCGTTCTAGAATTTGGCAAGTCCCTTTTCGAGTACGTACCGTCGCTCCCTGGTCGGCCCCGACCGACTGGCAGGACCCGAGTGCTCGTAGCGCCCCACCGATCCGGCGGGCACCCGGGAGTTACCCCCGACTGAAAGTGAGTCTCCGGATCGGGAAAGAGCCCTGACCAGGGCTTTACACAGGCGCTGAGACGGAGAAAGTTAATGGCGTATCGAGCCAATCCCCGCAAGCCGTACAACGCCGTTCGTCGCACCATCGCTCGCGTCGTCGTCACCGGCGTCGCGGTGGGTGCGCCGCTGGCCATTGCCCCGGCGTTCGCTTCGGCGGAGCCGAACTGGGACGCGATCGCCGCGTGCGAGAGCAGCGGTAACTGGTCCGCGAACACCGGTAACGGCTACTACGGTGGCCTGCAGTTCAAGCAGAGCACCTGGGAGGCCAACGGCGGCACGGGCAGCCCGGCCAACGCTTCCCGCGAGGAGCAGATCCGCGTCGCCAACAACGTGCTGGCCTCGCAGGGCATCGACGCCTGGCCGGTCTGCGGCAAGAAGGGTGGCAGCGCGGGCGCGCCCGCGAAGTCCAAGTCCACGGCGCCCACCAACAAGGGCGGCAAGAAGGCTCCGGCCCGGACCGCTCCGGTGGCCCCGGCCCTGGTCGCGTCGAACCCGGCCGGCGACTACACGGTCGTGGCGGGCGACTCCCTGTCGAAGATCGCGACGGCGCAGAACGTGCCGGGCGGCTGGCAGGCGCTGTTCGAGAAGAACAAGCAGTACATCGGCGACCCGAACCTGATCGTCCCCGGTCAGAAGCTCGCCACCAAGTGAACTAGCTAGTTCACTGCCCAGAAGGGCTCCACCGCGATCCCCCGGCGGTGGAGCCCTTCTTTCTGCAGGTCAGGGCTCTGTGAGCGGGCCGCCGCTCACCCAGCGAGCGGAGCGAGCCAGACCAACACTGTCGGTGGTTTGGGCTAGCTTTCGCGGCATGAACCGAACCGACCGGCTGTACGGCATCGTGGAGGAGTTGCGGGCGGCGGCGCCCATGCGCCGCAGCGCCCGCCAACTCGCGGCACGCTACGAGGTGAGCGTGCGCACGATCGAGCGCGACATCAGCGCCTTACAGCAGGTCGGCGTCCCCATCTACGCCGACACCGGCCGGCGCGGCGGCTATGCCATCGACCCGGCCCGGACCCTGCCGCCGCTCAACTTCACCCCCGCCGAGGCGGTCGCCGTGTCGCTGGCGTTGCGCCAGGCCACCGGCTCGCCGTTCGCGCGGGCGGCGGGCAGCGCCCTGCGGAAGATCATGGCGGCCATGCCGGCGCAGGAGGCCACGGCCGCCCGCGAGCTGGCCGGGCGCGTCGGCTTCCTGGCCTCGGTCGCCGAGCAGGCGGCCATCCCGGTGATCATCGAGGAGGCGCTGGCCGCGCGGCGGGTGCTGCGGCTGCACTACGTCGACAAGCACGGCACGACGACCGAGCGCGACGTCGAGCCCGTGATGTTCCTGGCGGGCCCGGAGGGCTGGTACCTGGTCGCGTGGTGCCGCCTGCGGGACGGCTTACGCGTGTTCCGCCTGGACCGGATCGCCGCCGGCCATGACACCGGTCAGCCGGTGCCGGCCCGCGACCACCCCGACCTCGAGTTACCTTGCCATGTGACCCAGATCACTGCCCTCGTGTAGGAAACACCGACATGGGGTTGTCGCCAACGGTCCCGATGCTGGGTGCCTCAACGACACAGGAGGACTCCATGGCACACGGCACGGTCAACTGGTTCCAGGTCAGCACCGACGACCCGAAGGGCGCGCAGGCGTTCTACGGCGGACTGTTCAACTGGACGTTCGCGGCGGACCCCGACAGCGGCGCGACCTACCAGGTGGTCACGACCCCCGGCGCGGACCGCCCGAGCGGTGGCATCGCCGACACCCGCGGCGAGTCCCCGAACGTCGCGGAGTTCTTCGTGCTGGTGTCGGACGTGGCGGCGGCCGCGAAGCAGGCCGAGCAGCTGGGCGGCAAGGTCGTCATCTCCCCGAAGACGACCCCGGACGGCCTGACCTTCGCCCACCTGCAGGACCCGTCCGGCAACCACTTCGGCATCTACACCGAGCCCACCCGCTAACGAAGGAGAACCGGCAGCGAACGAAGCTTGCGCCCCTGGATACCCAACCGGATCAGGGGCAACTCGTCGAACGGCAGCGCCAACCGGGCGTGCGGGAAGTCCTGCTTGAGGACGGCCACCACCGTCTCCAACTCGAGCTGGGCCAGCTGTGCGCCGACGCAGAAGTGCGGCCCGGCGCCGAACGTGAAGTCACCCCCGCGCGCGTTCAGCCCTTCGATGTGGATGAGCAGGGGCGAGCCCGGCGGCAACGTGTGGCCGCCGAGCTCGACCTCGGCGTTGGTGAACCGCCACAACGTGTACGGAAACGGCGGATGCCGGCGCAGGACGTCCTGGACGAACTCGGCGTCCGGCTGGTCCTGATGCCCGGCAAGCAGGTGGGCGATGACGAACCCGAGCGCGCCGTCGGTGGTGGTCTGCCCACCGAACACCATGGCGCCGATCAGGTAGTTCGTCTGCGTCTCGGGGAGGTCCACCCGCTGCCGGAGCTCGGTAGCCGTGGCCTCCCCGACAAGCCGGTGAAACTCGGTCAGCGCGGCGAGGTGCTGCCCCAGATCACTGGTGACCATCCGCCGGCACGCACCGATCAGCGTGGTGACGTACTCGAGCGGCACCCCGAGCTTGTCGCAGATGACCGTCAACGGAAGCCGAACGGTGAAGTCGGCGACGAGATCGGTCTCGTCGGGCTGCGCATGCAACAGCTCCCGGGCGATCTCCGCGATCCGGGGGCGGTCGGCCGCCAGAGCCTTGGCGGTGAACAGCGGCGCGTGCGCCCTCCGCAGCTCGCGGTGCACACCACCGTCCGTCGAGGTCAACGACGGCTGCTCCGCGGCGGTGGGTTCGAGACCGAGCAACCACCTCGGCCACCCCGCCGGCGCGAAGGCCGGATCCTTGCCGATCCGCGGATCGGCGAACGCCTGCCGGGCCAAGGCCTCGTCCGCGACTACCCAGACCTCGCCGATGGGGCTGTCCACGACCCGAACCGGCGGCTCGTCGTCGATCTTGTTGTCGCCCAACGTCAGCTTCGTTACCCCAAATACCCCCATATGAGCACCGTAGCCGGTACTTGTTACGTGACCTACTGAAGTGGCGATGGGGTACACGTGGAAGTAGTGGTGGGACTGGTCGTCGCGTGGGCGATAGCCAAGCTCCGACGGGTCGCCGTCCGCGCGGATGGCATCGTTGACCAGGCCTTGGACACCGCGGTCGACCGAGTCGGCACATTGGTCACCAATCATTTGGCCGGGGATTCGGCGGTCGCCCAGTTGGAGATCGAAGCCGCCGAGAAAGGCGAGGTTTCGGACCGCACCAGGGAGCGTGTGCGGCTCGTACTCGAAGACGCGGTCGAGAAATCCCCGGAGTTCGCCCGCGAGCTGGACCTGGCTGTAGCCACGGCGGGCACGGCGGCCCAGTCGGCCGGCGCCCACGGCGTGATCATCAATGGCGGCGTCACCGGCTCCGGCGGCACCGTGATCGGCGCGATCACGGGTGGTTCGGTCGGCATCGGGACGCCGCCGGACCCTCCCCGGCCGGCGCGGGGGTAGGGCCGACCGCGCCGGGTGCGGCGCCAGTGGTGCTGGGTGGGCTGCACGGGACCGGGCAGTCCACCGTGATCGGGAGCCTGTTCGTCCAGGCGCCGACCGCCGGCGTGGTCCCGGTGGTGCACGCGATCGCCGCCGGCCAGCCGGTCGCGCCGGGCGTCGTGTTCGTGGGCCGGCAGGAGGAGACGGAACGTCTTCTCGCCGGGCTCGCGCCGGGCGAGGACGCCGGCCCGGTGGTGGTGTCGGCGGTGGCCGGGATGGGCGGCGTCGGCAAGACCGCGCTCGCTCGGTTCTGTGCGGCGGAGGCGGTGGCGCGGGACTGGTTCCCGGGCGGGGCGTACGTCGTGGACCTGCAGGGCTACAGCCCGGGCGGGCTGGTGGTGAACACGTCGCTGTTCGCGCCGTTGCTGCACCAGTTCGGCGTGGCGGCCGAGAACGTGCCGGGCGATCCGGCGGCGCAGGCGGCGGTGTACGACCAGGCATTGCGGGTGCTGGCCGCGCAGGGGCGGCGGGTGTTGCTGGTGCTCGACAACGCGTCCACCGCCGCACAGCTGGACGGGCTGCTGCCCACCGCGGGCGACCATCGGGTGGTGATCACGACCCGCGACACCCTGGCGGTGCCCGGCGCCCGCCGTCTCGACCTGGACGTGCTGACCGAGGCCGACGCGCTCGACCTGCTGGACGAGGCACTGCGTGAGGCCGATCCCACTGACGGCCGGGCGGCCGACGGGGCTGCCGGGTTGGTGAAGGTGTGCGGCCTGCTGCCGCTGGCGGTGCGGATCGCGGCCGGACTTCTCGCCGACGAACCGGACATGTCCTGCGCGGAGTTGGCCGAGGAGCTGGCCAGCACGACCACCGACGGCTTCACGCACGGCGAGACCAAGGTCGCACCCGTGCTCGCCGCGTCGATCGACCGCCTCACCGGCCGTGATCCGCAGGCCGCCCAGCTGTTGAGCCTGCTGCCGCTCAACCCGGGACCCGACATCTCCACCGAGGCTGCCGCCGCCCTGGGCGGCGCGTCGGTGGCGGCCGCCCGCACCTCGCTCCGCACACTGCGACAGGCCCACCTCATCAGCCTGGTCGAGCACCGGTGGCGTCTGCACGACCTGGTTCGCCGCTACCTCCTCGACCGCCTCGGTGCGCAGGATGCCGCCGCCGCCCGGCTGCTCGACCACTACGTCACGACCGCCGAGGCCGCCGACACCCATGTGCGTGCCCTGCGCGGTCAGCAGGTACCTGACCTGTTCCGCGGCCGAGCCCAGGCTCTCGCGTGGTTCGACGCCGAGCACGCGAACCTGGTCGCCGCTGCCCAATGGGCGGCCGTCACCAAGTACGCGAAGTTCACGTTCCGCCTGGCGTCCGCGCTGGCCACCTATCAGGCACGGCGACGGCATCTCAGCGACTGGCTGCACGTGAGCCAGACAGCACTCAAGCTCAGTCAGCGCAGCAGTGACCCACTCGTGAAGGGCGTTGCCTGGAACAACCTGGGGCTGGTGTTGCGAGAGCTTCGGCGCGACGAAGCGATCACCGCCCACGAACGCGCCCTCGACATCTTCAAGCAGCTCGGTGACCGCCACCGCGAGAGCATGGCGTTGAGCAACCTGGGTGCCGTACTGGCAATCCTGGGTCGACTCGAGGAGGCGGTCCCCGCGCAGGAACACGCCCTCGAGATCTTCCAGGAAACCGGGGACCGCCACAGCGAAGCAGCGACCTGGAACAACCTGGGCTCGACGTTGAAGAAACTGGGGCGGTTCGACGAATCGATCACCGCACACGAAAACGCGCGCCGGATCAACCAGGAGATCGGCAACCTGCACGGCGAAGGCACCGCCTGGGGCAATGTGGCTGTGTCACTGGAAAGACTGGGGCGGCTCGAGGAAGCGGTCACCGCACATGAGCGCGCCCGGGACATCTTCCAGGAAACCGGCGACCGCCCCAGCGAAGCCATGGCTTGGAACAACCTCGGAATCTCACTGCGAAAACTGCGACGCGCGGCGGAAGCGATCACCGCGTACAAGCACGCCCGCGACATTTTCCACGAGACCGGAGATCACCAACGTGAGGGCCCGGCATGGCTCGGCCTGGCTCTGGCACTGCGGTTGTCGCAACGGACAGAAGAGGCCCGCCGTAGCATCGACGAAGCCGTTGCCGCATATACCAAATCAGGAGATGCCGACACTGCTCGGCGTCTCAGGCACATTCTCAACGCTCTTGAGGCCGATGAGGACTCTACGGGCAGTTGACCCATTCATCGGTGCCGTCGGTGAAGGTTTGGTGTTTCCAGATCGGTAGGCGGGCTTTGACGTCGTCCACCAGATCCGCGCAGGCGGCGAAGGCCTCGCGGCGGTGTTCGGCCGCTACCGCGCAGGCCAGTGCCACGTCGCCGATGTCCAGCGGGCCTGTGCGGTGGCTCACCGCCACGGCGCGGACGCCTCGGTGGCGGGCCGCGACGTCCGCCGCCACTTCCTCGATGACCGACTTCGCGCTGGGGTGGCCCTCGTACTCCAGGGTCGTCACGCCCTTGCCGCTGTCGTGGTCGCGGACCACGCCGGCGAACGTCACCACCGCACCCGACGCCCGGTTGGCCACCAGCGCCGCGTGCTCGTCGACCGACAGCACAGCCTCGGTCACCTCGGCACGCAGGACGGACGCCGGGACCGCGGCCGGGGCGACGTGGTCGCCGCCGCGCAGCTGGTCCAGGGCGTGGGGCAGGACGTTCTCCAGCACACCCAGGCCGTCGCGGACGCCGCCGGACGAACCCGGCAGGTTGACCACCAGGGTCCGGCCCATCACGCCGGCCATGCCGCGGGACAGCACGGCTGTGGGGACCTTCGGGAGGCCGGCCGAGCGGATGGCGTCGGCCAGGCCGGGGATCTCGTAGTCCAGGAGGCGGGACGTCATCTCCGGGGTGCGGTCCGTGGGGCTGATGCCGGTGCCGCCCGTGGTGATCACGACGTCGACGCCGGCCGCGTCGCGCAGGGCCGCCAGGACCGGCTCGCCGTCGGGGACCACGACCGGGTCGTCCACCGTGAAGCCGCGGGAACGCAGCCAGGACACGATCATCGGGCCGGTCCTGTCCTCGTAGACGCCGGCGGCCGCGCGGTTGGACGCGGCGATCACCCGTGCGGTGCTCATCTGCCCTCCGGTCGGGTCCACAGCCCGGTCTTGCCGCCCTCTTTGCGTTCCAGCCGCACCTCGGACAGCACGGCGGCCGGGTCCACCGCCTTGATCATGTCGTGCAGGGTCAGGCCGGCGACCGTCACCGCGGTCAGGGCCTCCATCTCCACACCCGTCTGGCCGCTCGTGCGGACGGTGGCGGTGATGCCGATCGACGAGGCGTCCAGCGAGAAATCCACCGTCACACCCGTGACGGGCAGCGGGTGGCAGAGCGGGACCAGGTCCGGCGTGCGTTTGGCACCCATGATGCCGGCCACCCGCGCGACCGCCAGCGCGTCGCCCTTCTTCAGGCCGTTGGACTCGAGAAGCGACACGACCTCGGGGGTCGTCCGCATCACCCCGGTGGCGACCGCGACCCGGGAGGTCACCGCCTTGCCGGTCACATCCACCATCTGCGCCGCGCCCGCGGCGTTGACATGAGTCAGGTCACCCACGAAAACGATGCTACGGGTGTGCGGCCTTCGCCACCGCCTCGGCCACCGCCGGCGCCACGGCCGAGTCGAACACGCTCGGCACGATGAACGACGCGTTCAGGCGGTCGCCGTCCACCACGTCCGCGATGGCGTCGGCCGCGGCCAGCAGCATCGAGTCCGTGATCCCCCGCGCCTGCGCGTCCAGCAGACCGCGGAACACACCGGGGAACGCCAGCACGTTGTTGATCTGGTTCGGGTAGTCGCTACGGCCCGTCGCCACCACGGCGGCGTGCTTCTGCGCCTCCAGCGGGTCGATCTCCGGGTCCGGGTTGGCCAGGGCGAACACGATCGCGTCCTTGGCCATGGTCGCCACGGCGTCCGCGCCGAACAGGTTGGGCGCCGACACGCCGATGAACACGTCCGCGTCGACCAGGGCGTCGGTCACCGAGCCGCGGACCAGGTTCCGGTTCGTGTTCTGCGCCAGCCAGGTCAGGTTGGGGTCGAGGTCGCCGCGGTCCGGGTGGACGATGCCGTTGATGTCGACCGCGAGGATGTCGCCGGGGCCCTTCTGCAGCAGCAGGCGGATGATCGCCGAGCCGGCGGCGCCCGCGCCACACACCACGATCTTGCAGTCGGCCAGGTCCTTGCCGACCACCCGCAACGCGTTGCGCAGCGCGCCGACCACCACGATCGCGGTGCCGTGCTGGTCGTCGTGGAACACCGGGATGTCCAGCAGCTCACGCAGCCGCGCCTCGATCTCGAAGCAGCGCGGCGCGGCGATGTCCTCGAGGTTGATGCCGCCGTACACGGGCGCGATCAGCTGCACCGTGCGGATGATCTCCTCGGTGTCCTGTGTGTCCAGGCAGATCGGCCACGCGTCCACGCCGGCGAACTTCTTGAACAGCGCCGCCTTGCCCTCCATCACCGGCAGCGCGGCGGACGGGCCGATGTTGCCCAGGCCCAGGACGGCCGAACCGTCCGTGACGACCGCGACCGTGTTGCGCTTGATCGTCAGGCGCCGGGCGTCCTCCGGGTTCTCGGCGATGGCCTGGCAGATGCGCGCCACGCCCGGGGTGTACGCGCGGGAGAGGTCGTCGCGGTTGCGGAGCTGGACCTTCGGGGTGACCTCGACCTTGCCACCGAGGTGGATGAGGAACGTCCGGTCCGACACCTTGCGGACCGACACCCCCGGCAGCTCCTCCAGCGCGGCGGTGATGTCCTTCGCGTGGGCGGCCGAGTGCGCGTTGGCCGTGATGTCGACGACGATGCGGTCCGTGTGCGACTCGACGACGTCGAAAGCGGTGATCACCGCGCCGGCCCGGCCGGCCGCGCCGGTCAGGTCGCCCGCCGCGCTCGCCGACGGCGGCGCCTCGACACGGACGGTGATGGAGTAGCCAGGGCCAGGAACCGGCATTGTGAGACCTACTTGTTGATTTCTGTGACCGGGTGCTCGTAGGGCACGGACTCGAGCGGGAAGACCAGGTCGCCGTACGGGGACAGGGCGCCCTGGCGGTCGGCGGCCAGCTCGCTGACCGGGTGGTGCCCCAGGTCGTCGTCGGCCGGCCAGTGCGGGTCGATGCGGCCGTTGTCGCCCTTCTTGGCCACGGGACCTCCTTCAACTCGGGTGACCAGAGATTACCGCCGCAGGCGCGTATACCGTGGTACGGGTGCCCGGTCCCACCCTCATCGACTGGCTGCGAGCCCAGGACGACCACACGCTGGCCGCCCTCCTCGTGGCGCGTCCCGACCTGGCCACGCCCCCGCCGCCGGACACGACCGTGCTGGCCGCCCGGGCCGCGACCAGGGCATCGGTGACCAGAGCCGCGGAAGGGCTCGACACCTTCACCCTCGCGGTGCTGGACGCGCTCGTCGTCGCGGACGCCGACAAGGCCCCCGTGCCGGTTTCGCGGGTAACGGAAATCGTCGGTCCAGACGCGACCGAAACGCGAGTGCGGGACGCGCTGGACGTCCTCGTGCGACTGGCCCTGGCGTGGGGGACGGACGAGATCTCCGTGGTGCCCGCCGCCCGGGAGGCGGGCGGGTTGTTCCCCGCCGGGCTGGGCCGGCTCTCCCCCGGGCTGGACGGGGTGGACCTCGCGCCGCTGCTGGCGGAGCTGTCGGAGGCCGAGCGGCGCATGGTGACCACGCTCGCCCACGGCTCCCCGCTCGGCCGCACCAAGGACGCCGACGTGGTGGTGCCGCTCGACCAGGCCCGCACCCCCGTGCAGCGGCTGCTCGCCATGGGCCTGCTGCTGCGCCGCGACGCGGAGACCGTCGAGCTGCCGCGCCAGGTGGCGCTGGCCATCCGAGGGGACAGTCCGCTCGGCACGGTCAAACTGGACGAACCGGCGCTGAACACCAGGCAACAGCGGGCGGCCACCGTGGACGGCACGGGCGCGGGCGAGGCGCTGGAGTTCCTGCGCCGCGCGGAGACGCTCGTCAAGCTGTGGTCGACCGAACCGCCGCCGGTGCTGAAGTCCGGCGGACTGGGTGTGCGGGACCTGCGCAAGCTCGCGCGTGAGCTGGACACCGACGAGCGCGGCGCGACCGTGGTCCTGGAGACGCTGTACGGCGCGGGCATGATCGCCGACAGCGCGACCGCCACGACGCCGGAGTGGATGCCGACCACGCTCGTCGACCCCTGGCTGGTGGCGTCCCCGGCCAACCAGTGGGCGACGCTGGCCAACGCGTGGCTGGACATGCCGCGGCTGCCGGGGCTCGCCGGCATGCGGGACGCGAAGGACAAGGTGCTCGCGCCGCTGTCGGACGACCTGCGCCGGCCGCCCGCGCCGATCGAGCGCCGCCGGATCCTGTCCACACTGGCCGAGCTGCGGGCCGGCACCGGGGTCGCGTCCCCCGACGACCTGGCCGCCGTCCTGGCGTGGCGGGCGCCGCGGCGGGGCGGACGGCTGCGGGACGAGATCGTCCGGTGGACGCTGGCCGAGGCGACCACGCTGGGCCTGGTCGCGCTGGGTGCGTTGACCGGCGCCGGCCGGGCGCTGCTGGATGACGGTCCGGCCCCGGCGGCCAAGCGCATGGCCGACTCGATGCCCGATCCGCTCGACCACGTGCTGGTCCAGGCGGACCTGACGGTCGTGGCGCCGGGTCCGCTGGAGCCGGCGCTGGCGGCGGACGTCGCGGCGGTGGCGGACGTGGAGTCGGCGGGCAGCGCGACCGTCTACCGGGTGACGGAGGCGTCGGTGCGGCGGGCGCTCGACGGCGGGCGGACGGCCGAGGAGCTGCACGAGCTGTTCCGGACCCGGTCGCGGACGCCGGTGCCGCAGGGGTTGAGCTACCTGATCGACGACGTGGCCCGCCGGCACGGCCGGCTGCGGGGCGGAGCGGCGGCGGCGTTCCTGCGGTGCGACGACCCGGTGCTGCTCGCCGAGGTGGCGGCGCACCCGGTGGCGTCCCGGCTCGAGCTGCGCAGGATCGCGCCGACGGTGCTGGTCAGCCCGGTGCCGCTGAACGACGTGCTGGAGGAGCTGCGTGGCGCGGGCTTCGCACCGGCGGCGGAGGACGCCAACGGGCAGGTGCTCGACCTGCGCCCCGCCGGCCTGCGGCTGCCGGCGCCGGCCCGGCCGCGGCGGGTCATCGCCGGTTCGGTGCGCCTGGAGCGGGCGAAGGCGATGGTCGAGCAGCTGCGGTCCGGAGACATGGCGGCCGGCACGCGGCGCGGGCGGACGGTGTCGCTGGCCGGCGGCACCGGCGCGACCGACACCGCGGCGACGCTCGCACTGCTGCGGGAGGCCATCGAGCAGAACAGCCACGTGTGGATCGACTTCGTCGACTCGCGCGGGGTGGCGAGCCAGCGCGTGGTGGACCCGTTCCGTGTGGGCGGCGGGATCCTGGAGGGCCGGGACGTGACACAGGGCGCGGTCCGGCAGTACCCGCTGCACCGGATCACGTCCGCGTCGCTGGTGGAGAGCTGAGCGCGACTCGAGCGGATCTTGAGAATCCGGGCGCACCGTTCGCGTTATGTCTCTGGAACTGGTGGAGCGCGCGGACATCATCGACGGCGGGGTGCGTGCCATGCTCGCCCGCCTCGACCTCACCCGCACGGACGACGAGCACGAGCGGATGCTGGACGCGTTGATGGGGGTCAGCCGGGCGGCGGACGCGTTGCGCGCCCTGGCCCGCGGCGACCTGACCGAGGCCCACGAGGCGACCCGCTCGATGGCCTACTACGCCAGGAAGGCTCAGGGCCGGCCCTGAGCCCGGTGGGCCCATGTCCTGAAAGGCGCGATCAGGACACCGACCGTGCCATGAAAGGCGCGATCAGGACGCTCAACGTCCCGAACGCGCCGTTCAGGACATCGCCGATGTCTCGAACGCGCCTTTCAGGGCACGACCGGTCCTCGCCCGAGCGCGAGCCGGCCGGGTATGCCGGGCGCTACGCGCCCGGCCCGCGAAGCGGGCTCAACCACCGCACCCCGAGACATGAGCATCGGTGGATCCAGGCTCAAGGTCTCGAACGCGCCTTTCAGGGCACCGGGCATGTCTCGAACGCGCCTTTCAGGGCACCGGACGGGCGGCGGGGTCAGGGCTTGCGGGTGACCGGGTAGGCCAGGTGCGTGACGCCGTTGCCCTCGATGACCGTTGGGTTGCCCAGTTGGACCGGGGACTTCGCGAGGTTCTCGAACCAGCGGACGCCCTCACCGAGCAGGACCGGCACCAGGTCGACGTTGAGGGTGTCGACGAGGCCGGCGTCCAGGCACTGCTGGGCGATCTTGGCGCTGGCGACCACCACGTTCTTCTCCCCCGCGAGCTCGCGGGCGACCTGCACGGCCTTCTCGACGCTGTCGACGAAGGTGAACGTCTCCGTGTGTGGCCAGTCGGCGGGCGGGTTGTGGGTGACCACGACGACCGGGACGCCCACCGGGTGCGTGCCGCCCCAGCCCTGGGTGATGTCGAACAGGTGGCGGCCGGCGATCAGGGCGCCCGCGCCGGCCAGCGCCTCCCGCATGTACTCGGCGCTCGCCGGGGACATCCGGAAGGTCGCCCACTCCACGGCCGTCGGGACCTCGACCTCACCGTTGCCCATCCAGCCGAAAAGCTGGTCGATGCCATCGGCGGTGTCGGCGATGTACCCGTCGAGCGACATGGACATGTTGGCGATGACCTTGCTCATTTTCGTTGTGCTCCTTCGTCGGTGTTGACACCAACTCTGCTGGCCGGACGCCCCCGGAAGATCGGCCACCTGGCCAGTGCCGATCTCGCCCCTGGTCGATGTGGCTGATGGCAGACTGGCCGCGATGTCGAACGTTCCGGTGCCGCTGACCACCTTCGTCGGCCGGGTGGCCGAGCTCGCCGCGCTGGCCGAGGTGCTGCGGGACGCGCGCGTGGTGACCGTCGCCGGGCCGGGTGGGTGCGGCAAGACGCGCCTCGCCATCGCCGCCGCGCATGAGTACGACGGCGTGCGGTGGGTCGACCTGGCGGCCACGCGTGATCCGGCCACGGTGCCCGAGCTGGTGGCCGAGGCGATCGGCGCGCTGCTCGTGCCGGGATCGCCGTTGCGGGAGGTCGCCGGGGTGCGGCTGGTGTGCCTCGACAACTGCGAGCACGTGCTCGGCGCGGCCGCGGACATGGCCGTCGCGCTGGCGCAGGCAGGAGTGACGGTCCTCGCCACCAGCCGGGAGCCGCTGGGGATCCCCGGTGAGGTCGTGTGGCGGGTGCCGCCACTGTCCGGCACGGACGCCGTCACGCTGTTCCGGGAGCGGGCGAACGCCGAGGAGTCGGCGGAGCTGCGCACGGCCTGTGCCCGGCTCGACGGCATCCCGCTGGCCATCGAGCTGGCGGCGGCCTGGTCGAGCACTCTGTCCGTGCCGGAGATCCTGCGTGGCCTGGACGACCGGTTCGCGCTGCTGGTCCGCGGGCCGCGCGGGGTCGCGGCACGGCAGGCCACGCTCGCCGCGTCGATGGCCTGGAGCCACGACCTGCTCGACGACGCCGACCGGGTGCTGTTCCGGCGGCTCGGGGTGTTCGCCGGCGGCTTCACCCGCGCGTCCGCCGAGGCCGTGTGCGGTGGCGACGTGCTGGGCGGGCTGCGGCGGCTGGTCGACAAGTCGCTGGTCATCGCCGACACCCGGGGCACGGTCACGCGGTACCGGATGCTGGAGACGGTCCGGCAGTACGCCGTTTCCCGGCTCGCCGCGTCCGACGAGGAGACGACCGTCCGCGACCGGCACCTCGCCGCGATGCTGGCGCTGGTCGAGGCCGTCGCGCCGCTGCTGGACGAGGACAAGGACGCCTGGCGGGCGGGCGTCGAGACCGAGCAGGAGAACCTGCGGACCGCGCTGGAGTGGGGGTTGGCGTCGGCGGATCCCTCGGCCGCCCGCCGGCTGGCGGCGGGGCTGCCCTGGCTGTGGCACCTCAACCGGCACGGCCTGGAAGGGTTGGCGCTGCTCCGCAAGGCCATCGACGCGCGGCCGGACGCGCGGGACGCGTTGCAGGCGCGGCTGCTGACCGGCCTGGCGCTGGTCGCCGACACCGCGCAACCGATCGGGCTGGAGTACGACGCCGCGCAGGCCGCGTACGAGATCGCGACGGAGGCCGGCGACACCGCGACCGCGAGCCTGGCCCGGCTGCTGAGCGCGGTCGGCGTGTTCTACCGGGACTTCGACACGGCCTGGTCGCTGGCTTCGGAGGCCCGCGCCGGCGGCACGGGGTTCGTCGCGGACGGCGCCGTCGCGTTGCTGGGGATCATCCAGCACCTGCGGGACGAGCACGAGTCGGCGATGCCCCTGTTGCGGGAGGCGATCGACGGGTTGTCCCGGCGGGGTGACCGCGGGGTGGCGTCGACGGCGCTGGGGTTCCTCGCGGGCAGTGTGCTCTACACGGGTGACGTCGCCGGGGCCCGGACGCTGGCCGAGGAGAGCGTGCGGATGGCTCGGCCGCTCGCCGACTACCACCGCATCGGCTCTGCGACGGCCGTGCTGGCGACCGTCGAGATGGCCGACGGCCGGCTCGACGCCGCGGCCGCCGTCCTGGAGCCGGTGGTCCGGCTGGTGACGGACGCGGAGCACGCGCCGTTCGTGCCGGGCCTGGCCCGGGCGGTGGGACGGCTGCGGTTGCTGACGGGTGCGGTGGACGAGGCGGTCGAGTGGTTCACCCGCGAGTCGGCCTGGCTGGACGGCGGCGGGGACGTCTACCTGGCGCCGGAGACACTGACGGGGATGGCGGCGGCGCTGCGGGCACGCGGTTCGGTCGACGAGGCGCGCGACGCGTGTGACCGGGCGCTCGAGATGGCGCGGCGGATCGGCATGCCCAGGTTGGTCGCGGACGCACTGTCGGAGTCGGCGTCGCTGGACCCGGCCCAGGCCGTCGAGCTGCAGCACGAGGCGCTGGCCATCCGGGCCGCACACGGGCTGTGGTTGTGCTGCGAGGACAGTCTCCGGGCGCTCGCGGAGCTGACCGGGGATCGGGTTCTCACCGAGGAAACGGATCTGCGGACCCGGGTCGAGTACGCGCGGCGGGCGCGGGGCAAGCGGGGGCGGCCGTCGAGCGGGTGGGCGAGCCTGACACCGGCCGAGCAGAGCGTCGTGCGGCTGGCGGCGGACGGGCTGTCCAACCCGGACATCGGGACGCGGCTGTTCATGAGCCGCAGCACGGTGAAGACGCACCTGTCGCACGTGTACGCGAAGCTGGGCGTCACGAACCGGACGGAGCTGGCGAACCTCGCCGCCCACCACCTGATGCCCTGAAGGACCCTTTCGGGACGTTGAACGTCCTGAAGGGGTCCTTCAGGGCACGTGTCAGCCGGCGCGGGCGCTCATGCGCTGGTGCATGGCGTGCTCGACCAGCGTGATGAGGGTTTCCTTCGTCGACTCGCGGTCGCGGGCGTCGCACGTCACTATCGGGACCGACTGGTCGACCGTGAGGGCGTCGCGGACGTCGTCGACGCGGTGGTGGAGGACACGGTCGAAGCAGTTGATCGCGACCACGTACGGCAGCTGCCGGTCCTCGAAGAAGTCGATCGAGGCGAACGCGTCAGCCAGGCGGCGGGTGTCGACCAGCACGACGGCGCCGATGGCACCGCGGACCAGGTCGTCCCACATGAACCAGAACCGGTGCTGACCCGGTGTACCGAACAGGTACAGGATCAGGTCGCTGTCGAGCGACACACGTCCGAAGTCCATCGCGACCGTGGTGGTGACCTTGTTCGGGGTGTTCGACAGGTCGTCCACGTCCACGCTGGCCTCGGTCATCACGGCTTCCGTGGTCAGCGGCACGATTTCCGACACCGAACCGACCAGAGTCGTCTTTCCAACCCCGAAACCGCCGGCGACCACTATCTTCGCCGAGGTCGTCGGCTGAGGTGAGGACGCGCCGCGCGGGCCGAGGGGACTAGAGCCTGCGGAGACCACTGAGCACCCTTTCCATGAATTCGATCGACGGCCGGTCGCCGACGACCATGCCGCTCTGATGGATCAGGACCAGTCCCATACCGGCCATGTCTCCAATCAGTACCCTGGCCACGCCGAGCGGCAGCCGCAGGTGTGCGGCCACCTCCGCGACGGACCTGGTGTCCAGGCACAGGCCACAGATCGACCGGTGCTCTGGCAGCACTGCCGCATCCGGGGCCTTCCCCCTCTCGCTGGTGGACACCAGCGCCTCGATCGCAAGATCATAGTCGGACCGGGTCCGACCACCTGTCCTGGTATACGGCCGAACGAGCGACCCGGTTTCGTGCAGGGCCGGACCAGCACCGCCACGAATCGGGTCACCCCCGAGGAACTCCTCGGACTGCCATGCACCACTGGAGTAGACGCCACTGTGGGCCCCACTATGACGCACTCCACTGTCAGAGATCTCCCGGCCGACCGTGGGAATCTCCTTCGAGTCCCAGGTCGACTGCGCGGGTATGCCTCCGGAGTCCCCGTACAGCGTCGCCCCGGGCCCGCCGAACAGCCTGGCCCGGAAACCGTCGACGTCGAACCGATTAGGCGCTTCGCCGATGTCGTGCTCGGGGAGGTCCTCCCAACCTTTCTCCGGCATGGGTCTCACCTACGCTGAGCGCCCTGAAGCTGAGCTCGCAGCTCCGGCGTCATCTGCTGGCCGACCCGTTCGACCAGCAGCGTCATCTCGTACGCCACCAGGCCGATGTCACAGTTCGGCGCGGCGAGCACCGAGAGGCACGAGCCGTCGGAGATGGACATCAGGAACAGGTAGCCCCGGTCCATCTCGACCACCGTCTGGTTGACCCCGCCCGCCTCAAAGCACCTGGCGGCGCCCTGGGTGAGGCTGACGAGACCGGACGAGACGGCGGAGAGCTGCTCCGCACGGTCCCTCGGCAGTCCCTGGGAGCCGGCCAGCAGAAGGCCGTCAGCCGACACGACGACGGCGTGCGCCACGCCAGGAACCTGGCGGACGAAATCGGTGATGAGCCACCCGAAGCTGCCGGGCTGCTGTGTGGACGCGGTCGTCACTCCTGCTCCTCGTCTGTACGACTGTGCTCCGAACCGGGCTGGTCACCAGCGTATGCCTCGATGAGCGCGTGGCGACCTCGCCGTACGCCCTGCTGGAAGCTTGACATGCGCCCCCGTACCGCGTCCGCCGAACGTGGCGGAAGTGGCGGCGCCGTCGGTGTGTCACCGGGACGCGGCTCCTTCGCCTCGTGCCTGGGCGCGGCCGACCCGGGCACGAGGTGTGCCTTCGGGACGCGCTTGGGCAGTCCGGCGTTGGTGGTCGTGTCCGGAGTCTTCTCCTCCAGCAGCGCGCGGGCGGCGAGCCAACCGTCGTCGCCCGGCGATGTCCATGGCGTCGGCTCCGGTACCACCTCGACCTGCTCGGTCGGGGCGTGCCCGTTGCCGTTCTCCAATTCGCTGGCGGTCCCACTACTGGTTCCGTTACTGGTTCCGTTGCCGGTTCCATTGTGACCATTGCCGTTGGCGCCGGTCTCCGCCGGGGCGGGCGTGCTCTCCGAGATCCGCTGCGCCGAGCCGGTGTCCGCCGCCTCGAACCACTGCGAGAGAACCGCCTCGTAGATGGGCAGCCGCTCGGTCGGCGCGTCGACGTTCAGGTCCGCCTCGGCGGGCGGCGTGGCACCGGAGTACGAGGTGTAGCCGGTCGGCTGGTCGTAGTCGCTCGGCGGCGCCGGCAGCGGCGCGCCGAACAGCGCGGTGCCGGTGTCCCCGGTCGACGGCTGGTCGCCGCGGCCGTTCTGCTCGAGCGCGGGCGGCGCCGGCTGGGCCGGCACACCGTTGGTCTGCGTGCCGTGGCCGGGGTCGTAGCCGCTCGGCTGGAACGGCGGGTAGCTCGCGACCTCGGCGGCCGTGCGGTCCTGCGAGGTCTCGTGCGGCGCCGGCAGGCCCATCGGGCTGCCGTCCTGGCGCAGCCGCGGCATGCCGCCGGTGAAGGCACCGGCGATGCCGCTGTTGCGGGTCGGCGCGTTGGTGTTGCCCAGCGGGGCGTTGAGCTGCGAGTCGGTGCTGCTCTGCTCGGCGATGCCCATGGACAGCGAGCTGGTGCCCGGCGAGCCCATCGTCCGCGTCGCGCCGAGCGGCTGGACCAGCTCGGCCGGCACGTTGATGCGTGCGATCAGGCCGCCCTCGATGTCCTCGTTGTCCCGCAGCCGGACGGTGATGTTGTGCCGCTTGGCCAGCCGCGCGACCACGTAGAGGCCCATTCGCCTGGTCACCGCGACGTCCAGGTCCGGCGGGTCCGCGAGCCGGGCGTTGGTCGCCGCGATCTCTTCCTCGGACATGCCGACACCCTGGTCGGTGATCTGGATGGCGAGCTCCTTCTTGCGGGTCATCGCCATCCGGACGATCACCTTCTTGTCCGCGGGGGAGAAGAAGGTCGCGTTGTCGAGCAGCTCCGCGATCACGTGCACGAGGTCGGACACCGCACGGCCCTGGACCGCGACGTCCGGTGCGGACGCCACCTCGATGCGGGCGTAGTGCTCCACCTCGGACACCGCGGCGCCGACCACATCGGACGCGGGGACCGGTCGCGACAGCTGCCGCGACAGGCCGGTGCCGGAGAGCACCAGGAGGCTTTCCGAGTTCCGGCGCATACGGGTGGCGAGGTGGTCCAGCTCGAACAGCGAGGCGAGCTGGTCGGGGTCCTGCTCGTCCTGCTCCAGGCGGTCGATCAGGGACAGCTGGCGTTCGACCAGCGCCTGGGACCGGCGGGACAGGTTGACGAAGATCGAGTTGATGTTGTCGCGCAGGAGCGCCTGCTCGGTCGCCATCAGGACCGCCTGCTCCTGCACCGCGTCGAACGAGCGGGCCAGCTGGCCGGTCTCCTCCCGGGTGAACACCGGCACCGGCTCGACCGCGTTCTTGGACGCGGCCACCGGGTCCGGGTCGGCCAGGATCCGGCGGACCGTCTGCGGCAGGCGGGAGTACGCGACGTCCAGCGCGTTGGACCGCAGCACGCGCAGCGGCTTGAGCAGCGACCGCGCCACCAGGAGGGCCAGGAGGACGGCGAGCAGCAGCACCGCGAGCACGATGGCCGCGTCACGCAGCGTCGCTTCCTGCTGGTCGTTGCGCAGGACCGAGATCTGGTCCCGCAGGTCGGAGAGCTCGGTCTGCTCGACCGAGCGGTACAGACCCAGCGTGGTCGCGCCGGCCTGGGCGACGTCGTTCGTGTTCACGCCGATGTTCTGCCCCTGGCCACCACGGACCAGGACCAGCTGCCGGTTCAGCTTCAGCAGGTCGAGGGCGGGGCCGACGAGCGTGTCGTCGAACCGCTGCAACTCGGCCGGGGTGGCCACGGCGTCGAAGGTCGCGAGCGCGGAGTCGTGCCGGGCGACCGCGGCCTGGATCTCGGTGAGCTCGTTCGGCCGCACGCTGCCCACCTGGGCGGCGGCGACGATGAAGGACACCTGCTGCCCGATCTGCGCCTTGGCGTTCGCGACCGCGTTGAGCGCGTTCAGCCGCGAGGTCAGCTGCCCGCCACCGACGTCGGACCTGGCGAGCGTGCTGATCCGCAGGAGGGAGTCGACGATGTCGGCGTAGCGGGAGGCGACGGAGAAACCGTCGAACTTCGAGTTGCTCGCCACCTGGCGCAGCACCGGCAGGTTGTCGAGCTGGAAGAAGACCTGCTCGTACTCGGTGCGGACGCTGGCCTCGGAGTCCTCGTAGAACGTGTTCGCGGCCGCGCGCACCTCGTTGATGGCGTCGTCGGCGCCGGCCTGCTGCCTGGCGATCGCGCTGGGGTCGCCGACGCGGTCGGCCGCCGCGTACTGCGAGTTGAGCACGGCCTCCCGCTCGATCTGGTCGACCGCCTCGTAGACCTTCGCGTGCAGGTCCACCTGCTGGAGCAGGTAGTCGAGGTCGTTCGCCTGCTTGATCTGCGTGTAAACCCGCAGGCCGGCGAACGCGAGCGCCGCGAGCGTCGGCACCAGCAGCACGACCATCAGCTTGGTCGGCAGACGCCATTCACTCAGTCGGAAACGCCTGCGCTTACCCGGCCGGCCGGCTTGCTCGGCACGAATCGCGGCATTGGCTCGCCGCACGGCGCTGTCGGTCGCGCTGTCACCGTCCAACGCACTGTCCCTGGCCACTGGAGGACTCACTCCCAAGACGCCGTCGAGTCAATCGCACACACTTCTGTAGCAATCTCACCCGTGTGGCTGACACTGCGGCGCACAGCTTTCCCGTATACCCACCCACGGTCAAGGGGACGGACACCACCACCACCGGGCAGGACGGACCACGGGATACCGCCCAACCGGGTGTGGCGGGCCCCGACAACCCGCCTATGTGCTCCGCCACCTGCTGATCCATGTAACCCGCAGGTGGCGGCCTCCGGAGCCCCGACTCGTCGTCGTCCCGCCGAAGATCCTTCACAAGCCGCCAATGGACTGGACCATTGAATTTTCTTGACGCTTGGAAAGTGGTGGACGACACACTTGCACCGGATGTTCGCCGCTGCTCCTAGACTACCGGGCCGTAGACCAGGTCTGCGACCAAGCAGTCACGCATCGTGATTGCCAGTTGTTGACAGTACCCGATCGTGTGGCTATACCTCCGGGCGGGTATACAACTGGTCCTCCTTAACACGGTGCAGGGGCAGCCTGTGTCTGAGGAACATTCCCAACGCTCGATCGCCGCACAAACAAGGCAGGAGACGGCAAGACAATGAATCGTCCAGGCAGAGTCGGTCGGGCCAGGCGCGGGTCCGTCCGTGCGGTCGGACTACTGGCGGCCGGCATGGCCGTCCTTCTCACGGCGGGCTGTGGGCTCTTCGGTGGTGGTGACTCCGGGAACGACGCCTCGTCGGACACGACCGCCAAGGCCGCCGGCCCGCTGGAGAAGACCACCATCAAGGTCGGCGTGATGCCGACGATCGACTGCTCGGGCGCGCAGCTAGCGCTGCTCAACAAGGCCTTCGAGGACGAGGGCCTCAAGGTGGAGGCGGAGACCCTCCAGAGCGGCGCGTTCGGTATCCCCAAGCTGAAGAACGGCGAGCTGGACTTCTCGTTCGGCAACTGGGTGTCCTTCCTCAAGGCGCAGAGCAAGAAGGACCCTGACATGAAGTTCGTCAGCGAGTCCTACCTCTCTACCCCGAACAGCAACTTCGTGGCGCTCGCGATGCCGGACAAGGGCATCAACAGCGCGAAGGACCTGGTCGGCAAGACGATCGCCGTCAACGCGCTCGGCAACGTCAACGAGCTGCTGCTCCGCGCCCTGCTCGACGCCAACGACGTCAAGTTCGAGGACGTCAAGCTGGTCGAGATGAAGTTCCCGGACATGCTCCCGGCGCTGCAGAACGGCAGCGTGGACGCGATCTCCACCATCGACCCGTTCGCGAGCCTGGCGCAGAAGTCCTTCGGCGCGAAGATCGTCTTCGACATGACGGGCCAGGGCCCGACCGAGGACTACCCGCTCTCCGGCTTCGCCACGACGGCGAAGTTCGCCAAGGAGAACCCGAACACCGTCGCCGCGTTCCAGCGGGCCATCGCCAAGGGCCAGTCGCTCGCCGCGGACCGCGGCAACGTCCAGGAGGCGCTGCCGAAGTTCGCCAAGATGGACCCGGAGACGGCCGCGCTCGTCCGGTTCGGCACGTTCCCGACCACGATCGACGCGAAGCGCATCCAGCGCGTGGCTGACCTGCTGGTCACCTACAAGATGCTGGACAGCAAGATCGAAGTCGCTCCGCTGGTGGTCACCGCGCCGGCCGCGAGCAACTAGCTCGTAGCACCGGGATGTCCCGTCTCGTACGCAACATCGTCGGAACGGTCGGCGTGCTCGCCCTGTGCGAGCTCGTCGGCCGTTCCGGCTTGTTGGGCGTCAACCAGGAGTTCCTGCCGCCACCGACGGTGATCGGCGCGCGGCTGGTCGACCTGTTCAACGACCGCGGCTTCTCCCTCGACGTCGTGCAGTCCGTCCTCTCGTGGGCGATCGCACTCGGCATCGCGATCGCCATCGCGGTGCCGGTCGGCGTCCTGTTCGGCAGCATGCCGCTGGTCCGCTCGGCGTTCAGCGCGGTCGTCGAGTTCCTGCGGCCGATCCCCTCGGTGGCGCTGATCCCACTCGCCCTCATCGCGATCAAGACCAACCCCGAGGTGAAGATCTCACTCGCCGTGTTCGGCGCGGTGTGGCCGATCCTGTTCAACACGATGCACGCGATGGGCGACATCGAGCCGATGCAGCTCAACACCGCCAAGGCGTTCAACATGGGCCGGTTCCGGACGCTGACCTCGGTGAAGCTGCCCAGCATCACCCCGTTCGTGTTCACCGGCATCCGGATCTCGGCCTCCATCGCCCTGATCCTGATCGTCAGCACCGAGATCATCGCCGGCGGCGGGTTCGAGTCGGACGAGCTGTGGGAACGTGGCGGGCTCGGCACGTTCATCACCAACTCCGGCTCCGGCGGCGCCCGGATGGACCTCGCGCTCGGGGCCACCTTCGTCGCCGGGTGCATCGGCCTGGCCATCAACCTGATCTTCACGTTGATCCAGCGCCGCTGGATCAACTGGTCGGACGGAGACCGCGACCGATGAGCACCGTGCGCCTGGGCAGGCGTGCCGCCGAGTTCGGCGGCAAGTGGCTGGTGTTCGCGGGCGCCGTCGCGCTGTGGCAGCTCGCGGCCGCGGCGGCGCAGAACTCGTACTTCCCCACCCCGGTGGCCATCGGGCAGACGATGGTCGAACTGTGGCTGTCGGGGCCCCCGTCGCACCTGTTCCTCACCGACGCGGTCGAGACCGACATCGTGCCGAGCGTGGTCCGGTTGCTGGGCGCCTGGGCGCTCTCCGCAGTGATTGGCGTCACATTTGGTCTGGTGCTCGGACGGTCCGACAAGCTCTATGACTACTTCTCCCCCGTACTGAACTTCCTCCGGTCGGTCCCCCCGCCCGCGCTCGCCCCGGTGTTCCTGGTCCTGTTCCCGATCGGGACGCCGATGCAGCTCGCGACGATCATCTTCGGGATCGTCTGGCCCATCCTGCTCAACACCATTGACGGTGCGCATACGCTGGATGAGACCGTGGTCGAGACGACAAGGAGCATGCGGTTGTCGAAGCCGCGGTTCCTCGCCACGGTCGTGTTCCCGGCAGCGCTGCCCAAGATCTTCGCCGGCCTGCGCGTGAGCCTTTCGCTCGCGCTGATCCTGATGGTGATCTCGGAGCTGGTGGGCTCCACCGACGGGATCGGCTACCGGATGATCCTCGCCCAGCGGAACTTCGTCCTGACCGAGATGTGGGCCGGGATCGTTCTGCTTGGCATACTCGGATATGTCCTGAACGCGCTACTGCTCGCCGTGCAGAACCGGGTGATCGGCTGGCACACCAGGTCGAAGAGTCTCACCGGGAGGTAGACCGTCCCATGTTGGACGTGACCGCCATCAGTCACACCTACGGATCCGGCGCGAAGACCCACACCGCGCTCGGGAGCATCACCTTCAGCGTGGAGAAGGGTGAGATCGTCTGCATCGTCGGCCCGTCAGGGTGCGGCAAGTCGACGCTCTTACGGGCCGTGTCCGGCCTGATGCCGCCCTCCGCGGGCGAGTCCAGGTTCATGGGCAACGTGATCAAGGAAGTGCCCGTTGACCTGGCGTTCGTGTTCCAGGAGTACAGCAAGTCGCTCTTCCCCTGGCTTACCGTACGGGGCAACGTGGCCTTCCCGTTGAAGCCGCGCGGCATGTCGCGCAGGCAGCGCAACACGGCCGTCGAGGAGGCACTCGCCTCCGTCGGGCTGGCCGACGCGGTCGACAAGTACCCCTGGCAGCTGTCCGGCGGCATGCAGCAGCGCGTGGCCATCGCCCGCGCGCTGGTGTGCGAGCCGGCCCTGCTGCTCATGGACGAGCCGTTCGCCTCCGTCGACGCCCAGACCCGCGCCGAGCTGGAGGACCTGCTGCTGAGCGTGCGGCGGGAGTACAACACGACGGTGCTGCTCGTCACACACGACATCGACGAGAGCGTGTACCTGGCTGACCGGGTGCTCGTGCTGTCCAAGGCGCCGAGCACGATCGTCGCGACCATCGACGTGACCCCGCTGGGTCCCGATCGCGATCAGATCACCACGAAGGAGACCGACGAGTTCGTCCATCTGCGCGGTGAGGTGGCCCGTTTGCTGCGTTACGGGCACGTGGACGAAGTCGATGGTCAAGGTGTACCCGTCGAAGCAGTCGCGGAGTAGACCATGTCCCTCTCCTCAAGACGCATGGTCGTCGGCATCTCCGGAGCGTCCGGGGCGGTCTACGGGATCCGGCTGCTCGAGGCGCTGCGCAAGGTCGACGTCGAGTCCCACCTGGTGATCACCCGCAGCGGCAAGCGGACGATCTTCCACGAGACGAACATGAAGCTCGAGGACGTCCGCTCGCTCGCGGACGTCTACTACCCGAGCGAGGACATCGGCGCGGCGATCTCGTCCGGCTCGTTCCGGACCATGGGCATGGTCGTGGCGCCGTGCTCGATCCGGTCGCTGTCGGAGATCGCGTACGGCAACACCACGAGCCTGCTCACGCGGGCCTGTGACGTCGCGCTGAAGGAACGCCGCAAGGTGGTCCTCATGCTGCGCGAGACGCCGCTGCGGATGACCCACCTCAAGGCGATGCAGGCCGCGGCCGAGGACGGGGCGCTGATCATGCCGCCGGTGCCGGCGTTCTACACGCGACCGGAGTCGCTCGACGACATCATCGACCACACCATTGGCCGTGTGCTCGACTACTTCGACATCGAGACGGACATGGTCCGTAGATGGGGAGAGGACTAACAACATGCCGGTGGCTCCACTGCACGACCTTGGTCTCATCATCGAGGCGCTCGACAAGGCCGGGCAGCTGATACGGGTGAAGTCCGAGGTGGACCCCGTGCACCAACTGGCCAGTGTGGCGTCCCACTTCGAGGGGCGGGCGCAGGCCGTGTTGTTCGAGAAGGTGCGCGGGCACGAGCACCCGGTGTTCACCGGCCTGTACTGGTCCCGAGCTCTGCTGTCGGAGCTGATCGGCGCCGACGAGAAGAAGCTGGCGTCCCACATCTCCGGCAAGGTCCAGCAGTGGCAGGCCGACCCCCACCACAAGGCGGTCGAGCCGCAGGTCGTCGAGACCGGCCCGGTCCGGGAGTACACGCAGCCGGTCGTGGACCTGTTCAAGCTGCCGATCCCCACCCACGCCGAGCGGGACGGCGGCCCGTACATCGACGCCGGTGTCGTGGTCGTCAGCGACCCGGAGACGGGCGTGCGCAACGCGTCGATCCAGCGGTTCATGCTGGTCGACCGGGACCGGCTGCACATCAACATCGACGCCGGCCGGCACCTGCAGATGGCGCTGGACCACGCGGCGCAGCGGAACGAAACCCTGAAGTTCTCGCTGAACATCGGGGTCGGGCCGGGCGTGCACTTCGCGGCCGCCACCCCCGCCGAGGCGGCCCCGCCGGACACCGACGAGCTGGGCATCGCGTCGGTCTTCCACGGCGACCCGATGGAGCTGGTGCGCGGCGACGTGCCGGGCGTCGAGCTGGTCGCGCACGCGCAGTACTCGCTGGAATGCGAGATCGTGCCGGGCGAGGTGGCCGACGAGGGGCCGTTCGCGGAGGTCACGGGCTACTACGCCAAGGTCGCGCCCCGGCCGGTCGTGCACGTGCTGGCGGTCCACCACCGAACCAACCCGATCTTCCAGACGATCATCTGCGGCAAGGAGGTCTGGAACTCGGCCGGCGTGCTCGGCGAGGCCAGCGTGCTCGGCTCGGTGAGCAAGCAGGTGCCGGGCATCAAGGACGTGTACTTCCCGCACGGTGGCTGCGGCTTCTACCACGCGGTGGTGCAGATCTCCCAGAAGCGGGCCGGCTTCGCCCAGCTGGCCGTGCTGTCGGCGTTCGCGGCGTTCCCGCCGCTGAAGATGGTCACGGTCGTGGACGACGACGTCGACATCCGCAACGCGTCCGACGTCGAGTGGGCCCTGACGACGAGGCTCAACCCGACGACCGGCGTGACCATCGTCCCGGAGGTCTTCGGCCACGGCCTGAACCCGACCTTCCCGAACTACTTCGGCGCGAAGATCGGCTTCAACGCGACCTACCCGTTCCCGAAGACGTACTCCTACGAGCGGGTGCGGCTGAAGGAGTACTCACTGGACGGGCTGGAGATCGACGTGCCGGACCCCAACGCCGTGTCGGCGCAGTCCCTGGTGGACAAGTGGACGGCCGCCGAACGCGCCGAGCAGGGCGCCCCGGCACCGCGGAAGAGTTCCGGCGCCATCATGTAGGTGAACAGACGGAAAGCGGGGCGGTCCCTGAGGGGCCGCCCCGCTTTCTCGTTCGTCCTACCTCAGCCGGTGGTCGTGCCGCCGGCCTGGGCGAGGCACTGCACCAGAGGCTTGGGCTCCGGGTAGACGTACGTGCCCTGCGTGCCCTCGGGGCACTGGCTCTCGTCCGAGGCGCCCTCGACGACCTTCAGCACCTGGAAGGTGGCCTTCGGGTCGGTGCACTCGACCTTGGTGTCGACCTGGGTGCCCTCCTCGTAGCAGTCGCCTTCCTTGGCGTTGAGGATGAGACACAGGAGCAGGTCGGAGCCGCGGCCGCCCGTCTCGGTGTAACCGACGTAGTTGGCGTTGTCGCCGCCGGGGCAGTCCGCGTTCGCGTCCTCGGACGTGGCGCCCACCTTGTACGCCGCGCCTGGGTCGTTGCAGTCGACCTTGTTGACGTCCGCGTCGGTGATGCTCGCGCTGTTCACCCTGATGCAGTCGCCGACCGCGGCGCTGGACGCCGAGGTGCCCCACTGCTTGTAGACGAAGAAGCCGACGGCGCCGAGGATGACCACGCCGATGACGATCTTGATGATCGTGCCGGCGCTGCTCTTCTTGGCGGCCGGAGCCGGCGGCGGGGGCGTCGGGTAGGCGGCCGGTGGCGTGCCACCAGGGCCGCCGGGGCCACCCGGGCCACCAGGACCGCTCGGGCCGCTCGGGCCGCCGAAAGGCTGGCCCTGCGGGGGCGGACCGCCGTAGGGCTGGCCCTGGGGCGGCGGTGGGGCGCCGTAGGGCTGGCCGCCAGGCGGCGTCTGGGGCGGGCGCTGCCCGTACGGCTGGCCCTGCGGCGGACCGTACGGACCCTGCCCGCCCGGCGGCGGGTAGTTCGGTGAGTTCATGTGCACCCCTCGCACAACATGCCGGACACTCGGAAGCTTGGTTCGAGAGCAGCAATGTACGCGACGGCACCGACACTCATGTGCGGACCCGGCAAACTACCCTTTGCGACAGTTGAGATTCAACCGTCCGTCACCATTCGAACGCGGATGGGAGCTAGCTCGCCGGTGCCACGAGACAGACGGTGAGCGGCGGCTGCGGATAGGTGATGACCTCCGTCGCGTCCGCGCCGCACTGCGTCTCGTCGTCGACGCCGTCGAGCACACCGACCACGCGGTGGGTGGCGTTCGGCGCGGTGCACTCCGCCCGCTTGTCCTCGGTGTCGGTCACCTCGAGGCACTCGCCCTCTTTGACGTTCAGCTGGAGGCAGAGCAGGAGCTGCCCCTCCTCCGTGTACTGCACGTACTGCTCGTTCGGGCAGTCGCCGGTGTCGGTCTCCTCACGCGTGGCGACCTTGTAGATCGCCTCCGGGGTCGCGCAGTCGACCGTCTCGATGTCCGCGTTGGTCTCGCTGGCCAGGTTGACCTGGATGCAGTCACCGGGCTGGGCGTCGATGGCGTCGCCGCCGCCCTCGGTGGTCTCCTCGGTCGTCGTCTCGTCCTCGGAGGACTCGGTGGACCCGCTGGTCGTCTTGGACGTGGTCGTCCCACCACTCGCCGAGTTCGAGCCCTTGTCCTTGGTCGCGAGGTAGATACCGACGGCGGCGCCACCGACGACCAGCACCGCGACGACCACGATCGCCACGATCATGCCCGTCTTCTTCTTGGGCGGTTCCGGTGGTTGGAATCCCCCGCCGTACTGCGGTTGTTGACCGTAGGGTGGCTGCTGACCGAACTGCTGGGTCTGGCCGTACTGGCCGGGACCACCCGGGCCGATCCGCTGGGTCTGCTCGTTGCCCCACTGGCCCCCGTACTGGGGCTGCTGAGGCTGCTCCGGTGGTCTCGGTTGGCCATACTGGCCGTAGCCGCCTCCCGACTGCTGGCCCCAGGGATCCTGGTTGGGCTGCCCGTACGGTCCCGGTTGGTTGGGAGGCGTCGTCATGACCGCAATCTACCCTCTCGTGAATGAGGCGCTGTGACAGACGGACCGCTGATCGTCCAGTCCGACAAGACACTTCTGCTCGAGGTCGACCACCCCAGGGCCGACGACGCGCGGATCGCGATCGCCCCGTTCGCTGAGCTGGAACGCGCGCCGGAGCACGTGCACACCTACCGGGTCACGCCGCTCGCGCTGTGGAACGCCCGCGCCGCCGGCCACGACGCCGAGCAGGTGGTCGACGCCCTGACCGTGTACTCACGGTATCCGGTCCCGCAGCCGCTGCTGATCGACATCGTCGACACGATGGGCCGGTTCGGCCGGTTGCAGCTGGCCAACAACCCCGCACACGGCCTGGTGATGACCACCACCGACCGCGCCGTGCTCGAGGAGGTGCTGCGGCACAAGAAGATCGCGCCGATGCTGGGTGCCCGCATCGACGACGACACGGTGATCGTGCACCCGTCGGAACGCGGGCGGCTCAAGCAGCTGCTGCTGAAGGTCGGCTGGCCGGCGGAGGACCTGGCCGGTTACGTCGACGGCGAGCACCACGCGATCGAGCTGGTGGAGGACGGGTGGCACCTGCGTGACTACCAGCGGAAGGCGGCGGAGGCGTTCTGGGCCGGCGGTTCCGGCGTCGTCGTGCTGCCGTGTGGTGCCGGGAAGACGCTGGTCGGCGCCGCGGCCATGGCCCACGCGCAGGCCACGACGCTGATCCTGGTGACGAACACGGTCGCCGGGCGGCAGTGGAAGCGTGAGCTGATCGCCAGGACGTCGCTGACCGAGGAGGAGATCGGCGAGTACTCGGGCGAGCGCAAGGAGATCCGCCCGGTCACCATCGCGACCTACCAGGTGATGACCCGCAAGTCGAAGGGCGAGTACCGGCACCTGGACCTGTTCGACTCCCGCGACTGGGGCCTGGTCGTCTACGACGAGGTGCACCTGCTGCCGGCGCCCGTCTTCCGCATGACCGCCGACCTGCAGTCCCGCCGTCGCCTCGGGCTCACGGCCACGCTGGTCCGCGAGGACGGCCGCGAGGGTGACGTGTTCTCGCTGATCGGCCCGAAGCGCTACGACGTGCCGTGGCGGGACATCGAGGCGCAGGGCTGGATCGCGCCGGCGGAGTGCGTCGAGGTCCGCGTGACCCTGACGGACGCCGAGCGCCTGTCGTACGCGACGGCGGAGCCGGAGGAGCGGTACAAGCTGTGCTCCACTGTGGACACCAAGACGCCGGTGGTGAAGAAGATCCTGGAGAAGCACGCCGGCGAGCCGACGCTGGTCATCGGGGCGTACCTGGACCAGCTGGAGATGCTGGGCGCCGAGCTGGACGCGCCGGTCATCCAGGGTTCGACACGCAACGCCGAGCGGGAGCGCCTGTTCGACCTGTTCCGCCGGGGTGAGCTGCGCACGCTGGTGGTGTCCAAGGTGGCCAACTTCTCGATCGACCTACCAGAGGCGTCGGTCGCCGTCCAGGTGTCCGGCACGTTCGGGTCACGGCAGGAAGAGGCCCAACGGCTCGGCAGGTTGCTGCGCCCCAAGGAGGACGGCCGGCAGGCGCACTTCTACTCGGTCGTGTCCCGGGACACCCTGGACACCGACTACGCCGCCCACCGCCAACGCTTCCTGGCCGAACAGGGCTACGCGTACACGATCCAGGACGCGGACGACTTCCTCGGCCCGGAGCTGCCGTCGGTGAACTAGACCTCCACCAGGCCGAGGTGAACCGCCGCGGCGTCGCTGATCTGTTGCAGGTCCTTGGGATCACTGGTCACGACCGTCGCGGCGTACTTCATCGCCGTGGCAACGACAATCGCGTCGACCGCGTCCGCCGTGCGGCTCAACCCGAGCAGCATCCCCGCGTGCTTGGCGATCTCCTCGTCGGTGGGCAGCACCGCGCAGCCCTTGAGCACCTTGGCGAGAACGGCCTGGCCGGCTCCGCCACGCCAAGCCTGAGTGAGCACCGGCGCGGGCACGAGCACATTTCGGGCCGCCAGCAGTGCCGCCTTGTGCATGACCAGGAACTTCCGGTTGTTCCTTTCAGCTGCCAACAACGCACCAGCGTCGTAGACCAGCGGAATCGCTGTCACGCGACCTCGTCGCTCCTCCCCTTGTTCTTCTGAGTGGTCGCGTCCGCCTCCGCCAGCTGCGACTCCGCCCAGGCAACCTCGGCGTCCGTGAAAGCGCCGTTCTCCCTCTCCCACTCCCGCATGGCTTCGAGCCCTTCCTGCACGCGCACCTCGTGCGCGGCGGTCTGGGCGAGCCAGGTGGAGAAGGGTAAGCCTGCCTTCCTCGCGAGGGCGACCGCCTTGGCGTGCGTCTCCTCGGGCAGGGTGATGGTCACCTTCTTCGTCGTCACCACCTCACCATACCACGATATGGCACCTATCTGACCTGCGGTTTCAGTGCGCGATGGCCGCCTTGGCGACGACCTTGGTGATGCGGGCGCGGACCAGCAGCTCGCCCGGCACGGCGTTGCGCTTGCCGTACTCCTCGGCGCGTTCGGCACCCATGTACCGCGCCCCGAGGCGGGTGGCCCACTCCAGCAGCTCGTCGAGATCCTCGGAGATCGTCGCCTCGGCCCGGAAGTGGACGAACGAGTACGGCGGCTCCTCGAGGTCGACGACCAGCGAGATCCGGGGGTCCCGCTTGAGGGCGTGCGACTTGACGGAGTTGCCGTCGCTCGTGAAGACCAGGTGGTCCCCGTCGTCGGCCGCGTCGACCAGGAACCAGATCGGCGCCACGTGCGCCGAGCCGTCCTTGCGGACCACCGCCAGCTTGCCGGTCCGCGTCCCCTGCATGACGAACGCGAGCCACTCGTCCCGCTCCATGTGGTACATGCCGGCCATCGTGCCCGGACCACCGGTCAACGGCACGCCGACCCGGGTGAACTTCGACCGTCGCAACCAGATCGCGGCGGGTAGCCGCCCTACGTTGGCCGATATGAACGACCGGCACACCACCACAAGAAGCCGTCAGCTGGGTACCGAACTGAGGCGGGTCCGCGAGCGAGCCGGTTACAGCGCACGAGACCTCGCACGCGCGTTGGGCTGGTCGGACAGCAAGGTCGCGAGGATGGAGAACGGCGAGCGTGGTGCCTCGGAGATCGCTGTGGCCACCTACCTGGCTTACTTCCACGTGGTCGGCCCCGAGATGGATCGCCTCATCGCCATGTGCCGCGAGATCTGGGCCAAGGACTGGCTCCAACCCCATGGTGAGCTGGTCCCCGAAGAGCTACGCACCCTCGTCACCCACGAGACCACCGCTACCTTGATCAACCAATATGAGCCATTGGTGATCCCGGGCCTGCTCCAGACCGAGAGCTACGCGACGGCCCTGTTCCGGACAGCCGGCCTGCTTCCGGACGAGGCCATCGATCTCCGGGTCCAGGCCCGCCTCGAACGCCAGAATCTGCTGAGCCGGGATTGGGGTGTGGAACTCAACTTCTACATCCCCGAGCCGGTTCTGCGCGCCACCCTCGGTGGTCCGAGCGTGATGAACGATCAGCTACTTCACATGCTGCTCGTCTCGTCGCGGCCGTGGTGCTCCATCCGGGTGGTGCCGGCGTCGTTCCCAGCGGGAGTGCTGGGCAGCCCCTTTCAGCTGATGGAGTATGCGAACCACGGCCCAGTCGCCTACGTGGAAAACCAGACCCACAGCATGTTCCTCGAAAAGGCCGAGGACATTCGCAGCTATCGAGCGATTCTCGTCAAGCTCAAGGCCGTTACCCTGAATGAGGGACAGTCCAGGGAGTTACTTGCCAGCCTGGCAAACGAGTACGACGTTCCGGAGGCCGGAGATGGAGTGGCGGAAGAGTAGCTACAGCGGCGCCACCAACGGGGGCTGCGTCGAGATCGCCTGGCGGAAGAGCAGCCACAGCACCACCTCCGATGGCTGTGTAGAGGTCGCTCTCGGCGTCGAGCGCGTGGCCGTGCGGGACTCGAAGGACTCCTCCGGGCCGATCCTCCAGTTCTCCCCCGCTCAATGGCGGGTATTCACAGGTCGGCCAGCACCGCGTCGGTGAAGTCCGGCCAGGTGTCGATGGCCCACTGGCCGAAGGGGCGGTCGGTGAGGGCCACGCAGGCCGCGCCCGCGTCCGGGTCCACCCACAGGAAGGTGCCGGACTGTCCGAAGTGGCCGAACGTGTTAGGCGAGCTGTTCTTGCCAGTCCAGTGTGGACTCTTGTGGTCCCGGATCTCGAAGCCCAGGCCCCAGTCGTTGTCCTTCTGGTTGCCGAAGCCGGGCAGGACGCCGGAGAGCCCCGGGAAGGCCACCGTCGTCGCCTCTTCCACTGTGGACTCCGAGACGAGGGTCGGGGACTGCAGCTCCGCGGCGAAGCGCACCAGGTCGGCGCAGGTCGACACGCCGCCGGCGCCGGCCGTGCCCGCCAGGCGGGACGACTCCATGCCGAGTGGGGCCAGCACGGCCTCGGTCAGGTACTCCGCGAACGGGATGCCGGACGCGTCGTGGATGGTGTCGGCCAGCACCTCGAAGCCGGCGTTCGAGTACATGCGCCGCGTGCCGGGCTTGGCCAGGACCTTGTGCTCGTCGAACGCCAGGCCGGCGGTGTGGGCGATCAGGTGCCGGACCGTCGCGCCCTCCGGGCCGGCCGGCTGGTCCCACTCGACGGCGCCCTCCTCGACGGCCACCAGGGTCGCGTACGCCGTGAGCAGCTTGGTCACCGACGCCAGCTTGAACTCCCGCGCCTGCGGCCCCGCCGCGCCGAGCACCTCGCCACCGGCCGACACGACCGCGACCGCCGCGTGGTCCACCGGCCAGTCGGCCACCGCCCGCACACTTTCCATGGGATCGACGTTACCGAGCCCCGGTTTCAGGGACGCGTGAGGCCCGCGTCGCCCGCGCCCTCGCTGAGGACCACGCCGTCGGTGCGGTCGAGGGCTTCCTTCTGGCGGTCCGCGTCGACCGTTTTGTCGGTGGTCAGGTCCCTGAGCCGGATCGGCGGGCCGAGGTCGACGAGCGTCGGGATGTACTCGGCCTTGTCGACACGCCAGCCGGCGTCCGACCTGGTGAACCGGAACCGGGCGAGCACGCCCTCCTCGGTGGTGCCGCGCGGCTCCTCGTGCTTGGCGACCGAGTTGCCCAGGCCGTAGGCCACCCACTTCTCGCCGATCTTCTCGAACGGCTGCACCACGTGCGCGTGATGCCCGATGATCAGGTCGACGGCCGGGTCGGCGAGGATCTCCTCGGCCACCGCCCGCTGCTCGGCGGTGACGTCGTGCTGGTCCTCGACGCCCCAGTGGATGCTGGCGATCACGACCTCCGCGCCGGCCGCCCGCGCCGCCCTGGCCGCGTCGAGCACCGCGTCGACGGACAACTCGTTGACCATCCACGGCTCCGGCGACTCGGTGCCCTGGTTGAGCCCGAAGGTGAACGAGACCTGTCCGACCTTGACGCCGTTGACGTCGCGGATCAGCGGCGTCCCGGCCTCCTGTTCGGTGCGGGCGGACCCGGTGTGCCCGATCTTGGCGGCGTCGAGCGCGTCGAGGGTGGTCGTCACGCCCTCGGTGCCGTGGTCGAGGGTGTGGTTGGAGGCCGTGGAGCAGGTGTCGTAGCCGGTGGCGGCCACCGCGGTGGCGACCTCGGGCGGGGCGTAGAAGAGCGGGTACCCCTCGAACGGCCCGTCGGCGGTGGCGAGTGGTACCTCCATGTGGCAGATCGCCAGGTCGGCACCCTCGATGACGGGCTTGATCCCGGCGAAGAGCGGCTCATAGTCCCGCTTTCCGGCGCCGCCGCCGTCGGCCTCGGCCTGCTCGGTCAGCGCGGGGTGGATGAGGACGTCCCCGGTCGCGACCACGGTGAAGGAGTTCGTGGGCTTGGCGGGGTTGACCTGCGTGGTGACCGTGCCGGGGTGGAAGGGCGGGACGGGCTCACCGCCGCCGCGCGCGTCCGTACCCGCGCACCCGGCCACGAGAAAGGCCACGCAGCAGAAACCCACCAACCGGCGCACCCGCGCCATCCTGCACGCCCCGCTCCCCCGCCCGCAACGCTTTGCCCAGATAGACCGATGATCTCGCCCATGTTTCACGGCGGGCGCCCTCGGCGGGGTGGCCGTTCAGGAGTCGCCTGGGGCTTCGCCTGCCCTCAGTTCCGCCTGTAGCCGCTGGTAGCCGGCGGTCAGGAACGCGTGGACATCCGCGACCGGCGGCGGATCCGTCCGATCCCGCGACGCTGGTACATCGCGTGCGTTGGCGAGGGTACTGAGGCAGGCGGCGCGTCAGCGGTGGCGGCGGCGGAGGGTGATGAAGGCCAGGATCGCGGCGGTCAGGGCCAGGAGGGGTGCGGCGCGTTTGAGGATTGAGGGGCCTGCGTAGGACAGCAGGTCGATCGGCTCGGTGTCTGGTTCTGGGGCCGCGGCCAGTGGGGGTGTTTTCGGGGCGTTGGCGGCTGCTACCTCGCCTGCTTTGCGGCCTATGGCTACTGCTTCGGCGTGTTCGGCGGCCAGGGATCCCTCTGGCGGGGCGACCGCGGGGTCGCCTTGGGGCTCTGGTTCTTTGACCACGGACAGGTTCGGCCCTTCCTGGGCTGGGGCCAGTTTGCCGGCCAGGCAGGTTGCGAAGGTGTCCAGGATCTTGCCGCCCACCTCGGAGATCAGGCCGCGGCCGAACTGGGCCGGCTTGCCGGTGATGGACAGGTCCGTGACCACGGTGCCGGTTGTGGTGGGGCCCTCGGCGGTCAGGCTCACGGTCACCGTCGCGGCGGCGGTGCCGTTGCCTCGGGCGTCCTTGCCGGAGGCCTTCATCACGACCGTGCGGGTGTCGGGGTCCTTCGACAGGAACTCGCCGGAGCCCTTGTACAGCAGGGAGATCGGGCCCAGTTTGACCTTTACCGAGCCCTTGAAGGTGTCGCCGTCCACCTCGGTGAGCGTTGCGCCCGGCATGCATGGCGCCACGCGCTCGGGGTCCAGCACCGCCTGCCACACGGTGTCCAGGTCGGCCGGCACGGTGAACGAGTGCTCCAGCTTCACGTTGTTCCTCCCGGAGAACGAAGGGGCGGCGCCCCGCGCGGGGACGCCGCCCTCAAGGACTACTAGACGCCGGCCGCCGTGGCCACCACACAGGCCCCAACCGGCGGGTCGACCACCCCCACGTGAGCCACCCCCGCGCGGGCCAACCCCGCACGAGCCAACCCGACACAGACCGATGCCACGCAGGCCGACCCCACGCGGACCGGCACTACGCAGGCCGTTCCCACCCGGACCGCCCCCACCCAAGCCGAACCCACGCGGACCGACCCCACCGGGACCAACCCGACCCGAACCGGCGCCACGCGGACCGACGCCGCAGAAATCACTAGACGCCGGCCGCCGCGGCCACTGCCCTGGACGTCAGCACCTGGGCCAGGTGCTGACGGTAGGCCGCGTCCGCGTTGCTGTCCGTTGGTGGGGACGTGCCCTCCGCGGCATGGGCGGCGGCCTCGCGGATGGACTCCGCTGAGGCCGGTTGGCCTACCAGGGCCTGTTCCACCGCCGAGGCGCGGATCGGGACCGAGCCCATGTTCACCAGGCCCACCCTCGCCTCGGCGATCGTGCCGCCGTCGACTCGGAGGGCCGCGGCCACGGCGACGATCGACCATGCCTGGGCGACGCGGTTGAACTTCTCGTAGTGCGCGCTCCAGCCCGTGGTCTTCGGGAGGCGGACCTCCACCAGGATCTCCGTCGGGCGCAGGGCCGTGGTGAAGAAGTCGGTGAAGAACTCCGACGCCGGGATGGTCCGGGTGCCGTCCATGCCGCGGACCACCAGCTCCGCGTCCAGTGCCAACGCCACCGCCGGCAGGTCGGCCGCCGGGTCGGCGTGGGCCAGGGAGCCGCCGAAGGTGCCGCGGTGGCGGACCTGCGGGTCGGCCACCTGGTCCGTCGCCAGGGCCAGCAGCGCGGCGTGCTCGCGCACCAGTGGGTCGCGCTGCACCTCGTAGTGCGTGGTCATCGAGCCGACCACCAGGTGGTCGCCGTCCTCGCGGATGCCGCGCAGTTGGGCGACGTTCCGGAGGTCGACCAGCTTCGACGGTGCCGCCAGCCGCATGCGCAGCACCGGCAGCAGGCTCTGGCCGCCGGCGATGACCTTCGCGTCCTCGCCGGCCTCGGACAGCGCGCGGACCGCGTCGTCCACAGTGGATGGAGCCACGTAGTCGAATGCCGCGGGGATCACTGGGCACCTCCCGAAGTGTCGATCGAGCCCAGGCCGCCGCCTGCCTCGCTACCTAGGCCGCCCGCGTCGGTCTGGCCCGTCTGGATCGCCTGCCACACCCGCATCGGGGTGCACGGCATCTGGATGTCGTTGACGCCGAGGTGCCGCACCGCGTCCACGATCGCGTTGACCACGGCCGGTGTCGACGCGATCGTCCCGGCCTCGCCGACGCCCTTGACGCCCAGCACGTTGGTGGTCGACGGGGTCTCGGTGCGGTCGGTGACGAACGACGGCAGGTCGGCCGCCGACGGCACCAGGTAGTCGGCGAGCGTGCCGGTGGTCAGGGTGCCGGACTCGTCGTGCACGGCCTCCTCGAACAACGCCTGCGCGATGCCCTGCACGAGCCCGCCGTGCACCTGGCCCTCGACGATCAGCGGGTTCACCACCTTGCCGATGTCGTCGACGCACACGTACGACCGGATGCGCACCTGGCCCGTCTCGGTGTCGACCTCCGTCGCACACAGGTGGGTGCCGTGCGGGAACGAGAAGTTCTCCGGGTCGAACGTGGCCTCCGAGTCGAGGTTCGGCTCCACCCCGTCGGGCAGGTCGTGCGCGGCGAACACGGCCAGCGCGACGTCCTGGATGGACACCGACTTGGCGTCGGCACCCGCGCCGCGGACCCGGAACGAGCCGGCGCTGAACTCCACGTCGTCCTCGCCGGCCTCCAGCATGTGCGCGGCGACCTTGGCGGCCTTCTCCTTCACCTTGTCCGTCGCCTTGATCACGGCCATGGCGCCGACGGTCAGCGACCGCGAGCCGTAGGTGTCCATGCCCTTGTGCGAGGACTGCGTGTCGCCGTGGATCACCTCGATGTCCTCGAACGGCACGCCCAGCTGGTCGGCCACGATCTGGCTCCACGCCGTCTCGTGCCCCTGGCCGTGTGCCGAGGAACCCGTGACGACCTCGACCTTCCCGGTCGGCAGCATGCGGATGGCCGCGTGCTCCCAACCGCCCGCGCCGTAGGACAGCGAGCCCAGCACCCGGGACGGGGCGAGGCCGCACATCTCGGTGAACGTCGAGATGCCGATGCCCAGCTGCACCGTGTCACCACGCTCGCGGCGCTCCCGCTGCTCGGTACGCAGGGCGTCGTAGCCGAACAACTCCATCGCCTTGGCCGTCGCGGCCTCGTAGTTGCCGGAGTCGTAGGTCAGGCCGGCGACCGTGGTGAACGGGAACTCCTCGTGCTTGATCCAGTTCTTCTCCCGCACCTCCATCGGGTCCATGCCGAGCTCGGCGGCCAGCTCGTCCATCAGCCGCTCGATGGCGTAGGTGGCCTCCGGCCGACCGGCGCCGCGGTAGGCGTCCGTCGGCGTCTTGTTCGTGAACACGTTCGTGCACACGAACCGGTACGCCGGGAACTTGTAGATCGCGTTGAACATGAACGCGCCCAGGATCGGGATGCCCGGCGTGACCAGCCGCAGGTAGGCGCCCATGTCGGCCAGCAGCTCGACCTTGAGCCCGGTGACCGTGCCGTCCCGGCGGGCCGACAGCGTGAGCTTCTGGATCTGGTCGCGGCCGTGGTGCCCGGACTGCAGGCTCTCGCTGCGTGTCTCGGTGTACTTCACCGGCTTTCCGAGCCGGCGGGCGACCAGGAGCGTCAGGAACTCCTCCGGCGTGACCTGCAGCTTGCCGCCGAACCCGCCGCCGACGTCCGGCGCGATCACGCGGACCTTGTGCTCCGGCACGCCGAGCTGGGCGGCGATCAGGAACCGCAGGATGTGCGGGACCTGCGTAGCCGACCACAGGGTCAGCTGCTCACCGGTCGGGTCGCACATGACCGAGCGGGGCTCCATGAACGCGGGGATCAGCCGCTGCTGGCGGTAGGTGCGCTCGATGACCACCTCGGACTCGGAGATGGCCTTCTCGACGTCGCTGCCGGTGCCGGCCTCGCCGGAGTCGAAGACCCAGGTCGCGCTCCTGTTCGTGCCGAGGTCCGCGTGCACCAGGTCGGCGCCCTCCGCCACGGCGGCTTCCATGTCGAGCACGACCGGCAGGTCGTCGTAGTCGACGTCGATCCGCTCGAGCGCGTCGGCGGCCTCGTAGGCGCTGCGGGCGACCACGACCGCCACGACCTCACCGGCGAAGTTGACCGTGTCCACGGCGATGGACGGGGCGTTCGGCGACTTCATGTCCTCGGTGATCGGCCACGCGCACGGCAGGCTGCCCTGCTCGTCGGCCAGGTCGGCGCCGGTCAACACGGCGAGCACGCCAGGCAGGTCCTTGGCCGCCGACGTGTCGATGCCGGTGATCCTGGCGTGTGCCATGGGGCTGCGCAGGATGGCCATGTGCAGCAGGCCGGGCAGCGTCAGGTTGTCGGTCCAGCGGGTGCGCCCGGTGATCAGGCGCGCGTCTTCCTTGCGGAGGCGGGCCTTGCCGACCTCCGGCTCCATCGTGCTGGTCACTGCGCGCCTCCTGTGGTGGCCCGCACGTCGGCGACCTGCTCCGCCTCCGGTCCGGCGCCGCCCTGCATCCGGGCGGCCGCGTCCCGGACCGCGCGGACGATGTTCTGGTAGCCCGTGCAGCGGCACAGGTTGCCCTCGAGGCCCTCCCGCACGGCCTGCTCGTCCGGGTCCGGGTCGTCGGCCAGCAGGTCGATCGACTGCATGATCATGCCCGGCGTGCAGAAACCGCACTGCAGGGCGTGGTTGTCGTGGAAGGCCTGCTGCACCGGGTGCAGCTTGCCGTCACGGGCGAGGCCCTCGATCGTGGTGACCTCGCTGCCGTCCGCCTGTACGGCGAGCACGGAGCAGGACTTCACGCTGTGGCCGTCGAGATGGACGGTGCAGGCGCCGCAGTTGCTCGTGTCGCAGCCCACCACCGTGCCGACCTTGCCCAGGCGTTCGCGCAGGTAGTGCACGAGCAGCTGGCGCGGTTCAACATCGTCGGTGAACTTCGTGCCGTCAACAGTCACGGTGATGCGCATGTGGCCTCCTGCCGGAGTCGGGAACATCGTGAGCGGGCTCACAGGACCCGAGTCAACTCCGGCGGTCGCGAACGGACAAGTCCAGAGCGCCGCGAATGGATCCGTTCGCGAAAAACCTTGGGTGTGATGCTCGTTTAATCGTTCGAACCTGATCTTTAGCAATGCTTAGGATCGAGGGGTGGCAGCTCCCTCCATCGCAGGTCAGCGTATTGATCCCTATCCCGAGCAGCGGCGCGGCGTCGCGTTCGGGACGGTGGCGTACGGACTGTGGGGGCTCTTCCCGCTGTACTGGTCGCTGCTGGCGTCGGCGGGTGCGCTGGAGACGCTCGCGCACCGGATGATCTGGTCGCTCGTCGTGGTCGCGGCGGTGCTGGTGGGGACGCGGCGGGTGGGGTCGTTCCTCGCCGTGCTGCGCAACCGGCGGCAGTTCGGGTTGCTGGCGCTCGCGGCCGTGCTGATCTCGCTGAACTGGGGCGGGTACATCTGGGGCGTCACCCACGGGCACGTCGTCGAGACGGCGCTCGGGTACTTCATCGGGCCGCTGGTGTCGGTGCTGCTCGGCGTGTTGCTGCTGGGTGAGCGGCTGCGGCCGGCCCAGTGGGTCGCGGTCGGGCTCGGCGTGGTGGCGATCGTGGTGCTGGTCGTCGGGTACGGGCAGGTGCCGTGGATCGCGCTGATGCTGGCGTGCAGTTTCGCGACGTACGGGCTGGTGAAGAAGCTGGCCGGGGTGGGCGCGGTCGAGTCGATGGCCGTCGAGACGGGTGTGACGCTGCTGCCCGCGCTGGTCTACGTCGTGTTCCTGGAGGCGAGTGGCGCGGGGACGTTCGCCTCGCTCGGGGCCGGGCACACGTTGCTGCTGGTGGGCGGGGGCCTGGTGACGACCGTGCCACTGCTGGCGTTCGCCGCGGCGGCCGTGCGGGTGCCGTTGTCGACCATCGGGTTGCTGCAGTACATGACGCCGAGCCTGCAGTTCATGTTCGGCGTGCTGGTGTTCCACGAGCAGATGCCGCCGGAGCGGTGGCTGGGCTTCGCCATCGTGTGGCTGGCCCTGATCGTCCTGACGGTCGACGGCACCCGCCGGCGAGCGCCGGCAGCTGGTCTCTAGGGCAACGCCAAGGCCAGCCGCAGTGCCTCGTTGACCCGCATGATCGTGCCTGGTGTCAGACAACCCAACAGTTCACCAAGTTCGTCCCGTCCCAGCTGCTGCACATCGTCGGTGTTGATATGGCCAACCAACGGATCGCCGCTGTCGAGATGCACCCATGTAGGCAGGTCGACATGCTTCTGTGTCGTAGTGATGCGGACGGCAAGCACATCGGACAGATTCCGGTTACGACGGTTGTTCGACACGATCAGCCACGGCTTGGCGCCATAGCCGATGTCGACCCGATAGATTTGACCACGGACTGGGGCAACGGTCATTCGGGCATCAGTCGATCAACTCGCTCCGCGTAACGACGGCGACGGGCCGCCTTCTCCTCGATGTCGTGGGCTTCGGCGTAAATCTCCGCCAACTGCTGGTAACCACGCTCGAGCGCCTGCTCCCGCATCGCCGCGGCACCAGCCGCCATCAGCGCCCGGATGATGGTCGCCTCGGAGGCGCCGGGGCCGACGGCAATGCCTAACTCCCGTGCCGCGTCGACAAGCACCGCACCTTCCGGCAGGTCAGGATCACTGAACCGGCGAACGGTCTCGACGTCGTGCTCGGTCAGAGTCACAGTGGTGCGCTTACTCATGCATCAACTATAGCATCACATCATGCATCGCCATGCGCATCAGGCCAGGGCCGCGACCGCGTCGATCTCGACGAGGACGCCTTCGCGGACCAGTTGTGCGACGACGGTCGTGCGCGCGGGCAGGGTTGAGCAGTCCGCGAAGAACTCGCGGTAGACCTGGTTGAACGTGGCGAAGTTCGCCCGGTCGTCGAGGTAACAGGTGCACTTGATGATCAGGTCCTTGCGGCTGCCGCCGGCCTGGGCGACCTCGACGACGTTGGCCAGCACCTGTCGCACCTGCGCGGCGAAGTCCGCCGGCATCTCGTTGGTGGCGGGGTCGAGCGGGCCCTGACCCGAGGTGAAGATCAGGTCGCCGAACCGGATGGCCTGGGACAGCGGCGGCTCGGTGCCGTCGGCGAAGCGGACGAACGGGGCCTTGTCGGTGTGGATGCGATCTAGCACCCGATCATGCTAGGGCTCGCGGTGGATGCGGCCGCCCACCTCGGTCAGGCGCTTGCCCTCGCCGCCCCAGCGCATCGAGATGATCTCGGCGGCGATGGAGATCGCGGTCTCCTCCGGGGTGCGGGCGCCCAGGTCGAGGCCGATCGGAGAGGACAGGCGGGACAGTTCCTCCTCGGTCATGCCTGCCTCGCGGAGCCTGGTGAGACGGTCCGCGTGGGTGCGGCGGGAGCCCATGGCGCCGACGTAGCCGGCCTCGCAGCGCAGGGCGACCTCCAGCACCGGCACGTCGAACTTCGGGTCATGGGTCAGGACCGCGATCACCGTGCGGCCGTCGATCCGGCCGGCCTCGACCTCGGCCGCCAGGTACCGGTGCGGCCAGTTGACGATCACCTCGTCGGCGTCCGGGAAGCGGCTCTTCGTCGCGAAGATCGGGCGGGCGTCGCACACGGTGACGCGGTAGCCCAGGAAGGAACCCAGGCGGGCCATGGCCGTCGCGAAGTCGATCGCGCCGAAGACGAGTAGGCGGGGCGGTGGTTCGAAGGAGTTCACGAACACCGACATGCCCTCGCCGCGGCGCTGGCCCTCCTCGCCGTAGTGCAGGGTGCCGGTGCGGCCGGTCGCGAGCATGCCGCGGGCGTCGTCGGCCACCGCGGCCTCCGCGCGGGCCGAGCCGACGTCGCCGGCCACCCTGTCGGGCCACACGACCAGGTGACGCCCCACGCGGGACGCGTCGGGGTGGGCGACGATCGTCGCCAGTGCCACCGGTTCCTCGGTCTGGATGGACTTGGCCAGCTCGGCGAACTCGGGGAAGGACGCCGCCGAGAACGACTCGACGTAGATATCGATGATGCCGCCGCAGGTCAGGCCCACCGCGAACGCGTCGTCGTCGCTCACGCCGTAGCGTTCCAGCACGGGCTGGCCATCCCCGAGGACCTGTTGCGCCAGCTCGTACACCGCCCCCTCGACGCACCCGCCGGACACGCTGCCGGTCACCGTGCCGTCCTCGGCCACCAGCATCGCCGCGCCCGGCGCGCGCGGGGCGGACGAGAACGTCGCCACGACCGTGCCGAGCGCGACCTTCTCCCCGGCCGAGTAGCGGCGCATCAACACGTCGAGCACGTCACGCACGGCGGACCTCCGTCAGTAGTTCCTCGAGCGTGGCCAGGCTGTGCCCGGCCAACAACCCGTCAACGTGCGGCAGCGCGGCCGCGATTCCCGACTGCACCGGCGCGTACCCGTCGCGGCCGGCGTGCGGGTTCACCCACAGCACCCGGTGCGCCAGCCGCCGCAGCCGCGCGAGCTGCTCGCCGAGCAGGGCCGCGTCGCCGCGCTCCCAACCGTCGGAGAACAGTACGACGATGGCCCGACGGGCGAGCCCGCGTTGCCCCCAGCGATCGAGAAACACCCGGATGGTCTCACCCAACCGGGTGCCGCCCGCGAAGTCGGGCACCGCGCGTGACGCCGCGACCAGCGCCTCCTCCGGGTCGCGCTTGCGCAGCTGCCGGGACAGTCGGGTCAGCCGCGTGCCGACGGTGAAGACCTCGGTCGACACCGGCGCGGCGCGGACGACCGCGTGCGCGAACCGCAGCAACGCGTCGGCGTACGGGGACATGGACCCGGAGACGTCCACCAGCAGCACGACCCGGCGCGGGCGGTCCTTGTACGCGCGGTAGGCCAGCCGGACGGGCTCGCCACCCGCGGCACGCATGGCCCGCAGGATGCGGGCGGGGTCGAGGCGGCCGGTGCGGTGGCGGCGCAGGCGCATGGACCGGCGCAGCGGCGGCGCGAGGTGAAGGGTGGCCATCAGCTCCCGCAGGTGCTCGCGTTCCGCGGCGGTGAGCTGCGAGATGTCCCGGTGCCGCAGCACTTCCGTGTCGCTCGCGGCGACCTTCAGCTCGGTGGACTCACGACCTGACTCGCCCGCGTCGGTCTGGGTGAGCGCGGCCATGGTGACCGTCGCGCGTGGCCGTTCGGCCGCGGTGCGGCGGCGGGCCGGCGGCGACGCGGTGAACCACGCGGCGAAGGCCTCGTCGTAGCGGGGCAGGTCGTCCGGTTCGGCGCACAGGGTCAGGCGCCCGGCCCAGTACAACTGGGTCGGCTCGGTGATGTCGAGCTGGTCGACCGCGCCGAGGTAGGCCTGCACGCGCTGCGCGTCACACGGCAGCCCGGCCGCCCGCAACGCGGCGGCGAAGCCCACCAACCCCGGTAACGGATCCACCTACCCATTGTGTACCTACGCGGGGACACTGCCCCGGGTCGAAGGCGCACTCCGTGGCGTACCCACGTGGCGGCCGCCATCCCGGACGGCGGTGCTGGCGTAGGGCACGGCGGCGCGGGTGCGCGGCCGGCCACGTGGGTACCTGGCGCCGGCCGAAGCCGGCCGGCGCCAGGTGGCCCCTCGCCGCGACCATGGCCAGGTAGCGGGCCGGGCGCGAGGAGCCGGAAAAGAAGTTGAAGGGGCGGCCGTCCACATCAGACTGTTGGGGACGGAAGGGACGGCCGCCATAGCCGTCCCGCGTCAGGCGTGAGCACCGCGACAGGTTCACACCGCGCTGGGGCGACTATCCGGGTCAGGGCAACGCGACTACAGCTCGCTCCCCCTGCGTTCTGTACTCATGTCGCCCTCCTCCGGTTTGGCGCGCCGGGATCAACTATCGCTCACACCAACGAAAGACGCACCTGATTTATTCAGCCGGCCAGCAGCCGGTCCAAACCGGCCGCGACCACGCGCTGGGTGTCCTCTCGGTACTTCAGGACCGCGCCGAGCGTCGCGGCCGCGGACTCCGCGTCCAGTTCGGTCCGACCCAGAGCGGTCAGCGCCTGGGCCCAGTCGATGGACTCCGCCACGCCCGGCGGCTTGAGCAGCTCCAGCTCCCGCAACCGCCGCGCCGCCGACGCCACCTGGGTCGCCAGCCGCTCGGACAGGTCGGGCAGGCGGCGGCGCAGGATCTCGACCTCGCGCGGCAGCGACGGGTGGGACAGCCAGTGGTACAGGCACCGCCGCTTCAGCGCGTCGTGCACCTCGCGGGTGCGGTTGGACGTCAGCACCACGAGCGGCGGCACGGCGGCCCGCACCTCCCCCAGCTCCGGCACGGTCACCGCGTTCTCACCGAGGACCTCCAGCAGGAACGCCTCGAACTCGTCGTCGGCGCGGTCCACCTCGTCGACGAGCAGCACGCACGGTGACTCCTCCAGCGCCCGCAACAGCGGCCGGGCCAGCAGGAAGCGGCGGCTGTAGAGCGACTTCTCCGCGAGGTCGGAGTCGAGCGCGCCACCCGACGCGGCCTCCAGCGCACGCAGGTGCAGCAGCTGCCGGGGGAAGTCCCAGTCGTACAGGGCCTGCGTTAAGTCGATGCCCTCGTGGCACTGCAGCTTGATCAGCGGCACGTCGAGGGCCTTGGCCAGCGCCACGGCGAGTGACGTCTTGCCGGTGCCCGGCTCGCCCTCGCAGAACAGCGGCCGGCCGAGCCGGTGGGCCAGGAACGCCGCCGTGGCGATGCCCTCGTCCGGCAGGTAGCCGACCGACTCGAGCGCACCAGACAGCTCCTCAGGGGAAGTCACCACAACCCGAGGGTAAACGCCAGGGTGTTCCCCGATGTCCGCGACGACTCCCGGAGCGACAGTTGAGGTATGAACACAGACACCATCAAGCTCCGCCGGAGCCGTACCGATCGTATGGTCGCCGGTGTGTGCGGCGGCATCGCCCGCATGTTCAACATGGACGCCGCGCTCGTGCGCATCCTGCTCGTCGCGGCCACCCTGCTCGGCTTCGGCGCCGGTGCGGTGCTCTACGTGATCGCCTGGATGGTCGTACCCGAGGAGTAACTTGCCACTGTGGGCGACCGGCAGACCATCTCGCGAGTGGGCACGGCGCGTGCGCTCGTCCTGCTCGCGGCCGGGCTCGCGACCGGCGGCACCCTGCTGCTCTGCCTACTGACCGTCATCTTCGTCACCAAGATCGCGCTCGCCACGGCCGTGCTCGCGGCGTTCACGCTGGTCAGCGCCGTCTCAGCGACCCTGCTCACGATCCGTGCCCGGACACTGCGGCGCGTGGTCGGCGTCGGTTGTGGGACTCTGTTCGCCGGGGTCCTGATTGGTCTCGCCGTCATGCTGTTGCTGATCTCGAGAATTGCCGGAAACGCAGGGTAAACCACCCGAATGGTCGGTATCTGCGCCACGTACGGACGCTCTTGACTGTAAGACCCCACACGGGGTGACGCGAACACGACGGATTGGCACGATGGATCCCGTGCCAGGAGCAGGACGACCCTCGAGGCGGGGTGGGAAGCGGTGACGGAGCTGCAGACCGCAAGCATGGTCAAACCCTGGGCTGAGCTCGAGGGGCGGGACCGGCATGCGGCGTGCATGTTGGCCGCGCGAGACGGGGACAAGGAGGCGTTCGACGCGTTGATCGCCGACCTCGCTCCGCTCGTGTGGCACGTCGCTCGCGGGAGCGGTCTGGACCGGACCACGGCGGAGGACGTGGTCCAGACCGTGTGGCTCGCGCTGCTGCGCCATCTCCACCGGCTCACCGAGCCGAGGGCGTTGGCCGGCTGGCTGATCACCACCACCCGCCGCGAGGCGAACCGGGTGCAGCACCGCGCCAACGGACATGTCGAACTGTCGCCGGAACTCGCCGAGCAGACACCCACGGCCGACCCGTCGCCGGAGCACGAGGTGCTCCGCACGGAACGCGACCGGGCGCTGTGGTCGGCGTTCCACAAGCTTTCGCAGCGCTGTCAGGAGTTGCTGCGGCTCACCGTGCTCGCCGGGCGTGCGGAATATCGTGCGGTCGCCGAGGCCCTGCACATGCCGCACGGAAGTATCGGACCAACACGAGGGCGGTGCCTGAACAACCTGCGCTCGCTGTACAACGGGGACAGTGGATCATGAGAACGAACCAGGCTGACGACGACTTGATGGCCGAGGTGGCGCGGCTGGTGAACGAGCTCGACCCACCGCCGCCCGGTCTGGTGGAGCGAACGCAGTTCGCCGTCGCCCTCGACGACATCGACAGACATGTCCAACTCGAGGTGGCGCAGTGGGCGGACACCCGCCCGCTGGCCGGGGTGCGCGGCGGTTTACCCGGCACGATCACGTTCTTCGTCGGGGACCTGACCGTGATGGTCAACGTCACCCGCACCGGCGAACGCCAACGCATCGACGGGTGGTTGGTGCCCGCCGGCGCACACGGCGTCGAGGTCCGGGTCGCGGACCATGGCTCAACTGTTACCACCGCGGACGAGGGTGGTCGGTTCGTGTTGACCGAGGTACCCAGGGGCACTACCCAGCTATTAGTACGGATGAATGCCGAACAATCACGTACCGTGGTCACCCCAACCGTAGATTTGTAGCCTAAAAAGCTCCCCTGTCACCCAAATGGCAGATATTCTGCTGTATCTCACAGTGACCACACAGCTCTTGTGTGGGTGAGAAACCGGAATCGCCTTGAGGGGAGCAAGCTGTGACGGATACGACCAAGACAAAGGACGAGACGCCGATCGACCAGCCGCCGTGCTCGGAATGCGGCTCGACCGAGCACACGTTGGGCTCGCACGAGGGCAACGTCCCCGTCTCGCCGATGGGCTCGCACGAGGGCAACAGCGCCCCAACCGGCACGACCACCTGAAATCGGCCGGACCCGACATCGCATCGGGGGCAATCAGTGTGGTGCGATGAAGGGCGTGTCACCACGCCTTCATAAGGGCGCTACCGCAATAGGTGGAGCCGTCGACAGGAACGTCACCGCCGCAGCCGAACTCAGGGCCAAGGCCGTCGAGGTCGCTGCGGCGGGACGTCCTGCTGAAGCGGTCAAAATCCTGCATCAGGCGTTGCGAGCCCTGCCGGTGGACAGTGCTGACACCGAGGCGATCACCATGCGGATCCGGGTGCTCGTCAGCCTCGGCTACACGGAGGCGGAGGCCGGGTCGGTCCCCGACGGGCTCGTGCACCTCGGCACCGCGCACGCGCTCGCGAACGGCCTGCCGGCCGGGCCGCGGCGGGCGGGCATGGCCGGGCTCATCGACAGCCAGCGGGCACTCGTCCTCTACCGCATCGGCCGCACCGCCGAGGCGCTCGACCTGTTCGACCGCGCGATCCCCCTGCTCGAGGGCGCGCTGAACGACTCCGACCTCGATCCCGAGGTCCTCGCCCGCGTCGTCGTGAACCGCGGGCTGACCCACATCGCCGACGGCAAGCCCGGGCCCGCCGAGGACGACATGCGCCGGGTCATCGCCCTCGCCGACACCCACGGCCTGGCCCGTCTCCGCGCGAAGGCCCAACACAACCTCGGCGACATCGCCCAACTCACCGGTGACGTGCCCGGCGCCCTGCGCTACTACGACAGCGTCGAGGCGATCTTCCGCGAGCTCGCACCCGGTCTCGTGGCCCGCGTGCAGATCGACCAGGCGAAGGTCCTCCTGCAGGCCGGGCTCGCCGAGGAGGCCGCGCGATGCCTCGACGAGGCACTGCCCGCCCTCCGCGCCCAACGGGTCAGCCAGGACATCGCGGAGGCGGAGCTCGCCCGGGCGGCGGCCGCGTTGCTCGAGGGCGACTTCACCCTCGCCAAGCAGCTGGCGGGCAGCGCGCACCGCCGGTTCGTCAAGCGCGGCAGCGAGTCCTGGGCCGAGGTCGCCGCCCTCACCAAGCTGCGCACCGAGGCCACCGCGGCGTCGGTGTCGCCGAGCAAGCCCGCCAAGCTGGCGCAGCGGCTGATGGGGATCGGGCTGACCGACGAGGCGGCCATGGCCACCATGCTCGCGGTGCGGCTGGCCGTCCGCCGCGGCGACATCGCGACGGCGGAGGCGCTGCTCGAGCAGGTCCCGCCGCTGCGCAAGATCGCACCCATCGACCACAAGATGATGCTGCGGTTGTGCCGCGCGGAGGTCGCGGTCGCCAAAGCCGACCGCAGGAGGGCGCTCGCGCAGGCCAAGGCCGGTTTCGAGGAGCTCGGCGCGGCCCGCGACCGCATGGGTGGCCTGGACCTCGTGTGCGGCACGGCCGTGCACGGCCTCCAGCTGGCCCGGCTCGCGGTCGGCATCGTGCTCGACGGCGCGCGCAGCGACGCCGACGCGCGGCGGCTGCTCGCCTGGCAGGAACGCACGCGTGCGCAGGTGTACCGGTACGAGCCGATGCCCGCGATCGACGACCCCGAGCTCGCCAGCCGGGTCGCCGAGCTGCGGACGGTGCTGCGCACGATGCAGCAGGCCAGGCTGGAGCGGCGGCCCATCGCACACCTCGAGCAGCGGTCGGTCGCGTTGCAGCGGGAGGTCAACCGGCTCGGCTGGCACACCTCGCAGTGGGGCCGGCCACGGCCCGTGTCGTCGCCCGAGGAGGTGATCGAGCACCTCGGGGACCGGGCGCTGATCAGCTTCGCCGGGCCCGAGAACGACCTCGCGGCCGTGGTCGTCGCCGGTGGGCGGACCAAGCTCGTGCGGCTGGGTGCCAAGCAGGACGTGCTGGAGACGGCCCGCCAGCTGCACGCCGACCTGGACGCACTCGCGCCGGACGAGCTGATCGCGCCGCTCGTGACCGCGGTGTCGCAGTCCGCGCGACGCCGCATCCAGGTGCTCGACGAGATGCTGTTCGGGCCCGACGGCATCTCGACCGCGCTGCTCGGCGACCGGGAGCTGGTCGTGGTGCCGTTCGGCGAGCTGTACTCCGTGCCGTGGGAGACCCTGCCGTCGCTGCGGGGCCGGGCGGTGTCGGTGGCGCCGTCGGCGACCGCGTGGGTGAGCGCGAAGGAGGTGCCGCAGAACGACGGGCAGGTCGTGCTGGTGCGGGGGCCGGACCTGCCGACGGCGGCGACCGAGCTGACCCAGCTGCTCGACGTGTACCCGGACGCGATCATGCTCGACGGCGAACAGGCCACCACCAGCGCCGTGCTGAAGGCGATGGACGGCGCCAAGCTCGTGCACATCGCCGCGCACGGCACGCACGAGTCCGCGAACGCGATGTTCTCCCGGCTGGAGCTGTTCGACGGCGGGCTGCTCGCGCACGAGGTCGCGCGGCTGCGGCACCCGCCGACCCACATCGTGCTCGCCGCGTGCGAGCTGGCGATGTCGCACATCCGGCCGGGTGACGAGCCGCTCGGGTTCGCCGGGGCGATGCTGGCGAGCGGGTCACGGACGGTGGTCGCGGCGGTCAACCGGGTGGGTCACCGCTCGGCGGCACTGACCATGACCGACTACCACCGGCGCCTGGCCAACAAGCCGGTCGCCGACCTGGCCGCGGACCTGGCCGAGACGATGACCGACTACCACCGCCGCGTCGCGTCCGGGGTCAGCCCGGCCCGCGCCCTCGCCGAGGCGACGGCCGAGGACCCGCTTCGCCGCCCGTTCATCCTGCTCGGGGCGGGTTAGGATCGCCGACAGTTGACCATGGCGCGCTGTCGGGAGGGCTGGCATGGACTGGTCCGATCCGCGCTTCCTCACGCACCTGATCTCCGTGCCGCTGTTCACCGGCGTGATCGGTTACGTGACGAACTGGACCGGCGTGATCATGCTGTTCCAGCCGATGCGGTTCCACGGCGTGCGGTGGCCGGGGCTGCGGTTCCTGTACCCGTACCTGCCGCGCCGGGTGCAGGTCATCCCGGCGATCACGCATGAGGGGCGGTTCGGCTGGCAGGGCATCATCCCGTCGCGGGTGTCCAAGATGGCGTCCATCTCGGTGGACAAGGCGCTGCTCAAGGTGGGCAGCATCGGCGACTTCTACCGCGAGTTCGAGCCGGACAAGATCGCCGACCACATCGCGGCGACCGCCCGCGCCGAGATCCGCGGCGTGGTCGCGCGGATCATGGAACGCGAGCACCCGCGGCTGTGGCACGACCTGCCGCCGGTGCTGAAGTCGGCCGTGTACGCGCGGGTGGAGCAGGCGCTGCCGGTGATCGTGCGTGGGCTGACGGTGCGGCTCGGGGAGCACATCGAGCAGCTGATCGACGCGAAGCTGCTGGTGATCCGGCACTTCGAGGAGCACCCGGAGCTGATGAACGACATGCTCCGCGAGGTCGGCCGCAAGGAGCTGCGGTTCATGCAGAACTTCGGCTTCTACTTCGGTTTCCCGGCCGGTGTCGGGCTGGTGTTCATCCTGGAGGTCCTGCCGCAGTGGTGGGTGCTGCCGCTCGGCGGGGCCGTGATCGGCTGGGTGGCCAACTGGATCGGCATCAAACTGATCTTCGAGCCGGTGTTTCCCCGTCGCGTCGGGCCGTTCACGTTCCAGGGCCTGTTCCTGCGCCGGCAGCCGGAGGTGAGCGACGTCATGGCGAAGATCATCGCCGAGGACGTGATCACCATGAAGAACGTCGGCGACGAGCTGCTGTTTGGGCCGCGGTCGGACCGCACCCGGCACATGCTGGAGACGTCCCTGCGCCCGGCGATCGACGACGCGGTGGGGTTCGCCAGGTCGGCGGTGCGGGTCGGCATCGGCACCGAGCGGTACGACCGCATCCGGGACGCGGTGGCCCACGAGGCGGTGGAGTTCGCGTCGGTGTTCGACGACACGGAGTTCGGCCAGCAGCAGTCGGTGAAGATCAGGCGGTTCGTGGCGCGGCAGATGCGGACGCTGCGGCCGGACGAGTTCAACGAGCTGCTGCGCTCGGCCATCAAGCAGGACGAGTGGCTGTTGTTCGTGCACGGCGGGGTACTCGGCATCGGTGCCGGGTTGATCCATCTAGCGATCTTCGGGGTGTGAGATGTCGTCTGGGTCGTGGGGACTGCTGCGGATCGCCGCGAACGCCGGGCTGTCGACCGCGCAGTGGGTGGTGAACACGTCCGTGCGGACGGGCGCGCGGGTCGCCCGCGGGCTGGCGGCCGGCGAGCCCCCGACGAAGATCGCCAGCGAGCTGGGCTCGGAGCTGCGCTCGGCGGCCCGGTCGGCGCTGGGGGTGTCCGCCGCCTCTTCGGAGGAGCCCGCCCACCACGCGTCGGTGTCGGAGCTGCGGGCGCGAGGCGCGGAGCTGCTGCGCCAGTCGTCCGATGTGCACTTCGTGGAGGACACGCACCCGGCGTACGAACGGATCCTGGGTGAGTTGACGCCGGACGAGGCACGGATCGTCCGGTTCCTGTACCGCGAGGGCCCGCAGCCGACGGTGGACGTGCGGACGAACCGTCCACTGGGGATCGGCTCGGAGCTGATCGAGGCCGGGTTGTCGATGATCGGGCGGCAGGCGGGGGTGCGGAACCTGAGCCGTACCAACGCTTACCTCAACAACCTGTTCCGCCTGGGCCTGGTGTGGTTCTCCCGCGAGGAGGTCGACCCGTCGCGCTACCAGGTGGTCGAGGTCCAACCGGAGGTCCAGGAGGCGATGGCCCGCGCGGGCCGGGCGCCGAAGACCGTCCGCCGCAGCATCCACCTGACACCGTTCGGAGAGGACTTCTGCGAGACGTGCCTGCCCACGGACGCCTGATCGCGAGGTACGTGCTCGCCGCGACCCTCGCCCGCGGCGCCGACGGCGGGGCTGCCGTCGGACTCCTGTTGCTGGCCCTGGCGACCGGCCACGGCCCGGCGATCGGAGGCCTACTCGCAGCGGGGTTGACCGCACCACACGCGCTGGGCCCATGGGTGGCCCGCCGCCTGGACCTGGCCCGCGACGGCCGCCGGTTCCTGGCCTGGTCGTTCGTCGGTTACGGGTTGGCGCTCTGTGCCGGCGGACTGGCACTTGGGCACGTGCCCGTGCCGGTGGTGTTGGTGCTGGTGGTCGTCGCCGGGCGTGCGGACCGTTGCTGACCGGCGGTCTGTCCAGCCGGGTCGCCGGCATCGCCGGCCCGGGCGAGCGGAAGTTGCGGCGGGCGGAGGGTTGGGACTCGGTGAGCTACGGCCTGGCCGGCACCGTGGGCCCGGCCGCCGTAGCGCCTGACTGTCCGGCATGTCGCGCTGATGGGTGTGGCCACGAGCCTGTGCGCGGCAGCACCGAACTACCCACTGGCACTGATCGGGTTCGCGCTGGTCGGCGTAGCCAACGCCCCGTTCGTAACCGCGACCTTCGCCGCACGCTCCCAGTACGCACCCCCACCCGCCCGAGCCCAGGTCTTCGTCTCGATGGCCTCGCTCAAGGTCGCCGCGGCAGCCGCGGGCAGCGCCGTGACCGGCATAGCCACCGCCCTGGGCCCCCGCGGCCTCCCAGCCGCCACCGCGGCAGTTGTCCTACTTGGCGCACTGGCCAGCGTGGTGGACCGCCGCCTCGACCGCGCTCAAGAAAACGCAACTCAGCGCTCCTGAACGTCCGACACACCGGTCCTGAAAGCGGGACTCACCGGCGCCGAACGCGGGACTCGCGGGGTCCGAAAGCGGGACTCGCGCCCTCAAAGGCCGCGGCCGTAGAACCTGAACCTGCCAGAGCCACCCCACTGACCAAAACCCCCCACATGCAGAACGGCCCCGGGAGAGCCCGAGGCCGTTCCACACAAACGGGACTCAGAAGTCCATGCCACCAGTCGGGTCGCCACCACCAGCAGGCGCGGCAGCCTTCTCCGGCTTGTCCGCGACGACCGCCTCGGTCGTCAGGAACAGCGCGGCGATGGACGCGGCGTTCTGCAGGGCGGAGCGGGTGACCTTGGTCGGGTCCGGCACGCCGGCCGCGAGCAGGTCCTCGTACACGCCGGTCGCGGCGTTGAGGCCGTGACCCTGGGGCAGGCCCTTGACCCGCTCCACGACGACGCCACCCTCGTGGCCGGCGTTGACGGCGATCTGCTTGAGCGGAGCCTCGACCGCGACCTTGACGATCGCGGCGCCCGTGGCCTCGTCACCCTCCAGGCGCAGGCCCTCGAACGCGGACTCGGCGGCCTGGAGCAGCGCGACGCCGCCACCGGCGACGATGCCCTCCTCGACGGCGGCCTTGGCGTTGCGCACCGCGTCCTCGATGCGGTGCTTGCGCTCCTTGAGCTCGACCTCGGTCGCCGCGCCGGCCTTGATGACCGCCACGCCACCGGCCAGCTTGGCCAGCCGCTCCTGCAGCTTCTCCCGGTCGTAGTCCGAGTCCGACTTCTCGATCTCGGCACGAATCTGGTTCACGCGGCCCTGGATCTGCTCCGCGTCACCGGCACCCTCGACGATCGTGGTCTCGTCCTTGGTCACCACGACCTTGCGGGCACGACCCAGAAGCGAGATGTCCGCGTTCTCCAGCTTGAGGCCCACGTCCTCGGAGATCACGGTGCCACCGGTCAGGATCGCGATGTCCTGCAGGATCGCCTTACGACGGTCACCGAAGCCCGGGGCCTTCACGGCGACCGACTTGAAGGTGCCGCGGATCTTGTTGACCACCAGGGTCGCCAGGGCCTCGCCCTCGACGTCCTCGGCGATGATCAGCAGCGGCTTCGACGCCTGCATGACCTTCTCCAGCACCGGGAGCAGGTCCTTGACGGCGGAGATCTTCGAGCCGAACAGGAGGATGTACGGGTCCTCGAGGACGGCCTCCTGGCGCTCCGGGTCGGTCACGAAGTAACCGGCCAGGTAGCCCTTGTCGAAGCGCATGCCCTCGGTGAGCTCCAGCTCCATGCCGAGCGCGTTGCTCTCCTCGACGGTGACGACGCCTTCCTTGCCGACCTTGTCCAGCGCCTCGGCGATCAGCTCGCCGATCGTGGTGTCAGCGGCGGAGATGGACGCGGTCGCCGCGATCTGCTCCTTGGTCTCGACCTCACGCGACGCCTTGTGCAGCTGCTCGGTGATGGCCTCGACGGCCTGCTCGATGCCGCGCTTCAGCGACAGCGGGTCGGCGCCGGCCGCGACGTTGCGCAGGCCCTCACGCACGAGCGCCTGGGCGAGCACGGTCGCGGTGGTGGTGCCGTCACCCGCGACATCGTCGGTCTTCTTGGCAACTTCCTTGACGAGCTCGGCCCCGATCTTCTCCCACGGGTCCTCGAGCTCGATCTCCTTGGCGATCGACACACCATCGTTGGTGATGGTGGGCGCGCCCCACTTCTTCTCGAGCACGACATTGCGGCCACGGGGGCCGAGCGTCACCTTGACGGCGTCGGCGAGGGTGTTGAGACCCCGCTCCAGACCGCGGCGCGCGTCCTCGTCGAACGCGATCAACTTGGCCATTGCGGTGTAAATCCTCCGTTGTGGAAGTACGTTGCGTGGCCAGGCTCGGTGCCCGCGACGGACGACCGGGGGTTCCCCGGCCTCACCGTCCCGACCTCAACTTGGCACTCCAAACACACGAGTGCTAGCACCGTGTTTAGCACTCTCCCCGCACGAGTGCAAGGACCCCAGGTCAGCGCGACGCGCTGGGCGCGTCCTCGCCGACCCTGATGGACGGCACGGACCGCGTCGTGGTCGTGGTGGTGGTCTGCTCGGTGCCGCCCGGGCTCTTGTCGTCCGTCCCCGGGTCGTCCGACGACGAGAACAGGAAGATCGCCGCGACGATCAGTCCGATCGCCACGATCCCGACGATCAGCGGCGCGATCCACCGCGTGCCACCCGAACCGTCGGACGACGTGAACGCCGTGCTCGACCCGGCCGGCGTCGGCGGCCGCAGCCGCACGGGCTCCGAAGAGGACACCGGCGGCCGCTGGTAACCGGACGGCGGCGTGCTCGGCTGCTGCCGGTACGGGGGCGCGACGGCCCGCGGACCCACCGGCACCGCGGGTGGCCGGCGGACGGGCTGCGACAGCGCCTGCTTGGCCGCCGCGATCAGCTCGCGGCAGCTGGCGTACCGCTGGGCCGGCGTCTTCGCCATGCCGCGGCGGATCACCTCGTCGATGGCCGGGGGCAGGTTCGGCGCCTGGGCGGTCAGCGACGGCGCGTCCTTGTTCAGATGCCCCTGGATCACCCCGGGCACGGTGCCCTGGAACGGCGGCCGCCCGGTCAGGCACGCGAACAGCACGCACGCCAGCGAGTACGCGTCCGTGCGGCCGTCGACGGGCTCGCCACGCAGGTGCTCCGGCGCCGCGTAGGTGGGTGAGCCGAGGAAGTCGCCGCCCTTGGTCCGGTGGCCCGTCGCGCCGCGGCGGGTCAGGCCGAAGTCGGCGAGGTACACGTGCTCCGCCGTCGACTCGCGGCTCGTGACCAGCACGTTCGCCGGCTTGACGTCCAGGTGCACGAGCCCGCGCTCGTGCAGGTTGTCCAGCGCCTCGGCGACCTGCGAGAGCAACGAGATCGCGCGGTCCGGCTGGAGCGGCCCGTCCTTGATCAGCGAGGCCAGGTCGGACCCGTCGACCAGCCGCATGGCGATGTAGAGCAGCCCGTCGACCTCACCGAAGTCGTACAGGGGCACCACGTTCGCGTGGTCGATGGCCGAGGTGTTGCGGGCCTCGTCGACGAACCGCTCCCGGAACTCCGGGTCCTCGGTGAGGTGCTCGGCGATGATCTTCAACGCCACCTTGCGCCCGAGCCGGATGTCCGTGGCGCGGTACATCACGCTCATGCCGCCCTTGCCGAGCACACCGTCGATCCGGTAGTGCCCCAGGCGACGCCCGGTGAGGTCCTCCGCCACCACTCATCCATTCGTTCGAAGACGTCATTAAGCCTAACGTCCGACGCGGACGGCCAACGTCCGGTTCGCTTCTTCTGTCATCGGCTGTGACCAGATGTCGACAGCAGGGCCGCCATGGCCCGCGCGTTGCGGGTCTGGATCAACAACTGACCTGGTCCGGCGAAGTCCAGCAGCAGCCCCTCCCCCGTCCGCACGGACTGGTGGACCTGCTGGCTGACCGCACGCAGCCGCGCCTGGGTGTGCTCGCTGTAGGCCAGGAGGTAGGAGGGGTCGACGGTGATCAGCTCGCCCTGCCCGAGCGCCACGACGTCGAGCGAGCCGCACGCCGAGATCGCCAGCGCGCCGACGCCGGACACGTGCTCGACGAACCCGTGCTCGGCGCCGAAGAGGTTGCGGAAGCCGGCCCACTGCGGGTCGGTGCGCACGGTCGCGGGCGCGGCCAGCCAGCAGCCCTTCGACACGCACCAGCCGTTCACGCCGTCGAGCTCGAGCGTGTAGACATCGCCGGGCAGCGCGGGCGCGACGTCGACCCAGCCGCCCTCGGCCGGCGCGGTGAACACGGCACGGGCCGACTTCGATCTCGATCCGCCCCGCGGCCGCACGTCCACGACCATGCCGTAGCTGGTCGCGATCATCGACGCGTGGTCGGCCTGCACCGCCTCACCGGGCGCGAGCAGTAGCCGGGCCACGCCGAACGCCGGGGTGTGCCGAGTGCGGACCTGCACCTGTCGCCCTTTCGTGATCGTGGTGTGTCGGGTGCAGTCTGGCATGCACGTTTTGTGAGGGGCAGGATGCCGGACGTGCCGAAACCGATTTCCGTAGACGACTACCGCGCGAGGGTGGGGGCCCTGGTCCCGGCGACCCCGGTGACACTGCTGCCGCTCGACCAGTGCGTCGGGCTGGTGCTGGGTGACGACCTGGTGGCGCCGGTGTCGCTGCCGCCGTTCGACAACTCGGCCATGGACGGGTACGCGGTCCGGTCGGTCGACGTCGCCGACCCCGTGGTCGAGCTGCCCGTCGCCGAGGACATCCCCGCCGGGCGGACGGACATCGTGCCGCTGCTGCCCGGCACCGCCCACCGGATCATGACGGGGGCGCCGGTGCCGCCGGGCGCGGACGCGATCGTGAAGGTCGAGGACACCGACGGCGGTGTCGAGCGGGTGACGGTCAAGGCGTCGGCCGCGCCCGGCACGCACATCCGGCGGACCGGCGAGGACGTGCGCGAGGGCACGACCGTGCTGCGGGCGGGCACCGTGCTCGGCTCGGCGCAGCTGGGGCTCGCGGCCGCGATCGGGCGGGCCGAGCTGCCGGTGCACCGGCCGGTCCGGGTGCTGGTCCTGTCGACCGGCTCGGAGCTGGTCGAGCCGGGCGGGCCACTGCGCCCGGGACAGATATACGAGTCGAACAGCGTGCTGCTGGCCGCGGCCGTGCGTGAGATCGGCGGGGAGGCGACCGTGCTGCGGTTCGTGCCGGACGACGTGCGGGCGTTCCACGACACCATCGCCGGGCACGTCGACAAGGTGGACGTGCTGGTCACCTCGGGCGGGGTGAGCGCGGGCGCGTACGAGGTGGTCAAGGACGCGCTGACCGGGCAGGGCGTGGACTTCCTGCGGGTCGCCGTGCAGCCGGGCGGGCCGCAGGGCAGCGGGACGTTCCAGGGGCTGCCGGTGGTGACGCTGCCGGGCAACCCGGTCAGCGCGGCGCTGTCGTACGAGCTGTTCCTGCGGCCGGCACTGCTCGCCGCGATGGGGCACGCGGTGATCCACCGGCCACGGGTGCGGGCGCGGTCGGCCGCGGAGCTGCGCTCGCCGTCGGCGCGGCGGCAGTACCGCCGCGGGCGCCTCGAGGGGGATGTCGTGACTCCGGTCGGTGGACCGGGCTCGCACCTGCTTGCCGCGTTCGCGGCGTCCAACTGCCTCATCGAGGTACCCGAGGACGTCCAGGTGATCGCGGAGGGTGACCTGGTGAACGTGCTGGTCCTGGACTGATCCACGTAGGCTCACGACCGTGGGATTCATCGCGTGGATCGTGTTCGGGGCCATCGTCGGCTGGGTGGCCAACATCGTGGTCGGCGGGCGCTACCGGCAGCGACAGGGTTGCCTGGTCAGCATCATCGTCGGCGTGGTCGGGGCGGCCCTGGGCGGGCTGCTGTACCGGGCCTTCACCGGGCAGGAGAAGACCTGGGACTTCGACTTCCCGAGCCTGGGGGTCGCGGCGATCGGCGCGGTCATCCTTCTGGCGGTGCTGCGGTTGCTCCAAGGGCTCGCCAACCGCAACCGAGAGTAGTCGTTCTCACACTGTGGGCTATTGCTCGCCTAGTGCATACACACGTACACTTCGCGTACCCGCGGGAGCCTGTCGGTACGTGCATGTCGTCGGGGGATGCACGACCGGCTCCGCTCGGGGCGAGCTGTGTTCGCGGAACGCGCGAACCGGCTCGCTCCGCGCGTTCTTCGGGGGTGCAACCCCCGGACCCCGCCCGGCGGGCTTCGCCCCCGGACCCCCGGGGCCTTCGTCGCCAGTCCCCCGAGATCACCGTCCGCGACCGGCGTAGCGTGGTGCGTGTACTGCCACCGCACCAGTTGCGAGGAATGTCCGGTTGAGTACCGAACCCAGCAAGGCCGCTGATACCGGCCGGCTTGCCCACATCATCGCGTTGACCAGGAGCGTCGTACCGCCGATGCACCCGGCCGGACGCCCGTTCGCGCTCGGCGCGGCAGGCTTCGCGCTGCTCCTGCGCCGCTTCTCCCGCCGCCTCGGTGTGGTCGGGTTCCTGCTCGCGGGCGCGGTCGCCTGGTTCTTCCGCGAGCCCAAGCGCGTGCCGCCGAGCCGCACCGGCGTGGTCGTGGCCGCGGCGGACGGCGCCGTGTCGCACGTCGTGCTCGCCGAGCCGCCGGCCGAGCTGGGCCTGCCCGCCGGCGAGCGGCTGCGGATCAGCGTGTTCCTGTCCGTGTTCGACGTGCACGTACAGCGAGTGCCGGTCTCCGGGCTGGTCACCCGCGCGGTGTACAAGCCGGGCAAGTTCCTCTCCGCCGACCTGGACAAGGCCAGCGAGGACAACGAGCGCAACTCCCTGCTCCTGACCACCGAGAACGGTGTCGAGGTCGTGGTCGTGCAGATTGCCGGCCTGATCGCGCGGCGGATCGTGTGCCAGGTCGCGGAGGGTGACAAGGTCGACGTCGGCGACACCTACGGGCTGATCCGGTTCGGGTCACGCGTGGACATCTACGTGCCGGTCGGCTCGCGGGTGCTCGTGGAGCCGGGACAGCGCACGATCGGCGGCGAGACCGTGCTCGCCGAGCTGCCGGAGGCCTGAGTTGGCCTATCGAGGATCCCCCGGCGTCCGGGTGCTGCCGAACGCCATCACCGTGCTCGCGATGTGCGCCGGCCTGTCCGCGGTGCAGTTCGCGCTGGCCGGGCAGTTCCAGGCGGCCATCGCCGCGATCGCCGTGGCCGCGGTCCTCGACAGCCTCGACGGCCGCATCGCGCGCCTGCTCGACGCCACCAGCAAGATGGGCGCCGAGCTGGACTCGCTGGCCGACGCGATCTCGTTCGGGGTCGCGCCGGCACTCGTGCTCTACGTCTGGCGGTTCGAGGGCAACCGGGTCGGCTGGGTGATCGCGCTCGTGTTCGCGGTCTGCATCATCCTGCGGCTCGCGCGGTTCAACACGCTGCTCGACGACACCGAGCAACCGCCGTACGCCAAGGAGTTCTTCGTCGGCGTGCCCGCGCCGGCGGGTGGCCTGTCCGCGCTGCTGCCGCTGATCGTGACGCTGCAGATCGGCCACGACGGCTGGTGGAACTCCGACGCGCTGGTCATGGTCTGGACCGTCGGCATCGCGGCGCTGCTGATCAGCCGCATCCCGACGCTGTCGCTGAAGACGATCAAGGTGCCCGCGCGGGCCGTCGCGCCGCTCCTGGTGCTGGTCGGTCTGCTCGCGGCCGCGGTGATCACCTACCCGATGATGGCGCTGGCGTGTGCGCTCGCGGTGTACCTGCTGCACGTGCCGTACGCGGTGCGCCGGCACCGCTGGCTCGCGAAGCACCCGGAGGCGTGGGACGTGCCGCCGAAGGAGCGTCGCGCGATCCGCCGGGCACACGGCGCCGGGCGCCGGTTGGGCCTGCGGCCGCCGCGGATCCGCCGGGTCGCCGGTGCCGCGCGGGCCGTGTGGCCGCGGCGCAACGGCGGGGCGGAGCACGGCGTGTTGCTGCCGACCGACGCGCCACGCATGCGCCGGTCCCTGGGCCGGGCCCGCAACTGGCGGCGAATCGGCTTGCGCCGCAACCAATCCCGGCCAAGTACCCGAGACGACCAGTAGAGTCTGTTGCCATGCCAGAGATCACCCTGACGGTCCGGCTCTCGCCATCGGCGCTCGATGCGCGGCGTGGGGTGGTGCGGTTGCACCCGGAGGTCCTCAACGCGCTCGGGCTCGAGCCGTGGGCGGGCGTGAAACTGATCGGCACCCGGATCAGCGCCGCGCTGGCCGCCGAGGGTGACGGCCCACCGGGCGTGGCGCTGCTGGACGACCTGACGATGTCGAACGTCGGCGCGACCGAGGGCAGTGAGGTCGTGGTGTCACCCGCCGAGGTGTCACCCGCCAGGACGTTGACGATCGCCGGTTCGCGGCTCGCGTCCGCGTCGCTGACGCCGGAGACCGTGCGCCTGGCGTTGATCGGCAAGATCCTCACCGTCGGCGACTCGGTGTCGCTGCTGCCGCAGGACCTGGCCCCGGCGCCCGGCTCCGACGCGTTCGCCGTGCGTGGCCAGCTGTCCCGCGCGATTGGCATGACCTGGACCAACGAGCTGCTGACGATCACCGCGAGCGAGCCGGGCGGCCCGGTCGCCGTCCACCCGTCCACGGTGGTCGGCTGGCGCGACGGCGCACGCACCGGCGAGGCAGCGGCCGCGGCCGCGCTGGCCGGTCCCGGTGGGACCTCCGTGGTGACGCATACCCCCGAACCGCTGACCGTCGATCCGGTGGTCGTGCCGTCGGCGCCGCCACCTCCGGTAGCCGACCTGATCGGCGCCGGCGAGGCGGTCGCCCGGCTGACCGAGTGGTTCGACCTGGCGTTCCGGCGGCCGGAACTGCTGACCCAGCTCGGCGCGTCCGCGCAGCTCGGCGTGCTGCTGACCGGCCCGGAGGGCGTCGGCAAGGCGACGCTGGTGCGGTCGATCGCACACTCGCTCGACGCGTCGGTGGTCGAGGTCGCGGCGCCGACACTGGCCGCGCTGGAACCGGGCGCGGCGTCGTCGCGGCTGTCGGCCGCGGTGGCGTCGGCGGTCGCGGAGACGCCGTCGGTGCTGCTGATCACGGACGTGGACGCGTTGCTGCCGGCCACCAGCCCGCCGCCGCTCGCGACGGTCGTGATCGACACCCTGCGCGCGGCGGTCCGCAACCCCAGCTTCGCCCTGGTGGCGACGACCGCCCACCCGGAGGCCGTCGACCCGCGGGTGCGCGGGGTGGACCTGTTCGACCGGTCGGTGTCCGTGCCGCTGCCGGATGCCAAGGCACGTACCGAGTTGCTGCGCGTGCTGCTGCGTGACGTGCCCCTGGAGTCCGATGTGGACTTCGGCGACCTGTCCACGAAGACACCGGGTTTCGTCGCGGCGGACCTGGTCGCGCTGCGCCGCGAGGCGGCCGTGCGCGCGGCCGTCCGGGAGGCGCCGAAGATCGCCTTCGCGGACCTCACGGCCGCGCTGACCACCGTCCGCCCGACCTCACTGTCCACTTCGGACAACCTGCAGACCGGCGGCCTGACGCTGAACGACGTCGGCGACATGGCGGAGGTCAAGCAGTCGCTGACCGAGACCGTGCTGTGGCCGCTGCGCTACCCGGATTCCTTTGCCCGCCTTGGCATCGACCCGCCGCGAGGGGTCCTGCTGTACGGGCCGCCGGGCTGCGGCAAGACGTTCCTGGTGCGAGCGCTCGCCGGCACGGGGCAGCTGAACGTGATCGCGGTCAAGGGCGCCGAGCTGATGGACAAGTGGGTCGGCGAGTCGGAACGGGCCGTGCGTGAACTGTTCCGGCGGGCGGCGGAGGCCGCGCCGGCCATGGTCTTCCTGGACGAGGTGGACGCCCTCGCGCCGCGACGCGGCCAGTCGTCGGACTCGGGCGTGGCGGACCGCGTGGTCGCCGCGCTGCTGACCGAGCTGGACGGCGTCGAACCGATGCGGGACGTGGTGGTGCTCGGCGCGACCAACCGTCCCGAGCTGATCGACCCGGCGCTGCTGCGGCCCGGACGGTTGGAGCGGCTGGTGTACGTGCCTCCGCCGGACGCCGACGCCCGCACGGAAATCCTCCGCGCGGCGGCGAAGAACACCCCGCTGGCGTCCGACGTGGACCTGGCCGAACTGGCGACGTCCCTGGACGGCTACTCGGCGGCCGACTGTTCCGCACTGGTCCGGGAGGCGGCCCTGACGGCGATGCGCGAGTCCCTGGAGGCGACCGAGGTGACGCTCACGCACGTGACCAAGGCCCGGGAGTCGGTCCGCGCGAGCCTCGACCCGGTGCAGCTGGCCGAGTTGGAGGCGTACGCGAAGTCCTGATGACGAAACGCGTACTGCTGTCCGGCGGCTCGGTGTTCGACACCCGCTCCGGCGAGGTGACCCGGGCCGACGTCGTGCTGGCGGGCGAGCGGATCGCCGCGGTGGGACGGGACCTGGACGCGGACGAGGCGGTGGACTGCGCGGATTCCCTGCTGGTGCCGGGTTTCATCGACTGCCACACCCATGTCTGCATGACGGAGACGGTCGAGGACCCCTACGGCCTGCCCCGTTCCGCACGGGTGCTGTCGGCCGTGCCGATCCTCGCCGACCTGCTGCGCCGTGGCGTCACCACGATCCGGGACGCCTGGGGCGCGGACGCGGGGGTGCGGATCGCCGTCGAGCGCGGCTGGATCGAGGGTCCCGAGGTGCTGGTGTCGCTGCGGCAGGTGTGCACCACCGGCGGCATCGGTGACCACTGGGACATGCGTTCCGGGCCGGTGGACTTCTTCGGCGACCCGGCGATGCCCGACCCGGTGTTCAACGGCCCGGACGAGGCACGTGCGGTGGTCCGGCGGATGGTGCGCGCGGACGCGGACTGGATCAAGGTGACCGCCTCGGGTTCGCTGGCCCGCGGGCGCGGGGTGCACGACGTGCAGATCACCGACGCCGAGTTCCACGCGCTGGTCGACGAGGCGCACCGGCTGGGCGGCCGTGGGGTGATGGCCCACGCGCACGGCGCCCGCGCGATCGAGGCGGCGGCGCGGGCCGGGGTACGCAGCGTGGAGCACGGCACGTACCTGGACGAGGCGGCGGCCGCCGCCATGGCCGAGGCCGGCGCCTGGCTGGTGCCGACCCTGTCGACCAGCCAGAGCGCTCCGGACGAGGCCCCACCCGGGGCACCGGAGGCGCACCGCCACGCGGTTCGGCTCGCCCTCGCCGCCGGGGTGCCGGTGGCCATGGGCACCGACAACCCGGTCCGCCCGCACACCGAGGTGTTGCGCGAGCTCCACCACATGTCCGAGGCGGGACTCGGGCCGGCCGGCGCACTGCGCGCGGCGACCTGGGAAGCCGCGCGGCTACTCGGCCTCGCCGATGACCGCGGGGGAGATAGCGGACGGCAAACGGGCGGACGTGGTTGTCCTGCGGGGCAACGACCTGGACGTGTCCACGCTCGACACCCGCATCCAGGCGGTCTGGCACAACGGACGTCCGGTACAGGGGCGTTAACCCTCGTCCTTGCCCTTGCCGTCGCCGGCGCCACTGCCGTAGTCGTTGGTCACGATGACGATCACGCCGGGGCTGGCGTCCTGAATTCCCTCGAACCGGGCCTCGACGCGCATGCCGAACTCCGCCCCGATCGCGCGGGCGGCGGCTTCCTCGTCGGTGCCGGGCCGGTAGTACACGGTCGTCGTCGGGATGATGCCGCCCGAGTAGTTGCCCGTCTCGGTGACGTTCCAACCGTCGGCCCGCAGATCATCCGCCGCGCGCTTGGCCAGGCCCTTGATCGTGCTGTTGTTCAGCACGCGGATCGGGACGGACTTCGCTGGTTCGCCGTTGCCGTCGCCGCCGGGCGGGGCGGTCTGGCCGGGGGTCGTGGTGGTCGTCGGCGCGCTGGACGGGGGCTTGGTCGACGGCTTGGACGACGTCGATGACGGCGGGCGGGTCGGCTGGCTCCCCGACGTCGCAGGGGGACCGGTGATCTCGGTCGTGCGGGAGCTGGGCTGCCCGCTGCCGCCGTCGGCGCGGCCGTCGCCGTTGCCGCCCAGGGCGGTGATCAGGCCGATGACCAACGCGACCGCGGCGAGGCCCAGCAACGCGACGCCGGCGATGCGGCCGGGGCGTGTCGAACCGGTGTCGGGGGAGGTCATCGCCGCTCGGCACCCAACCTCGGGGCCGTCCGGGCGCGCTGCCGGCCGGACCGCAGCCGCCGCAGGCGCTTGACCAGCATCGGATCAGCCTCTAAGGCCGCGCTCTTGTCGATCAACCGGTTCACGAGCTGGTAGTACCGCGTCGGCGACATGTCGAACAGCTCGCGGATCGCCTGCTCCTTCGCGCCCGCGTACTTCCACCACTGCCGTTCGAACGCGAGGATCTCGCGTTCCCGCTGGGTGAGCTCACCGGTCGACGGCAGGGCTGGAACTGGTTCTGCCGGCAACTCCGCGGCGTCCATCTGGCTCCTCGCCACCAGGTCGGTCCGAACCGGAATCACACGCTTGTGATTTCCGGGTGCCATTACATCACGCTACCGCCGTCGCCGCCTCGACAACGCACCCGGTTAGGGTTCCGCACATGGCAGTTCACCCGATCCGGATCGTCGGCGATCCCGTGCTGCACCAACCCGTCCGCAAGGTCGAGTCCTTCGACGACGACCTGCGCACACTCGTCGACGACATGTTCGAGACCATGGCGGCCGCACCCGGCGTCGGCCTCGCGGCGAACCAGATCGGCGTCGACCTCCGGGTGTTCGTCTACGACTGCCCGGACGACGAGGGCAAGCGGCACCGCGGCGTGATCGTCAACCCGGTGCTCGAGACCTCCGAACGGCCCGAGACCATGCCCGACCCCGACAAGGACCTCGAGGGCTGCCTGTCCGTGCCGGGCGAGTCGTTCCCGACCGGCCGCGCGGACTGGGCGAAGGTCACCGGCCAGGACCTCGACGGCCAGCCGACCGAGGTCGAGGGCACCGGCTACTTCGCCCGCTGCCTGCAGCACGAGACCGACCACCTCGACGGCCTCCTGTACCTGAACCGCCTCGTCGGCCGGTACAACAAGGAGTCGAAGCGCATGCTCAAGCGCAACGGCTGGGGCAAGCCGGGCCTGTCCTGGGACCCGGCCGTGCAGGACGAAGAGGACGCGTAACAGTCAGCTATCGGCGAACGCGGAACTACCTCGCACCGACGCACACTTGATATGAGGTGCAACGGTGTAATTAGGGGCGGTGAGTGCGATGGCCGGGGAGCTGGACGCCTACTCGCGCACGGTGAGCGCGGTGGCGAGGACGGTGACGCCACACGTGGCGAGCGTGTCGATGCAGCGTGGCAGCGGGTCGGCCGTGGTGTTCACGAACGAGGGGCACCTGCTGACGAACGCGCACGTCGTCGGCTCCGCGGCCCACGGCGAGGCGACGTACTCCGACGGCGAGGAGTCGCGGTTCCGCGTCATCGGCGTGGATCCACTGTCGGACCTGGCGGTGCTGCGTGCCGCCGAGGCGCCGGAACCGGCGACCCTCGGCAACGCCGACGAGCTGGTCGTCGGCCAGTTGGTCGTCGCCGTCGGCTCGCCGCTCGGGCTCGCCGGTTCGGTCACCGCCGGTGTGGTGAGCGCGCTCGGCCGTTCGCTGCCGGTCACCCGGGGCCAGGCGCAACGCGTGATCGAGGACGTGATCCAGACCGACGCCGCGCTGAACCCCGGCAACTCCGGCGGCGCGCTCGCGGACTCGCACGGGCACGTGGTCGGCATCAACACGGCGGTCGCGGGCTTCGGACTGGGCCTCGCGGTGCCGATCAACGCGACCACCCGGCGGATCATCGACACGCTGCTCGTGGAGGGCCGCGTGCGGCGTGCGTACCTCGGCGTGGTCGGCGTGCCGGCGCCGCTGCCGGACGACGTCGCGGCCCGCACCGGGCAGCGGGCCGGGCTGCGGGTGATCGAGGTCGTGCCCGGTGGGCCCGCGGCACGTGCGGGACTGCGCAAGGGCGACCTCGTGCTGACCGTCGCACGCGAGCAGGTCCATGACGCGCAAGGCATCCAGCGCCAGCTGTTCGCCGAGGTCATCGGCACCGACCTGGCCGTGACCGTGCTACGCAACGGCGCGATGGTCGACGTCTACGCGCGGCCGACGGAACTGACGGTCGGCTAGCAGGTAGCCGGCCACCACCAGCACCGCGAAACACACGTAGAGGTTGCCGGTCAGCAGGCGCCACACGTCCCACTCGTGCCGGGGATCCCACCACCAGTGCGGCGACAGCACGAACAGCAGGAGCGCACCCGCGGCGAACGCGTAGGTCCGCGTGCGCCACGCCCGCACCCCCATGACGAGCAGGACCGGCACGCACCACACCCAGTGGTGGCACCACGACACCGGTGCCAGCGGCAACGTCCCGAGGGCGTTGAGGCAGAGCGCCCACAGCGGCCGGCCGGCCGCGACGGCCCGGCGCATGGCCAGCACGGTGAGGCCGACCAGTGCGGCACACAACACCAACCACAGCGCGCCGGACTCGACGCCCAACCGCGCCAGCAGTCCCTTGACGGACTGGTTGGCGGCACGGGTGGCGCCACCGATGCGGTCGGTGTCGAACACCGCCACGCTCCAGTACCGCACCGAGTCCCGGCCGGCGAGGAGGAAGCCGAGACCGGTGGCGCCCGCGCAGGACGCCGCCGCGACCGCCGCCGCCCTGCGGTCGCCCCGCAGCAGGAAGTACAGCACGAACACGGCGGGCGTCAGCTTCACCGCGGCGGCCAGGCCGACCAGCAGCCCGCGCGGCCAACGCGGCGTGCGGGCCAGGCAGTCGAGGACGACCAGCGCCATCAGCACCACGTTGACCTGTCCGTAGTAGAGGGTCGAACGCACGGGCTCGACGACGAGCGCGACCGGCAGCAGGGCGCCGACCAGCGGCCACGACGGCCGGATGGCGAGCGCACGCAGCGACACCACCAGCACGACCGCCACCAACACGATCGTGGTGGCGGACAACGCGAAGCTCGCGAGCCCGAACGGCACCACCGCCAGCGGTGTGAGCAGCACGGCGGCGATCGGCGGGTAGGTGAACGCCATGTTCGTGCCGATCCGCAGGTCCGGCAGGTGGCCGTACACCTCGTGGCCGTGCAGCCACGCGTCGGCGCCGAGCCGGTACACGTCGAGGTCGGCCCGGTAGACGAACGAGCTGGGCGTCCCGTGCCGCCACGACAGCAGGAACCACGCGAGGGCGCCGACGTTCGCGACGACGACCACGATCCGCAGGAGCATGTGGACGGTCTAGGCATTCGGGCCTAGCCGGCGGGTAAGCGTCGTGTTTATGCCGTTCTTATCCGCTGTGCGCGATGATCCGACCGCCTGGGGGGGTGATCTCGTGCGGTTGCTCGTCGCGGAGGACGAACGTGTGCTCGCCGACACGTTGGCGGCGGGCCTGCGGCACCTCGGTTTCGCGGTCGACGTCTGCTACGACGGCGACGCGGCCGTCGAGCGCGTCGCGATGCACACGTACGACGTGGTGGTGCTGGACCGCGACCTCCCACGGGTGCACGGCGACGAGGTGTGCCGCCGGATCGTGGCGGCGGGCCGGGAGACGCGGGTGATCATGCTGACCGCGGCGGCCAGCATCCGCGACCGGGTCGACGGCCTCGGCGTCGGCGCCGACGACTACCTGACGAAGCCGTTCGCCTTCGCCGAACTGGTCGCGCGGGTGCACGCACTCGGGCGTCGCGCACTGCCCGCTCTGCCGCCGGTGCTCGACCACGCCGGCGTGACCCTCGACGCCGCACGCCGGCACGTCAGCCGGGACGGTCGACCGCTTTCCCTGTCCCCCAAGGAGTTCGCCGTGCTGGAGGTGCTGATGCGCGGTGCGGGCACGGTGGTCAGCCCGGAGCAGCTGCTCGAGAAGGCGTGGGACGAACACGCCGACCCGTTCACGAACGCGGTGCGGATGGCGGTGATGACGTTGCGCCGCAAGCTGGGCGACCCACCGGTGATCCACACCGTGGCCGGCGCCGGCTACAGGTTCGGTTCATGAACCGGGTCGGCTCCCTGCGCATGCGGATGACGCTGCTGTGCGTGGTGAGCTTCGTGGGCGGCGGAGTGCTGGTCTGGTTCACGAAGCGCCTGTTGCGGGACCTGTGGCTGTCGATCTTCGACCGGGGAAGGATCTGCGTCATTCCCTTCCTGTACGGCGACGGTGGTCTCGGCGAGCTGGAAAGCGAGTACGAGTGTCCGTCCTTCCCCGTTCCGGTCCGCCTCATCGGCGTCGCGGGAGTTGTCCTCGGTCTCGGGCTGGTGGTGCTCGTGCTCTACCGGATCATGCCGCGGTTGCTGTCGCCGATCGCGGCCATGGCGAACACAGTGCGGCAACTGGGACCCCAGAACCTGGGGCAACGCATCCGGTACGGCTACCGCCGGGACGAGATACGTGCGTTGGCCGACGCGCTGGACGAGATGCTCGACCGGGTCGCCACCGGCTACGAAGGCCAGCGCCGGTTCGCCGCCAACGCCTCGCACGAGCTGCGCACGCCCATCACCGTGCAGCGGACGCTGGTCGAGGTGGCGATGGTCACCGGTGAGCAGGACCTGTCCCGGCTCGCGGCGCAGCTGCTCGCGGTCAACGAGCGCAACGAGCGGCTGATCGAGGGCCTGCTGGTGCTCGCGGAGAGCGATCGCGGTCTGCCGGGTGTGGCACCGGTCCGCCTGGACACCCTGGTCGCCGAGGTGCTGGACCGGTTCGCCGAGCAGGCGGACAAGCACGAGGTCGTGATCAACCGCGGCATGGTCGAACGCACGGTGAGCGGCGACCACATCCTGCTCGAACGGCTGGTGAGCAACCTGGTCCACAACGCGATCAAGTACAACGAGCCGGGCGGGACCATCGACGTGGTGGTGGGGGGTGAGCCCGCGTTGTCGATCCAGAACACGGGGCAGCGCGTGCCGGCGGAGGTCGTGCCCGCACTGTTCGAGCCGTTCCGCAGGCTCACCGCGGAACGCACCCACCAGCGCGACGGCGCGGGCCTCGGGCTGTCGATCGTCCGCTCGATCGTGACCGCCCACCAGGGCACGATCGACGCGTCACCCGGCGGCCACGGCGGTCTCCGGGTGACGGTCAGTCTGCCGTAGTGCGGCGCCACGGCAGAAGGGGCACCACGAGTGGCGGGGCCTCCAGCTCGGCCAGCTCCTCGTAGCGGCCCGCCAGCACGGACGTCCTGATCTCGCGCAGTGCCGCCGCCGGCACGACCGCACCCGTCAGGACGAACGGCAGGACCAGCCGCCACGTCGAGACCACCGACGCGCGGCGCCAGGCCGGGGCGCGCAGGACCACCGACGCCGTGCGCAGGGCGTGCTCGTTGGACGTCAGCGCCGGGATCTCCCAGCGGGCCGAGTCGGCGGCCGCGCAGCCGACGCACGTCGGGGCGCCCGCGGCCAGCTCGCCGCCGCAGCCCTCGCAGCGCAGCTGGCGCAGGGCCCAGTCGACGCAGGTCCAGCGGTACTCGCCCGGCGGGGCGTCCGCGACGACCTCGGGGTCCTGTTCGGGCAGGTCGGCCCACTCGGCACGCAGCGGGCGGTCGACGACCTCGGCACAGCCCTCGCACGACGGGTAGCCGCGGCCCAGGAGCTCACCGCAGGTCGGGCAGGGCTTGGCCACCGAAGGCCGGTCAACCTGCCACGCGACGCGCACGCTTGCACGTTACTGCCAACTCGCCCTTGGCAGCGGCGCGAATCGCTGGTTATGGTCGAAGGGCGCGACCACAATTCAATCAACGCGGGAGCTCGCGCCTTGGCGGGCTGAGAGGGCAGATGGTGTCCAGTCACGGACCCGGTTCTGCCGACCGCCTGAACCTGACCGGGTAATGCCGGCGTAGGGAGCTACATCATGACCGCACTTGACGACCGTTCCGTGCGTCCCAGCGTGACCACCGGGCCGATCACCGGATCCCGCAAGGCGTACCGCGAGGTCGACGGGATCAGGGTGCCGTTCCGGCGGGTCGACCTGACGAACGGCGAGCACGTCGACCTGTACGACACCTCCGGGCCGTACACCGACGACGACGCCGTCATCGACGTCCACAGTGGACTGAACCGGTTCCGGCAGAGCTGGATCGACGAGCGGGAACCGGTCGGCGGCGCCGTTTCCCAGCTGGCGTACGCCAAGGCCGGGGTCATCACCAAGGAGATGCGCTTCGTCGCGGCACGCGAAGGGGTCGACCCGGAGTTCGTGCGGAACGAGGTCGCCATCGGACGGGCCGTGATTCCCGTCAACCGCAACCACCCCGAGGTCGAGCCGGCCATCATCGGCAAGAAGTTCCTCGTCAAGATCAACGCGAACATCGGCAACTCGGCCGTGTCGTCGTCCATCGAGGACGAGGTGGACAAGATGGTGTGGGCGACCCGCTGGGGTGCCGACACGGTCATGGATCTCTCGACGGGCAAACGAATCCACGAGACCCGCGAGTGGATCCTGCGCAACTCGCCCGTCCCCATCGGGACCGTGCCGATCTACCAGGCACTCGAGAAGGTCGGCGGTGACCCGGCGAAGCTGAGTTGGGAGGCCTACCGGGACACCGTGATCGAGCAGTGCGAGCAGGGCGTGGACTACATGACCGTGCACGCGGGAGTCCTGCTGCGCTACGTCCCGCTCACCGCGCGGCGCGTCACCGGCATCGTGTCCCGCGGCGGCTCGATCATGGCGGCCTGGTGCCTCGCGCACCACCGGGAGTCCTTCCTGTACACCAACTTCGTCGAGCTGTGCGAGATCCTGCGGAAGTACGACGTGACGTTCTCGCTCGGCGACGGGCTGCGCCCGGGCAGCATCGCCGACGCCAACGACGAGGCCCAGTTCGCGGAGCTCCGGACGTTGGGCGAGCTCACGCACATCGCCCGCGACCACGACGTCCAGGTGATGATCGAGGGCCCCGGTCACGTGCCGATGCACAAGATCGCCGAGAACGTGCGCCTGGAGGAGGAGCTCTGCGGCGAGGCGCCGTTCTACACCCTCGGTCCACTCGCGACGGACATCGCACCGGCCTACGACCACATCACGTCCGCGATCGGCGCCGCGCAGATCGGCTGGCTGGGCACGGCGATGCTGTGCTACGTCACGCCGAAGGAGCACCTCGGCCTGCCCAACCGGGACGACGTGAAGACCGGCGTGATCACGTACAAGATCGCCGCACACTCCGCGGACCTCGCCAAGGGGCACCCGCACGCACAGGAGTGGGACGACGCGTTGTCCAAGGCCCGCTTCGAGTTCCGGTGGACCGACCAGTTCAACCTGTCACTCGACCCGGACACCGCGCGGTCGTTCCACGACGAGACGCTGCCCGCCGAGCCCGCCAAGACCGCGCACTTCTGCTCCATGTGCGGCCCGAAGTTCTGCTCCATGCGCATCACCCAGGACGTGCGGAAGTACGCTGAGGAGCACGGCCTGACGGACATGGCGGCGATCGAGGAGGGCATGGCGGAGATGTCGGAACGCTTCCAGGAGCACGGCAACCACGTGTACCTGCCGGTGGTCGACAAGTGAGTAGTAGTACGCCGCCCCGCGTCCTCACCATCGCCGGGTCCGACTCCGGCGGTGGTGCGGGGCTGCAGGCCGACCTCCGCACGTTCTTCGCCTGCGGGGTGCACGGGATGACCGCGGTCACCGCGGTCACCGTGCAGAACTCCCTGGGTGTCAGCGGGGTCTCGGTCATCCCCGCGGAGATCGTGGCCGCCCAGATCGAGACCGTCGCCGACGACATCGGTGTGCTGGCGGCGAAGACCGGCATGCTGGCCACCGCCGAGATCATCGAGGCGGTGGCCAAGGCGTGCGACCGCGTCCACATCGGACGGGACGGTGAGATCCCGTTCGTCGTGGACCCGGTGGCCGCGTCCATGCACGGCGACCAGCTGCTGCTCGACAACGCGCTGGACGCGTTGCGCACCGAGCTGTTCCCACGCGCCACGCTGGTCACGCCGAACCTCGACGAGGTCCGGCTGCTGACCGGCATCACCGTGCGCTCCTACGACGAGTCGCGGGAGGCCGCGAAGGCACTGCACGCGATGGGTCCACAGTGGGCACTCGTCAAGGGCGGCCACCTGCACGACTCGCCGGAGTGCGTCGACGTGCTCTACGACGGCGAGACGTTCCTGGAGCTGCCGGCCAGGCGGATCGACACGAAGCACACCCACGGCGGCGGCGACACGATGGCCTCGGCCATCACGTCCGCGCTGGCCAGGGGCGCCTCGGTGCCGGAGGCGGTGCGGTTCGGCAAGGAGTTCGTCACGAACGCCGTCCAGCACGCGTACCCGCTGGGTGGCGGGGTCGGACCGGTCTCCTCGTTCTGGCGGCTGCCCCGGGAGACATTGCCCACCTTCGGCCAAAAGGGTTAGCCGAGGCCAACCAGGCGTTTACGCTCTCTTGACGTGAACCACCGGGACCGGGTACGAGCGCTCGTCGAGCACAGGCGATTCCAGCAGTTCATCATCTGGGTGATCGTCGTGAACGCGGTGACGCTCGGCCTTGAGACGTCACAGCGGATGGTGCGTGACTTCGGCGGCGCGCTGCACGTCGCGGACCGGGTCATGCTCGGGATCTTCGTGGTCGAGCTGGGCCTGCGGCTCTACGCGTTCCGCTGGCGGTTCTTCCGCGACTCGTGGAACGTCTTCGACTTCGTCATCGTGGTCATCGCGCTGATCCCCGCGACCGGCCCGTTCTCGGTGCTGCGGGCGCTGCGGGTCCTGCGGGTGCTGCGGCTGATCTCGGCGGTGCCGGCCATGCGGCGCGTGGTGAACGGCCTGCTGGCGGCGGTGCCGGGCATGGCGTCGATCGGCGCGCTGCTGGGGCTGATCATCTACGTGGCCGCGGTGATGGCGACCAAGCTGTTCGGGCAGATCTCGCCGCGCTACTTCGGCGACCTCGGCACCACGCTGTTCACCCTGTTCCAGACGATGACGGGCGAGGCCTGGCCGGACATAGCCCGCGAGGTGATGGCGGCCGCCCCCCTTGCGTGGATCTTCTTCGTGATCTACATCCTCATCTCGAGCTTCGCGGTGCTCAACCTGTTCATCGCGGTGATCGTCAGTGGGATGGAGAAGACGGTGACGAGCGACCTCGTCCAGGCCGAGGAGCAGCACGCGGCCGACCAGGCCGCGTCCGACCAGCTGATCCTGGCCGAGGTCCGGGCGCTGCGGCGTGAGGTGGCTGAGCTGCGGGAGGAGCGGAAGGAACCCGTGAACGAAGGACCGGCCCGGTGAGCGGCACCGCTCCGGCACGGGCCTGGGCGAGGGCGCTGGTCGAACGCAGGGGCTTCCAGCGGCTGGTGATCGCGTTGATCGTGTTCAACGCGGTGACGCTCGGGCTGGAGACGTCCCAGCGGATGATGGCTGAGTACGGCTCCCTGCTGCACGTGCTGGACCGCGCGACACTGGCCGTGTTCGTGGTGGAGCTGCTGCTGCGGTTCTACGGCAACGGCTGGCGGTTCTTCCGCGACCCGTGGAGCATCTTCGACCTGCTGGTGATCGGCATCGCGCTGGTGCCGGCGGCCGGTCCGCTGTCGGTGCTGCGGACGTTGCGGGTCCTGCGGGTGCTGCGCCTGGTGTCGGCCGTGCCGTCGATGCGCCGGGTGGTCAGCGGCCTGCTCGCGGCGGTGCCGGGCATGGCGTCGGTCGCGTCGCTGCTGGCCCTGGTGATCTTCGTGGCCGGCGTGATGGCGACGAAGCTGTTCGGCGGCATCGCCCCGGTGTACTTCGGTGACCTGGGGACCTCGCTGTTCACCCTGTTCCAGATCATGACCGGCGAGGCCTGGCCGGACGTGGCCCGCGAGGTGATGGCCCAGGCGCCGCTCGCGTGGATCTTCTTCGTGGTCTACATCCTGGTCTCGAGCTTCGCGGTGCTGAATCTGTTCATCGCGGTGGTGGTCAGCGGCATGGAGGACTCGGTGACGACCGACCTCGCCGAGGCCGAGGAGCGCAACGCGGCCGCCCAGGCCCGCTCGGACGCCCTGATCCTGGAGGAGGTCCGCGCCCTGCGCGCCGAGGTGGCCGAGCTGCGCCGGGAAACTAGCCGCGAGTCGCCGTGATCATGACGACCGGGGCGAAGGCCGGGAGGGCGGGCAGCGGCTCGCCTTCCCCGTTCACGACCTCGGCGTTGCCGAACGTGGCCCGCACGGTGTCGAGCACGTCGACGCCCGTCCAGCGCGCGATCGAGCGGTAGATCACGCCGAAGGTCCAGATGAGTGGTGCGCCGAGGCCCCCGGGCACCAGCCGCATGTCGGGCGCGAACAGCCGGCCGCCCGGACGCAGCGCGCGGTGGACGTTCGCGACGGCGGCCGGGACGTCCTGGGTGGCGCTGATCGAGAACGAGGCGAGCACGGCGTCGTAGGCGGCCTCCTCGAGCTCGACCGTGGTGGCGTCCGCCTGCCGGACCTCGACGTTGTCCCACTCGGCGGCGCGGGCTGCGGCCTTGGCGACCATCCTCGGGCTGTAGTCGAGGGCGAGGACGTGTCCGTCCGGGCCGACCTCGTCGCGGAGCGTCGACAGGTGTGCGCCCGTGCCGCATCCCAGGTCCAGGACCCGGTCGCCGGGCCGCAGGCGCAACGCCGTGCGGATCAGCCGGTGGTAGGTCGGCTGGCTGGGCAGCTTCTCCACGAGGTCCGCCGGCAGGCCGCTGACCCGGTTCCAGTGATTGATGTCGCGTGTCATATCCACCCCCCAATCTTTACAATGCACTCGCATTGTATCAGGGTTTGCAATGCGATCGCATTGGAAAAGAGGGGTCGTGCCGAAGAAGATCGACCACGAGCAGCGCCGGCGTGAGCTCTCGCAGGCGCTGTGGCGGGTGCTGGCCACGCACGGGATGTCGGCGGTGAGCCTGCGCCACGTCGCCGCCGAGGCCGGCGTGTCGATGGGGATGGTGCAGCACTACTTCGCCGACAAGGAGGCGATGGTGCTGTTCGCGTTGAGCAGCATGACCGAGCAGTTCAGCCGCCGTGTCGGCGAGGCGTTCGCCACGCTGCCCGAGCCGGACGACCCGCTCGCGCGCGTGCGTGCCGTGCTCGTGCAGGGCCTGCCGCTGGACGAGGAGCGCCGCCTGGAGGCGCGGGTGGCCGCCACCTTCCTCGTGCACGCGGCGGTGGACCCGCAGGTCGCCGCGTACCTGCGGTCCGGCTACGCCGAGGGGCACGCGTACCTGACCGAGCAGCTACGCACCGCCGGCGTCACCGATCCCGAACGCGCGGCGAGCACCCTGTACGCCGTCGCCGACGGGCTCACCGTGCACACCCTCGCGGGCCACCACCGGCCCGCCGAGGCCCTCGCCATCCTCGACGCCCACCTGGCCGCGCTGTGACTACCGAGCCGAGCTCAGCGCGGTGGGCTGGACGCCTGCGCCCAGAACCGTTGCGGCACACGGCCCGCGCCGTGGGCGAGGCGGCCGCCGAGGACGGCGTGGCGCATGGCCGTCGCCATGGCCTCGGGGTCGGTCGCGCGGGTCACCGACGTGGCCAGGAGTACCGCGGCACAGCCGAGTTCCATGGCCAGCGCGGCGTCGGAGGCCGTGCCGATGCCCGCGTCGAGGATCACCGGCACGTTCGCCCGCGCGACGATCAGCTCGATGTTGTGCGGGTTGCGGATGCCGAGGCCCGTCCCGATCGGCGAGCCGAGGGGCATCACGGCCGCGCAGCCCAGTTCCTCCAGGCGCAGCGCCAGGACCGGGTCGTCGTTCGTGTACGGGAGGACCGTGAAGCCGTCGTCGACCAGGGTCGCGGCGGCGTCCAGCAGCTCCACCGGGTCGGGCAGCAGGGTCCGGTCGTCCGCCACCACCTCCAGCTTCACCCACGAGGTGCCGAGGGCCTCGCGAGCCATGCGCGCGGTGAGCACGGCCTCCGCCGCGGTCCGGCAGCCGGCCGTGTTCGGGAGCGGGTCGATTCCCAGGCGCTCCAACACCTCCAGCACGCCGGTGCCACCGGCGGTGTCCACGCGGCGAATGGACACAGTGGTCAGCTCCGTGCCCGACGCCTTCAGCGCGCGTTCCAGCACCGCCAGGTTCGACGCGCCGCCCGTGCCCGTGATCAGGCGCGACGAGTACTGCCGGTCTCCGATGACCAGTGGGTCGTCCATGTCAGCCTCCCTGCACCGCGGTCAGCACCTCGACGTCGGCGCCGTCCGGCACCACCGTCCGGTCGTGGTCGGTCCTCGCGACCACCGCGCCGTCGATGGCCACCGCCACACCGCGGGCCGGAACGCCAAGCGCGGCAAGCATTTCCGTGACCGTCGCGCCGTCGGGGACCGCGCGTTCGGCGCCGTTGATCCGTACGAACATTCAGCTTGTCCTCCGAGTGGAGCTCGCGGAACGAGCATTCTGGTCGGGTAGGCGGGCGGGGTCCGCGGCCCGCATGGGTGACGGCTCGCCGGTGGCCAGGGCACGCACGGCGTCCGCGGTGATCGGGGCCAGGAGCAGGCCGTTGCGGTGGTGTCCCGCCGCGACGAGCACGCCCGGCTCCAGCCAGCCGACCAGCGGCAGGTTGTCCACGCTGCCGGCACGCAGCCCCGCCGCGCACTCCGTGAGGCCGTACTCCGCGATGCCCGGCACGACCCGTTCGGCGTACATCAGCAGGTCACGCACGCCGCCGGCGGTCACCTCGTCGTCGAAGCCCGCCTCGTACTGCGTCGCGCCGACGACCAGCTGGTCATCCGCGCGCGGCACGAGGTACACCGGCCGGGACTCGACCAGCGCACGCACGGTGTGCACCGGCGGCGGCAACGCGTTGGGGCGCCGCCGCAACCGCAGGATCTCCCCCTTCACGGGCCGCACGGCGGACGCGAGCGCCGGGTGCAGCTCGCCGCTCCACGCGCCGGCCGTGATCACCGCGAGGTCGCAACCCAGCGTCGTGCCCGTCAGCTCCACCGCGCCCGCACGCACCGACCGCGCCGACTCGTGGACGAAGTCGACACCGGCGCGGGCGACGCAGTAACTGAGCCGCGCCAACAGTTCCCGGTTGTCCAGGGCGAGGTCGCCGGGCACGAACAGTCCACTTCGGACGCTCGGTCCGATGGTCGGTTCCACCCGGCGCAGCTCACGCCCACCGAGCCGGTCCACCGCCCGCCCCCGCGCGGCCAGGAACGTGGCGAGCACGTCCAACTGCCCGGCGTCGGCACTGTCCACGGCGGCGACGATCGTGCCCCGCGTGGACAGCTCGAACCCGAGCCCGGCGGCGAAGGCCGGCCAGCGGTCCAGCGACTCGGTGCCGAGGTCGAGCAGGTCCTCCTCCCCCGGCCACGCCTCGGTGACCGGCGCGAGCATCCCGCCGGCGACCCACGACGCACCCTTGGCGGGGGCCGGGTCGACCACCGTCACCAGGTGTCTGGCGGCCAGCCGCCACGCGACGGACAACCCGATGACCCCGCCACCCACGACGACCACTTTCACGGCAACTCACGCTCCCTGCGCCGGCATGATCCGGATCAGGTTCGACGGTCGGGATCGGCAGATCCCCTCTCAGCCCAGTCCTCTGGACTCCCGTGCGGACCACCTCCACCGTATAGCGTGAACGGGTGCCCGGACTAGACGGAGACGAGATTCGCAGGCGGCTGGCGGACGCGCGGCTGTACCTGTGCACGGGGAACCGCCCGGACCTGGCGGAGTTCGCGGACGCGGCCCTGGCGGGTGGCGTGGACGTGATCCAGCTGCGTGAGAAGGGCATGGAGGCCCGCGACGAGCTGGCCGCGCTGGCGGTGCTGGCGGAGGCGTGCGCCCGCCACGGCGCGCTGCTGTCGGTGAACGACCGCGCGGACGTGGCACTGGCGGCGGGCGCCGACGTCCTGCATCTCGGCCAGGACGACCTGCCCGTGGTGTGGGCCCGCAAGGTCCTCGGCGAGGCCGTGGTGATCGGCCGCTCCACCCACGACGTCGCACAGGCCGAGGCGGCGGCCGTCGAACCGGGCGTGGACTACTTCTGCACGGGCCCGTGCTGGCCGACCCCCACGAAACCGGGCCGCCCGGCACCAGGCCTGGACCTGGTCCGCGCGACGGCGGCCGCGAACCCGAGCCGCCCGTGGTTCGCGATCGGGGGCATCGACGAGGCCAGGCTGCCGGCGGTGCTGGCCGCCGGCGCGTCGCGGGTGGTGGTGGTCCGCGCGATCACCGAGGCGGACGACCCACGGGCCGCGGCGGCCCGGCTCAGGCAGGCCATGTAAAGGAACCAGCGGACGGGCTGGCAGGGTTCAGCCCGTCCGCTGGCATGGATCAGAAGATCAGCCGGTGTACAGCGTGAGGCCGTACGCGCTCAGGGCCTCGTTGATCGGCTGGTAGTAGGTCGTGCCGCCGGAGGAGCAGTTGCCCGAACCACCGGAGGTCAGGCCCGCGGCGTTGACGCGGGTGCCCGAACCCGGGCTGGTCACGAGCGAGCCGCCGGAGTCACCCGGCTCGGCGCACACGTTGGTGCGGATGGTCTGGCCGACGCAACCCTCGGAGTAGCAGACGGTCTGGTTCGTCGCCGTGATGGAGCCGCAGTGCCAACCCGTGGTGGAGCCGGAGCGACAGACGGCCGCGCCGCTGCTGCCGCCGGTGGAGCCACCCACCGTCACGTCGCTGCCCGAGCTGTACCGGTCGACGAGCGCCGTCGACACGGCCGAGCTGGAGCTCACGGTGATCCGCGAGTAGTCGTTCGTCGGGAACGACGAGTTGGCGACGCTGCCGATCGTCCCGCCCGAGCCCGACCACGTGCCGCCCAGGTTGCCGCAGTGACCGGCGGTGATGACATACCGGGTGCCGGACGAGTTGCGGGCGTTGAAGCCGAGCGAGCAGCGGGCCTGGCTGTTGCGGATCGCCTGGCCGCCGATCAGGTTCCAGAACGTCTGCGGCCGCTCGGCCACCTTCTGGAACCGCACGTCCGCGCCGAGGCTCTTCGCCCACGAGGCGGCCGAGGCGGAGTCGCCGTAGACCGACACGACGACCGTGTTGGACGTCTCGTCGACGCCCCAACCGGTCACCGACGCCGGCATGCTGGCGCTGCCCTGGTCCAGCTTGGTCTTGACGGCGTTCAGCTCGGCGGCGCTGTTGTCGACGACCTTGGCCACCGCGCCCTCAGCGGTGACCTCGGACACCCGACTCGCGTCGGAGACGTTCACCACGAGCTTGCCGGACGCGGCGTCGAACCGGCTCCCGGCGTAGTCCTCGCCCAGCACGATGCGGAGCGTCTTCTCCTTCGAGAAGGCGACCTGCTCCTGCTGGAAGCGGACCTGGGCCTGCTGCGGGGACAGACCGAGGTCCCGCTGTAGTGCTTCCTGGATCGCGCTGCTGGTCGACGATCCGCCGGCCGGTGCCGCGTTCGCCGGCGCGGCGACGGTGATCGCCGTGCCTACGGCGAGCAGCGCGTAACCGCCCATCCGCACAAGAGTTGTGCGCATCATCAAATTTGCTCCCTCGGTTGTTTGCAGGGGAACCCGGAGGCTGGCAGGGGTAGGAGCTGCCCCCGGGTAATCACATGAGGGGGTGCCATCCGTCGGATGACTTTTCTGAAACTATTTGCACACGCAGCGCACGGATATCGTCCGATCGGGGACAACAGTTGCCATGTGAGCGACTGGGCGACTACTCGCAGTATGTGTTGACCTAACCCGACGCCGATGGCGAGCCGTTGGACTGCGGCGCCTCGGTCGTGGTCGTCACCGGCGGTGTCGTCGTGGTCGTGGTGGTCGACTGGCTCGGCGGCGTGGTCGACGTGGTCGTCGGCGGGGTCGTGGTCGTCGGGTCCGGCGTGGTGGTCGATGTCGTGGGCGTGGTTGTCGACGTGGTCGGATCCGACTGTTCCTCGGTGCCGCCGGAGTTCTGGTGCGGGGCCACGATGCTGCCGAACGTGGTGCCCGAGTCGCCGGAGAGGGACTCACCCCGCAGCCACTCCACGCCCGTGACGGCCAGCATGCCCAGGGCGAACGCCGCCAGGCTGGTCACCGCCAGCATCGCCCACCGCCGCCGGTGGCTCGTCCCGTCCGCCGGTGGCCGATCGGATGTTTCCGCGGTCGCGGGCGCCGCCTCGACCTCCTCGCCGGACTCGGCGGGTTCCGCGAGGTCCTCCGGGTCCTCGTCCGAGACCAGGACCGTCGTGCCGCCCGAGCGGCCGACGACCTTGGCGCGGACCGTGCGCACGCTCTCCCTGGTCCGCTGGATGGACTTCAGGTAGATCGCACCACCCACGGTCGAGATCACACTGGCGAGCCCGGCCCCCACGACCGTCCCGGCGACCCCCATGGTCGACCCGACGAGCGCCGCCGTCACCGCGGCCAACGCACCCGCCACCACCTGGCTGATCCGTACTCTGTCCGTGTCTTCCTTCTTTTCGCTCATGATCCTTCGTCTACGAAACCGGCTTCCGCTCTACCCAACGTCTGCGACGGGTAACCCACTCCCCGGGTTGGCCAACCGTGAGCACCACCACAGTCCACAGTAGACAGTGCATACTGGTTGTCGTGCAACTGATCACGATCGACGACATCGAGGCGGCGGCCGCCCGGATCGCCGGCCGGGCCGTGCGAACCCCTTTGACGCCTTGTCTTTGGGCCGACGAAGACCGTCCCCTGTGGCTCAAACCCGAGCAGCTGCAGCCCATCGGCGCGTTCAAGATCCGCGGCGCGGCCAACGCCATCGCCCAGATCCCCGAGGACGCAAGGAAATCCGGCGTCGTCGCCTACTCCAGCGGCAACCACGCGCAGGCGGTCGCCTACACCGCCAAGCTGTACGGCGTCCCCGCCACCATCGTGGTGACCACCAACACGCCGCAGGTGAAGATCGACGCGACCGCGCGCCACGGCGCGAAGGTCGTGGTCGTGCCGCCGGCCGACCGGGAGAAGGCGGCCGAGGAGATCGTCGCGGCCGAGGGCGGCACGCTCGTCCCGCCGTTCGACCACCCGCACATCATGGCCGGGCAGGGCACGATCGGCCTGGAGATCGCGGCTGACCTGCCGGACGTCGAGGTCGTGTTGGTGCCGGTCAGCGGCGGCGGGCTGATCTCCGGCATCGCCACCGCGATCAAGGCCAAGGCGCCGGACGCGAAGGTCATCGGCGTCGAGCCGGAGCTGGCCGGGGACACCGCGGAGGGCTTCCGGCTGGAGCGCCAGCCCAACTGGTCCACCGACGACCGCGCCAGGACCATCGCCGACGGCCTGCGCTCCACGCCGTCCGAGCTGACCTTCGCGCACATCACCAAGTACGTCGACGACATGGTGACGGTCACCGAGGACGAGATCAGGACCGCCGTCGGCGTGCTCGCCACGAGGTCCCAGCAGGTCGCCGAGCCGAGCGGCGCGGTGACGACCGCCGCCTACCTGTACCGCGACCTGCCGAAGGGCCGGACGGTCGCGGTCGTCTCGGGTGGCAATATCGACCCGCGACTGCTCGCCGAGGTCCTCACTTCCTAGCCGGCTGACGGGCCGGCCGCAGATACGTCGGCGGGCCTGTCACCCCGCAGTGGAAGCACTCGTCCGCCGATGGCATCTCCGCCTTCGCAACCGGTTCCGGCTTCGCGGGTTCGGGCGCGAGCACGTCGTTGCGCACACCGAACGCGAGCAGGCCGCCCACCACGCAGAGTCCCGCGCACAACCACATGGCCATCTGCCACCCGGCCGTCATGGCGGCCGGGTCGGCGTACGACTCGCCGGACAGCCCCGCCGCGGCCGGCAGGATCGCCACCGCGAGCAGCCCGCCGGTCCGCGCGATCGCGTTGTTGACCCCGGACGCGACGCCCGCATGCCGGTCCTCGGCCGCGGCCAGCACGGTCGCGGTCACCGGCGCGACCACGGCCGTGAGCCCGAGCCCGAACACGATCACCGCCGGCAGCACGGTGAGCAGGTACGACGCGCCGGGCGTCACCCTCGTGTACATCACCATGGCCAGCGCGATCACCAGCGGCCCGACCACCAGGAACGGCTTCGGCCCGAACTTCTGCGCGAGCTTCCCGGACCGCGCGGACAGCAGCAGCATGACCACCGAGATCGGCAGGCTGGCCAGCCCGGCCAGCGTCGGCGGGTACCCGAGCGAGACCTGCAGCTGCATGACGAACAGCATCATCACGCCGCCGAGGGCCGCGTAGACCACGAACGTCAGCAGGTTGGCGACCACGAACGTCCGGTTCGCGAAGATGTCCGGCGGCACGAGCGGGTCGCGCTGGCGCCGCTGCAGCACCACGAACGCGGCCAGCGCCGCCACCCCGACAACCGCCCCGGCGACCACCAGCGGGTCGCCCGCACCGCGCCCGGGCGCCTCCACCAGCGCGGCCGTGACGCCGGCGAGCCCGAGCGCGCCGAGCACCGAGCCCCACATGTCCGGGTGGCCCTTCATCGACTCGTCGTGCGTCTCCGGTACGTACCTGCGGGTCAGCCAGATGACGGCCAGGCCGAGCGGCACGTTGATCAGGAACGCCAGCCGCCACGACCAGGCCTGCACGAGCAGCCCGCCGACCAGCGGCCCGATGGCGCCCGCGATGCCGCCGAGCCCCGACCAGGCGCCGATCGCGCGGGCCCGGTCCTCGCGGTGGAACGACGACTGGATGATCGCCAGCGAGCCCGGCGTGAGCAACGCCCCGCCGATGCCCTGGAGCACCCGCGCGGCCACCAGCATCTCGGTGTTCAGCGCGACGCCGCACAGCACGGACGAGACGCCGAACCAGACCACGCCGAGCAGGAAGACCCGCCGACGGCCGTACCGGTCCCCGAGCGAGCCCGCGACCAGGATCAACGCGGCCAGCGTGAGCATGTAGCCGTCGAGGATCCACTGCAGCCCGGCGACCCCCGCGTCGAACTCGTCGCCGATCCTCGGCAGCGCGATGTTGACCACCGTGCTGTCGAGGAAGGCCATGCCGGACCCGAGGATGGTCGCGGCCAGCACGCCGCGCGCGGTGGCCGTGCCCCAGCGGATGTCGCTCATGGTCGAAGTATCGACCATCACACCGACAAGATCCCTATGTTGGCCGGTTCAGCTCGGCCACGAACTTGTACCGGTCCCCGCGGTAGACCGAGCGGACCCACTCGACCGGCCGCTCGGAGGTGTCGTACGAGTGCCGGGACAGCAGCAGCATCGGCATGCCGACGTCCGCGCCGAGCAGCTCGGCCTCGTGCGGGCCGGCGAGCGCGGTCTCGATGGTCTCCTCCGCGTGCCCCATCTCGACGTCGAACCGCTCCCTGAGCACCTGGTAGAGCGAGCCGCCCGGCTGCAGGTACTTGCGCAGGCCGCGGAACCGGCCGAGCGGCAGGTGGGTGGTCTCGATCGCCATCGGCTCGTTGTCCGCGAGGCGCAGGCGCTGCATGCGCAGGACCTTCGCGCCCGAGCGGACGCCGAGCAGCGTGGTCAGCTCGCCCTCCGCGGGGATCTCCGCGATGTCGATGAGCTTGGAGGACGGCTCCCGGCCCTGCGCCCGCATGTCCTCTGTGTACGAAGACAGCTGCAACCGCTGCGCCACCTTGGGTTCGGCGGCGAACGTGCCCTTGCCCTGCACGCGGAGTAGCCGGCCCTCCACGGTGAGGTCAGCAAGAGCCTGGCGGACCGTCGTGCGGGACACGTCGAACTGCGCGGCAAGTGAACGTTCAGTGGGGATGGGCGAGCCCGGCGGCAGGGCGGCGAGCAGGTCCAGCAGGTGCCGTTTGAGGCCCCAGTACTTGGGTTCGCGCATGGCGCGGGTGCCGGCGTCGGGCTCCTGGGCGGCCGACGTTTCGAGCATGACTCCTCCTCCAACGACTTTCCTGCTACAGCATGCCTTCCCAGGGGCTCCGGCGCGATCACACCGCACCGTTCTTGGGAATACCGTGACACCCGTGGCGCGTGCACACCTTACCGCTCTACCATGATTGGTCTAGACCTAATCGGGATTGGGAGGCGCGATGGCAGGCGAACGGATGGCCGCGGAGATCGCCGAGCAGCCGGCGGTGCTCGACTCGCTGGTGGCGCGGCGGGGCGACTTCGCGGACGTGGCCGCGCTGATCGCAGCCAGGAAACCACGGTTCGCGCTGCTCGCGGCCAGGGGTTCCAGCGACCACGCCGCGCTGTACGCGAAGTACCTGATCGAGGTGCTGCTCCAGCTGCCGGCCGGCCTGGTCTCCCCGTCGACCACCACGCTGTACGGCGCCCGCCCGGACTTCACCGACGTCCTGTACCTGTCGGTGAGCCAGAGCGGCGGCTCCCCCGACCTGGTCGCGGCCACCGAGGCGGCCCGGGCCCAGGGCGCGCTGACCGTGGCCGTCACGAACACGCCGTCCTCCCCGCTGTCGGACGCCGCGGAGCTGTCGGTCGACATCAAGGCCGGCGACGAGCTGGCGGTGGCGGCCACGAAGACGTACTCGGCGACCCTGCTGTCGCTGTACCTGCTGATCGACGCCGTCCGCGGCGGCTCGGCCGAGGCGGTCCAGGGCATCGGTGACCTGGCCTCGACGGCCCTCGCCGCGCCGGTCGAGGACGCCGTCGAGCGGTTCCGCGCGATCGAGCGCGTGGTGACGACCGGCCGCGGCTACTCGTCGGCGACCGCCGCCGAGGCCGCGCTGAAGCTCGCGGAGACCAGCTACCTCGCCGCCCGCGCGTACAGCGGCGCGGACCTGCTGCACGGCCCGGTCGCGGCCGTCGACGAGCACACGGGCGTGGTGGCCGTGACGAGCCGGGGCCACGGCGGGGCCGCCCTGCTCGACGTGGTCCAGACCGTGTGCGAACGGGGCGCGTCCGTGCTCGCGGTCGGGTCCGCCGCACAGGACACGCCGGCCGACCTCCGGGTCGCCGTCCCGGAGACGGCCGAGGAGGTCGCCCCGGTCCTGGAAATCCTGCCGCTGCAACGACTTGCGCTCGGACTGTCGCTGGTCCGCGGCGTCGACCCCGACAATCCTCGCGGTCTGCACAAGGTCACTCGCACTGTGTAGTGGCGCTTGGCCCTAGACTTTCGGGGTGCGAAGGACATCGTTCGCCCGCTGGCCGTGTTCCATCGCAAGAACCATGGACTTGCTGGGGGACCAGTGGACGCTACTCGTGATGCGTGAGGCGTTCAACGGCGTACGCAGGTTCGACCGGTTCCAGGCCGAGCTGGGCATCGCGCGGAACACGCTCACCGAGCGGCTGGACCGCCTCACCGGCGCCGGGCTGCTCGACCGCGTCCGCTACCAGGACCGGCCCGCCCGGTACGAGTACCCGCTGACCGAGATGGGCCGGGACTTCTTCCCGGTGCTGGCGGCCATCATCCGCTGGGGTGACCAGTGGCTGGCCGACGCGGTCGGGCCGCCCAGGCTGCTGCGACATCTCGACTGCGGCGAGCCCGCCACGACCGCGGCCGTCAACTGCACGCACTGCGGCGGCACAATGACGGCCGACAACGTCGTGATGGAGCCGGGGCCGGGGTTGGTGACGTGAGCGAACTCGCTGTGGGTGTCGACATCGGCGGCACCTCTACTCGTGCTGTCGCGGTGTCGCCGGACGGGAGGGTCCTCGGACGGGGGACGTCCGGGGGCGGCAACCCGACCACGCATCCGCCGGAGGTGGCGGCCGGCCGGGTGGCGGAGGCCGTCGCGGCGGCGCTGCCCGGCGACGCCTCGGTCGTGACGTGCCTGCTCGGCGTGGCCGGCGTGAGCAAGTTCACCGACCCGGCGGTCCTGTCGATCTTCGAGTCCGCACTGCGGGCGGTCGGCGTGACGTGCCCGCTGGAGGTGGTCTCGGACGCGGAGGTGGCGTTCGCCTCGGCGACCGCGTCCCCGTCCGGCACGGTGATCATCGGCGGCACGGGCTCGATCGCCGCGCGGATCGCCGGCCACCGGCAGACGGCGCTGCACGGCGGGTGGGGCTGGCTGCTCGGCGACGAGGGTTCGGCGTACTGGCTCGGCCGGCAGGCGGTGCGGGCCGCGCTGCGCCTGCTGGACGGCACGGCCGAGCCGGGCTCACTCGTGCCGGCCGTGCTGGCGGAGGCGTTCGGCCCGGCCGAGACGCACTTCGACGACCCGGCATGGCGCAGGAACACCCGGGAGCGGCTGATCACCGCGGCGAACACCGAGCCACCCATCCGGCTGGCCCGCTACGCGTCACTGGTGAGCACGCACGCGGCCGACCCGGCGGCGGCGACGATCATCGCGGAGGCGGCGGCACACCTGGCCGAGCACGCCCACGCGACCCGCACCCCCGGCGAGACGACCCCGATCGTGCTGGCGGGCAGCGTCATCGGCCCGGACAGCCCGGTGGGGTTGGCACTGCGTGCGCAGCTGTCCCACGAAACCGAGGTTCTGTTCGCGCCGGACGGCGGCATCGGCGCGGCCTGGCTGGCGGCGTTGAGCGCGTGGGGTCCGGACGCCCCGCGCCCGTCAGTCAACGCGGGGGTGGCGTAGCCCGGGGTGTCCTTCGGGCAACGACCTGCGCAGCACGACCGCGCTCACCGCGAGCGTGGCGGCGACCAGGGGCCAGGTCAGCACGACCCGGGCCACGCCGAGCGCCACGACCCAGCCGGACCACCACAGCAGCCCGAACACCAGCACCCGCAAGGTGTACTGGCCGAGCACCCACACCCAGCTCGCGTTGCCATACGCCCGTACGAGATCGGGATCGCGCCGCCAGCGGGTCTTCTGCCCCAGCACGACGCCGACCACCACGCCGAGCAGCGGCCAGCGGATGAGGATGCTCAGCGCCCAGGCGAGCGCGCTGGCGACGTTCGAGCACAGCTGGATGAGGAAGAAGTCCTCGGGCCGCCCGGTCCGCACCGCGACGAACGCGGCGAGTGACACGGCCGCCACACTCGCCACCGAGGCGGTAATGCGCCGCCCACGAGCCAACCGCCAGATCCCGACAGCGACACCGGCCGCGATCGCCGCCACGGCGGCCCACCCGATCGAGCGACCGCTGGCGAGCCAGGCGATCACGAAAACCGCGGGCGGCACGCTCGCGTCGAGGGCGCCACGCCGCCCGCCGAGCAACTCCCGCAGGGGCAACTCACGAGCTTCCGTGGACTGGTCGGTCACGGGACAAGCCTGCCTCATGCACTACAGCTTAGGTAGCCCTTACCGACGGTGGCGTAGGTCGGGAATCAAGCGGCATCCTGAGTGCTTAGGAGGTATAACAGGTCGGGGCGCGCACTAGGGAGGGGTGGTCGCCGTGCGGATGTGGACTAGTTGGGTAGCGGTCGGGGACAGTTTCACCGAGGGGCTGAGCGACGAGGCCCCGGACGGATCCTACGTGGGCTGGGCGGATCGCCTGGCCCTTCTCCTAGCTGAGCGAAATCCCGACTTCCGTTACGCGAACCTGGCCCTGCGCGGCAAGCTCCTCCGCGAGATCGTCACCGAACAGGTGCCGCTCGCCGTCGAGGCGAAGCCCGACCTGGTGACGATCTGCGCCGGTGGTAACGATTTGATAGTGCCCGGCAGCGACGTGGATGCGCTGGCCGAGCAGTTCGAGCAGGCCGTCGCCGATCTCCGCCGGGCCGGCTGCGAGGTGGTCGTGTTCACCGGGCCCGACCCACGCAAGCAGCCGGTGGTGCGGCGGGTGCGTGCCAAGGTCGCGATCTACAACGGACATTTGCACGCCATCGCCGACCGCCAGGACGCGATGCTCGTCGACCTGTGGGGCATGGCACCGCTGGTGGACGTCCGTGCCTGGAGCGACGACCGGCTGCACTTCTCGGCGGAGGGTCACCGCCGGATCGCGTTGCGTACGGCGGAAGTCCTCGGCGTGCCGGTGGCCGAGGACTGGCGTGAGCCGTTGCCGCCGGTCGAGCCGATGCCGTGGCTGCGCCTGCGCCAGGCCGATCTCGCGTGGACGCGGGCACACCTGCTGCCGTGGGTAGGCAGGCAGCTACGCGGTGAGTCCATGGGCGACGGGCTGGTGCCGAAGCGCCCGGAACTGAGCCCGTTCAACGGAAACGGCCGCGCGGCCCACATCTGAGACGTTCCAACCAAGCACACCGGCCGGCGCGGATCCCCCTTCCACGCCGGCCGGTTCGCTGGGGCAGCACACCCCCACGTTGGCAGTGCCGCCCATCAAGAGTGCTCGGTATCAGGCTCCGGGACGTCGAGCACTCGGCGCGCAGCCTCTCACTTGATCGCCCGAATCGACTAACTGTTCGCTAAACGCCGGACCACGCTAGACGACCAGACGGACCAATCGGGACAGCGCCGCCGGTCCGAGCGCCCGCGTCCCCTCCGAGAACTCGGCCGCGAGCCGGGCCAGCCGGATGACGTCCTCGTCGCTGTCCGCCCCCGACTCGACCACCGCGAGCAGGTTCGCCCACTCCTGGTCGATCCACTCGGCGGCCTCGCGAGCCGAGGCCAGGCCGACGAACCCGTTCCGCTCCGGGGCGACCCCGGAGCGCAGCAGCTCGCGTGCGGTCTCGGCGCCGGCGAGGTAGTACCGCAGCAGCCGGCGCGCCGCGGTCGACTTGTCCGAAGTGGACAGTTCGCCCTCGCCGATCTCCTGGGCGTGCAACCGAACCAGGTCGTGCATGACGAACACGTCCCGGCTGGTCTCGGTCACCACGAACGAGCTGGCGAGTGCCCGTAACCGCTTCCGGACGGTCTCGTGGTCGGCGCCGCACAGCGCCGCGACGGGGTGCGGGCCGATCCGCGTGCCGGGGAACAGCCCGAGGTACCGCACGGTCTCGGCGAGCTCGGGCCGCAGGCCGCGGTGGGTGACGTCGAGCGCGGCCCGCACGCTCGTGTCCGCCTCCTCGAGGTCGAGCGCGCCGAGCCGGGACCGCTCGTCGGTCAGCTCGGTCACCAGGTCCTCGGTCGTCCACTGTGGATTGCCGGCGAGCCGCGCGGCGGCGATCCGCAGCGCGAGCGGCAGGTACCCGCACAGCCGGGCGAGCCGCCGCCGCTGCTCCCGCTCGGTCGCGTGCGCGGGCGTGCCGGCCATGTGCTCGATCAGCGAATCGGCCGCGTCGGGCCCGAGCGTGCCGAGCGACAGCATCTTCGCGCCGGTGCGCGCGACCAGCCCGTCCAGCCGGATCCGGGACGTGATCAACACGAACGACGACGAGCCGGCCGGCAGCAGCGGGTGGACCTGCTCGGCGTCGCGTGCGTCGTCGAGCACCACCAGCACGCGCCGGTCGGCGAGGATCGACCGGAACAGCGCGGCCCGGTCGTCGAGCTCGAGGGGCACGTCGTCGACGGCGACGCCGAGCGCGAGCAGGAACTGGGTGAGCACGTCGGCGGCGCGGACCGGAGCGTGTTGCGGGTCGAACCCGCGCATGCTCGCGAACAGCTGGCCGTCCGGGAACGCGGCCGACACCCGGTGCGCCCACAGCACGGCGAGCGCGGTCTTCCCCACCCCGGCGGGTCCGGCCAGGACGCCGATCGCCGCGGTCTCACCGGGTGGCAGGAGCTTGGAGAGCCAGTCGAGCTCCTCCTCGCGGCCGGCGAACCCGGAGGGCGCCCTCGGCAGCTGCGCGGGCACGAGCACGCCGACCTTCGGCGTGACGACCGGGTCGGGGGTCGGTTCGAGCAGTGCCGAGTCGTCCCGCAGGACCCGCGCGTGCAGCTCCCGTAGCTGCGGGCCGGGGTCCATGCCCAGCTCCTGCGCCGCCCGGTGCGCGAACCGCTGGTACGCCTCGAGTGCCTCCGACCGCCGGTCCGCCCGGTACAGGGCGAGCATCAGCTGCGCGACCAGCCGCTCGCGGAACGGCTGCGCGTCGATCAGCTGGGACAGCTCGCCGATGACCTCGTGGTGGCGGCCCAGCTCCAGCTGCGCGTCGAACCGCGCCTCGAGGATCGCGAGCCGCAGCTCGATCAGCTCGGGCGCGGAGACCCGCCCGCCGAGGTCGGCGAGCGCGGGTCCCCGCCACAGCGCGTTGGCCTCGTCGAGCAGCTTGCCGCGGCTCGACGCCGGCAGGCCGCGGGCCCGCGCCAGCAGGGACCGCGCGACCGTCACGTCGATCAGCGACTCGTCGACGACCATCCGGTAGCCCGGCGGCGTCGTCGCGATGTACGCGGCGACGCCGGCCTCCGTCAGCCGCTGCCGCAGGCGTGACACGTAGCCCTGGACCATGGTCCGTGCGCTGGCCGGTGGCTCGTGCGCCCAGAGGACGTCCACGATCCGGTCCAGCGACACGACCTGGTTCGGCTCCAGCAGCAGCATCGCGAGCACGCTGCGGATGCCGGGCCCGCCGAGTGGCACGGCCCGGTCTCCGATGATCATCTGTACTGGTCCGAGCAGGCAGAAACGCGCCGCGGCTGGTTGCTCCGCTCCCATCGGGCGACCACCCCCCAGTTACCCCGCCAGGTACGGCACGTGCACAAAGGTAAGGGGTGTTGGGTACGCTGCGCGATCTCCGTCCGCCCGCCGTCACCCGTTTGGCGTAACGCAATCGGATGACCAGGTCAGATGGTCAAGCCTCCCGGAGGAGCGGATAGACCCCGTTCTCGTCGTGCACCTCCCGGCCGGTGACCGGTGGGTTGAACACGCACACCGTCCGCATGTCGGTCTTGGGCCGCAGCTGGTGGTGGTCGTGGTGGTTGAGCAGGTAGAGGCTGCCCGGCCGGAGCATGTGCGTCTCGCCGGTGCCCTTGTCGAGCAGCTCGCCCTCGCCCTCCACCACGAACACGGCCTCGATGTGGTTGGCGTACCAGAAGTCGTTGACCGTGCCCGCGTACAGCGTGGTCTCGTGCACCGAGAAGCCGACGCCCTCCTTGGCGAGCACGATCCGTTTGCTCCGCCAGTTCGGCGTCTTGATGTCGCGATCGGTCTCGTCCAGGTCGGCGACGTTTCTGACGATCACGCGCACACCACCCGCACCGAGTCGGCCAGGATGTCCAGGCCCTTCGCCAGCTCGTCGTCGGTGATCGTGAGCGGCGGCATGACCTTGACGACCTCGTCGTCCGGGCCGGAGGTCTCCATCAGCAGACCCCGCTCGAACGCGGCGCGGCACACCTTGCCCGCCAGGTCACCTGACTGGAATCCCAGCCCGCGGGCGAGGCCGCGACCCTTCGGGTTCATGGGCGTGCCGGGGAACTCCTCGGCCAGCGCGGTCATGACCCGGCCGACCTGCTCACCCTTCGCGAGCGTGCTCTTCTCCAGCTTGTCGTCTTGCCAATACGTCCGTATTGCCTCACTGGCGGCGACGAACGCGGGGTTGACACCGCGGAAGGTGCCGTTGTGCTCGCCCGGCTCCCACACGTCCAGCTCCGGCTTGATCAGGGTGAGTGCGAGCGGGATGCCGAACGCGCCGATCGACTTGGACAGGCACACGATGTCCGGCTCGATGCCGGCCGACTCGAAGCTGAAGAACGGGCCGGTGCGGCCGCAACCCATCTGCACGTCGTCGACGATGAGCAGCATGCCGTGGCGCTTGCACAGGTCGGCGAGGCCACGCAGCCACTCGTCGCGGGCCACGTTGATGCCGCCCTCGCCCTGGACGGTCTCGACGATCACCGCCGCGGGCTCGTTCAGCCCCGACCCGCTGTCACCGAGCAGCCGCTCGAACCACAGGAAGTCCGGCACCTGGCCGTCGAGGTAGTTGTCGAAGGGCATGGGGGTGGCGTGCACCAGCGGGATGCCGGCGCCGCCGCGCTTCATGGAGTTGCCGGTGACCGACAGCGCGCCGAGCGTCATGCCGTGGAAGGCGTTGGTGAAGTTGATGATCGACTCGCGGCCGGTGACCTTGCGGGCCAGCTTGAGCGCGGCCTCGACCGCGTTCGCGCCGGCCGGGCCGGGGAACATGACCTTGTAGTCGTACTCCCGCGGCCTGGTGATCGTCTCGGTGAAGGCCTCGAGGAAGTCACGCTTGGCGACGGTGTGCATGTCCAGCGCGTGCGTCACGCCGTCGCGCTGGAGGTAGTCCACGACCGCCTGTTTGAGGACCGGGTTGTTGTGCCCGTAGTTGAGCGCCCCCGCCCCGGCGAAGAAATCCAGGTACCCGTTGCCGTCCTCGTCGTACAGCCACGCGCCGACACCCCGGTCGAAGACGACCGGCCACCCCCGGCAGTAGCTGCGCACCTCGGATTCGACGGACTCGAATACGTTCACTGCGCTCCCTGTTCTTTTATGCTGCTTTGGCGGCCTCGAACGGCCCGATTCGGTACAGCACTTCGGTTTCGTGGTCGTCTGGGAACTGCTGAGCGTCGAACTCGCCGGCCACGCGCATGTGCGCGTCCCACCGGTCGGCGAGTGAGCGGAACAACGCGTTCGACGCGTCGTTGTCGGGCGTGATGGTCGTTTCGACGTGTCTCACGCCGGTTCTGCGCACGAGGGCGTCCAGCAGCGCGCCGGCCGTACCGCGACCGCGCTGACCGGCATCGACGGCGATCTGCCACACCACGACCGTGTCCGGCGCCGCGGGTCTGCGGTAGCCGATGACGAAGCCCACCACGTCATCACCCACGCGCGCGACGGCCGAGGTGTCCGCGAAATCGTGACACCACAACAGATACGCGTACGAAGAGTTCAGGTCGAGCTTTCCGGAATCACGCGCGATTCGCCAGATGGCCGCGCCATCCTGTGTAGACGGACGATCGATGACTCGTTCCGACATGCCTTAGGAACGTAACAGAGAATTTTCCGGAGATCAGATCGCGCGATTGCGCTTTTGTTACCTCACCTGCGCAATCTCAATTTCACATGTGACATGATCCACCGAAATGTTGCGATCAAGCTGATAAATCTGATATATAGCGCCTGGTGAGCACAAGGATCTTCCTGGTGGATGACCACGAGATCGTCCGCCGGGGCGTCGCCGACCTCTTCGAGGACGAGCCGGACCTGGAGATCGTGGGCCAGGCCGCGACGATGGCCGAGGCCCTGGCTCGCATCCCGTCCGTGGCGGTCGACGTGGCGGTCCTGGACCTCCGCCTCCCGGACGGCACCGGCGTGGAGCTGTGTAGGGATCTTCGGTCCCAACTCCCCGAGCTGCGCTGCCTGATCCTGACGTCCTACTCGGACGACGAGGCCCTGCTCAACGCGATCATGGCCGGCGCGTCCGGTTTCGTGCTCAAACAGGTCCTGGGCAACGACCTGATCACCGCCGTCCGCAGGGTGGGCGCCGGCGAGTCCCTCCTGGACGCCAAGACCACCGAAGCCCTGATGAAACGCATCCGCCACGGCAAGGACGACAGCGGTGGTGCCCTGGCCGGGCTGACGGACCAGGAACGCGCGGTCTTCGACCTGGTCGGCGAGGGCCTCACCAACCGCCAGATAGCCGAACGCCTGTTCCTGGCGGAGAAGACCGTGAAGAACTACGTCTCCCACCTGCTCGCGAAGCTGGGCATGCAACGCCGCACCCAGGCAGCGGTACTGGCGGCAGAACTGAAGTCCCGCAAACCGGACCACTGACGCATTTAGCCAAGATCGCGCCCAGTAACGTAGGCAGCCCCCACCCGATCCCGGGGGCGGCCCCGACGCCAGTCTATCGGCTGCCGCCGACAAAATCCCAGGTCAGCGCAAGCTGTGGATAGCTTTCACCCGGTGAGCCCGGGCGAAAGGGACACTCGTGCGTCAGGGCGTGGGTAGGGGCGCGCGCCAGGTCAGGCGGGTGCCGCCGTGGGGGCCGGGGACCACGACCGCCATCCCGCCGCACTTGGCCGCCCGGCGTTCGACCCCGAGCAGTCCGCTGCGAGCGACGCCCGAGGGCATGCCGACCCCGTCGTCGACCACGTCGATGATCAGGTCCGCGGCCGCCTCGACCGTCACTACGATCTCGCCGGCGTGGGAGTGGCGGATGGCGTTGCTCACGGCCTCCCGCAAGACCGCCGTCGCGTGGATGGCCAGTTCCTCCGGCACCAGCGTGTCGACCGCCCCGGAGATGCGGACCGACGGGGACACGTCGACGCTCGCCGCCAGTTCGTCGACGATGTCGAGCATCCGCCGGCGCAGGCTGTCCTCGCCGGACGTTCCCGTCGTGTGCAGGTCGAAGATCGACGTGCGGATCTCGCGGACGGTCTCGTCCAGGTGCTCGACCGCGCGGCTCACCCGCCGCCGCACGCCCGGGTCGGCGATCCGCCGGACGGTCCCCTGCAGGCTCATGCCCGTCGCGAAGAGTCGTTGGATCACGTGGTCGTGCAGGTCGCCGGCGATCCGGTCGCGGTCGGCGAGCACGGCCAGCTCCCGGTGCTGCCGGTGCTTCTCCGCCATCTCCAGCGCGAACGCGGCCTGGTCGGCGAACGACGCGAGCAGCGGCACGTGCTCACGGACGAACCGCGCGCTGCCCTTCGTGCGCAACGCCAGCAGCACGCCGCTCACCACGTTGCCCGCGCGCAGCGGCACCGCGACCGCCGGCCCGAACTCCGCGCCCGGCCCCCGCCACCCGGGCGGCACCAGCGCGGACAGGTCCGGGATCATCTCCGCGCCCTGCATGTCGAAGATGCCGGCCGCCGGCGGCTCGACCACCGGGACGGTGAAGCCGATCAGGTCGCCGCAGCCGTCGCCGGCCGCCGCGCGGATCACGACCTCCTCGGGGGGCACCGCCCCGTCGGACAGCAGGATCAACGCGCAGTCCGCCTTGGACAGCTCGCGCGCCCGGCGCGCGATGAGGTTCAACGCCTCCTGGCTGGAGCCGCCGCCGAGCAGGTACGAGTTGACCTCGCGGGACGCCTCGATGAACCGCTCGCGCAGCCGCGACTCCTCGAACAGCCGCGCGTTCTCCACCGCGACCCCCGCCGCGGCCGCGAGGCCCTTCAACACGATGTCGTCGTCCTCGGTGAAGTGGCCGCCGCCGCGCTTCTCGGTCAGGTACAGGTTGCCGAACAGCTCCCCGCGCACGCGGATCGGCGCGCCGAGCACGCTGGTGGGCGCCACTTCCTGCGACTCACGAATGGGGTACGGGTTCTCGATCAGGACGCCGAGCCGCCGGTCGTCGACGCCGACGTACACGAACTCGGTCAGCAGCTCCTGCTCGTCCGGCCCGACCACGCCGAGCGCGCCATACCGGGCGTCGACGAGCTCGACCGCGATTCGCACGATCCGGTTGAGCGTGCCGTCGAGCTCGAGGCCCGCGCCGACCGCCACCACCGCGTCGAGCAGCCCCTGAAGCCGGTCGCGGGACTTCTCGGCGAGCACCGGCTCCAGGCCCGTGATGGGCACGCCGGAGGAACTCGTGCGGGCGGATGAGCGCGCCTGCTCAGCTGGCATGGCAACCCCGGCGGTCCGTCGGATCGGCATTCGGGCTATCGGTCGGATTCGACCGTGCGTTACCCACTGTATTTCCAATATCCTCCGTACGGGGGAGGCCACCTGGGCGATCTTCTCCGCGTCCACCCGCTGAGTCCACAGAGAACACTCTGCGTGATCACACTCGAGCTGCGAGCGAGTTGGAAACCTGGCACCGTGCTGGCAAACGGACGCATGTCGGCAGGGACTTTCGGCCCTGCCGACATGGGGTTTTTGGGCCCTTGCGCACAGCGACGGCCTGCCGGATGCTCACGCGTCTGGCGTGGTCTCTTGGGAGGTGTACGGGTTTGGGTGGCGTGCCCCGGCGGCTGGCCGAGCTGACGCGCCCGGAGTCGCTGCGGCTGCTCGGAGGCGCCCCCTTCGGCCGGATCGTCTACACCATCCGCGCCCTACCGGCGATAGTGCCGGTCCGCCATCTGGTGGACAACGGGATGGTCGTGGTGCGCACCCATGTCGGCGCCGACTGCGTGGGCGCCGTGGTCGCGTTCCAGGCCGACGACATCGACACCGTGGCCGAGAGCGGCTGGTCGGTCACCGTCACCGGCGTGGCGAGGCGGGTGGTCGACGCCGAGGAGACCGAGCGCTACGAGGCCGCGCTGGAGCCGTTCGTGGACATGCCGAACGTGGAGGTCATCCGGATCTATCCGGAGATCGTGGCCGGCTACGAGCTGGTGCCAGTCCAGTGAAGATCACCTGAAGCGTGCGGTTCCGCAGGTCGGCCGACCACGTCAACGCCCCCTGTCCCGCCATGGCGAGCAGCGCGAGGACCTCGTCGAGCCGGACGCCCGCCCGGACCTGACCGGCCTCCTGCGCGCTGACCAGGAGGCGCTCGACGGCGCCGGACAGCGAGCCGACGACCCCGGCGACCTCGACCTCGATCCCGTGCCCGGCGAGCAGCTCGACGACGAACTTCTTCTCGGCGGCCGCGGTGACCACCCGGGTGAAGAACGCGAAGAGGTCGTCCTGCATGGCCTGTTCGGCGAGCTCGGCGAGCAGGTCCTTGAGGATGGCGCCGAGCAGGTCCCGCTTGGTGGGGAAGTGCCGGAAGACGGTCCCGATGGCGACCCCGGCCGCGGCGGCGACCTCCTCGGTCGAGGCATCGGTCCCCTTCGCGGCGAAAACCTCCTCGGCCGCGGCGAGGATCCGTGCGCGGTTACGCCGGGCGTCCGCCCGCAAAGGTTTACTTGACAAGATGAGTCCTCACTCAGGATGCTTCTAACCGGAGTCACTACTCATCTTAGGAGCCTGACGTGACCGCACGCGACGCGTTCGACAACTTCCGGAAGTACGTGCTCGGCGAGGACCACGAGGAGCTGTGGGCTCCCGACGTGGTGATCGAGGCCCCGTTCGCCGCGGGCGGCCCACGACGTCACGAGGGCCGCGACAACTTCCTGGCCGCGACGAAGACCAGCCGGGAGTCCCTACCGGTGCGCTTCGAGGAGATGCGCAACGTGGTCGTCCACGACACGACCGACCCCAACAAGATCATCGTCGAGTACGAGCTGGTCGGGACGCTGCTGACGACGGGCAAGCGGGAAAGCGCCCTGTTCATCGTGGTCATGGAGGTCCGCGACGGGCTGATGACGTTGTGGCGGGAGTACCAGAACACACTGGCCATGGCTCAGGCGCTGGGCCAGCTCCCGGGCCTGGACACAGATTTCGCCGCGTCCGAGGTGTGACGTTCAGCTGGGCAGCGGGGCCGCGGCCGGACCCGATCCCACCGCGGCCTCGACCGTGCCGATGCGGGCGATGCCCGCCACCAGCACGTCTGTATAACCAGAAACTGTGGACTACACCAGGTTGGGTTCGTCGGGGCTGAAGGTGTCGCCGGTCTGCCTCGGCATGATGAGCTACGGCGACAAGAGCAGGCGGGCCTGGTTCCTGTCCGAAGAGGAGGCCGAGCCGGTCGTGCGGCGCGCGGTCGAACTGGGCGTCAACTTCTTCGACACCGCGGACATGTACTCGAACGGCCTGACCGAGGAGATCACCGGACGGTTGCTGTCCCGGCTGTTCCCGCACCGCGACGACTACGTGCTGGCCACGAAGGTGTACTTCCCGATGGGTGACGGGCCCAACGACCGGGGCCTGTCGCGCAAGCACGTGCTGGCCGCCATCGACGGCTCGCTGCGCCGGCTCGGCACCGACTACGTCGACCTGTACCAGACACATCGCTGGGACAACGAGACACCGATCGAGGAAACCCTTGCGGCGCTTGACGATCTGGTGCGCGCGGGCAAGGTCCGGTACCTCGGGGTGTCGACCATGCCGGCGTGGCAGCTGTCGAAGGTGCAGTACACCGCCCAACTGGGCGGCTTCACGAAGTTCTTGTCGATGCAGAACTACTACAACCTGCTCTACCGCGAGGAGGAGCGGGAGATGATCCCGCTGTGCCTGGACCAGGGCATGGGCGTGATCCCGTGGAGCCCCCTGGCCCGCGGCATGCTGGCCGGCACCCGCCACCGCGACGGCTCCCGCGACACAACCCGCGGCGGCAACGACGCCTTCGCCGATGAACTGTATTCGGACGAGGACTTCGACGTCGTGGACGTGGTACGAGCAGTCGCCGCCGACCGGGGGCTGCCACCCGCCCAGGTGTCACTCGCGTGGCTGTTGAGCAAGCCGGCAGTGACCGCGCCGATCGTGGGCGCCACAAAGCTGGGCCACATCGAGGACGCGGTAGCCGCGACCGAGGTGACGCTGTCAGCGGAGGAGATCGCGCGCCTGGAGGCGCCCTACCGCCCACACGAGGTGATGCCGAAGCAATAGTTCATCGGGGGTGCGAGACTGCAGCGGTGCTGGGTCATCTCGGAATCAATGTGCCGGACCTGGCGGTGGCCAAGGCCTACTACGACGCCTTGATGCCGCTGGTCGGCTTCACGACGTTCTTCGCGGCTGAGGACGAGGTCGCGTACCGGCCTGCGGGCGGGAAGCCGGGAACCTTCCTGTTCCTGTATCCCGCTGCTGAGCCTTCGGCGTACTCCAAGGACGCGACCGGGCTGCAGCATCTCGCGTTCATGGTGAAGACACGGTCGGCTGTGCACGCAGTCCATGAGCACGTCCTGGACAGGGGCGGGACCGTGGTGCACGCCCCGCGGGAGTTCCCCCAGTATCCGCCGCCGTACTTCGCCACCTTCTGGTTGGACCCTTTCGGGTTCATGCTCGAAGCGGTCTGTCACTACGACACTGACTGAGCTGACTTTTGCTGGCGGTGATCCCCGTAGCGCACGAGAGTCCCATTCGCTCAAGCTGAGTGGGTGAAGCGGTTCGCGGTTGCCGCTCGGGGCGGCGGGGTTGTCGGTGGCGCTGACTACGCTGGATTCCGGGGGCCGGAGGCCGCCGGTGGTGCTGGGGGTTAGCCGATCTCGTCGACGTGGGCGATGTTTGCCTGGTCGGTTGGGTCCTCGCTTGGGTCGCTGCCGAACCAGCCGTCGAGGATTTCGGTGAGTAGGGGTGCGCTGGTCAGGCGCAGGGACAGGGCCAGCACGTTCGCGTCGTTCCAGCGGCGAGCGCCGCGGGCGGTTTCGGCGTCTGTGCACAGGGCGGCGCGGATGCCTGTCACCTTGTTCGCGGCTATTGAGGCGCCGGTGCCCGTCCAGCAGCAGACGACGCCCTGGTCGGCTTGGCCTTCGGCGACCGTGCGGGCCGCCTGCTCGCTTGCCCAGGCCCAGTCGGTGCGCTCGTCCGGGTTGAGCGCGCCGTGCAGCACCGGCTCGTGGCCGCGCTTGCGTAGCTCCTCGACGACCGTCTCGGCGACTCCGACCAGTTCGTCCGCGGCGACAGCGATTCTCATGCCGTCGAGGCTAGAGGCGGCGGAACATGATGTGCAGCCCCACGTAACCCTTCGTCGCGTGCTGGTAGCCCTCGGGCAGAGTCGCGATGATCTCGAAGCCCAGCGACTGCCACAGGTGCACCGCCGTCGTGTTGGTTTCGACGACCGCGTTGAACTGCATCGCACGGAAGCCGTCGGTGCGGGCCTGGTCGAGGACGTACCGGCCGAGTGCCCGGCCGACGCCCTTGCCGCCGTGGTCCGGGTTCACCATGAAGCTGGCGTTGGCGATGTGCGCGGCCGGGCCGCGGTGGTTCGGGCCCATCTTCGCGGTGCCGAGGACCTCGTCGCCCGCCACCGCGACGATCGTCCGGTTCGGCAGGGCGGCGGCCATCCACTCTCGCCTGGCGTCCTCCTCCGTCACGTCTCTCGGCCAGGTGTAGGTCTCCCCCGCGCGCACGATGTCCCGCAGGAACGGCCAGATTCGCGGCCAGTCCTCGGGTACGGCGTCCCTGATCTCCATACAGCGGAGCGTAGCCGGACCTGACACGATCGGGCGTTACCGGTGAGTTGGCCTCTCCCCCGGCCGCTCCTGGGTCCACTGTGGAGGCATGAAGTTCACTCGGCTCAGTGGCGCGCTGCTGGCCGTTGCCTTGCCGTTCTCGGTGTCCGGCGTTGCCAGCGCGTCGCCGGACACGTCGCTGGTGCTCACGATCGTCACCCAGAACGGAGACTCGGAGAGCGTCGCCCTCACGTGCGACCCGCCGGGCGGGTCCCATCCGAACGCCAAGCGTGCGTGCGCGGAAATCCATGCGGCACAAGGGAATTTCGAGTCGCTACCCGGCCAGTCGCAGCAGATGATGTGCACGATGGAGTACCTCCCGGTGATCGCGCTCGCCGAGGGCACGTGGCGGGGCGAGAAGGTCGAGTGGGAGCACGAGTACGGCAACGGCTGCTCGTTACGCACCGCGACCGGGACGGTGTTCCTGTTCTAACGGGTGAGCAGGACGTTCTGCGGCTCGGCCAGGTGCAGGCCGCCACCGTGCAGGAAGCCGAACCGGCCGGTGCGCAGGTAGTTGTCGGTCGAGCCGCGTAGCCGCGCACAGAACGTCCGCTCACTCGCCCCTGGCCGGCCCAGGTAGCCGACCGCCACATTTGGGCCGGCCACCCACACTTCGCCCGCGGTGCCGTCCGGACAGCGCGTGGCGGTGAGGGGGTCGACGATGGCGACCTCCGTGTCCTGTGTGGGCATGCCGTGATCCACCAGACGAGTGTCACCCAATTTGACGAGCCGGCCGGGTTCGAGACTGTCCGCGTCGAAGCCACCGACGGCGAGCCCACGCCGGCCGGTGACGAGTGCCGTGGCCTCGGGCGCCCAGTAGGCGGGAAACAACGCTTGCTCACGAAAACCCTGTGGTGCCAGTAGATTTGCGAAACGCCCAAGGGTCTCAGGTCCGGCGCCGGTGACCGCGACGTCCCACCGCGACAGGTCGAGGCCGGTGGGGATGGCATGCCAGGCGTAGGCGAGGTCGGGGGCGAAGCTGACACTCGCTCTGCGTAGTGAGACCGTGCGCAGCCACTCGCCTGGGGTGGTGTCGGGAGGCACGAGGGTGACGCGCGCGCCGGTGAGTAGCGGCGCGAGGACGCCCCCGACGAGGCCGAGATCGCTGTAGGGCGGCAGGTAGCTGACGACGCCGGTGGTGCTGCGCATGCCGACGTGCCGGGCGAGCTGTGTGGCAGCCGCGGCGAGGTTGCCGTGAGTGAGCATTACGCCGCGGGTCGGGCCGGGTGGGTACTGGAGCAGGGCCAGGGTGTCCGGGCCGACGTCGGGGCGGCGCCAGTCATGCGGGTCACCGTCGAGGCCGGCGAGGTTGCGGACGTTCGCGAGCGGTAACCCGATGGCCGCGGCCGGCTGGGCGTCGTCGACGACCTCGGCAAGGCGCCGGTTGTCGTAGGGCGGGGCGGGGATGGCGACGACGCCGGCGTAGAGGCAGCCGAGCAACGTGGCGACGTACTCGGCGCCGGGTGGCAGCAGCACGAGCACGCGCTGGCCGGTAAGCCCAAGCCGCATGAGCGCGCCGGCGACCGCCTTGGCCCTGGTGCCGACTCCGGCCCGCGCGCCGACGAGGTCGACGAAGGTCGTTGTGCCAGTCATGCCCTCTCCTCGGTCGAGTTCCGCTTGAACAGGACATCGGGTGCCGCTCGAACGGGACTCAAGGAGGGGTCGAGGGTGGTTGTGGGGTGGTCGATGGGGGTGCGAGGTGGGCTCAGGTGGCTGGTTAAGAAAGCCAGATTTGGGCAGGAGAAGAAGCCCGGGGCAGCCATCATCGGCCGAGAGGCTGGCGTGGGGAGGACGGCCGGATGCTGGCGGTGTGGATGAGTGGGCGCGAGGTTGGCGCTGGGTGGCGGAGTTAGCGCTGGGTGGCAGGGTTAGCGCTGGTAGCGGGATTGGCGCTGGTGGCGTGGGGTAGCGCCGAGTGGCAGGGTTAGCGCCGAGGTGGGGATGGCGGTGAGTCGTTGAGGCGGCGGTGGTGGGGCGCTGGTCCGTTCTGTGGGTGGGGCGTGGAGTGTTAGGTGACGGGGATTATGTGGGCGGCTTGGAGTTGGCCGTCTGCTATGTGTAGTTCGCCGATTGTGCCTTGGGGTTGGCGGCGGCGGTCGGTGGGTGAGCCGGGGTTGAAGATGCGGAAGTTGGCTTCTGCGATGTCCATGGGGATGTGGGAGTGGCCGTAGACGACCAGGTCTGCCTTGGGGAAACGTCTGCGCATTCGGGCTAGGCGGCCGTCCTTGGGGCCGCTGTCGTGGATCATGGCTATGTTCAGGCCGGCCAGGGTTAGGGTCAGGGTTTCTGGGGCGCCCCACGCCACTACGTCTGGGCCGTCGTTGTTGCCGGCTACTACGTGGACCGGGGCGAACTCGGCCAGCTCGTCCAGGACGGTGGGGACGCAGACGTCGCCGGCGTGGAGGATTGCGTCGGCGTTGGTTAGGTGCTCCGCGACCTTTGGGGGGCAGGTCTTCCAGTGTCTGGGGGCGTGGGTGTCGGCCAGCACTACTACCCTCAATTTCACCCTCCTCTTATATAGGATGGTGGGGTGCACGCGTTCGACGTCCTGGGTGATCCCGTTCGGCGGCGGATCCTTGAGTTGCTCGCTGATGGGGAGCGGGCTGCTGGGGAGGTGTCCGCCGTCGTGCAGGACGAGTTCGGCATTACCCAGCCTGCCGTGTCGCAACACCTCAAGGTGCTGCGGGATCACGGGTTCGCTCGGGTGCGGGCTGAGGGCACGCGGCGGCTTTACGCCGTCGATCCTGAGCCGCTTCGGGAGGCTGACCAGTGGTTGTCGCACTTTCGGCGGTTCTGGACGCCGCACCTGGATGCGCTGGCCACAGAGATCGCGCGGGGGAAGCGGGAGCGACGACTAGGTGTTGCAGGTCATGACGTTGGTGACGGTGAGTAGGGGTTGAGGATGCGCCAGCAAGTGGGTCAACCTCCACCGCCAGTACGGCGAGGCCGGTCTGCTGGACCGGCCCAGCGTCCCGCACCACCAGCCCACGACCACACCCGCGCAGGTCATCGCCCGGATTGAGGCACCGCGCTCCGCAGAGCACGACACCAGCGAATCACCCCCTACACACCACGCCACAACGGCAAAGCGGAGCGCTACCACCGCATCCTGGCAGGAATTCCTTCACGCCCCCACCCGCACCAGCAAGCACCAACACTCACAAGCACTCAAAGTCTGCAACGTCCACCACAACCATCACCGACCCCACACCACCGCCGGAAACCAGGCACCAGCCACCCGGCTCCACACCGACGCCACCAACGTCACGGCCTCATACAACTAGGTGAGCAGCACGGGTAACGCGTCCAGGCCGTAGACGATCGACACCTTTCGGTACGACAGGTCCTCGTCGGCCAGGCGCATGTTTGGGAAGCGCCGCACCAGCGCTGGGTACGCGGCCCGTAGTTCCATGCGGGCCAGTTCGGCGCCGATGCAACGGTGCACGCCGTAGCCGAAGGCCAGGTGACTTGTCGGGGCGCGGTGGGGGTCGACCCGCTCCATGCCCGCGCCCAGGATCGGGTCGCGGTCGGCGCCGGACAGGGAGACGATGACCACGTCGCCCTTGTTGATCTGGACGCCGCCCACCTCGGTGTTCTCGCGGGCGAACCTCGGGAACGCGACCTGCACGACCGTCAGGTACCGCAGGACCTCCTCCACGAAGCCGTGGATCGCCGAGTCGTCGTCGTGGACCAGTTTGAACGTGTCCGGGTCCTGCAGCAGCACCAGCGCACCCAGGGCGAGCATGCTCGCGGTGGTCTCGAAGCCGCCGGTCAGGACGCCGTCGGCCAGGCCCGCCAGCTCCTGGTCGCTGACCTCGTCGCCGTGGTCCTTGATGATCATGCCAAGGAGGCCGTCGCCCGGTTCGGCGCGTTGCTTCTTGACCACGTCGGTCAGGTAGGTCAGGGACTCGGAGATCGCGCCCAGGGACGCGGTCGCGCCGCCGAACAGGTCGAACCTGGCCATGGACAGGCGCTGGAAGTCGTCGCGGTCGTCGTACGGGACGCCCAGCAGCTCGCAGATCACCAGGCTCGGGATCGGGAGCGCGAAGTGCTCGACCAGGTCGACCGGGCCGTCGGCCGCGGCCATCACGTCCAGTTGGTGGTCGATGATGGCCTTGATGCCGGGGGTCAGGCGCGACAGGCGGCGCATGGTGAACTCCGGCGTCAGGATCTTGCGCAGCCTGGTGTGGTCCGGCGGGTCGGCGAAGCCGAGGCCACCCGGGGTGTGGCTCTCCGAGGCGCCGGCGCCCACCAGGTTCGCGAAGTCGTTGCTGTAGCGCTTCGCGTCGCTGAGGACGACCTTGGCCTCCTCGTACCCTGTGACGAGCCACACGTTCACGCCGAACGGGATGGGCAGCTTGCTCACCGGCGCCTGCTCGCGGGTCTCGCGGAGCGCCGGAATCGGGTCGAGGCCGTCGCGTTTGAGCGGCATCAGCGCCCGGTCGGGCAGCAGCGCCATCTTCGACAGGTCGAAGCCCTTTCGGGACGCACGCGCCAGGTACAGACGCGTGGCCCAGGTCATGATCCTCGAACGCAGACTCACCATGACCGAACCCCCTTACTAAGTACGCGATCGCGAGAGTAGCCGCCCTGGTGGCGGCCTGATCGGGACGGCCCGAGTGGTAAACGGAACGTCACCTTGAGTTTCGCGTTCTACTCTTCATAAACTTGTGAAAGTTCTGACGAGTGGAGATGTTGATGCCCGGCGTGCGGTTCACCGAGGACCAGTCGACCAACCTCGCGACCCTGTACGGGCGTGCCCTGGACGCGCGGGCGGAGCACCCGGTGCTCGGGGACGCGACCGCCGCGGACGTCGTGCGGCACATCGACTACGACTTCGGGAAGTTCAAGATCGGCAGGTACGAGGCGGTCGGCATCGCGGCGCGCGGGAAGGTGTTCGACGACCTCGTCCGGGACTTCATCCGCCGGAAACCTGAGTGCACCGTCGTGCACCTCGGGGTCGGGATGGACAGCCGGGTGTTCCGACTCGACCCGTCGGCCACCGTCCGGTGGGTCGACGTCGACTTTCCCGACGTCATCGACCTGCGGCGCCAGCTCTACCCCGAGCGCGACCACACCACCATGATCGGCGCGTCGGTCACCGACGACTGGATCCAGCAGGTCCCCGGGGACCGGGTCACGCTGGTCGTGGCCGAGGGGCTCACCATGTACCTCGAACCGGCCGACGGGCAGGAGCTGTTCCGGCGCGTTGTCGAGCACTTCCCGTCCGGGGAGGTGTTCTTCGACGCCTACAGCAAGGCCGGCATCAAGGCACAGTGGATGAACGGCGTCGTGCGCCGCGCCAAGGCCACCCTGCGCTGGGGGATCGACGACCCGGCCGAGCTGGCGGGGGTCGGGTTGACGCCGGTCTCCGTGCGGACCGCGGAGGCCTTCCTGCCCGAGGAGGCCTGGGCGCTCCTGCCGCCGGTCCAGCGAGTCCTGTACCGGGCCGTCCTGCGGCTCCCGGCGCTGCGGAAGATGGGGAAGCTGATGCACTTCCGGTTCGGGGCGTGATGTTCATGGACCCGACGTTAGGCCGATCGGCGGGTGGGCACACTGCGGTGTACCCCAGTCTTTCCCTGAGGTGTACCGCACTGTTTCCCTGAGGTGTACCGCAGTACTTACCCCGAGATCTTCCGGAGCAGGTACTCGCGCTCCGGCAGGCTGAACGTCCGTTTCGCCGCTTCTCGGTAGTGTTCGCGGGCCTCCTCGTGCCGGCCGGCCAGGTCGAGCAGGTGGGCGCGCACCGCGTCCAGGCGGTAGTGGCCCGCCACGCGCTTGTCCTCGTCCAGCGACGCGAGCAGGTCGAGCCCCGCCTCCGGGCCGTGGACCATGGCCGTCGCGATCGCGCGGTTCAGGGTCACCATCGGGTTCGGCGCCATCCGGTCCAGGAGCTTGTACAGGACCAGGATCTGCGGCCAGTCCGTCTCCTCGGTGGTCGGCGCCTCGTCGTGGATGGCCGCGATGGCCGCCTGCAGCTGGTACGGGCCGGGCGCGGACCCCGCCAGCGTCCGGGTGATCAACGCCACGCCCTCGTCGATCCTGGCCCGGTCCCAACGGCCGCGGTCCTGCTCCTCCAGCGGCACCATGGCGCCGGCGGCGGTCGTGCGGGTGGCTCGCCGCGCGTCCGTGAGCAGCATCAACGCCAGCAGACCCGCCACCTCGCCGTCGGCGGGCACCAGGGCGTGCACCTCGCGGGTCAGGCGTATTGCCTCCGCCGTCAGCTCGACGCGCTGCAGGTCGGGGCCGGACGTGGCGTTGTAGCCCTCGTTGAAGATCAGGTACAGGACGTGCAGGACCGCCGGCAGGCGCTCCGGTCCCTCGGGGAAGCCGAGCCCCTTGATCTTCTGCTTCGCGCGGCTGATGCGCTGGGCCATGGTCGACTCGGGCACCAGGAACGCGCTCGCGATCTCCGCGGTCGTCAGGCCGCCGACCGCGCGGAGCGTCAGCGCCACCTGCGACGGCGCGGACAGCTCCGGGTGACAGCACATGAACAGCAGCTTCAGGGTGTCGTCGACGTGCCGCGTCAGGTCCTCGTCGGGCGACGGATCGGTCGACACGTTCAGCTCGCGCTGGCGGCGGGCGGCCTCGCTGCGCCACTGGTCGGTGAGCCGCCGGCCCGCGACCGTGACCAGCCAGCCCGCCGGCTCCTTCGGCACGCCCTCCGCCGGCCACTGGACCGACGCCGCGAGCAACGCCTCCTGCACGGCGTCCTCGCAGGCGTCGAACTGCCCGTGCCGGCGGACGAGCGTGCCGAGGACCCGCGGCGCCAGTCGGCGCAGCAGGTCCTCGATCTCACGACTCCGCATCGAAGTTCGCTCTGCAGGCTCCACTCAGAGATCAGCGCCGGCCGAGAACATGACCGGGCGGATCTCGATCGCGAGGCCCTTGACCTTGGTGTCCGGGATGAGCTTCGCGAGTTCGACCGCGCGCTCCTCGGTCTCGACGTCGATCAGGTAGAAGCCGCCCATGAACTCCTTGGCCTCGAGAAACGGCCCGTCGGTGACCGCCGCCACACCGCCGCCGTGGACGACCTTCGTGTTGGCCGGGTCGGCGAGGGCCTGGGTGAGGATGAACTCGCCCGACTCCTGCGTGGCCTTCATGAACGCCTCGTGCCCGTCCATGATCATCTTGTTCTCTTCCTCGGTGAGCGCCTCGAGGACGGCGGGGTTGACCTGCATGATCAGGAGGTACTTCACGGTGTTGCTCCTCGTGTCGGGCGCCCGTCGGGCGCGGTTCGACAGGGAGTCGGAGCCGCCCGACGGGTCTCGACATCTGCCGTCGAGGAATCTAGGGGATGTGATCCGGGTCGCTCAGCAGCCCCACTGACCGGAGACCGCGATGACCTCGTTCATCGCCGCGACGGTCTTCGGGCCGACGATGCCACTGGCCTTGATCCCGGCGCGCTTCTGGAAATCACGCACCATTTTCTGGAGTTCGGGAATGTAGGAATCGCCATTGAAATCAGCGAGCTGACCGTGGTCGGCGTACGGGAAAATTCGCTCGAGCATGTTGACGAGCTGGAGAACCTTGTCACGGTTTTTCTCCCCCGGCTGCAGCGTGAAGGTCTTGACGTGGCTGAGGCTGCCGCTGGTGGTGGCCTTCGACTTCGCGCCGACGAGCGCCTGCCACGTCTTCGAGCCGACGATGCCGCTCGCCTTGATGTGATGCTTGCTCTGGAAGTCCTTGACCGCCCGCAGCGTCTCCTTGGCGTACGTGCCGGTGCCGTAGATGTAGGTGTAGCCCTCGAAGTGCAGCGCCATCTGCAGCGCCAGCACGTGTCTCCCCTTGTCGCCGGGGTTCACCTGGGGCAGCTTCGCCGCCAGGGTCGTCGACTTGTCGCTCGTCGCCGTGCACGCCGATGCGGGCACCGCCGTGGCGAAGCTGACGGCGGTCGACATTCCACCGGTCAGCACCGCGAGAATGGCAGCAGAAAGCACGAGCTTCTTCATGGTTTGTTTCTCCCCAGGAATTTCGGACCCGCACCGGATCCTTTCGACAGAAGAGACGGGCGCCCTTGGGGAAGGTTGGTCACGGCGAGGTCACGAAAAACGTGACCGCGAACGGGGGTTTGGGGGGCGTCCCCCCAGCATTATCGCGAGCGCAACGGGCGAGTGCTCTCCACGAGCACTCGGCCACCATGCGCGAGCCGGCAAGGGGACTCGAACCCCAAACCTGCTGTTTACAAGACAGCTGCTCTGCCAATTGAGCTATGCCGGCGTGGCTCCCGGGAGCCAGGCCCATCCTAGGGCACGGCTACTCCAGGCGGCGGCGAGTCGGCCGCAACGGGCCGGCCATGCGAGGCCCGGACAGGCGGCGTTCCAGCCGGCCCAGCCCACTTCGGACGGGTTGCGCCAGGTACTCCCCCAGCACGACCCCCGCCGCCAGGGCCAGCGCCACGGACGTCGCGACCATCAGCGTCGACAGCCCCGTGTAGCTGCGGTCCACCGCCAGCTCGAACAGCGCCCGGTAGATGGTGAGGCCCGGCAGCAGCGGCACCATCCCGGACACCGCGATGACCAGCGGCGGGATCCGCAGGCGCCGGGAGATGACGCCGCCGGAGAAGCCGATCATCGTCGCCGCCACCGCCGACGCCGTGATCTGGCCGACGCCGGCCAGCGCGAGCGCGCTGTACCCGGCCGCGCCCGCCCCGCCGGCGAGGCCGGCGACCACCACCGCACGCGGTGTCGCGTAGCTCGCGAAGGCGAAGCACACCGCCGCGGCCGCGCCCGCAAGCGTTTGCAGCGGCAGGCGCAGCAACGACGCCTCGAGTTGGACGGCCTGGACCGACGGCAGGCCGAGCAGCACCGCCAGGTTCAGCGTGCCCACCACGCCCGCGATCAGCCCCGCCGTCATCATCGACACCTCGACGAACCGGCCGGCCGCGGTGACGTTGTACCCGGAGATCGCGTCCTGCACGGTCGACACGAACGACAGGCCGGACAGCAGCACGGTGATGGCCGCCGCGATCATGGTCGTCGGCGTGACCGCCGACGGCAGCAACGGGGACACGGCGACGGCCACCGCGCAGGCGGTCGCCAGCACCCCGCCGACGACCTGCTGGAAGAAGAACGGCAGCGCACGCCGGTTGAGCAGCCGGCCGACCCGGTCGACGAGCGCGGTGATGCCGGCCGCGAACAACGCGACCCAACCGTCGCCGCCGATGAGGATGGCGACCGCGGCGGCCATGCCGGCGTAGGACAGGGTCGCGAACCAGCGCGGGTACGGGTGCGGCGCGTTCGTGATCTGGTCCAGCTCGGTGTGCGCGTCGTGGGCGGTGACCCGGCCACGCGTGATGTCCCGGATCAGCCCCTCGACCAGCGCGAGCCGCGTGTAGTCGAGGCCGCGGGCGCGGACCACCCGGACCGCGGTGACCGGCGGCAGGTCGACACCGCGCTGGCAGGTGACGGTGATCGAGGTGAAGATCACGTCCACCTCGCAGTGCGGCATGCCGTAGGAGTTGGCGACCGCGAGGATCGTGGCCGTCACGTCCGCCGCGCCGGCGCCGGAGGACATCTGGACCTCGCCGATCCGCAACGCCAGGTCGAGGACGAAGTGGACGGTCGATTCCGACGGCAGGGCCGGGCCCTGGACCCGACCGGCCGGTTGCTCGAGCCTTTCCCACCGCTCCCGTTTCCGCCACAAGGTCACGGCCCCGAAGCTAACCCGCGGCTAGCGTGGAGGCATGACGGACTCCTCGAGGTCGGTGCGGATCGACCGCGTGTCGACGGGACAGTACGTGGTGACCAACGCGCGTGGCGGCACGCTGCCCGTCGGCGGTGACGACTTCACCCCGGTCGAGCTGCTGCTCGCGGCCATCGGCACCTGCACGTCCATCGACACGGACACGGTGACCAGCCGGCGTGCCGAGCCGACGAGGTTCACGGTCACCGTGAGCGGTGACAAGGTGTCGGACAAGGAGGACGGCAACCGGATGACGAACCTGTCGGTCACGTTCGACGTCCAGTTCCCCGACGGCCCGGCCGGCGACGAGGCGCGGACCCTGTTGCCCCGGACGGTGAAGCTGTCTCACGACCGCCTGTGCACGGTCAGTCGCACTGTGGAGCTGGGAACGGAAGTTACTACCACTATCGCGTGAAACTGCGTGTGAAACTTCGTACCGGGGAGCACTGAGCGTCCCTAGCCTTGGCTTGCTGGAAGGCAGATCGAGCACGGCTGGGGACGCATGACTCGCACGAAGGTGCTCAAACCACTGGCGGCCTCGTTCGCCCTCACGAAGTCAGCCGGCGGCCTGACCGTGTACTGGAGCGGCGAGTGGCGGGACAGGTTCGGGCTGAACCCGGTCTACGTGAACCTGCTCGCGCCGCGCCCGGGCAAGCTCGCCGTCGCGCGGTTCGAGTTCAAGCACCGCAACGAGAACGGGACCGGCTACGAGACCACCCGGTCGGACGTGATCGCCCGCACCCCGCGGAAGGACCCGGTCGGCCACCTGGACATCGAGACCGCCCGGCCGCTGTGGGCCGTCCGGGTGGTCTTCCGCCGCGACGACACCCCCGTCTGGTGCACGAAGTGGATCTACAATCCGTATTTCTGAGCTGAAACGTGTGTTACCTCGCACGTCTCATCACCCACAACCGCAAATCGTTGACTAATCTCAGAAGCCGACTCTTATCGAGGAGGCACGCTCGGCGTGAGCACCGAGATCAGCAACAGTGGCGGGGCGGAGTTCATCGTGGTGGCCAACCGGCTGCCCGTTGACCTCGAACGGCTGCCGGACGGCACCGAACGGTGGAAACACAGCCCCGGCGGCCTGGTCAGCGCGCTCGAGCCGTTCCTCCAGCGCAACAGCGGAGCGTGGGTGGGCTGGCCCGGTGTGGCGGACGTCGAGGTGGACAAGTTCACCGAGAACGGCATCTGGCTGCACCCGGTGATGCTGACCTCGGACGAGGTGCGGCTCTACTACGAGGGCTTCTCCAACGGCACGCTGTGGCCGCTGTACCACGACGTGGTCGCGCCGCCCGTGTTCGACCGGGCCTGGTGGAACTCCTACGTCAAGGTGAACAAGCGGTTCGCGGACGCGGTCGCGCAGATCGCCGCCGACGACGCCATCGTCTGGGTGCAGGACTACCAGCTGCAGCTCGTGCCGGCCATGCTCCGCGAGCAGCGGCCCGACCTGCGGATCGGCTTCTTCCTGCACATCCCGTTCCCGCCGACCGAGCTGTTCATGCAGCTGCCGTGGCGGCGGGAGATCATCCAGGGCCTGCTGGGCGCGGACCTGGTCGGCTTCCACCGGCCCGGCGGCGCGCAGAACTACCTGTGGCTGGTCCGCCGGCTCATCGGCCTGGAGCCGAGCCGTGGCGCGGTCGGCGTGCGGACCCGGCCCGGTGTGGTCCAGGTCGGCGACCGCAGCGTGCGGGTCGGCGCGTTCCCCATCTCGATCGACGCGGGCGGGCTCGACACGATGGCCCGCAGCCGCGAGGTCATCCAGCGGGCCAGACAGATCCGGTCGGACCTCGGCAACCCACGCAAGATCATCCTGGGCGTGGACCGGCTCGACTACACCAAGGGCATCGACGTCCGCCTGTACGCGTTGCAGGAGCTGCTCAACGAGGGCCGGATCGACCCGACCGAGGTCGTGATGGTGCAGCTGGCCACGCCGAGCCGCGAACGAGTCGAGCACTACCAGCGGATGCGTGGCGAGATCGAGCAGGTCGTGAGCCGGATCAACGGCGAGTTCGGCCGGGTCGGTCACCCGGTCGTGCACTACCTGCACCAGTCGGTGGACCGTAAGGAACTGTCCGCGTTCTTCTCGGCGGCGGACGTCATGCTCGTCACACCTGTCCGCGACGGCATGAACCTCGTGTGCAAGGAGTACGTGGCGTGCCGGCACGACCTCGGTGGCGCGCTCGTGCTGAGTGAGTTCGCCGGCGCGGCGGCCGAACTGACCAGTGCGTTCCTGGTGAACCCGCACGACCTCGACGGTGTCAAGAACGCCATGGAGTCCGCACTGGAGGTGGATCCGGCCGAGGGCAGGCGGCGGATGCGGGCACTGCGCCGGCAGGTGCTCACCCACGACGTCGACCGTTGGGCCAGGTCGTTCCTGGACGCACTCCAACCGCAACCGGAACAGCAGCTGACCTGATTCCGGACAGGGGCGAGTGCCAGCTTCGACGGGCGATACAGTTCCGCTCTGCCATCGTGTGCCAGCCTGAGGAAGTCGCACACAACCCGTCGCCAGAGAGTCGAAGACGACCGTGACCATGACCGCTGAGGCGCTGCCCGCTGAGCTGCGCAGGGCCATCGTCCAGATCGCGCGTACCCCGCGTCTGCTGGTTGCCTGCGACTACGACGGCACGCTCGCGCCGATCGTCGAGAACCCGGACCAGGCACGCCCCATGACCGAGTCGGTCGGGGCGCTGCGCTCGCTCGCCGCACTGCACGAGACGACCACCGCGGTGATCTCCGGGCGCGCGCTGCGTGACCTCGCCACCCTTTCCCGGCTGCCCGCCGAGGTGCACCTGGTCGGCAGCCACGGCTCGGAGTTCGACATCGGCTTCGTGCACGCGCTGGACCCGCAGGCCAGGGACCTGCACCGGCGCCTGGAGGACGTGCTGGAGGAGATCACCGACGGCGCCGAGGGCGTCCAACTGGAGGTCAAGCCCGCCAGCATCGCCGTGCACACCCGGCGAGCCGCCGAGGACGTCGCCACCCGGGTCAACGAGGCCGTCCGCGGTGGTCCGTGCAGGTGGAACGGCGTCCAGGTGACCGAGGGCAAGGCGGTCATCGAGCTGGCCGTCGTGCAGACCGACAAGGGCCGCGCGCTCGACACGCTGCGCCACCAGCTCGGCGCGACCGCCGCGGTGTTCCTCGGCGACGACGTGACCGACGAGAAGGCGTTCGCCCGCCTGTCCGGGCCGGACCTGGGGGTGAAGGTCGGCGACGGCGAGACGCTCGCCGGGTTCCGCATCGCCGACCCCGTGCAGGTCGGCATGGTCCTGGCGTTCCTGCTGGAGGAGCGCCGCAACTGGCTGTACGGCGAGCAGGCCCCGCCGATCGAGCGGCTCACGATGCTCGCCAGCGAGCGGTCCGTGGCGTTGCTCACGCCGGACGCGCGCCTGACCTGGCTGTGTCACCCCGAGCCGGACTCGGCCGCGGTGTTCGCCGACCTGCTGGGCGGGCCGTCCGCCGGGCACTTCTCGATCAGGCCGGAGCGCGGCGGGCTGCCGCTGGGCCAGCGGTACCTGCCGGGGACCATGACCGTCGAGACCCGCTGGTCGGGCCTGCTGGTCACCGACTACCTCGAGCACTACGCCATGGCACACCGCACGGACCTGGTGCGGTGCGTCTCCGGCAACGCGCCGGCCGTGGTCGAGTTCGCGCCGCGGCCCGAGTTCGCCCAGGTCCAGGTCCGGCTGATCCCGTCGGCCGACGGGCTGCGGGTGCTGGGGACCTCCGACCCGGTGGTGCTGCGGGCCCCCGGCATCCAGTGGGAGATCACCTCCGACGGCATGCACGACACCGCGCGGGCGGTCGTCCGGCCGACCCCGGACCAGCCGGTCGTGCTGGAGCTGCGGTGCGGCACCAACGACCTCGACCCGCACGAGGTGCCCCAGGAGGAGCGGGCTCTGCGCGCCGCCCGGTACTGGACGGAGTGGCTGGATGGCCTCAACCTGCCACCGGTCGAGAAGGACCTGGTGGCGCGGTCCGCGCTGACCCTGCGCGGCCTGTGCCACAGCGAGACCGGCGCGATCATGGCCGCGGCGACCACGTCGCTGCCGGAGGAGATCGGCGGCGTCCGCAACTGGGACTACCGGTACTGCTGGCTGCGGGACGGCGCCATGACCGCCAAGGCGCTGGTGTCGGTCGGCTCGACGGTCGAGGCGGAGAAGTTCCTCAACTGGCTGCACGGTGTGCTCGGCACGCTGCCCGGCCCGGAGCTGCTGCACCCGCTGTACACGATCGCCGGCACCACGCTGCCCGCCGAGGCCGTGATCGACACGCTGCCGGGGTACGCGGGCTCGCGGCCGGTGCGCGTCGGCAACCTGGCCAACCAGCAGGTGCAGCTGGACGTGTTCGGCCCGGTCGTGGATCTCGTGGCCGCGCTGTCCGAGGCCCGCGGGAAGCTGACCGACGACGACTGGCGCATGGTGTGCGCGATGGCCGAGGCCGTGGCCCGCCGCTGGCACGAGCCGGACCACGGCATCTGGGAGGAGCGGCACCGGCCGCGGCACCACGTGTACTCGAAGGTCATGTGCTGGCTGACGATCGACCGCGCCATCAGGCTGGCCGAGGCCTACGGGCGCGAGATCGAGGCGGCGTGGCCGGACCTGCGCGAGACGATCGCCTCCGACGTCCTCACCAAGGGTTGGAACGATGAAGTCCAGTCCTTCACCACCGCCTACGACGGCACCGACCTGGACGCGGCGACCCTGCTGATCGGCATGGTGGGCCTGCTCGACCCGGCCGACGAGCGCTTCCAGGCGACCGTGACGGCCACCGAGGCGGAGCTGCGCAGCGGGTCCACTGTTTACCGGTACCACCGCGACGACGGCCTGCCCGGCGACGAGGGCGGCTTCCACCTGTGCGCGGCGTGGATGATCGAGGCGTACCTGCTGACCGGCCGGCGCACCGAGGCGGAGGACCTGTTCGCGCAGATCGTCGACGCCGCCGGGCCGACCGGCCTGCTGCCGGAGGAGTACGACCCGATCGCGGAGCGCTCGCTGGGCAACCACCCGCAGGCGTACTCGCACCTCGGCCTGATCAGGTGCGCGCAGCTGCTGTCCCAGTGAACGTCCGTCGGGTCATCAGGCAACACCTGATGTGAGGATGATGACCCGACGGGAGCCGGAGCCGCCGCCCGCCGACAAGGACCGCCCGTACCTGGGCGGGCCCGAACCGGCGGTGGAGTTCGGGCGGCTCTTCGACGCCTACGCCCGGCCGCTGCACCGGTACCTGGCGCGGCGGGTCGGTGCGGAGAACGCGCACGACCTGGTGAGCGAGACGTTCCTGGTCGCACTGAACCAGCGGCACAGCTACGACCCGAGACGGGGTGCCGTGCGGTCGTGGCTGTACGGCATCGCGACGAACCTGCTGCGCCGGCAGGTCCGCCAGGAGGTGCGCGGACTGCAGGCCGTGGCCCGCTCGGTCGGGCACGCCCCGGGTGCGGAGGCCAGCCACGAGACGCGGGTCGCGGACCGGCTCGACGCGGCGGCGCTGGCCGCACAGCTGGCCGGGGCGCTGGCCGCCCTGTCCGAGGGTGATCGCGACGTGCTGTTGCTCACGTCCTGGGCCGGCCTCGACTCGACCGAGGTGGCCGACGCACTGAACATCCCGGTCGGCACCGTCCGGTCCCGGCTGCACCGGGTGCGGAAGTGGCTGCGGGCCAACGCACCGTCGTATCGAGGGGAGGGCGGTCATGCCTGAGAACGAGGACAACGTACGAGCCATGTGGTCGGAGGACGAGCTGGACCAGGCACTGGCCGCGCTCAACCCGGTGGATGAAACGTGGCCCCTGGGCCCCGCCCGCGCCGACCTGATGACAGCCGCCGGCGCCCCGGCGGTCCCGGAGCCGGCCCGCCCCCGCCGCCGCTGGGGCTGGTGGGCCGCGGCGATCGCCACCGTGGCCGCGGTCGTGGCCGGCCTGCTGGTGGTGCAGACCGTCCAGTTCGAGGACGCCCTACCCAACGCGGCGGCGGCCGAACGCCTGAACTCGGCGGCGGACAACATCACGACGGTCGACGAGCCGCTGGGCCCCGGGCAGTATCGATACATCGCGACCCACGCGTGGTGGATGGCGAGCATCAACCAGAAGTACGCCTTCCTAGCGGAGAACCTCCTGGAGACGTGGGCACCCGCCGACGAGAAGCAGGACTGGCTGTGGCGCCGCGACGTGACCGGCGCCCGCAAGTGGATCGTCGGCACCGCAGCCGAGGCGAAGGCGGACGGCTACCCGATCGACGAGGCCGGCTGGCCAGAGGGCGAATGGCGAGCCCCGTGCGGCGACTGGTTCGCATCGTCGGAGGGAAGGAAGCCCTGCGCGACGCCGGGCAGCTGGCAGACCCCGAACGCCGAGTTCCTGGCGTCCCTGCCGCGTGACGCGGACGCGCTGTTCAACCGCCTGCGGAAGGACACGGCCGGCCGCGGGAAGGACGAGAACCTGGAGATGGTCGTGTACGTGGCGGACATGCTGCGGAGTGGACTGGTACCGGCGGACCTGCGGGGGGCGCTGTACCGGGCGCTGGGGAAGGTGCCAGGCCTGCAGATCACGGAGGAGGTCGCCAACCTCGACGGCCAGAAGGGCACCGCCTTCGGCATGAGCGGCGGCGGCGAACGCCACGACGTGATCATCGATCCGACGACCGGCCAGTTCATCGGGGAACGCCTGGTCACCGAGGAAGGCTGGGAGGGCGTCCCTGCCGGCACGGTGACGGAGTACACGTCAGTCACGACCGCGGTGGTGAACGGCATGGGCATCAAGCCGGCGAGCTGACTGACACGGCGGTTGTTGAGGCGCGCCGGGCGGCAGAGGGAGCATGCAGAGGGCTGGCGGGCATCGGCCAGCCACCTGCCTGCGTCGGTTGACGGGCTGGCGGCAGGTCGCGGGGCCCGCAGCTGACGCCGGGGTCAACCGGCGACTCGGGCAAACCGGCGAGTGGTTGGCCGGAGGAGGACCGAAATCAGCGGCGCGCACAACCGCCCCTGAGCGAACCGTCCCCCATGGCCAAGCCGAGGCCCCACCAAACGGCCCTCAACCGCCCCCACCCAAACTCACCCCACTGCTCAAGCCAGGCTCCCCCGCCCCCCGGGCCCCCACCCCCGGCCCCCGCCCCTCGGCCACAAACCCCAGAACCAGCTCAAGAAGCCACAGCCGCCAACACATCCAACGCCGTCCCAAGGTCAGGACAGATCCGCGCCCGCACCCCCTCCGGAATCTCACAATCCGGCGGAATCAACGCCCGCGTAAACCCCAACCGCGCCGCCTCAGCCAGCCGATTCTTCACCCCATGAACACGACGAACCTCCCCAGCCAACCCAACCTCCCCCAACACCACGATGTCCGCCGGCAAAGCCTGCCCCCGAGCCGCCGAAGCCACCGCGAAGATCAACGCCAGATCCGCCGCCGGCTCGTGAATGCGCATCCCACCGACAGTCGCCGCGAAGACGTCCTGGTCTGACAGCCGGATCCCGCCTCGCCGCTCCAACACCGCCAACGCCATCGCCACCCGGGCCGAGTCCAGGCCGGACACAGCCCGACGGGGAGTCGCCAGGGCAGACCGGGACACCAGCGCCTGCACCTCCCCCACCAGCGGCCGCTTCCCCTCCACCATCACCGTCACGGCCGTCCCCGGCACGCCCTGTTCCCGCCGGTTCAGGAACAGCCCGGACGGGTCCGCGACCCCGCGAATTCCGTCGTCGACCAGTTCGAAGCAGCCCACCTCGTCCGCCGGGCCGAAGCGGTTCTTCACCCCGCGCACCATGCGCAGCGTCGAGTGCCGGTCGCCCTCGAAGTGCAGGACCACGTCCACCAGGTGCTCCAGCACGCGCGGGCCGGCGATGGCACCGTCCTTCGTGACATGACCGACCAGCACGACCGGTAGGCCACGCTCCTTGGCCAGCGCGACCAGCGCCGCCGTCACCGCGCGTACCTGCGTCACGCCGCCGGCCGTGCCCTCCACGACCGTCGTGGACAGCGTCTGCACCGAGTCGACCACCAGCAGGCCGGGGTCCACCGCGTCGACGTGGCCGAGGATGGCCGAGATGTCGCTCTCCGCCGCCAGGAACATGGCCTCGTGCACGTTGCCGGTGCGTTCGGCCCGCAGCCGCACCTGGCCGGCCGACTCCTCGCCCGTCACGTACAGCGCCGGCGACGACGCGCCGTCCCGCGCCGCCCAGCGGAACGCGACCTCCAGCAGCAGGGTCGACTTGCCGACGCCCGGCTCACCGGCCAGCAGCACCACCGCACCCGGCACCAGGCCGCCACCCAGCACCCGGTCCAACTCGGGCACGCCCGTGCGCCGAGCCCTGGCCGCCTCGACGTCCACCTCGCCGATGGGCCGGGCCGGTGAGCTGGGCGCGCCGGCCACGATCTTGGCCAGGGCGGCCTTGGGCACCCCGACTTCCTCTACCGTCCCCCAGGCCTGGCACTCGGGACAGCGGCCGTACCACTTCGCCGACTCGTTGCCGCACTCGGCGCAGCGGTAGCCAGCCTTCGTTCGCGCGTTCTTCGCCACGCCGCCAACCTAGAGGCGGGCACCGACAGTTCTAGTGACCCTCGCCGCTCTCGCCCTCGACCACGTCGTCGTCGCGGCCCTCGGCGCGCGGGGTGGCCGGGGAGCCGACCGGCAGGGTGATGGTGACCGTGCCGGCGTTGGCGAACTCGAACGTCACCGGGACGGTCTTGCCGAACGGCAGGTCACCGGTCAGGCCGGTGATCACCAGGCTGATCGTGCCGACCACGTCCGGGGCCTCTTCCTCGGTGGTGGTCGTCACGGCGGTCTCGGCGGACGAGGACGAGGTCTCGCTGCTCGACGTCTCGGTGCTCGGCGAGCCGGTCGTCTCGGCGGACGACTCCGTGCTCTCCGACTCGGAGGGCTCCGACGGTTCCGAGGACTCCGGAGACTCCGAGGAGGACGACGCGGACGGGTTGTCACCTGGCAGGACGACCTGGAGGGCGGAGTGGCCGGGGATCTTCGGGTTGCCGGTGATCTCGACCTGGCCGGCCGGGCTGGTCACCCGCACCAGCTCGTCGTCGTCCGCACCGGTGTTGACGATCGTGAGCACGAGCGGCGCGTCCTCGCCGACGGCGTACGGCTCGCCGTTCTCGGGGAACGCAACCATGACGTCCCGCAGCACGAGCTTGCCGACCTGGCCCGTGTTGCCGTTCACCGCGGGTTCCATCTCCGCGGTCTGGGCGACCTGGCCGGCGCCGCAGCCGACGATTCCGAGCAGCGCGCTGACACCGATGGCCACCGCGGGCAGGAGCTTGCGCAGCGGTCGGGTCGTCTCACGGCTCACCATCGCGGTCCTTCCTCGGGCTTGCCTACTCAGCGGGAAGACTAGCGCCAGCCCTCGTCACCTCCTCGGAGTGGTCAACCCGCCCGCCGGACAGTCCAATTCGGACGCCGGAAAATGGTGATCACCGGTGACCGGCAAATGTCGGCGAGCACGGTCATTGCCGCTTTGTCAACCCCCTGACCGAACCCATATCGGGCCGCTGACCTGCGGCAATCGATCCAGGGCCCATTACGGCACCAGCGTGGCTCGTGTTAAGATGGAGGCAGCGAAAGGGGCAGAGGACACATGGTTTTCAAGGTCGGAGAGACCGTCGTCTACCCGCACCACGGTGCCGCACTCATCGAAGCCATCGAGACCCGCGTGATCAAGGGCGAGGAGAAGAAGTACCTCGTCCTCAAGGTCGCGCAGGGTGACCTCACCGTACGCGTCCCCGCGGACAACGCCGAGATCGTGGGCGTTCGGGACGTTGTCGGTCAAGAGGGCCTCAACAGGGTATTCGATGTTCTGCGTGCTCCTCACACCGAGGAGCCGACCAACTGGTCGAGAAGGTACAAGGCCAACCTCGAGAAGCTCGCCTCGGGCGACGTGAACAAGGTGGCCGAAGTGGTGCGCGACCTCTGGCGGCGCGAGAAGGATCGCGGTTTGTCCGCCGGCGAGAAGCGCATGCTTGCCAAGGCACGCCAGATACTGGTCAGTGAGCTCGCACTGGCCGAAGGCACCGACGAGGGCAAGGCCGAGGTCATCCTCGACGAGGTCCTCGCCACGGCGTCGGTCTGATCGCCTGAGCAGCAGCACACAACGAGATAACGAGTCCACTGTGACGGTCGCGCTCGTCCCCGCTGCGGGGCGAGGTGAGCGCCTCGGTTCGGCCGGACCCAAAGCCATGGTTTCGCTACATGGCTTGCCTTTGATCGCACATGCCGTACGCGGCCTGCTCTCGGCGGGCTGCGTGCGGCATGTTGTCGTTGCGGCCCCTCCGGGCCACGTCGCGGAGGTGTCGGCCGCGCTCGCCCCGTTCGAGACCGTGTCGATCGTCACGGGTGGCGAGGACCGTACCGCGTCCGTCCGGCACGCGTTGGCCGACGCGCTCACGCGGGTCCCGGACGCGAGGATCGTGCTCGTGCACGACGTCGACAGAGCGCTCACCCCATCCGCTCTCATCCGTTCCGTCGCCGACGCCGTGGCCGCCGGCAACCCGGCCGTGGTTCCGGTGTTGCCGGTCACGGACACGGTCAAACGTGTCGACGCGTCCGGAATCGTGCTCAGCACCCCCGACCGCACTGACCTGCGGTCGCTCCAGTCGCCGCAGGGCTTCGCGGTCGACGTGCTGCGCCGGGCGTGCGCCGCCGGGGGCGTCCTGGAGAAGGCGGACGTGCCGGTGCTGACGGTGCCGGGCGACGTGGCCGCGATGAAGATCACCACCCCGTTCGACCTGACCGTGGCCGAGGCGGTGGCGGCGCGGTGAGGGTGGGCATCGGCACCGACGTGCACCCCATCGAGGCCGGTCGCGAGTGCTGGATCGCCGGTCTGCTGTGGGAGGGCGTCGACGGCTGCGCAGGCCACTCGGACGGTGACGTCGCCGCGCACGCGCTGTGTGACGCGTTGCTCTCCGCCGCCGGACTGGGTGACCTCGGATCGGTGTTCGGCACCGGTGACCCCCGCTGGGCGGGTGCACACGGTGTCGAGCTGCTGGCCGAGGTGCGCCGGCGGGTGGAAGCGGCCGGTTACCGGCTCGGCAACGCCGCGGTGCAGGTCATCGGCAACGCACCCAAGATCAGCAAGCGGCGCGACGAGGCGCGGAAAGTCCTGTCCACGGCCGCGGGCGGCGAGGTCTCGGTGTCCGGCACTACGACGGATGGCCTCGGGTTGACTGGGCGGGGAGAAGGCATCGCGGCGGTTGCCACCGCGTGCGTATTTCCGCGCGGCTAGTCTTTCCCTAGTCAACCCCTCCCGAAAGTAGTAATGCCGTGAGCCTCCACCTGTTCGACACCGCGAGCCGGAGTGTGCGGGAGTTCAGCCCCGTCCGCAGCGGAACGGCGTCGATCTACGTGTGTGGGCCCACGCCGCAGGGGCCGCCGCACATCGGGCACATGCGTGGCGCCCTGAACTACGACGTGCTGCGCCGCTGGCTCACCCACCAGGGCCTGGACGTCACGCTCGTGCGCAACGTCACGGACGTGGACGACAAGATCCTGCGCAAGGCGGGCGAGGCCGGCCGGCCGTGGTGGGAGTGGTCGGCGAAGTACGAGCGCCAGTTCGAGGCCGCGTACGAGACGCTGGGCTGCCTGCCGGCGTCGATCGCGCCGCGGGCCACCGGGCACGTCACCCAGATGATCGAGCTGATGCAGCGGCTCATCGACCGCGGCCATGCCTACGCGGCGGCCGGCGACGTGTACTTCGACGTGCGCTCCTGGCCGTCCTACGGCGAGCTGTCCGGCCAGAAGCTCGACGAGGTCCAGCAGGGCGAGTCGGCGGCCGAGGGCAAGCGCGACCCGCGTGACTTCACGCTGTGGAAGGGCGCCCGGCCGGGTGAGCCGGCGTGGCCGACACCGTGGGGTGCCGGCCGGCCCGGCTGGCACCTGGAGTGCTCGGCCATGGCGCTGACGTACCTGGGCGCGGAGTTCGACGTGCACGGCGGCGGGCACGACCTGGTGTTCCCGCACCACGAGAACGAGCTGGCGCAGTCGCGGGCCGCGGGGGACAGGTTCGTGCGGTTCTGGATGCACAACGGGATCGTCGGGATGGCCGGCGAGAAGATGTCGAAGTCGCTCGGCAACGTGGTGTCGATCCCGGCGATGGTCGAGCGGTACCGGCCCCAGGAGCTGCGGTACTACCTGGTCGCACCGCACTACCGGTCGGCGATCGAGTTCTCGACGGAGGCGCTCGACGAGTCGGTACGGGCGTACCAGAGACTTGAGTCGTTCCTGCAGCGCGTCGGCGCGCGGGTGGGCGCGGTGCCGGTCGGTTCCTCGGTGGGACCCGAGTTCGCGGCCGCGCTGGACGACGACCTGGGCACGCCGGCCGCGCTGGCCGTGGTGCACAACACCGTGCGGCAGGGCTTCACCGCGTTGGACGAGGGCGACGCCGACACGGCGCTGGAGGCGGCCGCGACCGTGCGGGCGCAGCTGGGCGTGCTGGGTCTGGACCCGCTGGAGTGGCCGACGTCGACAGTGGACACGGCCGCCCGGACCGCGCTGGACGCGCTGGTGTCCGACCTGCTGGAGCAGCGGCAGCGGGCCCGCGCCGACCGTGACTTCGCGACCGCCGACGCGGTGCGCGACCGCCTGCTGGCCGCGGGCATCGCCGTCGAGGACACCCCCGACGGTCCACAGTGGACGTTGAAGGACGGCTGAGCAGGTGGCTGGCAATTCCCGGCGCAAGGGCGCCATACGCAAGGCTGGGACGAAGAAGGGCCAGGTCGTCGGTTCCGGCGGCCAGCGGGCGAAGTCGCTGGAGGGCAAGGGCCCGACCCCGCGCGCGTCCATGCGTCCCGGTCACCCGGCGCAGAAGCGGGCGGCCGCGAAGACGGCCGCCCAGCAGCGGCGTGCGAAGGACAAGCCGACGGCCGAGCTGGTCGCGGGCCGCAACCCGGTGGTGGAGTGCCTGCGGGCGACGGTCCCGACGATGGCGCTGTACGTGCAGCTGGGGGTCGACGCGGACGAGCGGGTGACCGAGGCCGTGCGGCTGGCGGCGGACCGGGGCATCTCGGTGCTGGAGGTGAGCAAGCCGGAGCTGGACCGGCTGACGGGCGGAGCGCTGCACCAGGGGTTGGCGCTGCAGATGCCGCCGTTCGAGTACGCCCACCCGGACGACCTGCTGGCGGTGGCACGCGACTCCACGGAACCGCCGCTGCTGGTGGCGCTCGATGGTGTGACGGACCCCCGCAACCTGGGGGCGGTGATCCGTTCGGCGGCCGCGTTCGGCGCCGACGGTGTGTTGCTGCCGCAGCGCCGTTCGGCCGGCGTGACGGCCGTGGCGTGGCGGACGTCGGCCGGCACGGCGGCGAAGATCCCGGTGGCGGTGGCGACGAACCTGACGCGCGTCCTGCGTCAGTACGCGGCCGAGGGCCTGATGATCGTGGGCCTGGACGCGGACGGCTCGGTCACGGTGGACGAGCTGTCGCTGGCGACGTCGCCGCTGGTGGTGGTCGTGGGCTCGGAGGGCAGGGGGTTGTCCCGCCTGGTCCGCGAGACGTGTGACGAGACGGTGTCCATTCCGATGTCGGCGGGCGTGGAGTCGTTGAACGCTTCGGTCGCCGCGGGCGTGGTATTGGCGGAGGTGTCGAGGCGGCGGCGGTTGGCCGGCCGCACGTAGTCCTTCGCGTGGTCTCGTCGCTGGTCGGGGGAGGTCAGCTTGTCGTTCGCCAGCCCGTTGTTCCTCTGGGTGTTCCTGCCGGTCGTGCTGGGCGCGATCCTGGCTGCCCCGAGGCACTGGCGAAACGGCATCATCGCGGTCTCCTCGCTCATCTTCTACGCGGTGGGCGCCGGCGCGACGACCCTGTTGCTGCTGATCACCATCGCGGTCAACTACGTGGTCGGCCAGTGGCTGGAGCCGGACGAGTGGGCGCTGGCCGCCCGCCGCAAACGCGTCCTGCTCATCTCGGTGATCTGCTTCAACGTCGGCTCACTGGTGATCTGGAAATACCTGGGCTTCATGACCGAGCAGCTCAACGGCCTGGCCCAGTTGTTCGGCGGCGATTTCCCCGTCACACATCTCCTGCTGCCGATCGGCATCTCGTTCTACACGTTCCACAACATTTCCTACGTGGTGGACATCTATCGGGGTGAACGGCCTGCACTGCGCAATCCGGTGTCGTTCGTGACGTACATTTCGATGTTCCCGCAGCTGGTGGCGGGACCGATTGTCCGGTACCGGGAGATCGCCGACCAGCTGCCGCAGGAGCGGACCCACCGCCTCGACGACGTCGCCGCCGGTTTTCCGCGTTTCGCGCTGGGCCTGTGCAAGAAGGTCATCATCGCGGACTCCCTGAACCCGCTGGTCAACGCCTGTTTCGGGACGCCCGGCGACAAGATGACGTTCGCGATCGCGTGGCTGGGTGCGCTGACGTACACGTTGCAGCTGTACTTCGACTTCTCCGGCTATTCGGACATGGCGATCGGGCTCGGCCGAATGCTGGGTTTCCGCCTGCCGGAGAACTTCGCCCGCCCGTACTCGTCGGTCACGGTGACGGAGTTCTGGCGGCGATGGCACATGTCACTGTCCCGCTGGTTCCGCGATTATGTGTACATTCCCCTGGGCGGCAACCGCCACGGCGCGGCGAAAACGTACCGGAACCTGTTCATCGTTTTCGTCCTGACGGGTTTCTGGCACGGCGCCAACTGGACCTACCTGGTGTGGGGCCTGTACCACGGCGCCCTACTCATCATCGAACGCGGCTTCCACCTGGACGAGGCGCCTCCGGTCAGGGGCCGCCGAGTCGCCCGGCGGGCCCTGACGCTGCTGCTGGTGGTGGTGGGCTGGGTCTTCTTCCGGTCCGCGGACCTCCCCCAGGCCCTCACGATGATCGGCCACATGCTGCTCCCGGACTTCACCGGCCTGACCGACATCGTGGCGGAGGCGTTCACCAACCAGCGCCTGATGATCCTCCTGGGCGCGCTGGTGATCGTGTTCCTGCCGGCCCACCCGGTGACGGGGCCGCTGCTGGAGTCCTCCCGCAGCAGGCCGGCCACCGCTCTCCGCGTCACCATCATGACGGCCGGCCTGCTCTACGCCGCGATCCTGGTAGCCACGGGCACCTTCAGCCCGTTCCTGTACTACCAGTTCTGACGGGATGGCTGGATTGCGGTCGGATCGTTGACAGTTGGGGCGATCTCTACGCCGCGGTTCGTCAGCAGCTCATGTAAGGTCGCGTTCGGACAGGCAGCAGTGGACGAAGTCCTGTACTGCCGGCGTGTCGTCGTCCGCCGGGGACCAGACCACCGCTGCCTGGCTGGGAGTCACACCCGTCACGCGGCGGTACACGATGCCTGGGCGGGCGTAGAAACGGGACGCTGACTCTGGCGCCAGCGCAACACCGTACCCGTTGGCTATCGCGCTCAGCCATTCGTCTGGTTGGTCCGTCACGGCGCCTATCCGTGGTGGACGGCCAGCGCGGAACTCCGTTGCGAGCCAGTAGTCGCGCCAGGGGCCGGTTTCCGGTGGGGCCGCTACGAACGGTTCGTCCAGCAGGGCCTCGAAGGCGATTTCTTCCTTGTGCGCCAACGGATGCGTTGAGCGCAGCACGATGACGCGCGGCTCCGTCAGCAGGACCTCCACACGCAGGTTTTCCTGGCCGGGGAACGGAACGCGTAGCAACGCGACATCCGTGTCCCCTTCGGACAGACCAGCATCCGGTCTGCCCCAGGAGGTTTGGCGCATCTCCACCCGCCAGCCGGGGCGGCGACCGCCGAACTCAGTGATGATCCGCTGCGTCGCCTCGTTCGCCGCGCTGGCGATGAACCCCACGCGCAGAACCTTGGCCGCACGCGCCGCGGTGCCCTTCGTCTCGCGCAGGGTTCGGTCCCAGGCGGTCAGCAGGGCCGGGACCTGGGCGGCCAGCGTCCGGCCTGGCTCCGTCAACGCCATGCCAGTCCTGGACCTGGTGAACAGCGTGACCCCAAGCTCGCGTTCCAACTGCTTGATCTGCTTGGTCAGCGCCGGCTGCGACACGTACAACCGTTGCGCCGCACGCGTCAGGTTGCCCTCCTCCGCGACCGCCGCGAAGTAACGCAGGAGCCGGGTGTCGACATCCATTCCATCAGGTTATAGACGCAGGTATTGGACGTGCCAACCCACCCCACGCGACCGTTGGACCTGTGTACGTCGCCATCACCGTGATCGTCATCGTCCTGAACGTCTGGGCCGCCGGGGCCGACTTCCTGCGTGCGCGGTTCGTGCTCGCCAACTCCGCCGAGCTGGGGCTGCCGGACTCCTGGGTGCTGCCGCTCGGGTTGCTCAAGGCCGCCGGGGCCGGTGGGCTTCTCCTGGAGCTCCTCGGGGTTCCGCTCATCGGGGTCGTCGCGGCCGTCGGGCTCGTGCTGTTCTTCGTCGGGGCGCTCGTCGTGCACGTTCGGGCGCGGGTGTTCCACAACATCGCCGCGCCGCTGGTGTTCTTCGCCGCCGCTGCCGGGGCGCTCGTCAGTGCAGTAGCAGGATGACCTGCAGCTCGCCGATTATCGCGCCGATCGCCGCGCCCACCGCGATCAGTTTCCATTCGTCCTGGCGGAACGCCGGCCGCAGCAGGCCTTCGTACTCCACGCGCGTCAGCCGGCGCATCTTCGTGGCTATCGTGTCGCGGATGTCCAGTGCCTCGGTGGCGTAGCGCTCGGCCGTCAGCATCGTCGTCGGCAGGTAGCGGACCGCCCGTGCCGCGGCCGTCTTCTTCAGGGTCGCGAAACGGTTGGGGCCCATCAGGGGACGTGCCAACCCCGCCTGTTCGTCGATCGCCTGCTCCACCGTTTCGCGGATCATGGCGTGCAGGCGGTCGGCACGGGGACCGTGCAGCACCGCGTCCACCAGGTTCGGGACCGTCATCACCTCGCGCGCCACCACCGCCGCGTACTGCTTCGCCACCTCGTCCCGGCGGCGTTGGAACACGCCCTGCAGCGGGAACAGGCCCAGGATCCTGCGGCGCTCCCGGGGGAAGAACACCAGCTTGATCGCCAGCCAGTCGGTGAACCATCCGATCGCGGCGCCGAACAGGGGCATCACCAGCGGCGCCTTCGTCAGCGCCCACACCGCCGTCTGCACCAGGCCCAGGAACAGCCCGAAATAGATGCCGCAGCGGGCGATGAACGCCATCTCCGGCCGGGAGATGTCGCGAATGAGCTTCAGCAGCACCCGCTTGTCGCGGTGCAGTGCGTTGACCGCCACCTCCTTGATGTCCAGGACCTCGTGGATGTTGCCGGCCAGCTCGGCCATGATGCGGGCCACCAGGTCCGGAATGGCGGCCTGCACGCGCTTGAGCACCAGCTCCTGCCCCAGCGGCGGCAGATCACGCCAGACGTCGGACAGGACCTCGCGGGTCAGCTCGTTCGCGGCGACCAGCAGCGGCAGTTCCAGTTCGGCGGCCAGACGGCCCGGGTCCAGGCGCTGGAAGATCTCCCGCGGGTCGACCAGTTTCGCCGTCAGCAGGTCCGCGGCCACCAGGATCATCCGCTCGGAGTTCCGCGGCACCACACCCTGCCAGCCCAGGAACGGAGGGATGCCGACGAACTCCACCGGGCGGAACATCATCTCGATCGCGGCCCGCTTCGTCAGGTAGCCGATGACGGCCGCCACCACCGGCATGGACAGGTACACCTGCCAGTGCGTGACGAAGTCGGTCCACATAGACCCGGCAGTATCAACCACCCGCCGGCGACTCCACCAACTGCAGCCTCGCCAGCCGCTCGGCGTCGCGGCTGCCCGGCTCGGCCTGGAGGACCACGAGCCGCACGCTGTCAGTGCCGCTGACCACCAGCTTGTGCGCACGCAGTTCCAGGTCACCGACGACCGGGTGTGTCAGGTGGTGAACGCGGCTTTGCCTCAGCTGCACGTCGTGGCGGGCCCACAGCAGGCGGAAACGCTCACTCGCGGCCGACAGCTCGTCCACCAGCTCGGTCAGCCGCGGGTTGGCCAGGTCCGCACCGATGTTGTTCCGCAGGCTGGCCACGCTCTCCTCGGTCATCGACTCCCAGTCGCGCCGCAGTTCCCGTTCGGCCGGATCGAGGAACAACGCACGCAACATGTTCACGCCCACCCGGTAGTTCGGGGACAGCGCCGCCGCCAGTGAGTTCACCGCGAGCAGGTCCGTGAACTTGCTCATCACGTAGGCGATGTTGTTCGGCCAGCCGTCGATCAGGTCGGCCATGCCCTCGGGCAGGAGCGGCTCGCGCGGGTCCCGCGGCGGCAGGTGGCCGCCGAGGCCGATCAGGTGGGCGGTGGCCGCCTCGTCGAGCTGGAGGACCCGGGCCAGCGCGTGGAGCACCTGCACGGACGGGTGACGGTCGCGGCCCTGCTCCAGGCGCAGGTAGTAGTCGGCGCTGATGCCGGCCAGCGTCGCGACCTCCTCGCGGCGCAGCCCCGGCACGCGCCGGAAGCCGCCCGCCTCGAGGCCGACGTCCTTCGGGCTGACCAGCTCCCGCCTGGCACGCAGGAACTCACCGAGTGGGTTCACCCCTCAAAGGTAGCCCTGACAACCCCAGGAACACGGGGGCGTGCCCACCGCGAGCACCGTCGACGGATAGTGGAGGCATGGAAATCAACCGTATGGGCTACGGCGCCATGCAGCTCGCCGGTCCCGGCGTGTTTGGGCCGCCGCGTGACCGGGACGAGGCCCTCGCCGTCCTCCGCACCGCCGTCGAGCTGGGCGTCGACCACATCGACACCAGTGACTTCTACGGGCCCACGGTCGTCAACGAGCTGATCCGCGAGGCCCTGCACCCCTACGACGGCCTCACCGTCGTCACGAAGGTCGGCGCCCGGCGCGGCTCGGACGCCAGCTGGATCCCCTCGATGGACCCTGACGACCTGCGCAAACAGGTCCACGAGAACCTCGAGCACCTCGACGTGGACGTCCTCGACGTGGTCAACCTGCGCATGCACGGACCCGACGAGCCGATGACCGACCAGTTCGCGGCGCTCGCCGACCTCCAGCAGCAGGGGCTGATCCGGCATCTCGGCGTGAGCGAGGCGACCGAGGCCCAGCTCAGCGCGGCGCAGGCCATCGCGCCCGTGGTCACCGTGCAGAACCTGTACAACGTGGCCAACCGCGGTGACGACCCGATGATCGAGCGGTGCGCGGCGGAGGGCATCACCTACGTGCCGTACTTCCCGCTCGGCGGGTTCACCCCGCTGCAGTCCGACACGCTGAACAGGGTCGCCGCGCGGCTCGACGCCACGCCGCACCAGGTCGCGCTGGCCTGGCTGCTGCAGCGGTCGCCGGCCATCGCGCTGATCCCGGGCACGTCGTCGGTCGCGCACCTGCGCGAGAACATCGCGGCCGCGGACCTGGTGCTACCCGCTGACGCCACCGTGGAGCTGGACGGCATCGGGTAGCCGCGGGGTGCGCCCGACGCGGCCGCGGCCCCGGCCGACCGTCCAGCACACCAGGTAGATCAGGAAGGAGATGCCGGTGACGAACGCGCTCACCGGTGCTCCCGGCGCCAGCGACAGGATGAACCCGCCCAGCGCGGCGGTCTCCGCGAAGATCACGGCGAGCACCGTCGCACGCAGCGGGCTCGCCGTGACGCGTGCCGCCGCCGCGGCCGGAGTGATCATCAACGCCAGCACCAGCAGGGCGCCGACCGTCTGCACGCCCAGCGCCGTCGCGACGCCGACCAGGACCGCGAACACGATCGACAGCATGCCGACCGGGACGCCGCGGGCCTTCGCCACGTCCGGGTCCACCGACGCGAACAGCAGCGGCCGGTAGATCACCAGCAGCACGAGCAGCACCCCGATCCCGCAGCTCGCCAGCAGCGCGATCGACGCGAAGTCCACGCCCACGATCTGCCCGACCAGCAGGCCGAACTTGTTCGCCGCGCGGCCCGGGTAGAACCACAGCAGCAGCACGCCGACGCCGAGCCCGAACGAGAGCACCGCGCCGATCACGGAGTCGTGGTCGGAGCTGCGCCGCGACAGCAGGCCGAGCACCAGGGCGGCGACGATCGCGCCGGCCAGCGCCCCGTGGCCGACGTCGGCGCCCAGGAGCAACGCCGCCGCGCCGCCGGTGAACGCCAGCTCGCTGGTGCCGTGCACGGCGAACGCCATGTTGCGGCTGACGATCAGCGGGCCCAGCACGCCGGCCAGCACGCCGAGAATCGCCGCGGCGACCAGCGCGGCCTGGACGTACGGCAGCGCGAAGAGCCTGCCGTAGAGGTCCCAGTCGAAGAGCCTGTCCATCTACGCCGGCTCCTCGTGCAGGTGGTGCGGCTGGTCCTCGCACACCGCGCTCTGCGCGCCCACCACGTGGATCTGGCCCCGCACCCGCACGACGTCGATCTTCGCGCGGTACAGCTCGGACAGCGTCTCGGAGTTCATCACCTCGTCCGGCCGGCCGATCCGGAAGCGACCGTCCACCAGGTACAACACGCGGTCGACCAGCGGCAGGACCGGGTTGATCTCGTGCGTCACGAACAGGACCGCCGTGTCGGCGCTGCGTCGCCGGTGGTCGATCAGCGAGCTGACCACCCGCTGGTTGGCGAGGTCGAGCGAGAGCAGCGGCTCGTCGCACAGCAGCACCTCGGGGTCGCTGACCAGGGCCTGCGCCACCCGCAGCCGCTGCTGCTCGCCACCGGACAGCCGGGCGACGGGCGCCTTCGCGAACGCCTCGGCGCCGACGTCAGCCAGTGCCTGGTCGACCTTCTCCCGGCGCTCGCGGATCCGGCTGAGGCCGGTCCCCCACCGGTGCCCGTCCAGGCCGAGGCCCACCAGGTCCCGGCCCCGCAGCGGCGCGTCGATGGCGCGCTGCTGCGGGATGTAGCCGATGCGGCGGTTGCCGCGTCCCGGCGCCTCGCCCACGATCCGGACGGTGCCGGAGGACAGCGGCTGCAACCCGAGCAGCACGCGGAGCAGGCTCGTCTTGCCGGACCCGTTGGGGCCCAGCACGACGACGAACTCGCCACGCTCGATGTCCAGGTTCAGGCCGGACCACAGGATCCGGTCGCCGTAGCCGAGTGTCGCGTCCCTGAGGGAGACCGCCGGGACCTCGCTCACGACACCGCGCCCGCCAACGAGTCGATTTCCTTGGTCATCCACTCAACGTAGTCGGTCACGCCCGGTGGCAACGTCTCACTCACGTTCACCACGGGCACCCCGGCGGTCTTCGCGGTCGAGATGAGCTGGTTGGTGATGTTCGTTTCCGTCTGGTCGTTGTTGACCAGCGCGTCGACCTGCTTGTTCGAGATCAGGTCGGTGGTGTCGGCGACGGCGACGACCGGCGGGTCGGTCTCCTCCTCGATGGCCTCGGAGAACTCCGGCGGGGTCACGTCGGTGATGCCGGCCGCCTCGAGCAGGTAGTGGGCGACGGGCTCGGTCGCGACGACCTTGCCGTCCGGGATCGCCTCCGCCTTGGTGGCAAGCGCGTCCAGCTTGGCGTCGAAGGCCTTCGCGTTGTCCGCGTAGGTGTCCTTGTGCTCGGGGTCGATCGCGCCGAGCTCGGTCGCGATCTTGTCGGCGACCTTCCGCACGGTCGTGAGCTCGTACCAGACGTGCTCGTTCTCGCCTTCCGGGTAACCGGAGACCTGGTAGGCGTCGATCTGCTTGGCGTTCGCGCCGGCCGCCTTGACGAGCTTGGTGAAGAAGTCGTCGTAGCCGCCGCCGTTGTAGACGACGAGCTTGGCGTTGGTCAGCAGCGTCGCGTCCTCGGGTTTGTCCTGGTAGGAGTGCGGGTCCGCGGACGGGTCGTTGATCAGCGACTGGACGCTGACGTCCGTGCCGCCGACCGCCTGGACCACGCTGCCCCACACGTTCGTGGACGCGACGACGGGGATCTTCCCGTCCGCGGTGGCGTCCGACCCGCTCCCGCAGCCGGCTGCCACGAGGGCCACTGCGGCGATCGCGACTGGAAGGGCGCTTCTCATGGCGATCCTCACTTATGCATGTCCCGCTATAGGTAATGAAAACTGTTTTCGACTACTCGTCGTCGACTATACGACTTGAAATCCAGTGGTCTTCACCCGACCGGGTGCGATGTCTCACCAAATGTGGTGAACGTGACGTGTGCCGGCAGACTTCTGCTTGTGCTTCTGAACCGTTACGGTCAGCACATGGCGCGGTCAATGCATGTTCGCCGGCCTGCGACACTGGCGTCGCTGGCCGCGGAGCTCGGCGTGTCCCGGACCACCGTGTCCAACGCCTACAACAGGCCCGACCAGCTCTCGCCGGAGCTGCGCAGGCGGGTACTGGAGACCGCGCGGCGGTTGGGTTATCCAGGGCCGGACCCGGTGGCCCGGTCCCTGCGGACCCGCAAGGCGGGCGCGGTCGGCCTGCTGCTGACGGAGAACCTGTCGTACGCGTTCCGCGACCCGGCGGCGCTGGGGTTCCTGGAGGGTTTGGCGCTGGCGTGTGAAGGCGCTGGTCAGGGGCTGCACCTGGTGCCGGTGAACCCGGAGCGCGAGGACGTCACGGCCGTGCACAGTGCCGGTGTGGACGGCTTCGTCGTGTACTCGGTCCCCGACGACGACCCCCACCTCGCCGCCGTCCTGTCCAGACCGGTGCCGACGGTGGTGTGCGACCAGCCCCGCGTCGAGGGCGTCGATCTCGTCGGCATCGACGACCACGCGGCGATCACGCAGCTGGCCGGCCGGCTGATCACCCTGGGGCACCGGAACATCGGCGTGCTCTGCATGCGCCTGGCCCGCGACCGCAACGACGGGTTCGCGTCGATCGCCCGGCAGCGGACCGCGCACTTCCACGTGCAGCGGGCCCGGCTGACGGCGCTGGCCGAGTCGTTCGAGGGCGTCGGCGTGGACTGGGCCCGGGTGCCGGTCGTGGAGCGGTTCGACCACTCGATCGCGTCGGGCTCGTCGGCGGCGGCGCAGCTGCTGGACGCGAACCCCGAAGTCACGGCTTTGATCTGCACGTCGGACATCCTGGCGCTGGGGGCGTTGGCGGAGGCCAAGAAGCGTGGGTTGCGCGTGCCGCACGACCTGACGGTGACGGGGTTCGACGGGATTGCCGAGGCGGAGCGGGTCGGGCTGACGACGATCCGGCAACCGGTGCTGGAGAAGGGCCGGGCGGCGGGGAAGCTCCTGCTCGGGTCCGCGGAGCACAGCCGGCCACGCCACATCACGCTGGACACGGAGCTGGTACTGGGCGAGACCTCGGCCCCACCCCGCACAGCGGAGGAACGCTGGTTCGGCCCCTAGCGCCCCGGCCCCCCAGTGCCCTGAAGGACCCCTTCAGGGCGTTGAACGTCCTGAAGGGGTCCTTCAGGGCTTCAGGTCAGGGTGAGTGGGGCCGGGGGGCCGACCAAGGCGCCCAGGCGGCCTACCACCTGGTAGGTCCCCGCCTGCACCGTGTTCCGCTCCCGTGGGCAGCCCGGCGCGGACGTGCGGCCCGCCCAGTTGACCGAGAACTCCACCGGCTGGCCGGCCGGCAGCAGGCGCACGTCCTGCTGCGGCGGCCCGTAGCAGTCGTTGCTCGACCACAGGCGCGTCCCGTCCGGGGCGAGGACCAGGATCTCCCGCAGGTTGCGGCTGACGTCCCTGGTGCACGGGACCTGCCCGGTGTTCACGACCATCAGCCGCAGCAGTGGCCGGGCGCCCACCGGGTACGACGGCACGTCCGGGACGGCCGCGACCTTCACCACCGCGTCCGCGCACGGGCCCGGTGGGCCCGGGGGTGGCGGCGGTGGGGTCGTCGTCGGCGGCGCGGGTCGGGTCGTGGGGCTTTCCGCGCGTGGGCTCGCCGTCACCGAACCGCGTGGGTCGTGCGGGCCCGGGCTCGACGGTGGGGCCGATGCCCGCGCCGACGTCTCCCGCACGCCGGCCGACGTCGGCGCCCCCAGCACCGTCGCGCTTGCCGTGCCCTGCACCGGATGCTGGTCGTCGGCCTCCACCAGGCCGCCGATGAGCCATGCCAGCAACACCACCGCGAGTACCGAAACGCCGGCCGCCAACGCGCGGCGTCGCCAGTACACGGACTGCGGCAGCGGGCCGTTCGGTTCGATCATGCCTCGACGGTAAACCCGCACTAACGCGTCCGCTTGGATCTTCCATGGCCCCGATCGGGGGATATTTCCGCTGGTAAGCGCCACGCAGCGTGGTGGCCGACAACACGTTGCCCCGGCCCCGCCGCGCTTGTTCCAATTGATGATCGAGCGGGAATCCAGAGGTCGAACGCAATGTCGGCGTCATGGAAAGGGAGCTGACGATGACCGCAATCGACGAGCTGCTGCACAGGCACGCGATCGGGGTGGACCACGGCGCGCCCGAGATCCCCACACCGGTCCCGTCCCTGCACCTCGCCGTGGTCACGTGTATGGACGCACGCATCAAGGTCTTCGACGTCTTCGGGCTGAAGCACGGCGAGACACACATCATGCGCAACGCGGGCGGGGTCGTCACCGACGACATCATCCGGTCGCTCGCGATCAGCCAGCGCAAGCTGGAGACGCGCGAGGTCATCGTCATGCAGCACACCTCGTGCGGCCTGTCGCTGATCACCGAGGACGAGTTCAAGGACGAGCTGGAGCGCGACACCAAGCTCCGCCCGCCGTGGGCCATCGAGGCGTTCCGCGAGGTCAAGGACAGCGTGCGGCAGTCGGTGGAGCGCGTGCGGCGCAGCCCGTTCGTGCCGCACCGGGACAACGTGCGCGGCTTCGTCTACGACGTGCACACCGCCGAGCTGACCGAGGTCAACTAGCGGTCTCCCGCAGGTGCCGCAGGACCAGCGCGAGGTCGAGGCGGCGCCTGCCCTCGGTGGTGCTCAGCGAGAAGCCCAGCCGCGCCTCGGCCGCCGCGAGCCGGGCGGCCACCGTGCTGTGGTGCCGGTACACGAGTCCCGCGGCCTTGCGCACCGAGTCGGTGGCGCAGAACGCCTTGAGTACCTCGATCGTGTCCTGGTCCTCGGCCAGCTGGTCCAGCAGGGCGACGTCCGCCACCTCGGCGATGTCGTCGGCACGCAGCGACGCCAGGACGGCCACCGCGCCGAGGTCCTCGTACCGGACCACCTGCGGCCCGTGCCCGGCGAACCGGGCGGCGATGCGGGCATACCGCCACGTCACCGGCGCGTCGATCCCGGCCGCCTCATCGACGCCGACCCGCACGCCCGGCTCGAGGTCGAGGTCAGGGGTGGCGCCCGGCACCAGCACCGCGTAAAGCGAGCCCAACTCGGCGAAGCGTTCGCCGGCGGCGACGCGCGCGGCCTGCGCGGGCGTCCCGGCCACCGCGAGCACGGTCAGCCGGCCCTGCGGGCGCATGCCCAGCAGGTGCAGTGCGCGGGATCGTTCCGCCTCCCCCGCGGTCACGGACAGTGCCAACTCGACGAGTGCCGCATCACCCAGACCGGTGGGCGGCGCGGACGGGTGATCGAGCAGGATCGCGGCCGCGATGGCCAGCCGCTCCAGCACGATCTCGTCCAGCGCGACCCCGGGCGCCGGCCGGCCGAGCCAGACCGGGGTGCCGTCCGGCAGGCGCCGCACGTTCGCCGACGGCGGCACCGGTGCGCCCACCCCGGCCGGGCACTCCGCGAGCTGCGCGGCCGAGCGGACCAGCGTGTCGACGTCGACGCGGCGGGCCACCAGCTCGTCGAAGAAGCTGATCACCCGCACGGCGTTCTCCGCGGTGGCGTCCAGTGCCGAGAGCCGGAGCAGCAGGCCCTTCATGAAGCAAGGGTATGGCACCCGACACCTGGCGGGCCGGGCCGCGATGTGTCCGCCATGTGTCGGTGGTCGGCCGGGCACGCGCTGTCCAGACTTGAACCACTGTCCCGCCGGACCAAGGAGGCACCGTGGCCTACGCGTTCGACCCCGAGCTGGCGACGTGGATCCCGATGATCCCGACGTTCGAGTACACCGACATCGCCCAGCTGCGGAACGCGGACGAGGCGATGCTCGAGCACCTGCCGGTGTACGACTCGCCGATCCCGCTGACCATCCGTGACGTGGTGGTGCCCGGCGAGCCGGACGTGCCGGTCCGCGTGTACGCGCCCGAGGGGCGGGAGGGCCCGCTGCCCGGCATGCTCTACATCCACGGCGGCGGTTTCGTCCTGGGCAACGTCTCGATGTTCGACGGCGACGCCAAGCGCATCGCGGCCGAGGTCGGCGCGGTCGTGGTGTCCGTGGAGTACCGGCTGGCGCCGGAGAACCCGTTCCCCGCGGGCCTCGACGACTGCTACGCCGCGCTGGTCTGGACCGCGGAGTCCGCGGCCGAGCTGGGCATCGACCCGGCCAGGCTGGCGGTCGGCGGGGACAGCGCGGGCGGTGGGCTGGCGGCCGCGACCGCACTGCTCGCCCGCGACCGCGGCGGGCCGGCGCTGTGCTTCCAGTACCTGGGGATCCCCGAGCTGGACGACCGGCTGGACACGCCGTCGATGCAGGCGTACGTCGACACCCCGCTGTGGCACCGGCCGGCGGCGGAGTTCAGCTGGGACAGCTACCTCGGTGGGCCGGGTGTCCGGGGTACGGACGGCGTGTCGCCGTACGCCGCGCCGGCTCGCATGGCGGACCTGTCCGGGCTGCCGCCGGCGTTCGTCAACGTCTGCCAGTTCGACCCGCTGCGGGATGAGGGAATCGCCTACGCCCAGCGCCTCGCACAGGCGAACGTGCCGACCGAGCTGGTGTTGTACCCGGGCACGTTCCACGGCTCCGGCATGATCGCCGCGGCCGCCATCACGAAGCGCATCATCGCCGACGAGATCGCGGCCCTGCGCCGCGCGTTGCACGCACCGGTCCCCCAGCCGACGACGGCCTAGCCGCCTCCTGCGCCGACGGGCATCCCCGCCCAAGTCCCGGGGGGCGGCCCCGGCGCCATTCTATCGGTGGGGGCCGACGGGCGGGGGTTGTCGATCTTGGTTGTGGATAACCGGGGTGGCTGTGGACAACTTGCCGGGGGTGGTGGGGTGACCGGATAGCATCGGGCGGCTATGAGTCTTGATGCGCGTGTGTTGACCGACTGGTTCGCCGAGCGGGCTCGGCCGTTGCCGTGGCGGGCGGCGGGGGTCTCGGCGTGGGGTGTGCTGGTCAGCGAGATCATGTTGCAGCAGACGCCCGTCGCTCGGGTTGAGCCCTCCTGGCATGAGTGGATGGCGCGTTGGCCCAGGCCGTCCGACCTCGCGGCGGCCACGCCCGCTGACGTGCTTCGGATGTGGGGCAAGCTTGGTTACCCGCGTCGCGCACTGCGACTGCGTGAAGCTGCGGAAGTGATCGCCCGCGAGCACAATGACACCGTGCCGTCCGATGTGGACACGCTGCTCGCGCTGCCCGGCATTGGCGCCTACACCGCCCGTGCCGTGGCCGCGTTCGCCTATCGCAAGCGTTGTCCGGTCGTCGACACCAACGTGCGGCGGGTGATCGCGCGGGCGGTGCACGGCGCGGGCGACGCGGGGCCCGCCTCGACCACGCGGGATCTGGCCGACGCGGACGCCCTGCTGCCCGATGACGACGAGACCGCCGCGCAGCTGTCCGCGGCGCTGATGGAGCTGGGGCAGACCATCTGCACCGTCCGCAACCCGCGGTGCGCGGACTGCCCGGTGTTCGACGCGTGTGCGTGGCAGCGCAACGGGCGACCCGCGTACAACGGCCCGGCGAAACCGACCCAGAAGTTCGCCGGCACGGACCGTCAGGTGCGTGGGCTGTTGCTCGACGTCCTGCGTGACACGTCTTCCCCCGTCCCCAAGTCGCGGCTCGACATCGTGTGGTCCGACGCGGGCCAGCGGGAGAGATGCCTCGACTCGCTGCTGGTCGACGGGCTGGTTGAGCAGACCGCCGACGGGCTCTTCGCGCTACCGGGTGATCACTAACCGAATCCTCTGGTAATTGGGGAACTCTTGTCTTGGAGTAACCGCCGCACTACCGTCGAATCAGCCAGTCAACGATCTGGGTCGCACGACCCCACGTCGAGGGAGATCGAGATGGCCGTATCCCGCCGTGCCCTGTTCCGGGGCGGCTTCACCGTGGCAGCGATGGGCGCGCTGAGCACGACACCTCTCGCCGTCGGCGAGGTCAACGCCGTCGCCCGGCCGCGGCTCTACACCTGCGCCGAATGGGGTGCCCGCCCGGCGAACGGCACCATCACCGTCCTCAACCGCAAACCCACCTACATCGTCGTGCACCACACGGCCGGTGGTAACTCCACCGACTACTCCCTGGCGCACGCCTTCCAGATCTCGCGGGACATCCAGAACTTCCACATGGACGGCCGCGGCTGGATCGACACCGGCCAGCAGCTCACCAACAGCCGCGGCGGGTTCGTCACCGAGGGGCGCCACCGCAGCGTCGAGATCCTCGACCAGGGCACCCGCCACGTGCAGGGCGCCAACGTCGCCGACCACAACAGCGAGGTCATCGGCATCGAGAACGAGGGCCTCTACACGTCCGTGGACGTGCCGCAGGCGCTGTGGGACTCGCTCGTGCAGCTGGTGGCGTACATCGCGCAGCAGTACGGGATCTCGCCCAGCCTCATCCGCGGTCACCGGGACTTCAACGCCACCGAGTGCCCCGGCACTATCCTTTATGGACGGTTGCCGGAGCTGCGGGACGCCGTCGCGGCGGCGATCGGCACCGCGCCCGCCCAACCCGCCGCGCGGTCCTGGCCACTGCTCAAGCCGGGCGAGGCGGGCGCGAAAGTACAGGCGCTGCAACACCTTCTGCGCGCACGTGGGGTGGACGTCAAGGCGGACGGCACGTTCGGCGCCGCGACGTTCGCCGCCGTGCGGGACCTGGCCGGGCAGCACGGGGTCGCGTACGAGCCCTGCTACGCGAGCCGGGTCGCCGACGAGAGCGGGTACGCCGGCGTGACGACGTGGCCGCTGCTGGTCCGCACGGTCCGCGCGGGTGACACCGGCGAGGCGGCGCAGGCGGCACGCGTGCTGATGTCCGCCCGGCGCGAGCCGTTCGCCGGCGAGCGCGTGATCGACACCCCTGCCTGGCAGGAGCTGCTCGCCTGACTAACCTGCGCGCGTGACGCAGACGCTGGAGTTCTTCTTCGACGGCGAGGCGGACGCGGCCGTGCGCGGGCTGTGGCGCCGGCTTTCCGAAGCCGGCGTGCAGAGCCCGGCACGGTACCGCCCGCACGTGACGTTCGCGGCGGCCAGGACCATCCCCGCCGGCACCCGTGACGCGTTGCGTGAGGACCTGCGGCTGCTGTCGATCCCGGCGTTGTGGCTGTCGACGCTGGCCGCGTTCGACGGCGCGCTCGTGCTGACCGCGGTGGTGGACACCGAGCTGCTGGCCGTGCACTCGGCCGTGCACGACGTGCTCGCCAAACGGGTGAAGCAGCCGGCCGCGTACTACCTGCCGGGCTCGTGGATCCCGCACTGCACGCTCGCGGAACGCCTCGAGCCGGCGCAGATGACCACGGGCTTCGCCGCGCTGTACCCGGTAGGGTCGATCAGAGCACGGATCACCGAGATCGCGGTCGTCGACACCCAGACGGGAGAGGCGGACGTCCTGCGCGATCTGGAGGGGACATGAACGAAGAACTGCGTCAGGTTCGGGACACCCTGATCGAGGAACTACGCAGGTCCGAGACCTTGACGGTCGCCGGGCGCGCACTGTTCGCCCGTTATGCCGCGATGTCCGAGGCGGAGACCGGTATCCCGGCGCCGGACGCGCAGCCGGGGCCCCCGCCGACGCCACCACCCGCACCGCCCACGCCGGCCACTCGCCGCCGGCCGACGGCGGACGAGGAGGAGGACGAGTTCGGCGGCTCGTTCATGGTCCGCAACAACCCGTCGCAGCCGACGATCCCGGGTTACCGGGACACGCCGCCGGCCGACCTGCCGCGCTCGATGCGGGACCGGCGCCGCTAGCGTTCGAGCACGTCGGACAGGAACGCCTCCACCGCGCCGCGGTAGACGGCGGGCTGGTCGTGGTGGACGACGTGCCCGGCGTCCGCGACGACCAGGTGGTGGACCGGTCCCCCGGCGCGTTTCGGCAGCTCGGCCATCTGGCCGGGCGGCATCGCGCTGTGCTCGGCCTCGATGGCGAGCATGGGGCAGGTGACCCGCTCGACGTACGGCCAGTAGTCGCGGCGGCCCCACTCGTTGGCGATCTCGTACAGGACCTCCAGGTCGGAGATCAGGTGGTAGCCGTCCGCGCGTTCCTCCACGCACTCGACGAAGTAGTCACCGAGCGGGCCGAAGAACTCGCGGACGTGCGCGAGTGAGCGGAACGGCACCGGCCACGCCTCGAAGTGCGGGCGCCACGGGTCGACGGTCTTGCCTCGCTGGTCGGGTGCGATGTCCTCGACCACGACCGCCCTGACCAGGTCCGGGTGGGTGGCGGCCAGGCACCAGGCGTGCAGGCCGCCCATCGAGTGGCCGATCACGACCGACGGGCCGAGCTCCCGCAGCACCTGCGCGGCGTCGTCGACGAAGTCCTCCGTGCGCCAGCCGCCCCCGCGGTGCGGGCTGCGGCCGTGGCCGCGTGCGTCGATGCCGACGACCCGGCCGTACCTGGTCAGCCACCGCGCCGTCGTCCACCAGGTGGTGGCGCGGCCCATGAGGCCGTGCAGCAGGAGGATGCCGTCGCCCGCGCCACCGAATTCGATCACATTGCATGTAATACACCCACGCGTCACATGTGGTCGGTCATGATGTCCCGGTCAGCCGAGACTGGGAGTTTCGATCATGCGTAACCGCACGGCCGTGCGCGCGGTCTGCCTCACGCTGGCCGCGGTCAGCCTCACCGCGTGCAGTGTGTCGCGGACCCGGAGCACGGAACCGGCGCCGACCAGCGACGAGCCCGCGGGGTCGGCCGAGCCTTCGGCGGACGGCGCCGGGGACCCGTACTACCCCACGGACGGCAACGGCGGTTACGACGTCACGGCATACCACGTGCAGATCAGCTACGACCCGTCGTCGAAGGAGCTGACGGGTGACACCCTGGTGACGGCCAAGGCCGCCGCGGAGCTGACCACGTTCAACCTGGACCTGCGGGGCCTCGACGTCGCCGCGGTCACGGTCGGTGGCACGGACGCGAAGTTCACCCGGTCCGGTGAGCACGAACTGGTGATCACGCCGTCGGCGCCGATCGCGTCCGGGTCGTCGTTCGAGACCCGCGTGAAGTACTCGGGCGTGCCGGAGTCGGCGGAGGAGGGCTCGCTCGGCGAGAACGGCTGGCAGCTCTCGTCGTCCGGCGGCGCGTTCGCGGCCGGCGAACCCCACTCGGCGACGGCCTGGTACCCGGCGAACGACACGCCCAAGGACAAGGCGACGTTCAAGCTCGACGCACGCGTGCCAGACGGCTGGAGCGTGATCTCGAACGGCGTCGAGTCCGCGCCGACCCCGGGTGGCGACGGCTGGACCACGTACCACTGGAACGAGCCGAACCGGATCGCGACGTACCTGACGACCGTGGGCATCGACAAGTGGACGTTCGAGCGGTCCACCCTGTCCAACGGGACACCGGTCGTCAGCGCCTACGCGCCGGGTGTCGAGGGCAAGAGGTCCGTCGAGGCGCGCCTGCCGGAGATCATCGACTTCATGTCGTCGAAGTTCGGGCCCTACCCGCAGTCGGCGGCCGGCGGCATCTACATCAACGAGAACATCGGCTTCTCGCTGGAGACGCAGGGCCGCCCGATCTACGCCGCGTGGGCCGAGGAATCCGTTGTGGTGCACGAGAACGCGCACATGTGGTACGGCAACTCGGTGACGGTGGACCAGTGGAAGGACATCTGCCTGAACGAGTGCTTCGCCAGCTACGCGTCCTGGCTGTGGGACGAGGCGAAGAACGACGTCAACCTGGATGACGAGTACCGGACGCAGGTGGCCCGCGGCACCGACCGGTTGTGGTCGGGGAAGCTGTACGACATGGGCGCCGGCAATGAGTTCACCGCGGTGTACGAGAAGGGCCCGATGGCCCTGCATGCCCTCCGCCGGCTGATCGGCGAGGAAGCCTTCGACCGGGTGTTGAAGGATTGGGCGGCCGAGCACAAGGACGGCAACGCGTCGTGGCTGGAGTTCGAGAAGTTCACCCAGGAGATCGCGGGCAAGGACCTTTCGGGGTTCTTCAAGGCCTGGTTCCACGACGACACCCAGCCGGCCGACGAGTACCTGTACCCGGGCCCGCTGCGCAAGTGACGGTTACTCGTCCGGCCGGATGAGTTTCTGCGGCTAGTTGCGGGCGTCCAGCGCCACCGAGCCGACGAGGTACAGGCCTTCGACATCCATGATGGACAGATAGTCGGCCGCGATCTGTTGGGGCGTGGTCATTACGGCAGGATCACCTCGGCGATGATCGCGTTGTGGTCGCTGCCGGGGACGGCGTGGACGGAGTAGCTGCTGATGGCACAGCGGTTGTCGGCGACGATGTGGTCGATCGTCAGCGGCGGGCCGGTCGGCAGGGACGACCATGTCGCGTCGAGGCCGGCGCCGGTCTCCTCGGCGGCGTCGGCGTAGCCGCGGTCGACCAGCTCGCGGAAGGCGGCGTGGTCGTAGGTGGCGTTGAAGTCGCCGGCGAGGATGCGGACGCGTTCGTTCGGGGTCACCTTGGGCAGGTCGGCGAGCTCGGTGCGCCAGACGCGGACGTCCTCGTCGTACAGGGGCGGCAGGACGTGGACCGCGGTCAGGTCGACGTCGTCGCGGCCGGGCAGGTCGACGATCACGGAGGTCTGGCCCAGCGAGGTGTCGGACGTGAGGATCACCTTGCGCACCGGCACGTTCGCGGCGACACCGGAGCCGTCGCCGCCCGGGCGGTCGTCGAACTCCCGGTACGGCAACAGTTCCGCGAGTCCGGCTCTGTCCAAAGCGGACACCATGGTTGGGGTCAGCTCCGGCATCGCGAGGACGTCGACCTGCTGCTGGCGCACGAGGTTGACGATCGTGCGGGCGTCGGCCTTGCCTGCGCGGAGGTTGGCGGCCATGACCCGTAGATGCGTACCGGTGGCCTCGGGTTGCTCCTCGGACATGACCCGGGGGCCGAGCAGTGCGCCGAGTGAGAGCGTGATGAGGAAGACGAGCAGGGCGAGCATGCGGCGGCGGAGCAGGAAGCTGATGATGGCGAGCGCGAGGCAGCCGACGACGACGTACGGCGTGATCGCCATGGCACCGGCCACGAAGGCCAGGTCGACGAAGTCGTCGAGGCTGATCACTCGGGCTGTGCCGTAGCCCAGGAAGCCGAGGGTCAGGAGGACGAGGAGTGCGGTGACGCCGCCGTTGCGCTTGCGGCGTGGCTCGTCGGCCGAGAAGTCGTCCTCCGGGTCGGCCAGGTCGTAGGTCGGTTCCTCAGGAGCCGCGGTCCACCTAACCATGGCGTTCGTTGCCGCGTTTGTAGTTGCCGGTGGCTCGAGCCAGGAGGTGTTGGGCTTGTTCCTCGGTGGCCTGGTCGAGGCGGGCCTGGAGCTTGGCGGCGGCCTGGCCTCGGATGGTGGTGACGACCCTGCCGGCGCGGGAGACCAGCAGTTGACCGTTCTTGGTCAACTGCCAGTTGAAGGGGTCGTCCTCCAGGCCCATGGGTACAGCTTGCCCGAGCGTGAGCGGATGTGCCGCTGGTTTGACCGCGTGTCTCGGGTGCTTGAGTTATCCCCAGTGAGGCTGTGGACAACCTCCCGGGGCTGTGGATAACTCTGTGGATTGTCCGCAGGTGTGCACGATGCACGAAGGCCGCGCCCGGCAAGGGGCGCGGCCTTCGGGTCGATCAGATCAGGCGGACTCGCTGCTGTCCTCACCTGAGGCGGCCATGTTCACCGGCGGAGCGTCGGGAACGTTGGCCGGCTTGGGCTCGCCGCGGAAGGTGAACTTGGCGTTCTCCGTAGCGGAGCCTTCCTCGCCGTCCCAGCCTTCGACGTCGACGATGATGATCTGGCCCGGCTGGATCTCGCCGAACAGGATCTTCTCCGACAGCTGGTCCTCGATCTCGCGCTGGATGGTACGGCGCAACGGCCGTGCACCCAGCACCTTGTCGAAGCCGCGCGTCGCGAGCAGCTTCTTGGCGATCGGGGTCAGCTCGATGGCCATGTCCTTGTTCTTCAGCTGCGCCTCGACGCGGGTGATCATCAGGTCCACCATGGTGACGATCTGCTCTTCGGTGAGCTGGTGGAACACGATGATGTCGTCGATACGGTTGAGGAACTCCGGCCTGAAGTGCTTCTTCAGCTCGTCGTCCACGCGCTGCTTCATGCGGTCGTAGGTCTGGCCCTCGCCGCCGCTCGAGAAGCCGAGGTTGACGGCCTTCGAGATGTCCTGGGTGCCCAGGTTCGACGTGAAGATGATGACCGTGTTCTTGAAGTCGACCGTGCGACCCTGGCCATCGGTCAGGCGACCGTCTTCGAGGACCTGCAGGAGCGTGTTGTAGATCTCCTGGTGGGCCTTCTCGATCTCGTCGAACAACACGACCGAGAACGGCTTGCGCCGCACCTTCTCGGTCAGCTGGCCACCCTCCTCGTAGCCGACGTACCCGGGAGGGGCACCGAACAGCCGCGAGGCGGTGTAGCGGTCATGGAACTCACCCATGTCGATCTGGATCAGCGCGTCGTCGTCGCCGAACAGGAAGTTCGCGAGCGCCTTCGACAGCTCCGTCTTACCGACGCCGGACGGGCCGGCGAAGATGAACGAACCGGACGGCCGGCGCGGGTCCTTCAGGCCGGCGCGGGTGCGGCGGATGGCCTGCGAGACCGCCTTGACGGCGTCCTCCTGGCCGATGATCCGCTTGTGCAGCTCGTCCTCCATGCGGAGCAGACGCGTGGTCTCCTCCTCGGTGAGCTTGAACACCGGGATACCGGTCCAGTTGGCCAGGACCTCGGCGATCTGCTCGTCGTCCACCTCGGCGACGACGTCCAGGTCACCGTCCTTCCACTGCTTCTCCCGCTCCGCCTTCTGGCCGAGCAGCGTCTTCTCCTTGTCGCGGAGCTTGGCGGCACGCTCGAAGTCCTGCGCGTCGATCGCGCTCTCCTTCTCGCGGCGCACCTCGGCGATCTTCTCGTCGAACTCACGCAGGTCCGGCGGCGCGGTCATGCGACGGATACGCATGCGGGCGCCGGCCTCGTCGATCAGGTCGATCGCCTTGTCCGGCAGGAACCGGTCGTTGATGTACCGGTCGGCCAGCGTCGCGGCCGCGACCAGCGCCGGGTCGGTGATCGTGACGCGGTGGTGCGCCTCGTACCGGTCCCGCAGGCCCTTGAGGATCTCGATCGTGTGCTCGAGCGTCGGCTCGCCGACCTGGATCGGCTGGAAGCGGCGCTCCAGCGCCGGGTCCTTCTCGACGTACTTGCGGTACTCGTCGAGCGTGGTCGCGCCGATCGTCTGCAGCTCACCACGAGCCAGCATCGGCTTGAGGATCGACGCGGCGTCGATCGCGCCCTCGGCGGCACCCGCACCCACCAGGGTGTGGATCTCGTCGATGAACAGGATGATGTCGCCGCGCGTGCGGATCTCCTTGAGCACCTTCTTCAGGCGCTCTTCGAAGTCACCGCGGTAACGCGAGCCGGCGACCAGGGAGCCGAGGTCCAGCGTGTAGAGCTGCTTGTCCTTCAGCGTCTCCGGCACCTCGCCCTTGACGACCATCTGCGCCAGACCCTCGACGACGGCCGTCTTGCCGACGCCGGGCTCGCCGATGAGGACCGGGTTGTTCTTGGTGCGGCGGGACAGCACCTGCATGACCCGCTCGATCTCCTTGGCCCGCCCGATGACCGGGTCGAGCTTGCCCTCCCGCGCCGAGGCGGTCAGGTTGCGACCGAACTGGTCGAGCACCAGCGAGGAGGACGGCGTGCCCTCGCCGCGGCCGCCGGTCTCCGCGGGCTCCTTGCCCTGGTAACCGGACAGCAGCTGCAGCACCTGCTGGCGAACACGGTTGAGGTCGGCGCCGAGCTTCACGAGGACCTGGGCGGCCACGCCCTCGCCCTCGCGGATCAACCCGAGAAGGATGTGCTCGGTACCGATGTAGTTGTGGCCGAGCTGGAGCGCCTCCCGCAGCGACAGCTCGAGGACCTTCTTGGCCCGTGGGGTGAAGGGGATGTGCCCGCTCGGCGCGTGCTGGCCCTGGCCGATGATCTCCTCGACCTGCTGCCGCACGCCCTCAAGGGCGATCCCCAGCGACTCGAGCGCCTTGGCGGCGACACCCTCACCCTCGTGGATCAAGCCCAGGAGGATGTGCTCGGTGCCGATGTAGTTGTGGTTGAGCATCCTGGCCTCTTCCTGGGCCAGGACAACCACCCGCCTCGCGCGGTCGGTGAACCTCTCAAACATCTGCACTCCTGACTGCTGCGCCGGCGGCCCTAACTCCACCGCTAGAACCAAAACGCGGTGGGTTCAGCACCGTGAAGACCACTGTAGTCGTCCAGCCTGTTGCTCTCAGTACCACTTGCGGCTATCCGTGAGCTTCGTAAGGAACAACGTGCGGCAACGAGGGAGGATTCCGCCACCTGCGGGTGTCCGCTGTCCGCGAACAGTCCAAATGCTCAGCTCGCGGTGATCATGACCGTCAGCTAGACTTAGGCTAGGCTCACCTAAAATGACCATGGAGGCCACCCATGCGGACCAGTCCAAGCCTACGGCTTGTGACCGCCGCGTACGTGGCCGACCTCGCCGACTCCGTGGCGAGGGCCGGGTCCTGCCAGGTCAAGACCCAGATCCGGGTCGGCCTCCCCGAGGATTCCACCGGCTGGGTGAACTGCGCGGAACTACTGTCCGCGCCTGAGTCTTTCACCCTCTGGCGGCAGGAACTCGCAGGTTGGCTCCACGACCGGTACGGAGAAGCACCCGAACGGACCACGGCCGGCTACGTCATGTCGTGGTACCTCTCGGTGCCCGCGTACCTTGCGGCGCTCCTCTTCCATCATGAACGACGAGTGCCGTCCCTGCGTCCAGAGCACCTGGCGTTTCGCAAGAGTCAACCGAGACCCCACCCGGACTCGATCGCGGTACTGGACGAACGCTTCGTGTGCCTGCCGGACGACCCCGCGGCCGGCACCCCCAACGCCACCGTGGTGACCGACGAGCGCGCGCTCGCGGCCGTCCTGCGCGGCCGGTTCACCGCGCACGCGGCCCAGTTCGTGGCCTCGTTCGGCAAGACCGTCCGCTTCGGCCGGCACACGCTGTGGGGCGCCGCGACCGACGCGCTCGACAACTGGATGTGGCTGGCCGGGCGTTACGGCGGCGACGAGGTGGCCGGCGTGCTCGACGCGGCGCTGCTGCTCGATGACCGGTTCGAGCCGCTGACGTCCGCGTCGACGCTGCGGCCCGTGACCGACGCGGCCGGGCACACGCGCTGGACACGGCGGCGGGAGAGCTGCTGCTTCCACTACCTCATGAAGGCCGGGCAGGGCGTCTGCGAGACGTGCCCGCGGGTGTGCCCGAAGAACTAGTTCGTTGAACTCGCCGGTCCGGACGGTTGGACACGCGGGTCGGTAGTGTTGGACACGCGGGGTTACTCGCCGGCGGTGGCGGCCAGCGCGTCGCCGAGCGGGGTGCGGCGGTAGAGGACCGAGCGGCCCGCGCGGGCCCGGGTCACCAGGCCCGCGTTCCGCAGTACCGCCAGGTGGTCGCCGACGGCGCCCGTGGCCAGGGACAGCGACTTCGCCAGCTGGGTCGTGCTCGCCGGTTCCGACAGGGCGACAAGCAGGCGTGCCCTGGTCCTGCCCAGCAGGGACGCCAGGGCGTCCGGGGGCGCGGCCGTCGACGGCTCCCACAGGGCGGCGGTGCCGCGGGCCGGGTACACCAGGGTCTTCGGCCAGGGCGGGTCAAGGTACGCACCCGCCTTCGGCCAGCCGTACACGGACGGCACGAGCAGCAGACCGGCGCCGTCCAGGGCGTGCGTGCCGTTCATGCCGAACAGCTCGATGGCGCCGTCGTGCCAGCGCAGGCGCTTGTGCAGGCCGTTGAACGCCGCGCTCCAGCCGCCCGCGCTCAGCAGGGAGCCGCGGTGGATCACGTCGCGTTCCAGGACCGCACGCAGCGCCGGCCAGTCGGGTGCCACCAGCTCGTGCCACGCGGCCGCCATGGCGTCGGCCAGGATCGTCGCCACCGCGGGGTCGCGGAGCACCCTCAGGACCCGTTCGTCGGAGGTCGGCTGGCGGGAGAGGCACTCGTCGATCTCGTGGCGGGCCTGCGCCAGCGGGGTGGCCCGGATCGCGGCCAGGTCCTGCTCGATCGTCTGGGTCATGCTCTGCGGGGGCTGCACCACGAACGCCGGGCCGTAGCGGGCGCTCTGCAGCGCCAGCACCGCGTCCAGGGCGGTCTCCGCACGCAGGCGCTCGTATGCCGGTGTGACGCGAGCCGCCCAGTCCGGGGGCAGCGGCGGGTGCCTGCGGTTCAGCTTCCGCAGCAGGTTCTCCAGCTCGACGATCGGCGACAGCGCGAAACGGCTGTTCAGCAGGTCGTCCCGGCCGACGACGAACCTCAGCATCCGCCCGACCTTACGCCCAGCGACGTAACAATGGTGGCCGGCCGGGCCCTCCCGAAACCCTGGAGCGCGTGAGTGAACGCGCCACCTTCCGCCAGGTCCTCGCCGTGCCGATCTACCGCACGGTGTTCCTCACCCGCGCGCTCGCCATCGGGGCGGACACGCTGCGCACGGTCGCGCTGTCCGTGCTCGTGTTCACCACGACCGGGTCGGCGCTGCTCGGCGCGCTGACGTTCGGCATCTCGTTCCTCCCGCAGGTCGTCGGCGGGCTGGTGCTCGGCGCGCTGCCCGACCTGCTCCCGCCCCGGCTGCTGATCGTCGTCGGCTACACCCTCGAGGCCGTGGCCGCGGCCCTGCTGGCGGTCGGCCTGCCGGTGTGGGCGAGCCTGCTGCTGGTCGCGGGCATCGGGTGCCTGGCGCCGGTGTTCAACGGCACCGCCGGCAGGCTCACCGCGGACGCGCTGTCCGGCGACGCGTTCGTGGTCGGGCGTGGGTTGTTCCAGCTGGCCAACTCGGCCGCGCAGATCATCGGGATGGCCGGGGGCGGGGTGGCGGTCGCGGCCATCGGGCCGCACGCCGCCCTGGCTGTCACCGCCGGGTGCCACGCGGTCGCGGCGGTCTGGGCGTGGGTGGCGCTGCCGGCGCTGCCCGCGCCCGGGCGGACGAGCGAGCGGTCGCTGGTGCGGCAGAGCTTCCACGGGGCGCGTGAGCTGCTCGTCGACCCGACGATCAGGCGGCTCATGATCGCGAACTGGCTGCCACCCGCGTTCGTGATCGGCGGGGAGAGCCTGCTCATCCCCTACGCGACCCTGCGGCACTTCCCGGACGGGGCGGCCGGCGTGATCCTCGGATGCATTCCCGCCGGGATGTTCGCCGGCAACCTGGTGGTCACGCGGGCGCTCGCGCCACGGACCAGGGAGCGGGCCGTCGCCCCGCTGGTCGTGGTGCTCGGGATGCCGCTGCTCGGGTTCGCGTTCGACCTGCACCCCGTGGTCGCCGGGGTGCTGATGGCGGTCATGGGCTGCGGCTTCGCGTTCGGGTTGGGCCTGCAGGGACGGTTCCGGGACGCGCTGCCCGACGACTCACGCGGCCAGGCGTTCGGGCTGCTGTCCACCGGTCTGATGACGCTGCAGGGCGTCGGTCCGCTGGTGTTCGGCGTGCTGACGGAGGTCATGCCGGTCGGTGCCGTGATGGCGCTGGCGGGCGCGGCGACGATCGGGGTCGCCGGCTGGCTCACCGTCGCGTTACGACCGCGGGTGAAAACGCCGGTGCCCAGTTAATCACCGGCGCTTTCACATGGAAAGTGTTCAGGCCTGCGCGTTGTACGCCTCGGCGACTTCCTTCGGGATTCGGCCACGATCGGAGATGTTCATGCCCTGCTTGCGGGCCCACTCACGCATTGCTTGGTTCTGTTCCCGATCCGCGGACGCGGTGCGGGGGGCACGGCCAGCTCCGGACAACCGGCCAGTTGGCCGCTTACGGCCACCGGACCGGCGCGCGTGCTCGACGTATTCGGAGAGCGCGTCGCGCAACCGCTCCGCATTCTCCTCGGAGAGGTCGATCTCGTAGAACGCGCCATCCAAACCGAACTCCACGGTCTCCTCCGCCTCGGAACCGTCGAGGTCGTCGACCAGGCTAACCGTGACCTTCTGCGCCATCTGCGCCCTCCTCAGGTTTGCGACACGGGGGACCGGTAACGTGCGGCAGCACGATATACAAATACTCCCACTAACCAGCCTAACGCAAATCCTTGATTAGGTTAGCGGGTTCCGTGTCGCGAACCGGGCTCATTCTGGACGCACCAGCGGAAACAGGATGGTCTCGCGTATGCCAAGGCCGGTGAGCGCCATGAGCAACCGGTCGATACCCATTCCGACACCGCCGCTCGGCGGCATTCCGTACTCCAGTGCACGCAAGAAGTCCTCGTCGAGACGCATCGCCTCGTCGTCCCCACCGGCCCGCATGGCGGCCTGCTCGACCAGCCGCTGCCGTTCCACGACCGGGTCGACGAGCTCGGAATATCCGGTCGCGAGCTCGAATCCCCGGACATAGAGATCCCATTTCTCGGCGACACCGGGGATGTTCCGGTGCTGGCGGGTGAGCGGCGAGGTCTCGACGGGGAAGTCCCGCACGAACGTCGGCAGGTGCAGCTTGTCGCCGACCAGGTGCTCCCACAGCTCCTCGACCAGCTTGCCGTGGGTGAGCTTGGGGTCGAGCTCCAGGCCGAGGTCCTCGGCGTGCTTGTGCAGCAGCTCGGCGGGGGTTTCGGGGGTGACCTCCACCCCGAGGGCGGCCGACAGCGACGGGTACATGGAGATGTTGTCCCATTCGCCCGAGAGGTCGTACTCCTCCCCACCCGCCAGGGTCACGACCTGCGTGCCGAACACGGCCTGGGCGGCCTCCTGGACCAGCTCACGGGTCAGCACGGCCATCGTGTCGTAGGTGCCGTAGGCCTCGTAGTACTCGAGCATGGCGAACTCGGGCGAATGCGAGGAGTCACTGCCCTCGTTGCGGAAGTTGCGGTTGATCTCGAAGACCTTGTCGATACCGCCGACCACGCAGCGCTTGAGGAACAGCTCCGGCGCGATACGCAGGTAGAGGTCCATGCTCATCGCGTTCGAGTGTGTGACGAATGGGCGCGCGCTGGCACCCCCGTGCATGGTCTGCAGCATCGGCGTCTCGACCTCGAGGAAACCGCGCTGGTGGAAACTGTCCCGCAATGAACGGACAACTCCGGCCCGGGTACGCACAGTTTCCCGCGCCTGCGGGCGCAGGATCAGGTCGACATACCGCTGCCGAATGCGGGTTTCCTCGTTCAGGTCCTTGTGCGCGACCGGCAGCGGCCGCAGTGCCTTGGCCGCCATTCGCCACTCGTCGGCCAGAACGGACAGCTCGCCACGGCGCGAGGTGATTACCTCGCCGTGCACGAAAACGTGATCACCGATGTCGACGACGCTCTTCCACTCCGAAAGCGAGTCGTCGCCGACCTTGTTCAGGCTCAGCATCGCCTGCAGTTCGGTGCCGTCCCCTTCTTGCAGGGTCGCGAAACAGAGCTTGCCCGTATTGCGCAGAAAGATGACCCGACCAGTGACGCCCACCACATCTCCGGTGGCGATGTCCGGATCCAGATCCGAATATGCCTCGCGAATCTGCCCGAGAGAGTGTGTGCGCGGCAGTTCGACGGGATATGGATCGACCCCGTCGGCAAGCAGCCGCGCCCGCTTCTCGCGACGGACCCGAAGCTGCTCAGGAAGGTCGTCAGGCTGCGGTTCTTGCGATTCGTCGGTCACGGTAGAACAGGGTACGGTCGCGGCCTGGCCTCGCGATATCGGGTTAGTTTGGTCTCATGGACCTCCACCGGACGCGAGCGATGTCCTTCGGAGCGCATGCGTCCGACTACGCGGAGCACCGGCCGGACTACCCGGCGGACGGCGTGCGGTGGACACTCGGCGCGGCGACCCGCCCGGTCCACGACGTGCTCGACCTGGCCGCCGGGACCGGGAAGCTGACCGCCGGGCTGCTCCCGCTGGGGTTCACGGTGACCGCGGTCGAGCCGGACGACGGCATGCGTGCCGAGCTGAGCCAGCGTTTTCCGCAGGTCAGGGCACTCGCGGGGACCGCCGAGGAGATCCCGCTGCCGGCCGGTTCGGTCGACGCGGTGCTCGTCGGGCAGGCGTTCCACTGGTTCGACCACGCGACGGCGCTCGACGAGATCGGGCGGGTGCTGCGGCCGGGTGGCGCGCTCGGGGCGCTGTGGAACGGCGAGGATCCGGACGTCGAGTGGGTGGCCGGGCTGATGGCGGTGTCGGGCACGAGCGTGAGCCGGGTGACGCAGGAGTACCTGGGGATTCCGGCGCATCCGCTGTTCGGGCCGTGCGCGGAGGCGGCGTTCCCGCATGCCTTCCGGCGGACCGTCGAGTCGCTGGTGGCGACGTTCGGCACGCACTCGCGGATGCTGGTGATCCCGCCGGCGGAGCAGGAGGCGGTTCGGGCGCGGATGCGTGCGTACCTGGCGTCCCGCCCGGAGACGGCCGGCGGCGAGTTCGACCTGCCCCTGGTGACGAAGGCCGTGCGTGCCACCCGCTATGCGTAGGGATCAGTGATCGCGCGCGCCTGGGGCAGCTTCCACCGGCTCAACCACGACGTCTCGGTCCGGCACGCGAACCGCCCCGGCGTCGACCTCGTCGCCGAGCTGCGGGCGCACGCCGCGTCCCGGCGACTGCCGCCGGTGACGAACTACCGCAACATCCTCTACGACGTCCTCGTGCACGGCCAGGACATCGCGATCCCGCTGGGGCGGCGGCGCGAGATGCCGCCGGACGCGGCCGTGGCCGGCGCCACCAGGGTGTGGACCATGGGCTGGCCGTTCTGGGCCAAACGCCGGTTCGCGAGCTTCCACCTGTCCGCGACGGACGTCGACTGGACCGCCGGCAACGGGTTCCGGGAGATCCGCGGCCCCGTCGACGCGCTGCTGCTCCTGATCACCGGACGCACGGTCGCGCTTGACCGGCTCACCGGCGACGGCGCGGCGGCACTCACAGGTAGCGAGCCATGAGCACGTCGTCGACGGCCCTTCCGTCGAGGACGAACTCGCCCTTGAGGACGCCTTCCACGACGAACCCGCACCGCTCGTAGAGCCGCCTCGCGCCGGCGTTGTGCCCGAGCACCCGCAGCGTGACCTTGGCGAGGCCCAACCGCCCGGCCTTCTCGACAACCGCCTCGACCAGGCGGCGCCCGACGCCCCGCCCCTGCACGCGGGGGTCGACGGCGAGGCCGCCGATCGAGATCACGTGCGTGTGCGAGGGCAGGGGAACGCTCTGGTACGTCGCCACGAACCCGCTGACGACGCCGTCGACCTCGGCGACCAGGAAGGTGTCGAGCGGCTGCTGCCCGAAGAAGGAGGTGCGGTCGACGGGCGCGGGTGCCGGGGACACGGCGGAGGTCCAGGTTGCGGTGTCGATGGCGAGGAGCGGCGCGTCGTCCTCGGCACGGGCCGGCCGGATGGTCACCATGGCCGGGATCCTGGCACGGCTCAGCGGATGTTGCGCTCGAATACCAGGCGCAGGCCGAGCAGGGTCAGGTCCGGGCGGTGGTCGGTGATCGTCTCGGACTCGTCCACGACCAGCGGGGCCAGACCACCCGTCGCCATGACCGTCACCTCGCCGGGGTGGGCCGTGCGGTGCAGTTCGTCGACGATGCGGCGCACCAGGCCGTCCACCTGGGCGGTGAAGCCGTACAGGATGCCCGACTGCAGGCACTCCACCGTGTTCTTGCCGATCACCGACTTCGGGCGGACCAGCTCGACCTTCCGCAGCGCCGCCGCGCGGGCCGCCAGCGCGTCCACCGAGATCTCGATGCCCGGGGCGAACACCCCGCCGAGGAACTCGCCGCGCGCGGAGATCACGTCGATGTTCGTCGACGTGCCGAAGTCGACCACCACGCAGGTCGTCTCGTGCAGGTGGTGGGCCGCCAGCGTGTTGATCACGCGGTCGGCGCCGACCTCCTTCGGGTTGTCGACCAGCAGCGGGACGCCCGTGCGCACGCCCGGCTCGACGATCACGCGGGGCACGGCGCGGTAGTAGCGGCCGAGCATCACCCGCAGCTCACGCAGCACCGCCGGGACCGTCGACAGGGCCGACACCCCCGTGACCGAGTCGGCGTGCTCGGCGAGCAGCCCACGCATCGTCAGGGCCAGCTCGTCGGCGGTCATCTGCGGGTCCGTCCGCATCCGCCAGTCGTGGACCAGCTCCGAACCGTCGTACAGCCCCAGCGCGATGTTCGTGTTGCCGACGTCGATCGTGAGGAGCACTCAGCGCTCCGACTGCAACAGCGCGTCCAGCATCGCGGCGTCGGCGGTCTCCGCCAGCACCGCGCCGCTCACCAGGCCGTGACCCGCCGGCACGTACGCGGGCACGGAACCGCGGTCGACGATCTTGTTCGTCTCGTCCACGAACACCACGCGTGGGCGGTGGGCGGCGGCCTCGGCAGCGTCCATCAGGCCGTACGAGATGAGGATGACCGTGTCGCCGGGGTGCACCAGGTGCGCGGCGGCGCCGTTGATGCCGATGACGCCGCTGTCCCGCTCGCCGGTGATCACGTACGTCTCGAGGCGGGCGCCGTTGGTGACGTCGACGATCGTCACCTGCTCGCCCTCCAGCAGGTCCGCCGCCTCCATCAGCACGGGGTCCACGGTCACCGAGCCGACGTAGTGCAGGTCGGCCTGCGTCACCGTCGCCCGGTGGATCTTGGACTTCAGCATCGTGCGGAACATGGTCAGCCCTCCCCCTCGACGCCCAGGACCACCGGGGCGTTGTCGATCAACCGCGTCGTGCCCACCCGCGCGGCCACCAGGAGCCGCGCCTCCCCACGTTCCGGCGCCGGCCCGAGGTCCGTGCCGCGCAGCTCCAGATAGTCGACCTCGACCAGCGGCTCCTTGTCGAGCACGGCACGCGCCGACTCCAGCACGACTCCAGCACCGCCGGCGCTGACCCGTGCGCCGGCGGCCAGTGCCGCGGACAGTGTGAGCGCCACGGTGCGCTGGTCGCCGGCCAGGTAGGTGTTCCGGGACGACCGGGCCAGGCCGTCGGCCTCGCGGACGATCGGGACGCCGATGATCCGCACGTCGTGGTTGAGGTCGCGGACCAGCTTCCGGATCAGCGTGAGCTGCTGGTAGTCCTTCTCGCCGAACACCGCGTAGTCCGGGCGGATGATGTTGAACAGCTTCGACACCACGGTCAGCACGCCCGCGAAGTGCCCCGGCCGGGACGCACCCTCCAGCTCGCCACCCAGGGGCCCCGGGTCGACAGTCACTTCCGGACCGCCCGGGTACATGTCCTCCCGCGACGGTGTGAACACCAGCTCGACGCGTTCCTCCCCGCACACCTGGAGATCCTGCTCGAGCGGGCGCGGGTAGCGGTCGAAGTCCTCGTTCGGCCCGAACTGCAGCGGGTTCACGAAGATCGACGCGGCCAGCACGGTGCCCGGCAGGCGGCGCGCGGTGCGCATCAGCTGGCGGTGGCCGTCGTGCAGGGCGCCCATGGTCGGCACCAGGGCGATCTTGCGGCCGACGGCCCGGAGGGCGCGCGCGGTGGCCACCATGTCTTCCAGTCCACTGTGGACGTGTAGCTGGCCGGGGGTGAACCTCGGCGTCATCGGCGATCCTCTCCAGGCTTGAGCGCCGCGAAGACGTCGGGGGCGAGGTCCGGGCGCAGCAGCCCGCTCTCCTCGGCCCGTTCGGCGGTGCGCGCGGCGAGCGCGCGGTAGGTGGGCAGCATCTCGGGGGCGTGCTCGGCCAGCACCCGCAGGTGGGCCCGCACGGTGCCGACGTCGCCACGCGCGACCGGGCCGGTGAGGGCGCGGTCGCCGTGGCGCAGGGCGTTGTCGAGGGCGGCGGACAGCAGCGGGCCCAGCATGCGGCTGGGGTCGCCGACGCCGGCCTGCTTCAGCAGGTCCGCGGCCTCGGCGACCAGCGTGACCAGGTGGTTCGCACCGTGGGCCAGTGCCGTGTGGTACAGCGGGCGGGCGGCGTCCGGCACGCGGACCGGCTCGGCGCCCATCTCCACCACCAGTGCCTCGCCGACGCTCCAGGCGGCCTCGTCGCCGTCCCCGGCGGTGACGCCGAAGCAGCAGGTGGTGAGGCGTTCGAGGTCCTCGGCGCGGCCGGTGAAGGTCATCACGGGGTGGAGTGCGAGCGGGAGGGCGCCGTGCTCGGCGGCGGGTGCGAGGACCTCGACGCCGTGTGCGCCACAGGTGTGCACGACGATCTGGCCGGAGCGGAGCGCGTCGGCGGCGGCGAGGCCGCGGACCATGCCGGGCAGCGCGTCGTCGGGCAGGGCGAGGAGGACGAGGTCGGCCCGGCGGACCACCTCGTCGGGCGGGAGGAGCGGCACGCCGGGCAGCAGCTCCTCGGCGCGCTGGACGGACTCCTTGGACACGCCGGACGCGGCCGCGACCGTGTGCCCGGCACGTGTGAGGGCGGCACCGAGCACCGCGCCGACGCGGCCGGTGGAGACCACCCCGACGGCAAGGCGTGCGGGCCGGTTCATTCCGCCTCCCTCAACTCTCCCGACGGAAGCGTAACTTCGCACGTGCGCACCTCACGCAACGGCCCGCCGCTGGCCGTTGCCCCTGCCGGCGATGCCCTGAAGGACCCCTTCAGGGCATTGAGTGTCCCGAAGGGGTCCTTCAGGGCGTTCGGCGCTGCCGGTTCTCGGGGCGGGCGGGCAGGTTGGCCTTGGCGGCGTGCAGGACGGCGATCAGGCGGGTCTCGCGGTCCTGCACGTCGGCGCCGGCCAGGCCGAGGTGGGCCGCGTGCCACAGGAACGCCAGCTCCGTGACCGCGGCCTGGTAGGCGCCGACGGCCCTGGCCGCCGTCCGGCCCAGCTTGCGGCCGGCCTGCACGCGCCAGCGGCGGCGGGCGGTGAGCGTGACGAGCCGGCGCACGTAGGCCGGGTCGACCCAGCCGCGGTCCACCATCTCGGGGAGCGCGCGGGCGACGATCCGCTGCTCGCGGCGGCGGTGCCAGCTGACCAGCATCACGCCCGCGATGAAGATCGGCACCATGACCAGGAAGTACACGTTCAGGAAGGTCTGCGGGGTGCCGAGCGTCGCGGCGGCGTTCCACATGGCGTGGAGCAGCACGGCGACGAGGTAGCCGGCGAGCGGCGCCAGGACGCGGAGGTACCGGCTGGGCGTACGCACGGCGACGCCCGCGCCGATGCCGATCATGGCGGTGAACAGCGGGTGCGTGAACGGCGACAGGACACCGCGCAGGATGAAGGCGGTGACCACGCCGCCCGCGCCCGCGTCCCCGAAGCCGTGCTCGGCGAACGCGCGGCCGAAGTAGTAGATGTTCTCGGTGAAGGCGAACCCGGCCGCGACGAAGCCCGCGTAGACGACGCCGTCGATCACGCCGTCGAACTCGTGGCGCAGGTAGTACATGACGCCGATGACGAAGACGCCCTTGAGCGCCTCCTCGAACAGCGGGGCGGAGACGATCGCGCTGATCTTGTCGCCGCCGCCGTGGCCGAGCAGCTTGTCCCCCACGGCCGCGGCGGTGTTGTTGACGAGCAGCGCGGTGATGGCGGCCACGCTCGCGCCCCAGCCGAACGCGAGCCAGAGCATGCGGGCCGGCTCGGGCTCCCACCGGTCGATCCACAGCAGCGCCGCCACGATCGAGGCCACGGGCACGAGCGCCGCGACGATCCCGACCAGCTCGGCGACCAGCCCGACCCGCGCGGTCGAGATCGCGAGGAGCGTGAGACCGCAGGCCGCGAGCGCCATGAGCCCGGTGACGGGAAGGAGGACGGTCCGCCGTCGCGGAGTGTGCCGATGCGGCGGCCGAGCAGGGTGCACGCGATCACCCTAACGGCGTCCCCCCACCCCCTCGCGTGTCCAACCGAAACGACCCGCGTGTCCAACCGGCCGGACGCGTGAGTTCAACGAAGCCGGGCGGCCGGATTCGTCGAACTCACCGGTCCGGCGCGTTGGACACGCGGGCGGGGGCGTTGGACACGCGGGTGGGGTCAGTCCTCGCGGCGGCGTCGGCGGCGGGGGCTCGGGTCGAGGCCGTGGTTGGCCAGTAGTTCGCTCACCGAGCGGCCCGAGGCGTGGGAGCCGGAGGCGGCCGGCTCCTCCTCGGCGCGCCGGCCCACGGTCTCCTGCCAGGACGGCTGGCCCTCGGCGCGGCGACGACGGCCGCCACCCGACTCCTCCTCCGGTTCCGCGCGGTGGCGGCGGCCGGTGGGTTCGTCCGGCTGGGGGCGGGCGGCGGGCGGCGGGTTGACCTGCTGCCAGACGTTGCGCAGGCTCGGCTGGTCCGGGTCCGGGCGGGCCTGCGGGGGCACGTACGCGCGGTTGCCGTACGGGGACTCCGGTTGCGGCTTGTTGTACTGGGCGAGCCAGCTCGTCTGCTCCGACCGGCCGCCCTGCGGGGCGCTCGGGTCGTTGACCTCCGGGCGGGCCGGTGCGAACCCGGGACTGCTCGCCGTCGCCGGGTTCGGTCCGGGGACCGGGGGGAACCCGGGGCTGCTGGCCGCCGCGTCCGGCCGCCGCGCCGGCATGAAGCCGGGGTTGCTCGCCGGGTCCGGACGGCGAGCCGGCGGGAACCCGGGACTACTGGCCGACGGGTCCAGGCGCTGGGCCGACGCGAACCCCGGGTTGTTCACCGAGTCCGGCCGGCGGACCGGCGGGAACCCAGGACTGCTCGCCGACGGGTCCGGCCGCTGGGCCGACGCGAACCCCGGGTTGTTCACCGGATCCGGCCGGCGGACCGGCGGGAACCCAGGACTACTGGCCGCCGCGTCCGGGCGGCGGGCCGGCATGAAGCCGGGGCTGCTGGTCGACGGGTCCGGCGGCCGTGCCGGCGCGAAGCCGGGAATGCTCGCGGAGACCGCGTCCGGGCGCTGGACCGGGGCGAAGCCGGGATTGCTCATCGACGCCGCGGTCGGTCCGGCTGCCGGGGGGAATCCAGGGCTGCTGGCCGCCGCGTCGGGATGCCGCGCCGGCATGAAGCCGGGGTTGCTCGCCGGGTCCGGACGGCGAGTCGGGGGGAACCCGGGACTGCTGGCGGTCGCCGGGTTGGACCTGGGGACCGGCGGGAACCCGGGGCTGCTCGCCGCCGGGTGCACCGGCGCGAACCCCGGGCTGCTGGCGGCCGGGTCCGGCTGCCGCACCGGTGTGAACCCGGGATTGCCGGCCGGGTCGGGGCGGCGGACCGGTGGGAGTGCCGGGTGGCTTGCCGAGGCGGGGTCCAGGCGGCTGGCGACCGCGGGTGACTGCTTCTCCCAGGACGGTCCCCACTCCTGCTCGCCCGTCTCCCAGCCGGCCGCGGCGGCCCGGCGCGGCGACGGCGCGGGGTCGGCGGGGCGTTGCGGTTCCTGGCGGCGAGGCTGCTCCGAGCGGCGCGGCGGCTGCGGCTCGACGAGTCCGTCCGGCATGAACCAGCGGTCGGACACCTCGGCCGGGTGCGTCTGGCGGGGCGCGGCGGGCTTCACCGCTTCGGGGGTCGGCCGTTCGGGACGGGCCGGGCGCTCGGGGCGGCGCGGCTGCGGCGGCCGCGACTCGGCGACGCGGGTCTCCGGCCGGACCGGCGGCTGCTCGCGGCGCGGCTTCGGGGGTGCCTCGCGGATACGCTCGATGAGCTCGGTCTCGGCCTCGCGCACGACCTGCGGGACGACGACGTTCGCCTGCTTCACCTGTGCGGCCGGGAGGTGCTTGACGTCGCGGCGCACGGACAGCGAGCGGTCCTCGCCGAGCGAGCGGATGCGGCTGGCCTCGGCCTGCAGGGCGTACCGCTCGACCAGGAACTCGCCGCCCATCAGGCCTTCGAGCGTCTGCCGCAGGTTGGCGAGCTCGGTGCGCAGTGCGGCGAGGTCGTCGCGCGCGGACTCCTCGGCCTTGCGCTTGGCCTCGGCCTCGACCGTCAGCTCGTGCTCACGGCGCGCGGCGATCTCGCGTTCGAGCTCCAGTTCGTAGATCTGCTGCCGCTCGGCCAGTGCCTCCCGCTGGTCGGTGAGCTGCTTGCGGTACCGCGTCGCGAGGAACGCGCCGGTCAACGCGGCCCACAGCGCCGCGACGATGCCGAGCCGCAACCATTTCTCCTGGTCGGTCAGCACCAGCAGCCCGGTCGCGGCGGCGGCGAAGACGACCGCGCCGATGAGCAGTGCGCGCCCGCCTAACGAGCCGGCCTCGGGCCCGTCGGAGGAGTCTCGGCGGGCGTTCATGGCACACACCGTACCGGTCCGTTATGAGGTCGAGACCATTACGATTCGGAACAAAGATCAACCGCTCGCGCCGGAACTCCGCTCGGGAGGCTGATTGTCCTGGTCACGCGGCGTTCGGCAGCACCATTCGAGGTACAGGGCGGCCGCGATCAGAACTGCGGAACAGATCACACCGACCACGGTGCTGGGCAGGTCGTCCGCCGCGGCCGTGATCTCGGTCCGCCGCGGCAGCACATAGGCGAGGATCGCGAGCCACGCGCCGAACATGATCGCGCCGAGCAGTGACGAGGCCTTGGCGAGTGCGACCGCCCGCGCGGCGGTGAGTGCCTGGACGTCCTTGTGCGGGTTGCGGATGCGCGACCGCAACGCGAAGCCGAGCCATCCCTCGATGATGGCGAGCACGAGCAGCGTGATTCCCGCCAAGGTCGGCAGTGGCGGCATCTGTCCGTACAGGACACGCACCAGCAGGTAGACCAGCGCTGCGGCGACGAGCCCGGCGAGGACCAGATCCCGGGCCCGGGTGAAGTGCATGCACCAACCGTACTTGGCTGCTTGACTCTCCAGTAACTGGAAGGTTGAGCATGCCGCACATGGGGTTCCTGACGATCGGCGAGCTGGCCAGGCGGACGGGCCTGACCACCCGCACGATCCGGTTCTACTCGGACGAGGGGTTGCTGCCGCCCGTGCACCGGACGGGTGCGGGCTACCGCCTGTACGACGGGGCGTCGTTGGCCAGGCTGGAGCTGCTGCGCACCCTGCGTGAGCTCGGCCTCGGCCTGCCGGACGCGTCGGCCGCGCTGGCGGGTGCCCAGTCGGTGGCGCGTCTCGCCCGCCGGCACGCCGAGTTGCTGGACGAGCAGATCCGCGAGCTGCAACAACGCCGGGCCGTACTCCGCGCGATCGCCAGAACCGAAACCGAGTTGGAGGGAGTGCGACTGATGAAGGACCTGGCGTCGATGACGGACGCCGAACGCGCGGCACTGATCGACGACTTCTGGGACGAGGTGACGGCCGGGCTGGACATCAACCCGGACTTCGACGCCGGCATGCGCTCGGCCAAGCCGGCCCTGCCCGACGACCCGTCGCCAGAACAGCTGGAGGCGTGGCTGGAACTGGCAGAACTTGTGCAGGACAAGGACTTTCGTGCCCGCATCCGCGCCATGGGCGAGGCCCACTCGGCCGCCCGCGCCGCCGGGGAGACGATGGACGCGCCGTTCGAGCAGACGCGGGACCAGTGGCTGAACTGGACGACCCGGGCGTCGGAGGCTCTTGCCGCGGGCGAGCCTCCGACATCGGCGACGGGGCGGGCGCTGGCGGCGGAGATAGCTTCGGCGTTCGGCAAACCGGCCGCCGAGGTCGCGGCCGAGATCGCCTCGGGGACCGATGCGCGTGCCGAGCGCTACTGGCAACTGATGGCGGTGATCAACGGTTGGCCACAGTGGCCGGCCCAGGTCCCGGCCGCGCAGTGGATAGCGGAGGCCCTGCGCACGGTGGGCTGAGCCCGGCCTCCGGCCTCGGTTCGTCAGTGGGTGAGGGTCAGGTCCGGGCGTTCGTTCACGTCGGCGCGGTCGTTTTCTGACAGGGCGGCCAACAGGGTTCGTACTGGGCCGTGACCTGGGAGGTTTGCCGCCGGCTCGATCGCCAGCCAGGGGATCAGGACCGTCGCCCGGTGTGGCGTACCAGGGTGTGGGAGTAGGAGGTCGGGGTGATCGCTTGTCACGCCGTCGACCGTTACCACGTCCACGTCCAGGGTTCTGGGGCCCCAGCGTTGTTCGCGGGCTCGGCCTGCCGCCTTCTCCAGGGCCTGGGCTTGGGCCAGCCAGCCCCACTCGTCCACCGACGGGGACTGGACTATCAGGACCGCGTTCAGGAAGTCCGGTTGGTCGGTTACGCCCCACGGGGCTGTTTCGTAGACCGGCGAGACCTTTTCCAGGACGCCACTCAGGCCGTCCACCGCCGACTGCAGGTACGCCAGGCGGTCGCCCAGGTTTGAGCCCAGTGACAGGACCGCTCTGGTCATCCCATGCGCTTTCGGGAGCGGCGGATCGTCACGGCCACATCGGCGAAGGTCAGTGGGATGGGAGCGCTGGGCTTGTGGATGGTTACCTCCGCGGCGTGCAGCCGGGGATCCCAGCGCATCAGGTCCTCGGCCGCCTCGGTGGCCACCGTCTCGATCAGGTCTCGGGGTGGGCCGCCCACGATTGACGCCACTCGGGTGGCTAGTTCGCCGTAGTCGACCGTGTCGGCCAGTTTGTCCGTGTCCGGTAGGTCCGCCCAGATCGTCACGTCGACCATGAAGTCCTGGCCGTCGCGCTTTTCGTGGTCGAAGACGCCGTGGTTGGCGTGTACGCGTAGGCCGGTCAGAGTGATGCGGTCAGCCATTCAACGCCTCCGCCACTTTTACCGCGTCCAGTGACCGGCGGACGTCGTGGACTCGTACACCCCACGCGCCCGCGGATGCCACCAGGGCCGAGATCGCCGCTGTCGCTTCCTCGCGACCGTCCGGTGGTCTTGGCACGCCTTCCTTGTCCGCCAGCAGTGTGCCCAGGAAGCGTTTGCGGGACGCGCCTACCAGCACCGGGAAACCCAGGTCCAGCAACGCGTCCAGGCGGCGGAGCAGTGCCCAGTTGTGGTCGGCCTTCTTGGCGAAGCCCAGGCCCGGGTCGAGGACCAGCGCCTCCGCGGACACGCCCGCGGACAGGGCCGCGTCCACTCTCGCCGTCAGTTCGGTGCGGACGTCCGTCACCACGTCGTCGTACGTGGCCAGGGAGTCCATGTCCTTCGAGTAGCCGCGCCAGTGCATCAGGATCCACGGCACGCCCGCCTCCGCCACCACGCGCGCCATGTCCGGGTCGGCCAGGCCACCGGACACGTCGTTCACGATCACCGCGCCCGCCGACAGGGCCGCTTCCGCCACCTTCGCGCGGGTCGTGTCGACCGAGACCGCCACGCCGGCCGCCGACAGGTCCTTGATCACCGGTTGGATGCGGGCTATCTCGACGTCCGGTTCGACCCGGTCGGCGCCCGGCCTGGTGGACTCGCCGCCCACGTCCACGAGATCAGCGCCGTCGGTCCACATCTCGACGCCGTGGGTCAGTGCGTCGTCCAGGTGCAGGTAGCGGCCGCCGTCGGAGAAGGAGTCCGGGGTGACGTTCAACACGCCCATCACCGCGCAGCGGCCGGGGCGGGGCAGTGCGCGGATCACCGGCTCCGCCCGTTGATCAGGGCGAGGGCCTCCGCACGGGACGTCGCCGAGCTGCGGAACATGCCGCGGACCGCCGAGGTGGTGGTGCGTGAGCCCGGCTTGCGGACGCCGCGCATGGCCATGCACATGTGCTCGGCCTCCACCACGACGATCACGCCGCGTGGGTCGAGCTTGCGGACCAGTGCGTCCGCGATCTGGGAGGTCAGGCGCTCCTGCACCTGCGGGCGCTTGGCGTACAGGTCGACCAGCCGCGCGACCTTCGACAGGCCGGTGACCTTGCCCTGCTCGTTCGGGATGTAACCCACGTGGGCGACGCCGTGGAACGGCACCAGGTGGTGTTCGCACGTCGAGTACATCGGGATGTCGGTGACCAGCACCAGCTCGTCGTGACACTCGTCGAACGTGCGGTCCAGCACCTCGTCCGGGTTGGTGTAGAGGCCCGCGAACATCTCGAGGTACGCCTTGGCCACGCGTTTCGGGGTGTCCTGCAGACCCTCGCGGTCCGGGTCCTCGCCGCAGGCGAGCAGCAGCTCCCGGACCGCCTTCTCGGCACGATCCTGATCGAACACCGACCCGCCGGTGTACAGCGGGCCCCGCTGGGACCCGTTAACCGTCACAGCCTTGCCTCCGGTCGCCGTGCGGGTCCCCAACCTCAGGACCCCTCAGCGCCCACTATCCCATTCTGGGCCGTCACGGCGGTCGGACCCGTCCTGGCGGTCCTGATCGGACGGTGGCTGCTGCTGCGGCGGCTGGTCCCACGACGGACGCCACGGCTGGTTGTTGCCCTGGCCCTGCGGCGTGGTCGCCGGGGTCCACCCGGGCGGGGCGCCGTAGTTCGGCGGGCCCGAGTTGCCGCCGCGCGGCTCGTAGCTCGGGTACGGCTGGCCGTACGGACCGCCCGGGTACGGACCCGGCTGCGGCAGGCCGTTCGGGCCGGCGCCGTTGCTGCCCGGCGGCTCCGGGTTCGGCCGCGGTGGACCACCCGGCAGGTCGGCGCCACCCGGAGCGGTGCGGACCGGCGTCGGCGCCTCCTCCTGGACCGGCGGCCACGGCTCGCCGCGCTCCTTGGCCAGCTCGCCGGGGGTCTTGATCGGCGGCTTGTCCGAGGGGGTGCGACCACCGAACTCGTTGAACGCCGTGATCCGCGGACGCTTCTCCACGTCGGCGAAGATCCGCTCCAGGTCCTTGCGCTGCAGCGTCTCCTTCTCCAGCAGCTCGATCACGAGGCTGTCGAGCACATCGCGGTAGGTGTTCAGCACGTCCCACGCCTCGGTGTGCGCCGCCTCGATGAGCTTGCGCACCTCCTCGTCGATCTCGTGCGCGACCTCCAGCGAGTAGTCCGGCGCGTGGCCCATGGACCGGCCCAGGAACGGGTCGCCCTGGTCCTGGCCGTACTTGACGGCGCCGAGCTTGGCCGACATGCCGTACTCGGTGACCATCGCCTTCGCGATCTTGGTGGCCTGCTCGATGTCCGACGAGGCACCCGTGGTGGGCTCGTGGAACACCAGTTCCTCGGCCGACCGGCCACCCAGCGCGAACACCAGGCGCGCGATCATCTCCGAGCGGGTCATGAGCTGCTTGTCGTCCTCGGGGACGACGAGCGCGTGCCCGCCCGTTCTGCCACGCGGCAGGATCGTCAGCTTGTACACCGGCTCCAGGTCCGGCATCGCCCACGCGGCGAGCGCGTGCCCGCCCTCGTGGTAGGCCGTGATCTTCTTCTCCTTCTCGGAGATGATCCGGCTCTTGCGGGCTGGGCCGCCGACCACGCGGTCGACCGACTCCTCCAGCGCGACACCGTTGATCGTGGTGCCGTTCATGCGGGCGGTGAGCAGCGCGGCCTCGTTGATGACGTTGGCGAGGTCGGCGCCGGACATGCCGACGGTGCGCTTGGCCAGCGCGTCGAGGTCGACGTCCGGGTCGAGCGGCTTGCCCTTCGAGTGGACCTCGAGGATGCGCTTGCGGCCCATCAGGTCGGGCGCGGACACCGGGATCTGCCGGTCGAAGCGGCCGGGGCGCAGCAGCGCCGGGTCAAGGATGTCCGGGCGGTTGGTCGCGGCGATGAGGATGATGCCGCCGCGCGCGTCGAAGCCGTCCATCTCGACGAGCAGCTGGTTCAGCGTCTGCTCACGCTCGTCGTGCCCGCCGCCGAGGCCGGCGCCGCGCTGGCGGCCGACCGCGTCGATCTCGTCGACGAAGATGATGCACGGCGCGTTCTGCTTGGCCTGCTCGAACAGGTCGCGGACACGCGAGGCGCCGACACCGACGAACATCTCGACGAAGTCCGAGCCGGAGATCGAGTAGAACGGCACGCCCGCCTCGCCGGCGACCGCGCGGGCCAGCAGCGTCTTACCGGTACCGGGCGGGCCGTAGAGCAGCACGCCCTTCGGGATCTTCGCGCCCAGGGCCTGGTAGCGGCCGGGGTTCTGCAGGAAGTCCTTGATCTCGTACAGCTCCTCGACCGCCTCGTCGGCGCCCGCCACGTCGGCGAACGTCGTCTTCGGCATGTCCTTCGGCAGCTGCTTGGCACGCGACTTGCCGAAGTTGAGGACGCGGTTCCCGCCGCCCTGCACGTTGTTCATCATCCACATCAGCAGGATGAGCAGCAGGCCCAGCGGGATCAGGAAGATCAGGATCTGGGTGAGGAAGTTCTCCTGGGTGACCGTGGTGTTGAACTCGGTCTTGTTGTCGATCTGGTCCTCGAGCTGGCGGTAGATGTCACCCGTGGCCGCGGCCGGGAACTGGGTGATGATCTGCGTGACCCGCTGACCGTCCTGCTCGATCGGGTCCTTCAGAGTCAGCTTGAGGCGCTGCTCCTTGTCTTCCAGATCGGCCTTCGTGACGTTGCCGGCGGTGATCTGCGACACCGCCTTCGACGTCGGCACCTCGGAGTATCCCCGGGTGTCGTCGAACAGCATGGTGATCAAGAAGTAGAGCAGCAACACCACCAGGATCCACACCAGCGGGTTGCGAAGCAGGCGCTTGCGGTCCATCAACTTACGGCCGCGGTGCGGCCCGACCCTCCCTGACTGCATGTGTTACCTGGCCGGACGAGGCACTCCGGTCCGTCCAGCGTACCGCTCGTGGTCGAGCGCCAACCGCCCGAAGTGCGCGAGTTGGGCTCTTCCACGTCCAACGGAGCAGGGGGCGAATCGGTTCCCGTGACGTCCGCGCTGGTCAGGACGTGACGTCACGCACCATCTCGCCGATCCGGTGGCGCAGCGTGGCCGCGTCGGCCGGGGCGATGGTGACCCAGTCGTTCCTGGACTGGGTGAGGTAGCGGCCCGAGGCGTTGTCGAACCAGGACAGCACCGGTGAGCGGCGGCGGCCACGCATCTCGCTGCGGCTGTTGGCCGCGATCTGGCCGCCCCGCTTGTTGGGCATGGCGGTCAGCTTGGCGTAGGCCTTGCGGGTCTCGACGTCGCTGGCGCGCTGGCCCCCGCGGCCGCCCACGGTGGCGAGCTCGTTCGCTGGTAGCGATATCGAGTTCTCGGTGCCGCGGGGAGCCGGCGGGAGCATGCCGACGATGGCGGAGACCAGGCCGTCCCGCGGGATCGGGCGCAGGCGCAGGCCGTCGGTCTGCTGGACGGCCAGTACCGCGGACCCCCGGCCGGCCGCGGCCAGCGCCAGGACCGGCTCCGCGTCGGTCTCCGGGAGGAAGACCGAGTCGATGCTCAGGTCGGCGTTGGCCAGGGCCAGCAGCCAGTCCTCGAGCTGCGGCTCGACGCGGCCGGCGTGGTCGATGAGCTGGTTGGCGACGAGGTCCTGGCGGACCCGCTGCCGCAGCATCCGGCGGCTGTCCATGGTGGCGCCGTGCGACTCGATCTTGAGCGGGTAGGGCGGCTCGCCGGCGTCGAGCGCCTCCCACAGGAAGTCGAGGGCGATGGGGTTGATCAGCCGTTCGCGTTGCACGTCAGTCGTCGCCTCCGATGACCGGCGGGGCGGTCAGCGCGTCGCTGCCGAAGGTGCTCTCCGGGTCACCCTCGACCAGGTACGACGGCCGGTCGTGCTCCTTGTCCTCTTCCTTGTCGCCCTTGCCGCGGCCGCCGCCCATGCCGCCGCCCGGGCCGCCGCGTCCCGCCGCGCTGCCACCCGGGGTCATGTTGGCCGGGGTCATGGGGCGGGCGCCGGCATTGCCCGCGCCACTGCCCGCGCCGGCGCCGGGCGCCGAGCCCGTGCTCCCCGGGGAGCCGAAGCTGCCGAAGCCGGGGCCGAAGCCACCCGCACCCGCGCCGGGGATGTTGCCGGCGCCGCCGCCGGGCGGCCCGCCGGCCGGGCCGAACGTGCTCGGCGTGGGGCCGGTGGTGCTGGGCGGGGTGAAGCTGGACGAGCCGGTGCCCAGGCCGGGCAGCGGGGTGTAGCCGCTCTGGTCGGTCTGGCCGCTGTTGTCGTCGAAGCCCGGGCCGCCGTTGGGGCCGGCGACACCGGTCTGCTTGCTCGACGGCGCGCCGGTCGTGGTGCTGCCCAGCGTCGGCGTCTGGGTGGTCGGCGTGTAGATGCGGTCGGCGGTGATGTGGGAGCTGGTGTTGCTCCCGCCCCCGATCGTCTCCTGCGGCGGGACGAAGGACGGGGTCTGGGCGTCGACCGCGCTCAGCGACGAGGTGTAGGTGTTGAGATAGGAGATCTGTTCCCGCTTGACGGCGTCGGCGGCGTCCTTCTGTGCCTTGAGGTCCTGCTGCATGGCCGCCGGCCCGCCGGCGACCATGGCGTTGAGCGACTGCTTCTCGTCGAACTCCTTCGCCGGCGGCAGCTTCCGCACCTCGGTCGCCGCGACGGACTGCTGCGACATGCGGACACCCATCAGCTGCGCGGTCGTGCCCGCGGTGCCGGCCGCCTGGGCGAGGGGCTTGAGGGCGCCCTTGGCGGTGTCGGCCGCGACGCCGGTCCAGGCGCTGTCGAGGCGGGTGACGGCGTCGAGGAGGCCGTTGGCGGCCTCGGCGAGGCTGTTGCCGCCGTCGTTGAACGCCCGACCGAGGTCGTCGGCGGTGTACGGGCTGTTCTTGTCGGTGGCGAACTTGTAGAGCTGGGTGCTCGTGTAGTTGTCCCAGTTCGGGGTGTCCCCGATGACGCGGTCGTCGCCGTAGCGGACGTCGCCGTCGGCGAGGTCGGCCGCCTGCCGGCTGTTGATCGACTGCTGGATCTGGCCCGTGGGGACCCGGTCCTCGTCGGGCATGTGGTTCATCGCCCGGCGGGTGTCGGCCGCCTGGTCGCCCGCGTACCTGTTCGTCTCATAGCGGTTCTCGTTGTTCGGCGCCATCGCCTTGCCCCCTTACTGGTCCTTCACCCTGGGAATGATCAGGTTCGACAACTGGTTCGCCACCTGGCACGGGTCGTACTTGCCTTCGCCGGCCGACAGCACCGTCGCGCTGGAGGAGAACAACTTTCCGCTCGGCAGGTCGACCAGGATCTGGCAGATCACCACCGGATTCGCCTCAACCGACTGGACGGCGGTCAACCCGTCGACCGTCGTCGGTGTGTTCGTGATGCCCTCGCCCGTGCGGACGTTGGCTGTGGTCAACCCCGCCTGGAACCCCACCACCAGGTGCGTCGCGTCATCCCAGGTACAGATCGTGTGGCCGTCGGACGCACTGTTCTTCTCCTCGCCCTCGGCCGAGCCACCTAACTGCTGGGCCTCCTCGGAGGAGATCAGCTCGCACAGCCGAGCGAGCGAGTACTCCGGCTCCTCTGTTTCCGAAGTGGACTCCTCGGTCGGCTCCGCCGCGGACTGCGACGACGTTTCCTTAGGCTGCGGTTGCCCCGCTGTCGCGTCGTTGCAGGCGGCGACAACGGTGAGCATGGCGAGGCCGAGAACGGCCGCCATGCTCCTCTTTCCGAGAGAAACCACTAGTGGTGCGTCCTGTTGTACTGGGCGGCGTGGAGGTCGTCGGTGTCCACGTAGTTGGTGATGCATTGCTTGAGCGCGGTCTCGGCCTGCGCGGTCTGCTCCGCCAGGGTCCGCAACGCGGCCATGAACGAGTCATTGCCGTCGTAGCGGTTCATGGACTTGGTCGCCATCGCCTGCCCCACCGGGTTGGCGCCCAACTGAACGTCAACGCCGCCATGCCCGGTGTCGGACAGCAACGCGGACAGTTGGTCCTTGACCTTGCCGATCTTTTCCAGTGCTTCCGCGGCCGCGTCGGCCTCGATTGAGACCTGGCCGGCCATCGCGGCGTTGGCGAACGCGCTGACCGCGCCTCCGATTGCCTCAAACACCCTGTGCTCCCCGTGTTCCCCGCCGCGCACACCCCTCGTGCGGCGCGTGACAAGTGCGAGGTTAACGCACTGGGATGACAGTCGGGGACTCAATCAGCACAAAGGGCCACTGCCCAGCGGCAGTGGGCACGGATTATGACTACACATTCACCCACCCGCGTATCTGAAACGAATTCATCCAGGGTTATCGGACTGTTTCAGGACGAGTAGACCTTCGGGTCGAGCGTGCCGATGTACGGCAGGTCCCGGTAGCGCTCCGCATAGTCCAGGCCGTAGCCGACCACGAACTCGTTCGGGATCTCGAAGCCCACGTACTTCACCGGGACCTCGACCTTCACGGCGTCCGGCTTGCGCAGGAGGGTGCACACCTCCAACGACGCCGGGCTGCGCGACGCGAGGTTCTTCAGCAGCCACGACAGGGTCAGGCCGGAGTCGATGATGTCCTCGACGATCAGCACGTGCCGGCCGGCTATGTCGCGGTCCAGGTCCTTCAGGATGCGGACCACACCGGAGGACGACGTCGCCGAGCCGTACGAGCTCACGGCCATGAACTCCATCTGGACCGGCACGGCCAGGGCGCGTGCCAGGTCGGTCATGAACATGACCGCGCCCTTCAGCACGCCGACCAGCACCAGGTCCGCGCGGTCGCCGCGTTCCGGGTAGTCGTCGGACACCTGCTTCGCGAGCTCTTTGATCTTGTCCTGGATCTGTTGTTCGGTGATCAACACGGAGGCGATGTCGTCGCCGTACACCCGGACCCCTCTCCTGGCTCCCACGCGGTCACCCGCAGCCTGCCATGGGCCCGCCCCACCGCAAAGTTGCCGGGTAACCAGACCTCACCCTGGCCCCGCCACTCGCCGATCAGCGCGTCCGCCGAACGAAGGTGCGCATCGGTCAACTCGGGCACGCCGGCGTCGAGGAGCCAGCGGCGCAGCACTCTGCGTCGCAACGCCGGCGGTTCCGCCGGCAGAACCGCGACATCCAGCTCCCCGTCGACCAACACCTCGGCGAGGAGGCGGGTCGCGAGTGTGTCCAATGCCTCAGCGTCGTCCCGCAGCTGTGCCGCGGTCCGGGCGAGCGCGGGGGCCACCCCGCCGTTCAACACGTCCTCCAGCAGCGGCAGCACCTCCCTTCTCAGCCGGACCCTCGTGTAGGCCGGATCCACGTTGTGGGGGTCCTCCCACGTGGACAGACCCAGCGCTTCGCATGCGGCCACAGTGGTAGCACGGGGCACCGACAAAAAGGGTCGGCCCCAGGGCGGGTCCAGGTCACGCATGCCGGCGATCGACCTCGGGCCCGAGCCGCGGCCGAGTCCCAACAGGACGGTCTCGGCCTGGTCGTCGAGGGTGTGGCCGAGGAGCACCAACGGGAAACCCGCCGCGCGCAACGCCTCGTAGCGGGCGTTCCGGGCCGCCGCCTCGGGGCCGCCGCGGCCGGTCACCGTCACGGTCAGGATCTGGACGTCGTCGATGCCGAGGCCGTGCAGCTGTTTCGCGGCCGCCGCCGCGACGTCCGCGGAGCCGGGCTGCAGCTGGTGGTCGACGATCAGCCCGTGGACGGTCAGGTCACGGCGAGACGCGACGTGGGCCGCGGCCGCGGCCAGCGCCAGTGAGTCCGCGCCGCCGGACACCGCCACCGCGACGTCCGGAACCGGGCACTGTGCGAGAAGCCGCCGCACCGCCTGTCGCGTGCGGGCGACCGGTCGAAAATCCGTCACCGGCCGTGGATGCGCCGCACCCACGCCGCGGGGTCGGCGATCTCCGCCCGCAGCGGGATCGTCTCCGGCGACTCCCACACCCGGTTGAAGCCCGTCATGCCGACCGCGTCGACCACGTACCTGGTGAACGCCGCGCCTGCCGCGTACTGCTTGACCTTCGCGTCGACGCCCAGCAGCGTCCGCAGGATCCGGTCGAGCATGCCGCCGCCCCGCCGGCGCGCCGTGAACCGCGCGCGGATCGTCGCCACAGTCGGCACCACCGTCGGGCCCACCGCGTCCATCACGTGGTCCGCGTGGCCCTCCAGCAGCGTCGACAGCGCGATCAGCCGATCGAACACCGCCCGCTGCTTCGGCGACTGCAGCACCTCGACCAGGCCGACGGGACCGGTGTCGGTGTCGCGCTGGCGGAGCTGCCGCACGACCTCGGGCAGCCTGGTGAACGCGCTGGTGGCCGTCTCGTCGAGGCCGGCGAGGAACGCGTGGACCTCGCCCGCGAAGTAGTCCCGCAGCCACGGCACCGCCGTGAACTGCAGCCGGTGCGTGCACTCGTGCAGGCACACCCACATCTGGAAGTCCTCGGCCGGTACGTCCAGGGCACGCTGCGCGGCCATGATGTTCGGCGCGACGAGCAGCAGCCGGCCGCTCTCCCGCTCACCGCCGAACGGGTCGTACTGGCCGAGCACCCGGCCGCCGAGGAACGCGAGCACCATGCCGGCCTGCACGCCGGCGCTGCCCGCGAGCACGCTGCCCATCGCCCGGCTCGGGCCGACCGGCAGCGCGCCGTCGGTCAGCGCGGCCAGCCCCTCGGCCGCGGCCTCCACCCAGCGGCGGCGGTCCACGACGTCACCCGGGAACAGCGGCAGGTCCAGGCCCAGGCCGGTCAGCTCACGCACGTGCGTCTCGGCGGGACCGGTCGCGTCACGCAGCTGCGCGACGGCCAGCTCGGCCTCCTCGATCGGCACCACGGGGCCGGGCTTGATGAGCCGTTGCGCGGTGGCCACGGCCACACCCCAGTCGACCGGGTTGCGGTTGGCCGTCTGGTGCTCCTGGCTGGTGGCCGTGCTCATGTCATCGACGCTACCTGACATAACCCGGCTACCGCTTACTACTGACAGCCACAACCGCGTAACGCAGCCGCCACCGTGTCCAGGGCGGGCCGTGCGGTGCCCCCGTTCGTCCCGCTGGTCAGGAACGCGAAGACCAGCGGCCGGTTGTCCTTGTCCATGACGATGCCGGCGAGCGAGTTGACGCCGGTCAGCGTGCCGGTCTTGGCGCGGACCCAGCCCCGGCCCTCGACGGCGGCGCCCTGGTTGTACCGGTCGGCGAGAGTGCCGCTGCCGCCGGCGACGGGCAGGCCGCCGAGCAGCGGGCGGAGCTTGGCGGTGCGCGGGTCCTTGCCGTCCGGGCCGGCGGCCACCGCGAGGATCTGGGCGAGCAGCTTGGCGGAGACCTTGTTCTCCGTCGACATGCCGCTGCCGTCCTTCAGCACGGCGCCGTCGACGTCGAAGTTGTTCTGGCGCAGGACGTTCAGCACGGCCTTGCTGGCACCGTCGAAGTTCGGCTCCTCGCCGGTCTTGATGGCGACCTCGTGGGCGAGGATGTCGCCGAGCGTGTTCTCGGAGCGGTCCAGCATGTTGTCGACGAGCTGGGAGACCGGCGCGGAGCGGATCTCGCCGAGCACCTTCGCGTTCGCCGGGGCCTTCTGCTCCAGGTCGCTCGCCGCGGTGGCGCCGACGCGCTTGGCGAACTCGTTCACCAGCGTGCGGCCGGGGTCGTTCGTGCGGGGCGAGTAGTTGACGGTCGCGTCGCGGCGGTCGGCGTCGAGCATGGCCGGCACGATCGGCGCGATGTAGCCGTTGGCGACGTCCTCGGGCAGCCAGCTCGCCGCCATGCGCGGGGCGGCGTAGCGGCTCTGGTCGATGGAGACGGTGCTGACCTGGACGCCGCTGTTCTTGACCTGGTCGACGAGGTCGGTGAGGTGCGCGGCGCCGGGGAAGACGGAGTCGTCGTTGCCGGGTTGCAGCGAGGAGATCGTCGGGTCCCCGCCGCCGACGATGATCACCTCGCCGGGTTGGTCGCCCTGGACGACCTTCGTGACCAGTTGGTCGGTGTGGTCGAGGCTCAGGAGCGCCGCGGCGGCCGTGAGGATCTTGCCGGTGGAGGCCGGGGTGATCGCGTTGCCGGCGTCGCGCTCGTAGAGGGTCTGGTTGGTCGCCGGGTCGATGACCGTGCCGGTGATGGTGCCGAGGGCCGGGTTCGCGACGGGGCCGGCCAGTGCCTGCTGCACGCCCTGCGGGGTTGGGGTCGGGGCGTCGGTCGCCGGGCCGTGCAGGTCGGAGCTGTAGTTGACCGGCGCCGGGGGCGGGGCGATGGCGACCGAGTCTTCGCCGGTCAGGCCCAGTTTTTCGGCTATGCCGGGGACGCCGAAGACCACGCCGGCGGCGATGCCGAGGACCGCAACGATGGCGATGGCGGTGACCAGGAGGCGTTTTTTCGGTTTGCGGGGGGCGGGTGGTTCCTGTGGGGGTGGGCCGACGCGTTGGGGGGCGGCCCGGGGTGGCTCGGGTGGGGGCCACTCGGTCTTGGGGTCTGGGGAGCGGGTTGGTTGTTGGGGTGGACGGGGGATGAAGGCAGTGCTCTCGGCCTCCGGGCGGGGGCGGATGAAGCTTGGGGGTGGGGTGTCGCGGGGCGGGCTCTCGCGAAGTGGGGTGTTCTGGAGCGAGGTCTCGCGAAGGGGGGTGCCCCGGGGCGGGGTGTCCCGGAGGGGTTGGCCTGGTTGAGGCAGCTGGGCCGGTTGAGTCGACTGGCTCGGTGGGGCTGGGTGGCTTGGTGGAGCCGGGTGGGTCGGTGGAGCCGGGTGGGTCGGTGAGGCCGGGTGGGTCGACTGGTTCGGTTGGGTCGGTGAGGTCGGCCTGGTTGGCAGCGTCGGTTTGGGGAGGTAGACGGTAGCGCTGTCGGCGGACTTGGTGCTGGGGCCGTCGGTGCGTGTGGCCGGAGGCTTGACGCGGGGGGCGTCCGGGGTGGGCGGCTTGGGGAGGTTGGCGATCGTGCGGTCTGCTGTGGGGGCGCCGAGGTGGTTGCCCGCGGCGTCGCCTGGCTTGCTGGTGGTCTCCTCCGGAGCCTCGGACGGCTTGGGGAGGTTGGCGGTTGGGCTGTCGGTGGGGGGCTTGGAGAAGCTGAGGGCGGCGCTGCTCGCGTTGGTCGGCTTCGGCGGGGTGGCCGGGGGCTGCTCGATCGCGGGGCGGAAGAGGTTGACGGCCGCGCTCGCCGAGGTCGGGCTCTCGGTGGGCCAGGCGGGTTGGTCGTCCTCGGGGGTGTCGAACCAGCTGGGGGACGGCTTCGACTTGGGGGGATCGTCAGCCTGGGTGGGTTGGGGGGTGGCTGCCTCGTCGGGCCTCGGGGCGGAAGGGGCTGGCTTCGGCTCGGCGGGGGTCGGCTCCGCCGGGGCCCGCTCACCGGCAGTGGGCTCAGCGGCAGTGGGCTCAGCGGCAGTGGGCTCAGCGGCAGAGGGCTCAGCGGTGGGCTTGGGGGTGGGCGTCTCGGCGGGAGCTGGGTCGGCGGCCTCGGCAGCGGCAGGCCGGGCGGCGGTTGGCTCGGCGGCGGCGGGCTCAGTGGCAGAGGGCTCAGTGGCAGAGGGCTCAGGGGCCGGCTCGGGGGTGGTGCGCTCGGGAGCTGGTTCGGCGGGCGCTGATTTGGCAGCCTCGGCAGCGGCGCCCTCGGCCGCAACTAGCTCGGAGACGGTTGGCCCAGACACGGTGGGTCCGGCGGCGGTAGGCCCGGCAGCAGACTCAGTGGTGGCGGACTCGGCCGAGGGCTCGGGTGCGGTGGACTCGGGGGCCGTGCCCTCCTGGGCGATGCGTTCGGGGGTGATCGGCTCGGCGGCAGCCGGCCCAGCGGCAGCCGGTTCAGCGGTGACCGGTTCAGCGGTGACCGGGTCAGCGGAGGGCGGGTCAGCGGAGGGCGGCTTGGCGGCGGCTGACTCGGCGGCCGTCCCGGGGGCAGGCTCAGCGGGGGGCGGCCCAGTCGTGGCCGGCTCAGCGGGCTGCGCGGTCTCGATGGCCGGGGTCTCATCGGTTGGCCACGTCTCGCTGGCGAGTTCAGGTTCGCCGGTTGGCTGCGTCTCGCCGGCTTCCGCCGCGCCCGTCTTGCTGGGCGGTTCCGCTTCGGTTGCCGGTTCCGAGGTGTCGGTTCGTGCCGGTTCGGTGGGCTGCTCCGGGGTCGTCGGGGCTGCGGACTCGGCTGGTTCGGGCTGCTGAGACGGCCTGGACTCGGTGGGTTTGTTCTCGGAATCACTCGATGAGGTGACCTTCGGCAGCTGGATCGGTCTGACGAAGGCCGTCTTCTCGGCGTCCGGGGCGCTGGCCTGGCTCTGCAGCTCGGCCACCGACCAGCTCACGGGTTGGGTCCGTTGCTGGGCCGGTTTGGCGTGCGATTTGTCACTCCCGGGTGCCGGCTCGTCCGCGGCGGGTGGGTCGAACCAACCCGCGGCGGCGGGCTTCTCCTGCTGGTCGGGGACCGGCAACTGGTGGGTCGCGACATCGCTGACCGGCGCGGACGGCTTGTCGCGCGGCTTGTCGTCGTCAGTTGTCGGCCAGAGGTCGCCATCGCCGGGCTTCGGCACGTGCCCTCCCCAATCGGTCACCAGCAGTACGCCAGACTAGCGACAACCGACACGAGCCGATCTGAGCGAGGAAACCGTGGAGTTCGACGTCACGATCGAAATCCCCAAGGGTGTGCGCAACAAGTACGAGATGGACCATGTGACCGGGCGCATCCGTCTCGACCGGACTCTCTTCACCGCGACCCAGTACCCGGCTGACTACGGCTTCGTGGAGAACACGCTCGGTGAGGACGGCGACCCGCTCGACGCGCTGGTGCTGGTCCAGGAGCCGACCTTCCCCGGCTGCCTGATCAAGTCCCGCGCGATCGGCATGTTCCGCATGACCGACGAGAAGGGCGGTGACGACAAGGTCCTGTGCGTGCCGGCCGAGGACCCGCGCACCGAGCACCTGCGCGACATCCACCACCTCGCCGAGTACCACCGGCTGGAGATCCAGCACTTCTTCGAGGTCTACAAGGACCTGGAGCCGGGCAAGAGCGTCGAGGGCGCCACCTGGGTGGGCCGCGACGAGGCCGAGAAGGAGATCGTCCGCTCCTACGCCCGCCTCAAGGAGGCCGGCGGACTGCACTGAACAGGGGCGAGCCCCGCACACCCGAAGGCGTGCGGGGCTCTCACCTCTCCCCGGTCAGTGCGCGACGACCGGCGCCGCGGCCGCGGCCTCCGCCTCGTCGTCGGCCGTGCGCTGGATGCCCGACCTGGTCGACAGCGGCGTCTCCTTGAGGAACCAGATCAGGATGAACGCCACCAGGACCACGAACCCGCCGACCATGAACACCGTGTCGGCGCCCGTCGAGAACGCGTCCAGGATCGGCCGCGCCTGGGCCGGCGTCAGCGTCGCCAGGAACGACGTGTCGTTCAGGTCCACGCCGCCGCCCTGTGCACCGGCCGGCATCGGCAGGCTGTCCAGGGTCACCGAGAACAGGATCGACAGGAACACCGCCGTCCCGACCGTGCCGCCGATCGACCGGAAGAAGGTCGCCGCGGCCGTCGCCACGCCCATGTCCTTCGGCGGCGCGTCGTTCTGGATGGACAGGATCAGCGTCTGCATGCACTGGCCGAGGCCGAGGCCGGCCAGCCCCATGATCAGCATCGTCTGCCACAGCGGGGTGTCCACGCCGATCTGCGCGAACAGGAACATCGACACCGTGATGATCCCGAGCCCGATCACCGGGAACCGCTTGTAGCGACCGGTCTTCGAGATCAGGATGCCGCTGCCCAGCGAGGCCACGAGGATGCCTGCGGTCATGGGCAGGGTCAGCAGGCCCGACTCGGTCGGCGTCGCGCCCTTCACGATCTGCAGGTACAGCGGCAGCGACATCATCATGCCGAACATGCCGAGGCCCATGATGAAGTTGATGACGTTGGTCAGCGAGAAGATCGGCCGCCGGAACAACCGCAGCGGCAGCAGCGCCTCGTCACCCATCCACCGCTCGATCAGCACGAACGCGACCAGGCCGACCGCGCCGATGCCGTACATGGCGAACGCCCTGCCGGAGTCCCAGCCCCACTCGCGGCCCTGCTCGGCGATGATCAGCAGCGGCACGAGCGCGACCGCGAGCGCCGCGGCGCCCCAGTAGTCGACCCGGTGCTTGACCTTGGTGTGCGGGACGTTCAGCACCCGTGCGACGACGAACAGCGCGACGATGCCGACCGGCACGTTCACCAGGAACACCCAGCGCCACCCGTCGATGCCGAAGATCGTGTCGGCGCCGGCGAAGAACCCGCCGATGACCGGGCCGAGCACGCTGGACGTGCCCCAGACACCCATGAAGTAACCCGTGTAGCGCCCGCGTTCCCGCGGCGACACGATGTCGGCGATGATCGCGAACACGAGCGACATCAGACCGCCGGCGCCCAGGCCCTGGAGGGCACGGAACGCGGCGAGCTCGTACATCGAGTTCGAGATCGCGGACAGCGCCGAACCGGCCAGGAACAGCGAGATGGCCGTCAGGTACATCGGTTTGCGCCCGAGGATGTCGGACAGCTTGCCGTACAGGGGCGTCGAGATGGTGGACGTGATGAGGTACGCGGTGGTGACCCAGGCCTGGATGGTCTGGCCGTGCAGCTGGTCGGCGATCGTCTTGGTCGCCGAACCCATGATCGTCATGTCGAGCGCCGCCAGCAGCATGCCCATCATGAGACCCACCAGGATCGTCATGATCTGGCGGTGCGACATCCCGCCCTGCTCCCCCTGCACCTCGGGCTCGACGCGCGAGGTTGTCTCTGACATCTACTACTCCCCTTCGGAACGCGCGAGCCCCGCGCATTCGGTGATCAACGCCGGCAGGTTGGCCTCGTGGTCGGCCGTGAAGCGTTCGAGGAGATCGATGAACGCGTCCACGTCTTCCCGCGGCCACTGCCGGATTACGCGAGCCAGCGCGAGGCCGATCCGCCTGCGCTGCTCTTCCAGGAGCTTGAGCCCCGCCTCGGTCGGCGCGAGCACACTCGCGCGGCCGTCCTCGGGGTCCGCCCTTCGCTCAACCAGACCGTCACGTACGAGCGTGGCGATCTGCCTGCTGACCGTCGACGGGTCGGAGTGCACCGCCGCGGCGAGCACGCTCGACCGGCTCGGCCCCATGTGCGCGAGCGTCTTGATCAGCATGACCGCCGAACGGTCGACACCCGCCCTGCTCATCTTCTGAGCGAGCGCGGCGTGCTGCTTGCCGAGCGCGAACATCGCCGTGGCGAGCCGCCGGCCCGCCTCGATGTCGGACTGGGTCAGTTCGGCTGTCTCGGAGTCGATCCCCGGTGCGACCACGACCAGCCCCTCCCCTGTTGCTTGCATCATCCAATTAGTTGGTCGATACAAGCATGCACTTAGCCTAGGTCATGAGGCAAGCGAATTACCTTGTGACTCACATCCTATGACCTGCGAAAACGGTCACTTCCGGACATGCCGGACGTAAGCGGCGGTGAAGATCCGGCAGATATCGAGCGCTACTCGTTACCACTCCACAGTTGGCGGAGGTGTGGTGCACCCGACACACTGCACCCGTGCTCCGACTCCTTGGCTCGCTCCTGGTCGCCGCCTTCGTGCTCACCGCCGCCGCGCCGGTGGCCGCCGCCACGCCGGCCGCGCAGTGCGTTCCCGACCAGGCCGCGCCGAAGCAGCAGCTGCGTGCCGAGTGGATCGCGAGCGTGACCAACATCGACTGGCCCTCCCAGCGCGGGCTCACGGCCAACCAGCAGAAGGCGGAGCTGATCCGCTGGTACGACGAGGCGGTGGCGCTGGGGCTCAACGCGGTGGTGGTGCAGATCCGGCCGACCGCGGACGCGTTCTGGCCGTCGCCGTACGAGCCGTGGTCGCAGTGGCTGACCGGGACGCAGGGCCAGGACCCGGGCTACGACCCGCTGGCGTTCGCGGTCGAGGAGGCGCACAAGCGGAACCTGGAGTTCCACGGGTGGTTCAACCCGTTCCGGGTGTCGATGAACACCGACGTCAACGCGCTGGTGCCCACGCACCCGGCACGCGTGCACCCGGACTGGGTCGTCGCGTACGGCGGGAAGCTGTACTACAACCCCGGTCTGCCCGAGGTACGCGAGTTCACCACCGACGCGATCATGGACGCGGTCAAGCGGTACGACATCGACGCGGTCCACTTCGACGACTACTTCTACCCCTACCCGGTCGCGGGCCAGACCTTCGACGACGCGGCGGCGTACGCCCGGTACGGCGGCGGGCTCCCGCTCGCCGACTGGCGGCGGAAGAACATCGACTCGCTGATCTCCGGGCTCTCCTCGGCGATCCGGTCCGCGAAGCCCTGGGTGCAGTTCGGCGTGAGCCCGTTCGCGGTGTGGCGCAACGCGGCGACTGACCCGGCGGGCTCACCGACCCAGGCCGGGGTGCAGACCTACGACGACCTGTACGCGGACACGGTCAAGTGGGTCAAGGAGGAGTGGCTCGACTACATCGTGCCGCAGGTGTACTGGAACATCGGGTTCGCGGTCGCGGACTACGCGAAGCTCGTGCCCTGGTGGTCGTCCGTCGTGGCCGGCACCGACGTCAACCTCTACATCGGGCACGCGAACCACAAGGTGGCGAACCCGGCGCAGCCGGCGGCGTGGCAGGACCCCGCCGAGATGAGCCGCCAGCTGACGTTCAACCGCGACTACCCGGCGGTGAAGGGCGACATCTACTTCTCGGCCGCCCAGGTCCGCGCGAACCGGCTCTCGCACATGTCGATCGTGCAGGCCGACCACTACCAGCACCCGGCCCTGCCGCCGACCGCCAGCCGGCTCGAGGGACGTGGCCCGAGCTCGCCGCTGGTCGCGGACGCGTCCCGGACGTCGGGTGGCGTGCGGTTGCGGTGGTTGTCCAACGCGGCGACGTCGTTCGCGGTGTACCGGCTGGACGGGTTCGCGTTCGTCGAGCGGTGTGACCTGGCGGACGCGTCGCGCCTGGTGGGTACGGTTCGCGCGGTCCGCGGGCCGCTGCAGTCGTTCACGGACCCGACGGCCGTGCCGGGCCAGCGGTACAGCTACGTGGTGACGGCGCTGGACCGGTCCCACAACGAGAGCCAGCCCAGCATCCCCCGCTTCACCCGCGCCTGAAATGCCCTGAAGGACCCCTTCGGGACGTTGAACGTCTCGAAGGGGTCCTTCAGGGCATGGCGTCAGGCCCAGCCGGGCATCGGGTAGGCGGCCAGGAGTTCCTTGACCTCGGCGGCGACGGCCGCGATCGCGGTCTCGTCGGCGTCGTTGGCGGCCGTGACGGCGCGGTCGATCCACTCGGCGAGCTGCGGCATCTGGTCGACGCCCAGGCCACGGGTGGTGACGGCGGCCGTGCCGAGCCGGACACCGGACGGGTCGAACGGCTTGCGCGGATCGAACGGCACGGTGTTGTAGTTCAGCTCGATCCCGGCGCGGTCGAGGGCCTTGGCGGCGGGCTTGCCACCGATGCCCTTGCCGGTCACGTCCATCAGGATCAGGTGGTTGTCCGTGCCGCCGGAGACGAGGTCGAAGCCGCGGGCCAGCAGTGCCTCGGCCAGCGCCTTGGCGTTGGCGACGACCGCGGCGGCGTACTCGCGGAAGTCCGGCTGCGCGGCCTCCTTGAGCGCGACGGCGATCCCAGCAGTGGTGTGGTTGTGCGGCCCACCCTGCAGCCCGGGGAAGACGGCCTTGTCGAGGGCCTTGGCGTGCTCGGCGTCGGACATGAGCATGGCGCCACGCGGGCCACGCAGCGTCTTGTGCGTGGTCGTGGAGATGACCTGGGCGTACCCCACCGGCGACGGGTGTGCGCCGCCGGCGACCAGGCCCGCGATGTGCGCTATGTCGGCGACGAGGACCGCGCCGACCTCCTTGGCGATCTCGGCGAACCCGGGGAAGTCGATCGTGCGCGGGATGGCCGTGCCGCCGCAGAAGATCAGCTTCGGCTGCTCCTTCAGCGCCAGGTCGCGGACCTCGTCGAGGTCGATCCTGCCGGTGTCCTTGCGCACGCCGTACTGGACCGCCCTGAACCACTTGCCGGTGGCGGAGACGGACCAGCCGTGGGTGAGGTGGCCGCCGGCGGGGAGCGCCATGCCCATGACGGTGTCGCCGGGCTGCGCGAGCGCGAGGTAGACCGCGAGGTTGGCCGGGGAGCCGGAGTAGGTCTGCACGTTGGCGTGGTCGACGCCGAACAGCGCCTTCGCCCGCTCGATCGTGAGGGTCTCGACCTGGTCGATGAACTGCTGGCCCTCGTAGTAGCGCTTGCCCGGGTAGCCCTCGGAGTACTTGTTGGTCAGCACGGAGCCGGTGGCCTCGAGCACGGCCGTGGAGACGTAGTTCTCGGACGCGATGAGCCGCACCTTCTCGAACTGGCGCTGGGCCTCGCTCTCGACGAGCTGGGCGAGCTCGGGATCGGCGGCGGTGAGGTGGGGAATCGCCGGCTGGTGCATCGGGGTGGCCTCCATCGTCTTCGGTGCAGCCCCGACACTATCGAGCCGGCCGATCCACATCGAGTCGCGCCCGTGTCCGGTCAACCAGCCGGGTGACTTTCGACCCCCGCCCCCATCACGCGTTCGTGATGTTCCAGGTCTGGAGACTGTTCCCCGGCACCGTGTACGTCCACAGCCCGACCGGGCTGCCGTTGCCGTGCCAGAAGTCGGCGAGCGCGTCCATGGCGACGGTATGGGTCGTGGCCTGGGACAGGAAGACCAGGCCGGCGCCGTTCGGCTGCGTGACCGCGAAGTTCTGCCCGCGTGCCGCGCCGTCCTTGCAGTCGTACACGTTGAACTGCCAGCCGATGTTGTTGCCCGCCGACGCCGGGTAGTCCAGGCATCGGCCGCTGGCCAGGTTGACCAGAAGGGTGTCGTAGGCGCCGTTGTTGGTGATCCAACGGAAGCGCCACCGCTCGGTGAGCCCGCCGTTGCACGTCCACAGGCCAACCGGCGAGTTGTTCGCGCCCCCACCGCTGGCGAAGTTGTCCAGGCAGTAACCGCCGCGCCCGTTCACCTGGAAGTAGAACGGGTCGGAATCAGTCACCGAGGCGCTCGCGCCGACCTGCGCGGGGCGCTGCTGCCAGGCCTGCTCCATGGTGACGATCGGATCCGCCGTGGCCACCCCGGCCGCCGAGGTCAGCGTCCCGGCGGCCAGTACGGCGGACAGCACCAGTTTGATCAGTTTCATCGAAGCCCCCACTTAACTGATGTTTACAATGATTCCTGCTCATCCACCTCAGTTGATGTGCTTCCAGTAAAGCCGAGCCGGGATCCGGCTGTCTATGCGCCGAACGGACCAGCGAACGTGTCCGAACAGGGCATCAGTCTGCTATGGACACTCCCATCGAGCGGGCCGTGCCGGCGATGATCCGGGCGGCCTTGTCGAGGTCGGGGGTGTTCAGGTCGGGTAGCTTCCGCTCGGCGATGGCCCGCAGCTGGGCGTGCGTGAGCGTGCCGGCGCTGGCGTGGCCCGGGCGTCCGGATCCCTTGCCGCCCAGTGCCTTCTTGATGAGGAAGGCGGTCGGCGGGGTCTTCAGGCGCAGGGTGAACGTGCGGTCCTCGAAGACCGTGACCACCACCGGGACCACATCGCCGCGCTGGCCGGCCGTCGCCGTGTCGTAGGAACGCTTGACCTCGACCAGGTTCACGCCGGTCTGCCCCAGCATCTTGCCGAGGTCGACCATCGGCGCGTCGCCCGCCGGCAGTTCGAGCGTCACCTGGAACTTCTGCTTCTGTGCCATGGCAAGGGACGCTAGAAATTGACGTTACGTGAAACTCAAGTGCATTGCCGTGGCACACAAGTAAACCGCTTGACATCGGTGTTGCACTGTCGGGCATGGACCATGCTGCCGCCCTCGCGGCGTTCGACCGCCAGCTCCGCAACGTCGTGCGGCCAACACTCGACGGTGGGACGTTCGAGCGCGTCGGTCCCGTGATTCGCTGCCTCAGCGTGCACCCCGACGGCTGGTCCGGCGTCGAGTGGTGCGACCTCGACGAGTCCAATGCGGACGAGGTGATCACCGAGCAGGTGAAGTACTTCACCGAGCGAGGCCGACAGTTCGAGTGGAAGTACTACGCCTACGACCAGCCCGCCGACCTCCCGGACCGCCTGCGCGCGGCGGGCCTCCAGCCCGGCGAGGAGGAGGCGCTGATGGTCGCGGACGTGGCCGAGGTGCCGGAAATCCCGGCGCCGAAAGGAATCCGGCTCGTCGACGTGTCCGACGAGGACGGTCTGCGGCAGGTGAAGGCCGTGCACGACGCGGTGTTCGGCGGCGACCACGGCCCGATGATCGACAGCATGCGGCAGCGCCTGCCCGCCGGCGCGGTCGGTCCGGTCCTCGCCCTCGCCGGTGACGAACCGGTGTGTGCGGCACGGGTGGACTTCCACGCCGACACCGACTTCGCGAGCCTGTGGGGTGGCGGCACGCTGCCGGAGTGGCGGGGCAAGGGCATCTACCGGGCCATGGTGAGCCACCGCGCACGGCTCGCGAAGGACCGCGGCCATCGTTACCTCCGCACGGACGCGCTCCCGACGAGCCGGCCGATCCTGGAGAAGCTGGGGTTCGTCCGCCTCACCGCGACCGTTCCGTACACGCGGCCCTAGACGGGTTCGACGCCGTCCCGGTGCCGGCGCGCCAGCTCCTGGTAGATGGCGGGATTGTGGTCCACCCACATCTTCGCCGTGCCGGCGAGCGGCGTGAACTTCTTGGCCGGCGACCCGAACGCGACCATCTCCCCCGGCACTTCGGTGCCCGGCGTGACGACCGAGCCGGCCGCGACCATCGTGCGCGGCCCGATCACGGCGCCGTCGAGCACGGTCGCACCGTTGCCGATCAACGCCTCGGCGCCGACGGTGCAGTCGTGGATGACGCACAGGTGCCCGATCGTGGCGCCCGGCCCGATCTCGCACCGGCTCATCCCGACGTGGATGACCGAGTTGTCCTGCACGTTCGCGCCCTCGCGGATCACGATGGCGCCGAAGTCGGCGCGGATGACCGCGCCGTACCAGACCGAGGCGCCGGCCTCGACCGTCACGTCCCCGACGAGCGTCGCGGTCGGCGCGATCCACGCGTCCGGGTGCACGTCGGGTGTCTTGCCTTCGAACGAGAACAGGGGCACCCGGCTACCGTAGGGCGCGGCGGGTCAGTTCGTCGATCAACTCAACCACTTCCTCGGGGGCGAACTCCATCGCGTTCTCCCCGACCGTGATCTCGAACCGGCACCGCCCGGGCACCGACTCGAGTCCCGCGTAGCTGAACACCTGCACGCCTCGCTCGGCGATCAACTCGTCCCGGGCCCGCGTGGCGGCCGCCGCGTCGAACGGCAGCAGCACGTGGAACAACGGGGTCTGTGGCGTCTCAGGCACAACGCTGATCCCGCCCGCGGTGAGCGCCTTGGCGATCGCGACGGCGTGGTCGCGGAAAGCGGGCATCCGCGGCAGCATGTCATCAAGCCCGATCGACGGGGGCGTCGGGACCGTAGAGCGGCGTGTCGGGCGCGACCCGGTCGAGCATCCGCGGGAGCATGGTGTGCGGTCGGCGCCGCAGGGGTGCGTGCGCCACCAGGGACCGGCGAATGTCCTGCTCAGCCATGTTGTTTCTCCCGAGCACGCAGATGGCCCCGGATCCTGTGAGAACCGGGGCCATCGATCTCGCCTGGAGCCGCCTAAGGGAATCGAACCCTTGACCTGCTCATTACGAGTGACCAATATCACATCTCACCAGGTCTCTAGCAGGCGTTTCGTCCTCAGTCCGTGACGCATGTGGCCCTCTGGACCCGCCCTGTCCCGCGAGTTCGCGTCACGTTTGGCGTCACGCCGAAACGCCGTCCACGCCCTCGTTGTTGAGCCTACTCAGCCGGTCCAAGCATTACGGACAGTGATCGCATGCGGCGCTGTTGTCGAGTCGATCCGATCTCCGTCGCGACCTGTTCAGCGCGCGCCGCATGGCTCCGCGCTTGGTCGAGTTCGCCCCGCGCGGCGAGTGCGGACGCGAGGTCTACCCGGAGCACGGTCTCCGCGCGCACGAAGGTGGGGTCGAGCCGCTCAAGCGCGTGAGTCAGCACGCCGACCGCCTCAGCGTCGCCCAGTGCGGCGAGTGCGTGACCGCGCCACCGGTCCAGGTGCACACCTGCGAGGAACAGAAACGGCAACGTCGGATCGACTGGGTCGGCCGGCAGGAGTGACCCAGCAGCATCGAACGCCCTCAGCGCCTCGTCTCGCCGACCGCCGGCAGCAAGCCCCTCACCGTGGGCAGCGGCAAGCCACGCCCGCAGCAGGCGCGGCGCTGATCGCTTGACCAGGTTCCGCGCTTCCGCAAGCTGAGCGATGGCGAGGTGAACTTCGCCGATCTCGGACAGGATGAACGCCTGTTGCGCGACGGCGTGGGCCAGTAGGCCGGGTGAGCCCGCCTCGCGTGCCGCTTGCTTGGCTTGCTCGTGGTGTTCCCATGATCGGCCGACCTCGTACCGGTCCAGTGCCTCCCAACCGGCCAGTGCGCCAAGTTCGGACAGCACTCGGGCAAGTTCTGCTCGGGTGCTCGGAGCGAGGCTGTGGGCGTGCAGGTGGCGCACCTGGTTGACCTTCTCCTGGACCTCGCCGTAGGCCACGATCGCGCCCATCTGTCGGTCTAGCCGGCGCAGCGAGTCGAGTTGCTCGCGGAGTAGGTCGATCACAGCCAAGTCGACGTGCCGAGACGCGTTGAGCCGTTGTCGGAGTTCGACGGTTGCCTGGTCGGTTGCCTGTTTCCGCGGTGGCGCGAGTAATTCGCCAATTGGCACGCCGAGGATGCGTTCCAGCAGATCCGCCGTGGCTGGCCGCGGCCTTCCTACAGGGCTCCCGTCCGCTTTCCTACCGGACGCCAGCCGGAGCAGATGACGCAGGCTGAGCGTGCCCCGGAGTCGGTTTCGGCGCGCGTACTCATCCGCGTACGCGACGAACTCCTCGTACGTTTCACCCCGCTCGACGCGGATCAGTTGTTCAAGCAGCGTGCGCGCGGGACGGCCGTGCTCGCTCTGTCGCTCCGACGGCACCTTCCACGGCTCCATCCCCGCTGCCTCCGCAATGTCACTTTTCTGGCATCCGCGTGTCATTCCGCCGATGTTGTGCCGACAGAAGACTGATTTCAGTTTGACACGTCTCGTGCCCCGAGGACACCAGGGGCAGGCACGAACAAGGAGAGAAAACGCAGGTGAGCACGGATCAGACAGAGAACGGAGTGACGGAGCCCAGCGTTCCGCCACTGGATGACGGGGCGCATCTGGACGGCGAACTCATGCACGAGTTGAGCGCGGTCAACCTTCACCTTGGCCAGTACGTGCTGAGGTACTACGACGCGGGTGCTGGGCGAACTGAGCCCGTCACGATTGCCGAGGAACAGGCCCTCGCCGACAGCATGACCGCAGCGGCGGAGGCCATCCGTGCGCGAGCCGAACGGCGTGAGCGCCGGGAGGGTGAGCGTCGGTGACTCATGTCCAAGTTATGCGTCTGGTTGTTGGCGTCGTGGCCTTTCCTCGCATACATCGTGGGGACCGGCTGGTGGCTAGTCACCGATGCACTCCGAGAACGCAGGCAAGCACGGGCAGCGGCTCGGGAGGCTCATCCAACCGGCATGCCGCCACGGCGTCCCGTTTGGACTGGACAACGCACGAGGGAACGCGTGCGTGTGGTGATCCACGACGGCATCCCGAAGTAGGCGGGGTCACGTGATGGACACCCAGAACGAAGCGACCGCCAAAGCTATCTCGCGGGCGATCGGTGAGGAGTTACGGCGCGCACGGGAGGAGGAAGGCTGGTCACGCGCGCAGTTCGTCACCCGTCTGCCGTCCGGAATAGGTGAGAGAACCCTTCTCGCCTACGAACACGGCATACGCGTCCTTACGGTCCTACGCCTTCTGGAGCTGTGCGGCGCACTTGGAGTCGTGGCAACCGTTCTACTCACAACGGCATTGCAGCGGGCACAGATATTCATCACGAACATGAACCTGTACGTCGACCTGCACGCGTTGCTACGGGACGGGTCCATGAGGTTCCGACCGCTGGCGCAGTGGGCGAAGAACAGGTTGAACCGCTGTCCTGATGGGATAGCGGAAGTGACTCCGTCTTCCGTGGGCGAACTGGCCGACTTCATCGGTTGCACTCACGAAGAACTCGCACGCTACCTCGCCAGGTTCATCCCGGACACCCTGCCGGCGACCAGGACGGCTGAACGCGTGGGAGTCAACTGATGTCGACTCTTCTTGCCTCGTCTCAGCGCGCGTCCCATCGGGTTGTCGCGCCGTACGTCACCGCGTGGAGTGAGGAACAGGACCCGCCGGTCGTGATGGTCGAGCGTCGCAACGGCGGGATCGCCTACCGGGACGAGACGTTCGCGGATCGCGATCGCAACGGCATCCTGTGGTTCCGCACTCCGTTCCGTCCGGGGCAGGGTCGGCCGGAGTTCGGTCGGGTGCATCCGATGCGGCAGCGACGGACGATGCAACGCCTGTTGTGTCAGGTCTGTGCAGGCCCTGCCAACCGCACCGAGGACGGAGTGCTGTGGCTCCTGCAAGATCACCGCAAGGACTGGCCATCATGGCCGGACGGCATGGGCGTCACCGAACCGCCGATCTGCGTGTCCTGTGTTCGCATGTCGTTGCGGTCGTGTCCGGCGCTCCGCAGAGGCGCGGTTGCTGTTCGCGCGGGCAGTTTCGTGTTGGCGGGTGTGGACGGAGTGCTGTACCGGAGTGGTCGCAAGTTGGCGGTCGTTGGCAGGGAAACCGTGGCGTTCGATGATCCGGCCATCCGCTGGGTCCGTGCGGCGGGCTTGGTTCGCGAACTGCGCGACTGCAGGCTCATCTCGCTCGACGAGCTTGCAGAGGAGTAGCCCGGTTGGGACGGCTCGCCATACCACTTCATCCCCTGCGCATCGGGGCTCGTTTGGGTCGGCTGGGACGGCGTCACGGCTTGCCGTCCCAGCCGACCATTCGGTGTTTCTGCAGGTAGAGACGCATACCATGCCGTCCCTGGGTGGGACGGCAGTGGTGTGTCGTGGACGGCATCGGGACGGCTGGTCTCACGACTCCCCTGCGGTGATCGCGGCACGGATGTCCGCCGTGCTGTAGCCCCGTACTCGGCGTGATTCGCCGTCTTCGGTGTTGATGCGGTCGCGTGTGGACGGGCAGCCGAGGTCGGTCATGGCCCGGCCGAATGAGTTCGGCTCGACGTCGAGTGCCTCGACGAGTTCCGCAGTCGGGATGAACTCCCGGTCGTCGAGGTCGTCCCCGAGGTAGGCCACGACCGACGCCAGCGGCTCCGGCAGCGTCCGCCGCGTATCCGCCGGTCGAGTGCCGGCACCGATCACCCGGACCACGGCCGCATGATCCACGCTCGGCGTGGTGTCGTGACCGGCAGCATGCCCGGTGAGCGTCCCGGCCGCTTCCCGAAGCGCACGGCCTCGTCGGCACAGTTCGTGCCAGTCCTCGTTGGGCATGTAGTACGTCCGCACGGTCAGCGCGAGCACGTCCGCTCCGGCCTGAGTCTCGCCGTCCGGGCGGAGGATGCCCACGCCCTTGTGCGACGCGAGCAGACGACTGCTGTCGTAGCCTCGGGTGTTCATCTGTTCCCCGAGGACGATGTTGCTGTCCCGCCAGTCCATGACTCGCAGAGCGAACCGTGACCCCAACACCGCGCGCAGTCCCGAGGGGATGGTCTTGGAGTCCGGGCGTTGGGTGGCGAGCACGAGCACGATCCCGGCCGCCGGTCCCTTCTTCGCCAGCCACGTGAGCAGTTCCCCCACGTACTCGCCGGCCGTGAGCTTCTTGCCCTCGACCTCGACCGGTGTCCGGTCCTCCAACGGCACCTGCACCTCGTCGAGGAACACGGCCGTGACCGGCATGTTCAACGCGGTGTCACGGGACATCGCCGGAGTGATCTTGGACTCCGGGCACACGGTGTCGTCCAGCTCCCGCATCCGCCGGTACCGGCCCTGCACCTCCCCGACCAGCTCCACCAGCCACCCGATCAAGGCCAGCACGTGTTCGGCCTCGTCGCCGGACATGAACCGGTGCGCCACCTGCGCGGCAGCGTCCCAGTCCTTGCCGGCCTTGAAGTCCACCACGTACAGCCGGGTGTGCGGGTCGAGGATGAGCCCAGCCGCCGCCAACCGAGCGGCGAACGTCTTGCCCTGGCGCGGAATGGCACCGACCAGAAGCGACGTCCACACCAACGGCAGGTCGATCTTGCGGTCCCGCGCGTCACGGCCGAACGGGACCGGCCGCCACGCGTCCCACCGCTGCACCGCCAGCAACGGTGTTCGCAACGGCGGCGCGGCGTACGGGTCGGAGTCCGCGACCCACATGGACACGCGTCCTGCATGGCCGCCGTTGCCCCGCACCCGCTCCACGATCAGCTGAACCTCGTCGACGGCGAGCGCGGACGCGAGCGCTTCCCGGTTCTTGATCACATCGGCGGCCTTGCGGGTGGCCGGCAGGTCAACCGTGATGGCCCACCCGTCGCCTACACGCTGGGCGCGTTCGACCAGCCGGAGTGTTTCGTCCTTGCCGATCAGCTTGGCGTCCCGGAACGCGTCGACGAGGACTTGCGGGTCCATCGTCCACGTGAGCGTTCGTGGACCGGCGAGCACGGCTTTCCGGCCGGGCGCGCCGTCCCGCCTCCGGCCCAGGATCGCCAGCGCCAGCGACACCACACCGGCAGTGGCCCACAGGCCGCGGTGACCGTAGAGCAGATCCACGATCGCCCCGGCCAGCACGGCGGCCACCGCTACGGCGCCGGTCACCTTCCAGCGGAACAACGTGAGCGCGCGGATCTCGGTGAACTTGTCGGCCAGCTTCTCCGAGGACTCGGCGGCCTCCCGGTAGTCCCGCACGGTCACCCACCGACGCCACCACCGCACCGCAGCCACCAGCCCACGCACAACCGCCCGCAGGTACCGCCACGGCGACCGCAGTACAGCCGCCGCGCCGTCCTTGGCGGCCTGCCGTGCCTGTGCCCGATCCTTGAGCCATGCCGGCACGCGCGGGGACCGCAGCCACCACGATGCGAATCGGCCCAGACGTGGTTGGGAGTAGAACGGCTGGGACTCGTCGACCAGCTCCGCGTCGTAGACAGGCCCGACGTTCACAACGTCGCGCGGGTCGGTCGGCATCGGAAGCGCGTCGTCGTTCATGAACGCACCTCCTCCGCCAGCGCGGCCGCCACCCGCGACGAGAGGCCACGCGAGCAGCTCGTCACCTCGCGCACCCACGCGGGGGTGACGACAACACCGGGTGTCCACGCGTGCCGCGCGTCCGCCAAGTAGTCCTCGAAGGACCGGCGTATGGTTCGTGGCCGTTCATGAACGGTCGGCTCCATGCGGTGAACGGCCTCGGTGAACGCGGCGTTCACAGCCTCGGTGAGCTTGTCCCGCAGGTCGGTCACGGCCTCGGCGGCAACGAACACCACCAGCGGCGGCACCGAGTGCAACACGATCCCCGCGAGCGACCCCGCAGCGTAGGAGGCCCAAGTGTTCATCACATAGGTGGCCGCGAGCGTGAACCACTTCGCTCTGCGCACCCACGGTCCGGTCTCGACCTGGTAGCGCGCGGTGACCTGCTCAGCCCGCAAGATGGCCAGCAGGATGACCGACACGGTGGGGTCGAGCAGCCAGGCCGCCAGCCACGGCAGCGACCAGGCCGGGGCACCGACGGCGGCAAAGGTCTGCACGTTGGTCATGGTGAACGCCAGCCCGCACACGATGCCCGCCCAGCACAGCCGGTCCACCTGCACCCGGACCCGCTCCACGCGGAGCGCGACCACATCCGGGTGCGTCTGGTAGGCGCGGACCTCGGCGGCCTCGGCCGCGTCCTGCGCCAACCTCTGAGCGCGTGTCGGCGGGATGTGCCGGGCGTCCTGGGGACCGGCGGTTGACCGCCCGGCAACGGCCACCCCTCCCCTCTCCTTCCTGGTCATCGCCGGCCCCTCCGACGTGGACTGTCCACCACGGTCACCGTGAGCGCGCGAGTCAACGCGTAGGAGGAGAACAGCGCCGGCAACCCGAGCACTGCCAGCAGCAGCCAAGGGTTACCTGGGTGCGTGATCACCACCCACTGCACACCCACGATCAGGCCAGCGGTGAACAGCACCCGCCCGGCCAGCGACAACAACCGCGCACCACTCCGCGCGGCCTCGGCGGCAGCCTTCGCCCGGCGGACCCCCGCCCGCCAAACCCACCCGACGATGAGCAGCACCGCCACACCGGCAAGGATCTGAGTCGGTGTCAGGCTGATCTGAGTCATGGCTGCCCACCTCCGTCCACATCGGTGTCTAGCGGTTCGGCGCGCTCGCCACGCTGCCGCCAGTACGGGTAGAGGGCACGACGGTCACGCTCGTTGAGCGAGCCCCACACACCGGTCGTCTGCTCCCCGGCCATACGCAACTCGAGTTCCAGGCACTCGTCCTGGACCGGGCAGCCTGCGCACAGCCGGGTGGCCAGCTCCCGGTCGATCCCGTCATGGCCGGTCAGCTCTGGTGGGTCGCCATCGGTGAACGCCCACACGCACGATCCGTCCTTCATCACGATGTCGGCCAGCACGTCGACCGGCACCCACCGCAGGCGGTCCAACCGCCACGCGATCCCCACGAACCGCGAGTACTCATCGGAGGTCACCACGGCGCACCCCCGGTCGCCCGCAGCACCTCACGCGACGTGCGGTGCTCAGCAGTCATCCGGGCTACATCCACGCAGGTCCCGGTCTCGACGGCCTGAGCGGCGAGCCTCTCGACAGCAGCAGCGGGCACCACGAACCGGGTGCGGATCTGGACTGCCGGGAACGCTCCCTCGTGAATCGCGCGGTACAGGGTGTTCTTGTTGCAACGGAGGATCGCCGCTGCTTCTCGGACTGTGTAGAACGCCGGCGGACCGGCATTCGGCAGAGCATTGCTCATGGCTGATATCCCTAAGGAAGTGTTGAAGAAAGAATGATGAAGTGCCGATATCGGCACTAATGAAGACACGAATGGCCCAATCACGGGCGAATCAGCGCCCGCGAAATGGGGCGACCCCGCTAATCTCGATGTTGAGGCGGAGCGCGGAGGAATACGTGTCGGAAGACTGGACGGCGGTCTCGAAGGCGATCAACGAACGCCTGACCGAACTCGGGCTGAATCAGCGCGAGCTGGCGGAGCGCTCGAACATCGCGCTGTCCATCGTGCGCGAGATCCGCAACAACACCGTCCAACGTCGACGGAGCGGCCGCACGCTCGAAGCCCTGTCGGTGGCTCTCGGCTGGCACCCGCGGCACCTGGCCGCGGTGCTGCTGGGACTCACCCCACCAGCACCGAACGACCCGATTGACCTCGCCGGAGACAGCGTGCCCGCACGCCTGGCCGCCATCGAGGACCAGCTCCACGAGATCACGAAGCGCCTCGACGAGATCCAACGTGCGATCCGCGAGAAGTAGCGGCTCCCGGCTCATCGCCGCCGGCATCTGGGATGCCAGCTGGGCGAGGTTTCGGCGTGCTTTCATGCCTCAAGGAAACGGCGAATCCGAGCCGTTAAACAGCTGGCTGCGGTTAACCAGAAGGGAGATAACTTGAGTTAACTCCGCAGGTCAGCGCGGATAATCGGGGGATTGATTCGATGGCAGACACCAGGCTGAAAGACGCGCGCACGCAACGCGGCTACTCCGCACAAGCCGTGATCGACATGCTGCTCCGACGTGCGGCAACGCTCGCCATACCCGTGATGTCTCCGACCAGCCTGAAGACGAAACTCTCCGTGTGGGAGAACGGCCGAACGTCCGTCAGCCCGACCTATCAGCGGCTATTCCGAGACATCTACGGCCTGACCAACGAGGAACTCGGGTTCCCGACAGAACCCGAGGACAGCGAGGTCGAGGAACTCCGATCACGACTCACGATCGCGCGCACGGTCGACGCGGGCACGGTCACTCTGTTCCGCCAGCAGGTCGAGAACGCCCGGCATGTTGACCGCCAGTTCGGCGGGATCACCGTGCTCGACGAGCTACGCAGCCAGATGGACCAGGTCGAACGACTCCTCGACTACAGCACGATGCAGGGGCAGCGCGAAGCGCTCGCCGGAGTCCTCACGGAGGCCGCTGCACTGGCCGGCTGGGAGGCGCTCGACCGCAACGCGATCAAGCAGTCATGGGATCACCACGAGCGCGCGAAGGACGCAGCGCGGGCAGCCAACTCACCGCTGCTACTGGCGCACGCGCTCGCCCAGCAGGCTTTCATCCTGATCGACATCGGCGAGGTCGACGCGGCCGTGGCGCAGCTCGACCAGGCGCGCGCACTCGCCGAACGTTCCGCGCCCGCTCTCCTCCGCTCATGGCTAGCGGCAGCCCACGGCGAGGGCCTGGCCGCCGCCGGTCAACGCGATGAGGCACTACGCGCGTTCGACAGCGCGGACAAGCTGCTGCCCGCGGACCCAGTGAGCGCAGACCTCCCTTTCCTGTTCCTCGCCGGCGGTCACCTCGACCGCTGGCGCGGCCACGCCATGAGCAGACTCGGCGAGCCGGACGCAATCGACCAGCTCACCTACGTCCTACCGCGCCTTCCACCCGACTTCACCCGCGCCAGAGTCGCCATGCTGGTCGACCTCGCATACGCCCACGCGGCAGCAGGCGACCGCGAAGCAGCCCTGAGATACAGAGGTCAGGCCAAGCGCCTCGCGATGCAGATCAAGTCGGACCGACAACTACGCCGGCTCAATGGCCTCATCCTGCCCACCAGCAGTACCAGGGCCGCGTGATGCGAGGTAGTAGAGCAGCGGCACCAACGCACCAGCGCCAAGCACCTCCCGCCGCCGCACGAACTCCAGTACGCGACTTAGCGGCACCCACTCCAACCGGCCGACCTCCTCGGTGTCGGTCGGCTCGCCGACTTTCTCCGCCTTGCGCCACAGGTACACGTCGGTGTCGGCCGTAACCTGCCCCGGCAACGGCTCGAAGCTGACCAAGTGCTCCGGCTCGCCGACCGGCCGATACCCGGTCTCCTCCTCGACCTCACGACGCGCGGTGTCCGCAGGGTCCTCCCCAGCCTCGACGAGGCCACCGAGCAATTCGTAGCCCCACTGATCAGTTGGAAACCGATATCGCCACAACATCAGCACTCGGTCACGCTCGTCGACGATCAGCCCGATCGCGATTCGCGCCAAGTGGACAACGTGGTACTCCCACCGCTCGCCGTTCGGGGCCTCGACATCCGCAAGCCCCAATTTCACCCACTGATTGTCATATATCAGTCGCTCACCGTAAGTCTTCCAGGCTCCTGGTTCCTTCGTCACCGCGAAAGCCTACGACGGCCGCGAGTCTTGGGGTGACTACGGACCTTGTACGGGGCGCGCCGTAATCACGAATCGCGCCGGAACGTCGCACCATCTATCATAGGCGCAACTAGAGGAGGGTCCCGCAAAGCACATGAAAATCACCGGCTCCACATGAACCCTCCATATCTCTCAAACCTACTTCTCCCCACGATAGGTCAGACAACAGTATGAATTCAGGTTTTCATATTTCATCCATTGAACTCGTACGGAATGAAGACACGCTTCAAATGTCACCCGGCACGGTCATGGCAGTTGTCGGAGGCAACAACACTGGGAAGTCGACACTTCTTACACAGATACAGCAATGGCTAGGCGACAGCAATGACCCTCAATATTCCGTAAGTCAACACCGAATTCTAGAGAGACTTGAAGTTGAAAAGGGTGATAACCCTGACCAATTTCTCAACTGGATCCACGATAACTGTGTCTACCAGAAAAAGAATGCACACAACCCACAAGGCGCAGAAGGATACGTACGTTCAGGAGCCGGACCCTTTGATCATGACACTCTACGCCAGATGTGGTTAACTACCAGAAATGGACACCTCGGTAGCCTGACGCCGTTTTTGGTTAGTTACATGGAGGCAGGTAGTTTTGGCCCGGGTTTCTCCACTACTCGCAGAAACCGACCTGATGACCCTCCAGCTCATCCACTCCAATACCTTGAGTCTAGCGCAGAACTGCGCCAGCGAATCGATGAACTCGGCGTAAGGGTATTTGGAGAGCACATTACGGTTGATCTACTCGGCAACCACGTTGTTCTTCGGCTAGGTCTACCTCCAAGTGACATTCATCCACCCAACATGTACGACGACTGGACACCGTTCCGCGAAGCACTCGACAAGCTTCCACCAATGGATGGACAAGGCCATGGTATGCGGTCACTCTTTGGGAAGCTGTTTCCCGTCTTGACCGCCACACATCCAATTGTAATCATTGACGAGCCCGAGGCTTTCCTACACCCACCCCAAGCAAATATCTTTGGCCGAATCCTCGGCGACCTCGCCAGAGAGTCCGGAGTGCAAGTCATTCTTGCTACCCATGACAGGAACATTCTTGTAGGACTTCTTGAGAGCGATGCTCCTGTATCGGTAGTGAGACTGACGCGACTCCGTGGCCAAACCAACGCCTATCAACTTAGCACGGAGGAAATATCTCGCATTTGGTCAGATCCTGTCCTGCGATACAGCCACGTGTTGGATGGCCTGTTCCACCAACGCGTCGTAGTGGTTGAGAATGAACGCGACTGCACGTTCTATTCCGCCGCCTTGGACGCTGCCCATGAATCAGAACCACTACCCATCAACCCTAGTGACATCTTGTTTGTGCCGACCAATGGAAAAGATGGCATAGCAACCGTCGCGCGGGCATTGAGTGCAATCAAAGTACCAGTTGTCGCTTCCCCCGATATTGACATCCTCAATGATGAGACGAAAATTAGGACGTTGGTCACGGCACTAGGAGGCAACTGGTCAGAATATCGAGACTCTTACCATTCATGCACTTCATATCTTCGCCAACCCAGGGAGCCAGTGAAAGCTATAGAAGTGGCTTCCAGCGTCCGAGAGTTTATCGATGAGCTAATTAAGAACGACCCCTATCGAGCCTGGGACAAGGAGCTACGCGAGAAGTTTCGATCCTTGACGCGCGGAGGTGGTGACGGTTGGAACGAGTTGAAGCGATTCGGCGTGCAAGCATTTAACAAAGACGTTGAAGGTAAGGCGCTGAGTTTGCTCGACCAACTTGATAAGATTGGACTAGTTGTCGTCCGAGTCGGCGAACTAGAATCGTTCGCAATCGGACACTCTGTTGTCGAGAGAAAAGGTTTGAACTGGCTTCGGTCAGCTCTAGAAAAAGGCGTTCACCGTTCCGATAATGCGAAAGCCCACGTAAGACGTCTGGTGACGGCAATGCCGAATGTGATCGAGTAAGACCACTTACATAGCGAGTTAGTCCGACGCATTGGTGACACCGCGGAGGGTGTCGATTTTCCTACTACTTTGCTAACTGCTTGCGGCGGGTTTGCATGCTTAGGATTTCACCTGGCCCGCCCATCGAATTTTCAGAAGGAGCGACGATCGCACGACGCCCTCGACTGACCAGCACGAGCCCCTCCTTCACGAGCACTTTCACGGCGCGCTGCACCGTGTTCGCCACCACGTCGTACCTGTCAGCTAGAACCCAGAAGGCCGGAAGCCTTTCACCAGGTTTGAGCGCGCCACATGTGATCGCTCCACGCAGGTCAGCGGCTATGCGCTGGTATTGCTTATCTTCGGTTGGTTGGATTGCGGTCGTGAGCGAACCCGCCGGATCGAGTGCTACCGGCAACTCCGGCAAGCGGGTCGACAATGTGCCTGCTGCGCGCTGGTCAGCCTCGGACTTCCACGCGCTGTAGAACCGAAGCGTGGTGGAGCCTCCTCCGCCGTGGCCCAGTCGCCCGCCGACGGTGGTCACGTCGACTCCAGCGGAGATCAGCTCCGTCGCCGAGTAGTGACGGAGCTGGTGGATGTGCATGTCCCATTCGAGGGGCTTTCGGGCACACATGCGCGCGTAGCGCTGGCTCACCGAGTCCGGCTTGAGCCACGTGCTGCCGTCCGGAGAGTTGGAGAAGATGCGCGCCTTGGCCGGCATGTCGTCGAGGCCAGCCCGCTCCGCACAATGGCGCTTATAGGCCGCCAGGAGGGCCACCGTCGCGTCGTCGAGGGTGATGCGGCGTTGCTGGTGGGTCTTGGTGTCCTTCTCCCACGTGCGGCCGCCTCGTTGGGCGATGCTGGATTCGATCGCGAGGACGCCGGCACCCTCCTTGAGCGTGGCCCGCTCCCAGGTCAGCGCGCATAGCTCACCCCGACGCGCTCCTGTGACCATGGCGAGCCATACGAGCATGCCCCAGTCGAGGTCTGCGAACGCGACCGTCACGATTTGCGCGGCCTGGTCAGCGGTCGGTGGCTTCGGTTCGGATCGGGCCGTTGGTAGCGGGTCAGCCTGTTCGAACGGGTTCACGCCGAACCAGCGCCAGCGAACGCCGCGCTTGCCGGCACCCTTCAGGACGGCCTGGATCTTGAGGAGGCTGCCGTTGGCGAGGCCCTTGCATTTGTGGGGCTTGCACTTCTCGTTGCACTCGTGGTCGCGCTTCGTTCGGTGCTGGATGTACTTGCGGCCACGGCAGTGCGCCCGGCACTTCCGGCACTCGTTGTAGAACGAATCGAGGAGTTCGCCGTTGATCTTGCCCACCGAGAGGTGACCGATCAGCGGTCGGATGTGGTTGCGCGCGAGCGACTCGTAGTTCTCCTGCGTGTTCGGCTCTAGCTTCAGCAGTTCGAAGTACCGGTCGAGCAGCTGGTTGACCGTGGCCTTCGTGCGGGCGTTTCGGCGCTCGTCGACCTCGGCGAGCATCCGGGTACGTGCCTTCTCGGCCAGGTTCGCCGCATCTGGGCCAGCAGGGATCACGTCGGTCAGGTTGTGACGTTCGCCACTGACCGGGTCTGTACCCCCGTAAACCCTCACTCGGAGTGACCCACTGGGCAGCGTGTCGATCGTGCCTCGGGGGCGCTTCGGCGGCTTCGCTCGGCTGGCCATGACACAAGCGTAAGCCCGGTTCGTGTCACATCCTGTGTCACACGAACCGGGCTTACCGGTGCTACAGGCCCTCTGACCTGGAGCCGCCTAAGGGAATCGAACCCTTGACCTGCTCATTACGAGTGAGCCGCTCTGGCCGACTGAGCTAAGGCGGCGAGACGAGTCATAGTGTAGCGGGCAGGGTTGCGTCACTCGCGGGGACCGGGCTCGTTAACCACAGCGCCGGGTGCTGTCGAGGAGGGAAGCATGCGCGGACGGTTGCTGGTCGCGACGGCGGTGGGGCTCGCTGGGCTGGTGGTGGGCTTCTCCGCGGCTCCTGCGAGTGCGCAGCCGACCACGCCGATCCCGACGCCGGCTGATCCTGGGTCGCCGGGGATGTCGACGGCCGTTGGGCCGGTGCCGCCCGGGCACGCGGTGGGGGACGCCGGGACCGGGCTGGGGATTCTGCGGATCCTGCCCAACTCCGTGCCGACCAAGAGCATCCAGCCGGGGCTTGAGGACAAGTTGCCCAAGCAGTCGGCTGCCGAGCTGGGGTTCGGGCTCGCCTCGGCGCAGGCGAACTCCGAGGCCTACCTGACGTTCGAGCGGTCCGTCGCGCAGGCGGCGCCCGGTGGGATCGCCGTGCAGGGTGGGAGTCCGCAGGCGCCGGGGGCGCTCGCACAGACCGCCTCGCCCGACAACCCCGAGCCGGTGCACGGTGGGCTTTCGTTGCCGTCCACGCCGCTTGACTCGCTGGTGCGGGCCACCGCCTTGCAGGGGCAGGTGCACGCCCGGTGGAGTGACACGGCCGGGCCGTGCGTCGGCACGATCGCGGACGCGGCTACCGAGGTCGCCAGCCTGTCGCTGCTGAACGCGATTCCTACGTTGCCGTCGACCGGTGACCTGACCGGGGTGTTCGACTCGCCCCTCGACCCGGGGGCCGACCAGGCGATCGTCGACGGGTTGAAGAAGCTCGCCGGGCCGTTGAGCACGCTCGGTGGGGCGCTGTCGGGCGGCTCGAAGCCGAAGGCGGACGGCACCGGGTCGCTGGTCAGCCTGCCGAACACGCTGTCCGCGCGGTCGGTGGTGCGGCTGGTGGACATCCCGGGCTCGGCCAACAAGGCGGTGCAGTCGACGTCGACCATGCAGGTCGCGAACCTGAAGTTGCTCGCGGGCACGCCGTTCGAGATCCAGATCAGGGTGGTCAGCCAGCCGACGCTGCAGGTCACGTCGACCGGCGATCAGGCGACGTCGACCGTGCGGTACACGGCGCCGGTGCTGGCCGTCTCGCAGGGCGGGCAGGACCTCGGGCAGCTGGACGCGGCCAACCCGAAGCTGGACGTCCCGATCGGGATCCCGCTCGCGCCGGGGGCGCCGAACCTGCCGATCATCGGCGGGCTGTTGGCGAACGGGCAGCAGGCCACGGCGGCCCTGCAGCGGCTGGACCTCGGCGTGATCCGGCTCGGTGTGGCGCAGCTCGACCAGCGCGGGATGGCGATGACCTCGCCGTTCAAGGGCTACCAGCTGGGGGCGACGGCCCGGATGCTGGACCTGCAGGTGCTGCCGACGCAGGCCCTGGGGTTGCCGAACCTGCCGTCGGCGCTGGCCCAGGTGGCGCTGGGTGAGCAGGTGGCGCGGGCGTACGCGCCGGCGGGTGGGGTGGTGTGCCGGACGTCGGAGCAGCCGGCCCCGCCGCCGACGCCCAAGCCGCAGGGGGCGCCGAAGCCGCTGGCCTACACGACGATGGCGTACAAGACGATCCCGCTGTTCTGGACCGGGACGGCGATGCTGCTGATCGGCGTGGTGCTGGTGGCGGCGATGCCTCGGCTGCGGACCTACGTGCCGGTCGGCCCCGGCGACGTGGACGACGAGCCGGAGCCAACCGACGCGGAGCCAACCGACGCGGAGCCAACCGACGCGGAGCCAACCGACGCGGAGGACGCGCCGGATGAGCCGCGGGACGAGGACACGGATCCTGTGGACGCGGCAGGAGCGGCCTCGGACGTGGCGACTGAGCATGCGGACATTGAGGCCGCGGAGACCCCGGCGAAGGAGACAGCGTCCGACCCGGGCGTGGAAGGCGCTGGCGAGGCGAGCGAGGAAGGCCCCGACACCGAGCGGAAGTGAACGGCATTTCCGTTGGGCAGTGACCCCGCTGCCCAACGGGGCTGGTCAGCAGCGGGTTTGGCCTCCGGCCCCCGGTGTCAACGCTACGGCAGGGCACCGACAACCGGCCGCGGCCCAGATCCGTTAGCGGCGAGTTGTCCACAGGGTGCGTGGTTGTCGACAGGCGAGCCTCGGCCAGCTGGGATTGTCGGCGGGCTGCCGTAGGCTGGAATCCGGGGGCCGGAGGCCAGGTCAACCAGGTGCGTCGGCCGGTGGCACTCAGCCTTGGCGCGGGTCAGCCAGTATGCGGGTCAGCCGTAGTGGAGGGCCGTCAGCATCGCTTCTATCGCGATCCTTGGCTTGACGTTCAGTTCCATCGCTTCTCGGCAGGCCAGTACCGCTTCCAGCCGACGCAACGTGGACTCCTGGGTCCACGTGCCCGCTGCCTGCCTGGCGTCGCGTTCGCGGTCGGGGTGGGTCAGGGTTGCCTGGCTGCCGGAGGAGACCACCAGCACGTCGCGGTAGAAGCCGGCCAGGTCGACCAGTGCCAGGTCGATCGCGTCGCGTTGGGTTCGGGTGGCTCGGCTTTTCTGGCGGCGTTCCAGTTCCTTGATCGCCGCGGCGCTGCCTCGGGTGGCTGATGCCGCGCCCTTGCCGGTGCCGCCGTGGCCCATGGCGGTCTTCAACGCCTCCTTCTCCGCCTCGTCGCGGGCGCCGCTCACCTCGTTGGCGTCGGCTTCGGCGGCCTTCACCAGGTCGTCGGCGCAGTCGAAGGCGTCCGACAGGCGCCTGAGGTTCAGGGGGATGCGCAGCACCGAATCCCTGCGGGTGCGGGCCGCCTCGTCCGTTGCCAGGCGCCTCGCCCTGCCCACGTGACCACCGCAGACCGACGCCGCCCATGTCGCCATCGCCGGTTCTATGCCGTCGCGGGACTGCAGGACCTCGGCTATCGCCGGCGGGGACGGGGTGCGGAGACCCAGGTGGCGGCACCTCGAGCGGATGGTCACCGGGACGTCCTCCGGGTGGTCCGACGGGGCGGCCAGCAGGAACACCGTCCGCTCCGGCGGCTCCTCCACCGCCTTCAGCAGCGCGTTCGCGGCCCCCTCGGTCAGGCGGTCGGCGTCGGTGATGATGACCACCTGCCAGCGGGCGCCGGTGGGGCGACGCGCCGAGATCTGCACCAGCGAACGCATCTCCGCCACGGAGATCGACAGGCCCTCGGGGACGACCACGTGCACGTCCGCATGGGTGCCGGCCATGGTGGTCCGGCATCCGGGGCAGGAACCGCAGCCCACGCCCGTCTCGCACTGCAGGGCGGCCGCGAACGCCTTCGCCGCGACCGAGCGGCCCGAGCCCGGCGGGCCGGTGAACAGCCACGCGTGTGCCACGGCCGACGTCGGACCACCCGCGAACGTGCCGTCGACCATCGACGCGGCCACCGCGGCGGACGCCGTGAGCACCTCGACGGCATCCGGTTGGCCGACGACCTGGGACCACACGGTGCTCAACCCACAGCCTCCGAACCTACGTCGCCGGGACCTCTACCGGTGCGAGGCTATCGCTCGGCAGGAGGTTGCCCTGCCGGCGGCCGGCCAACGCCGTCTGCACGGCGATCCGCACGCGCACGGCCACCTGCTCCGGCGTCCCGTCGGCGTCGACCACCACGTACCGGTCCGGGTCGGCGGACGCCATCTCCGCCAGCACCTTCTGCACGTGCCAGTGGTGCTCCGGCGGGCGGGACCGCTCCGACTGCAGCGTGCTCGGGTCGCGGTCCAGGAGGATCGTCACGTCCGGGCGCAGGCGGGCCGTCGCCCAGTCCGCCAGGCCTTCCAGCTCCGCGGGGTCGAGGTCCGCCGCGGCGGACAGGTGGGCCAGCGGGCTGTCCACGAACCGCTCCATCACGACCAGCGCGCCACGATCGAGCGCCGGCCTGATCTGCCGTTCCACGATGTCGGCCCGGACCGCCGCCGCCACCAGGGCATGTGCCCGGGCACCGGCCAGCTGGGCACCCGCCAGGACGGACTGCAGCCGATGGTCGTCCAGGGCCGGGTCGGTCGCGAGCAGGACCTCCTTCTGGCCCGGCCGCTTCAGCCAGTCGGCCAGCAGCTGCGCCTGCATCGACGTGTCCGCGACCGTGTCGCCCTCGACCGCGATCAGCAGGCCGGTCAGCCGGCGCGGCTTGCGGCGGATGGCGTTCAGCAGGTCGGCCAGGATCGGCTCGGTGCGGCGGTCGTCCATCTGCCGGTACGCGATCACGCCGACCAGTGCGGCGATCAGACCGGCCCCCAGCAGCACCGGGCGGGAGCCGTCGATGCTCATCGGGCGGCCCCACACGGTGACGTCGCGCTTCTGGACCAGGCCGATGAGCAGCGGCGTCAGCGGGATCGAGCCGGCCAGGATGATCTTCATCAGCGACTGGTAGATCGCGTTGATGCGGCCGCGGATCGCGTCCTCGATCTGCGTGCCGATGATCGTCACGCCGGTCAGGAACGCGGCGCCGGCACACGCGCCGACCACCGTCACCGTGATCAGCGACACGATCAGGTGCGGCGACAGCGCCACCAGGCTCAACGCGAGGCCGGCGACCACGATCGCGATGCCGAACAGCCGGTTGTGCGGCAGCCGCTGCGCGAGCTTCGGCGCCCCGGCCATGCCGGTGGCGAGCCCGATGAACATGGCGACCAGCAGCAGACCGAACGTCGACTCACCACCACGCAGGCTGTCCGCGTACGTGCGTGCCGACCCGACCAGCGCGCCGGCCGCCGCGAACGCGCCGACCATGCCGATGAGCAGGCCGCGGATGAGCCGGGTGCTCCGGACGAACATGACCGCGTCCCGGACCATCGCCCGGAAGCCCAGCTTCTCGCCGGACTCCTTCTTCGCCACCCGGTCGGCCTTGCGGGCCTCGGCGAGCGGGGTGTCCCGCAGCGACAGCTCGGGGATCCTGGTCGCGACGAGGATCGCGCTGGTCAGGTACAGCAGGCCGTTGAAGACCAGAATGATCTTGGCGATGCCGAGGCCGGCCGGGTCCGGCTGGATGTTCAGGTTCGTGGTGATGCCGGTGACCGCCGCGTACAGGCCGAAGCCGCTGATCGCCGCGATGCCGTAGGTCATCACCAGGCCGAGCTGGTTCGCGGTCTCGACCTGGTCGGGGCGGCGCAGCAGGTTGGGCACCGCCGCGTCCTTCGACGGGATCCACAGCAGTGCGCAGCAGCCGATGAGGAAGTTGCCGATGAACAGCCACACCGGCGAGCCGATGATCGCGATCGAGACGAACAACCCGCAGCGCAGCACGTCGCAGATGACCATGATCTTGCGGCGGTCGAAGCGGTCGGCGAGGAGCCCGCCGATCGGCGCGAACAGCAGGCCCGGCAGCAGCTGCGTCAGCACCACACCCGCGAAGGCGAAGCTCTTCGCCCGGTAGTCCTCGGTCAGCGTGGTGACCAGACCCGCCAACGCGAGCAGTGACAGCCAGTCACCAATGCTGCACAGGTAGGTGACGCCCCAGAGTCTGCGGAAGGCACGGATCGCCAACACACTGCGTGCGCGGTGTGTCATCGAAGCGTTCGATGAAGGCGGCGTCGCGCCGACCTTCCACTCTGAACTCGCACCCCCGCTGATGCCGGCCACCCCATCTCCCACGAATCCCCGCGCCCTTCAGGGTAACCAGGACGCGCGGGTAACGTAGCGCGGCCAACCTGAGAGTGCTGAGGGATCAGCTGAAGATGGACGAGATCGTGTCGATCAGGCTGGCGAGCATCACGATCACGAGCACAGCCATCACCAGCAGTAACAATCCGACCGCCGCGATGCCCGGGGACCAGCGCCGGCGGGGCGGCTGAGGTCGCGGCATGGGGATCTCGGCCGGCGTCAAGCCCATGCGGGCCGCGGGCGCCGGGATGCCGGCCGGTGGGGTCGGCGGTGGCGGCGGCGGGGTCTTGTCGGCCGGTTCGGCCACGGGCGCGGGTGCCGGGATGGGCACACCGAGCAGATCGACCCGCAGCTCGGAGTTCTCGTCGAGCACGGACTCCATGGCCGTGCGGACCGCCTCGATGTCCGGCGCGGCGGGCTCGACCACGCGGACGCGGACCGCCTCGCCGTCGTACCTGCCGCCGGTCACCAGGCCGGACAACGGGTCGCTCATCAACGGCGGCGGCCCGGGGTCCTGGGTGCCGTCGTGATTCCAGCTCGCCATGTCGACTCCCTGTACGTGACTATGCGCGTCTGGTACCAGACTAAGAGGCATCCGGTCGACGGGCGAGATAAACCTGACGTGCTGCGAGGCTTGTTCGAACGTCCGCCAAGAGCGGCTCGAAGAACGACTCGCGGTAGTGCTGGTCGGTCGCGGCGGACGCGGCGAAGTACACGCCGGAGAACGCGGCGAGGAAGATCGAGACCTGGACGAGGCTGGCCGGCAGCGGCAGGCGGATCTGGAACAGCGAGCCGGACAGCTTCGACTTGCCCTCACCGAGCCAGGAGTCGATCACGGCGGGCTCGAAGGCCAGCGCGCCGAGCGCGATCAGCACGCAGAACACCAGCACGCTCAGCACCAGGATCTGGAGCAGCTGTGCGACGAACAACACCAGTGTGATGTTCGCCCGCTCGCGTCTGGCCAGCGGCAACGCGTCGATCGGCGGGCCGGCGACGGCCGGGGCGAGCGGCGTGCCACGCAGCACCTGGGCCAGGTCGTCGACCTTGTCGCCGGCGACCTTGTCGATCATCTTCTTGAGCTCTTCGTCCAGCCGGGCGGCCATGAACAGGACGCCGAGCACCGCGAACAACGCGACGACCAGCCACAGCCGCCAGCGCGGGAGCTCGGCCGCGATCTGCCACATCTCGGTGGAGAAGAAGGCGAAGATGACGACGAGCACGAGGAGCGGCAGCGCCTTGGTGGCCATCCGGCCGACCGAGCCCAGCTCGGCGACCGCCTTGCGCAGGCCCCACGCGAGGATCGAGCCGGCGCCCACCCACACGAAGAACAGCATGAGCAATGTCACACCGATGTTGATCGTGAGCGAGAGCCACAGGCGGTCACGCAGGCCGGTCCACCAGTCGGCGACCGGCAGCACGGCCGCGTTGAGCAGCAGCACGACGCGGGCGAGCACCCAGCGGCCGCGGCGGGACAGCACACGCATCCACACCGACCCCAGCCAACCGGCGAGCGCCGGCACGACGACCGCGCCGACGATGAGGGCGAGCAGCACGAACACGTAGGCGGTGTTGGCCATGCGCCGCTCGAACTCGGCCTCCGGCACGTTCACCAGCCACGTGACCAGCGACAGCATCGGGTCGATGACCAGCACGAACACCAGGGCCGGCACAGCACGCTGCAGGAGGCGGGACCCACGCTCATCACCCCGCACGAACAGCGGCAGCCCTCTGCGGCGGAACCACGCCTCGACGGCGCGCCGGTCGAAATCTGTGGGTTCGTCCGCACCGCCCGCACGCTGCCCGCCGGGATGCTGCCCACCGCCGGCAGCACGCGCACCGAAGACACCGGGGCCACCAAAGACGCCGGGTGCGCCGCCGCCGACACCGTGCCCACCGGCACCCAGTCCGCCGCCGGCACCGTGACCGCCGCCGGCACCGTGACCGCCGCCGACACTCTGCCCACCGGCACCCTGCCCACCACCGACACCGTGGCCGCCGCCGGCACCCTGCCCGCTACCGACGCCCAGTCCACCACCGACACTGTGGCCGGCACCGCGCCCATCGGCATCCTGCCCACTACTGGAGCCGTGGCCACCGCTCGCAACCGGCCCACCGTCGGTGCCAGGTCCGGCGGTTGCTTCCCCGGCTGGCGGCATCACGACCGGCATCTCAACCGTCGGTGCCTCGAGTGCCGGCTCCGCGCGCCGCGGGTCGTTTCCCGTGGCGTCCGTGCCGGTTGTCGGCGACCACTCATCCGCCATGCGCTCCCCCGCTCACCCGTTCGGTGACCGGGACGGTAGCGAACCAGGCCCGGGGATCAGGACTTGGACTTGGCCGGCGCCTTCTTGGCCGGCGCCTTCTTCGGTGCGGTCTTCGCGGTGGTCTTGCGGGTCGTGCGTTTCGGGGCCGGGCCCTTCGCGCGCTTCTCCGCCAGCAGTTCGGCCGCTCGCTCGTCCGTCAGCGTCTCCACGCTGTCGGACTTGCGCAGTGACGCGTTGAACTCGCCGTCCGTCACGTACGGCCCGAACCGGCCGTCCTTGACCACCATCGGCTTGCCGGACACCGGGTCGTTGCCCAGCTCCTTCAGCGGGGGCGCCGAGGCGGCGGCCTGGCGGCCGCGGCGCTTGGGCTCGGCGTACAGCTTCAGGGCCTCGTCCAGGGTGACCGTGTAGATGTCGTTCTCGGTCGCCAGTGAACGGGAGTCCGTGCCCTTCTTCAGGTACGGGCCGTAACGACCGTTCTGCGCGGTGATCTCCTCGCCGCTGTTCGGGTCCTTGCCGACCACCCGCGGCAGCGACAGCAGCTTCAGCGCGTCGTCGAGCGTGACCGACTCGATGGACATCGACTTGAACAGTGAGCCCGTCCGGGGCTTGGGAGCGGACTTCTTCGCCTTGGCGTCCTCGGGCTCGGGCAGGATCTCGGTCACGTACGGGCCGAAGCGGCCCTCCTTCGCGACGATCTCGTGCCCGGTGACCGGGTCGGTGCCCAGCGAGCGGCCCTCGACCGGCGTCGCGAACAGCTTCTCCGCGATCTCCAGCGTCAGCTCGTCCGGCGGCAGGTCCTCCGGCAGGTTCGCCCGCTGCGGGTTCGCCGCGCCGTCCGGGCCGTCACCGTCGCGCTCCAGGTAGGGGCCGTACCGGCCGACCCGCACGACGATCGAGCGCTTCTGCTCGTCGGTGAACAGCGGGATCGAGTTGATCTCGCGGGCGTCGATCGTGTCCACGCCCGAGCCGACCAGCTTCTTCAGTCCGCCGTCCCGGCCGACCGAGCCCTCCGGGCCGACGTCGCCGCCGAAGTAGAAGCCCGACAGCCAGGTCGTGCGCTGCTGCTCACCGGCGGCGATGCGGTCCAGCTCGTCTTCCATGGCCGCGGTGAAGTCGTAGTCGACCAGCCGGCCGAAGTGCTGCTCCAGCAGCCCGACCACCGAGAACGCGATCCAGGAGGGCACCAGCGCGGCGCCCTTCTTCCACACGTACCCGCGGTCCTGGATGGTGTTGATGATCGACGCGTACGTCGACGGGCGGCCGATGCCCAGGTCCTCCAGAGCCTTGACCAGGCTCGGCTCGGTGTAGCGCGGCGGCGGCGAGGTCGTGTGGCCGTCCGGGTTCAGCTCGGTCGCGGTCAGGGCCTGGTCCTTGACCAGCTGCGGCAGCCGGCGCTCGGCGTCGTCGGCCTCGCCGCCGGACTCGGCGTCGACGGTCTCGACGTAGGCCCGCAGGAAGCCGGGGAACGTGATCGTGCGGCCGGACGCGGCGAACGTGCACTCCTCGCCGGACGTGGCCGTGCCGACGATGCGGACGCTCATGGTCGTCCCGCGGGCGTCGGCCATCTGGGAGGCGACCGTGCGCTGCCAGATCAGCTCGTACAGGCGGAACTCGTCGGACTCCAGCTCACCCGCGACCTGGCCGGGGGTGCGGAACACCTCGCCGGCCGGGCGGATGGCCTCGTGCGCCTCCTGGGCGTTCTTGACCTTGCGGGTGTACTGCCGGGGCTGCGGCGAGACGTAGGCGTCGCCGTACAGCTCCCTGGCCTGCGCACGGGCCGCCGCGATCGCCGTCTCGGACAGCGTCGTCGAGTCGGTACGCATGTAGGTGATGTAGCCGTTCTCGTACAGCCGCTGCGCGACACGCATCGTGCGGTCCGAGCCGAAGCGCAGCTTGCGGCCGGCCTCCTGCTGCAGCGTCGAGGTCATGAACGGCGCGTACGGGCGGCGGGTGTACGGCTTCTCCTCGACCGACGCGACCGTCATGCCCTGGCCGGTCAGCGCGTCGGCCAGGCGGCGGGCGTCGGCCTCCGCGAGGACCAGGGCGTTCGACTTCAGCTGGCCGTCCGGGCCGAAGTCGCGGCCGGTGGCGAGCTTGTTGCCGTCGATCTGGACGAGCCGGGCGCCGAACGAGCGCGGGTCGGCGTCCTCGCCGGCGTCGAGCTTGGCGGAGATGTCCCAGTACGAGGCCGGGACGAACTTCATCCGCTCGCGCTCACGGTCCACCACGATCCGCGTCGCCACGGACTGCACGCGACCAGCGGAAAGACCGCGGGTGATCTTCTTCCAGAGGACCGGGCTGACCTCGTAGCCGTACAGGCGGTCGAGGATGCGGCGGGTCTCCTGCGCGTCGACCAGGTCCTGGTCCAGCGCGCGGGTGTTCTCGGCTGCGGCGCGGATGGCCGGCTCGGTGATCTCGTGGAAGACCATCCGGCGGACCGGCACCTTCGGCTTGAGCGCCTCCAGCAGGTGCCACGCGATGGCCTCGCCCTCGCGGTCACCATCTGTGGCGAGGTAGAGCTCGTCGACCGTCTTCAGAGCTTCCTTCAGCTCGGTGACGGTCGCCTTCTTGTCCGGCGTGACGATGTAGATGGGCTCGAAGCCGTTGTCGACGTTCACGCCGAGGTTGGACCACGCCTCGCCCTTGTACTTGGCCGGCACCTCGGCCGCCTTGCGCGGGAGGTCGCGGATGTGGCCGCGGGAGGACTCCACGACGAAGTTCCGGCCGAGGTAGGAGGCGATCTTCTTCGCCTTCGCAGGCGACTCGACGATCACCAACCGCCGCGGCTCGGCTGCCGCCGACCCGCTCCTTTTCGTCCCGTTAGACCCTGCCACGCCGTCCCGCTCTCCAGTCCGAGCCTGTTCTCAGCTCGCTAGTGTGCACGTTGCACACTGTGATACCTACCCCCAGGTGCCCCGCAGCACACTTTCGGTCCACGGGTCCAATCCGTTACCTGGGTAGCACGGCTATGCGCTTCGGCGCACCCCGGATACCGCCGGCCAGTGCTCCTCCGCGTCCCCCGACGGCGGCCTACCGACCAGCTCAGCGAGCCTGCCGAGCCGTCGCCGGCCCGAAATCCGCAGGCCCGCCCCCTGCAGGGTAGCGGGCAGCCCGGCGGCGCCGAGCGCCCCTCTCACCGTGTCATACGTGTCGGGCGCGTCGGGGTCGAGGCCAAGTAGGTAATTCGTACCCAGCCAGCTGCCGGCGGCGAGCACCCAGAGCCGTAACGCTCCGCCATCAAGGGCCAGTCCGGTGGGGGCGAACTTCTCGCCCTCCTTCGTCCACTCCTCGGCCAGCGGGAGCAGGTCGGCGCGGAAGGCCGTCCGCACGCCATGGAGGCCCTCGTCGGTGACCGTGGGGGTCGCCTCGATGCCACGCTCGGCCAGCGCCAGCCGGACGGCCCGCACCCGCCAGCGGGCGTCGAGCGGCAGCGTCAGGCGCGCCGCGGTCCTGGCGAACTCGGCCAGCTGGCCCTGGCAGCACAGCAGACCGGCGAGGTCACCGGCATGCGGCTGGTTGGCCTCGGCGGAGTAGAACGAGAGCTGCGCCACCCGGCCAAGGATAGAACACCCGTTCGATCTCGGCCAGACGTGGCTGGCCGAAAATGACCATGGGCCCGGCGCGCGGCCGGGCCCATGGGGTCAAACGGGTGTCACCAGGTGACTCAGGACGTCGGCGACGAGACCGAGTCCTCCAGCTCCTGGCAGCTCTTCGCCTCGTTGTACGCGGCGTTGAGCTCCTTGTTCTCCGAGAAGCTGGCCGTCGGGTCCTCCATGTCGCTCAGGGCCTGGAGGTCCTGAGTGGCCGCGGCGGCCGCCGCCTGGAACCCGGCGGGGTCGTCGACCGGCGCCGCTTCGATCTTGGACTTGGCGCTCGCCACCGAGTCCTTGGCGGAGGAGATCTGGTCGAGGAAGCCCTTGACCGCGTCCGCACCGCCGTCGACCGGCGGCTCGCCGGCCTCCTGGACCGCGCTGGCCATGCCGTCGAGCGAGGTCTCCAGCTTGCCCAGGTAGGCCACCAGACCGTCCTTGGCCGCCTGCGGGCTGCTCTGGTCGAGCTCCGGCTGGGTCGTCAGCGCCGCGATGTCGTCCTTGATCGACGAGCACACCTGGTCGGCCCAGGCGACCGCGTCACCGCCGCTGCCCGAGTCCGAGCTGGTGCTGGTGCCGGAGGTGGAGGTGGAACCACCGCCGTTCCCGTCACCGCTGTTGCAGCTCGTCATCGTGATCGCCAGCAGCGCTGCCACGACCCCGGTGGTCAGCCTCTTCATGGTTGTCCTCTTCGGTAGTTGTGTGGCGGTCAGGCAGCGCCGTTGGCCACGGTCTCCGCCGGGTTCTCGGCGATCGCCGTCCCCCGCCGCTTCGAGACGTACACCGCCGCGACGATGAGGATCACCGCGACGATCGCGATGACGATCCGCACCGCGGCGTTCTCGCTCTCGCCGACCGACAGCGTGACGATCGCCGGGGCGATCAGCAGCGAGACCAGGTTCATCACCTTGATCAGCGGGTTGATAGCCGGACCCGCGGTGTCCTTGAACGGGTCACCCACTGTGTCGCCGATGACGGTGGCCGCGTGAGCGTCGGAGCCCTTGCCGCCGTGGTTGCCGTCCTCGACCAGCTTCTTCGCGTTGTCCCAGGCGCCGCCCGAGTTGGCCAGGAAGATCGCCATCAGGGTGCCGCAGGCGATGGCGCCGGCCAGGTAGCCGGCCAGCGGGCCGGTACCGAGGCCGAACCCTACCGCGATGGGCGCGAGGACGGCGAGCAGACCCGGGGTGGCCAGCTCACGCAGCGAGTCGCGGGTGCACATGTCCACCACGCGGCCGTACTCCGGCCGGACGGTGCCGTCCATGATGCCCGGGTTCTCGTGGAACTGACGGCGCACCTCGAACACGACCGCGCCGGCGGCACGGGACACGGCGTTGACCGCGAGGCCGGAGAACATGAACACGACCGCCGCACCGATGGCGATGCCGACCAGCACGTTCGGGCTGAACACCTCGAACACGAACGAGTTCGGCACGTTGCCCGTCAGCGAGTCACCCACCTCGGCCAGCGCCTCCCTGATCGCCGTCAGGTAGGAGCCGAACAGCGCGGTCGCGGCGAGCACCGCGGTCGCGATCGCGATGCCCTTGGTGATGGCCTTGGTGGTGTTGCCCACCGCGTCCAGCTCGGTCAGGATCGCCGCGCCCTCACCCTCGACGTCGCCGGACATCTCGGCGATGCCCTGCGCGTTGTCGGAGACCGGGCCGAAGGTGTCCATCGCGACGATGACGCCGACGGTGGTCAGCAGGCCGGTGCCGGCCAGCGCGATCGCGAACAGCGCCACGAACAGCGAACCGGACAGCAGGAACGCGCCGTAGACGGCCGCGCCGATGACGATGGCGGTGTACACGGCCGACTCGAAGCCGACCGAGATGCCGGACAGGATCACGGTCGCGGGACCGGTCAGCGAGGTCTTGCCCACGTCCTTGACCGGCTTGTAGTCGGTGCCGGTGAAGTAGCCGGTCAGCCAGAGGATGACGCCGGCCAGCACGATGCCGATGATCACGGCGATGGTGGCGATGACCGCCGGGCTGCCCCCGACGGTCGGGTCGGACGGACCGGCCAGGTCGGAGAACGAGCTCGGCAGGAAGATGAACGCCGCGGCCGTGCACAGCACCGCGGACATCAGCGCGGTCGCGTAGAACGCCTTGTTGATCGAGGTCAGGCCGCTCTCGCCGACCTTCGCGCGGGTCAGGTAGACACCGGCGACAGCCGTGATGGCGCCGAGCGCCGGGACGATCAGCGGGAAGAGCAGGCCCTGCGCGCCGAAGGCGGTGGAGCCCAGGATCAGCGCGGCGACCAGGGTCACGGCGTAGGACTCGAAGAGGTCCGCGGCCATGCCGGCGCAGTCACCCACGTTGTCACCGACGTTGTCGGCGATGGTGGCGGCGTTGCGCGGGTCGTCCTCGGGGATGCCCTGCTCGACCTTGCCGACCAGGTCCGCGCCCACGTCGGCGGCCTTGGTGAAGATGCCGCCGCCGACACGCATGAACATCGCGATCAGCGCGGCGCCGAAGCCGAAGCCCTCGAGCACCTTCGGCGCGTCGCCCGCGTAGACCAGCACCACGATCGCGGCGCCGAACAGGCCGAGGCCCACGGTGCACATGCCGACCACGCCGCCGGTGCGGAACGCGACCCGCATCGCGGTCTCACGGCCGCCCTGCTCGCGCGCGGCCGCCGCGACACGCAGGTTCGCCTGCGTCGCCAGCCACATGCCGAGGTAGCCGATGGAGAACGAGAACACCGCGCCGACGATGAAGAACAGCGAGCGGCCGATCCGTTCGCCCCAGCCGTCCGCGGGCAGGAAGAACAGCACGACGAAGACGACCACGCCGAAGATGGACAGCGTGTTGCGCTGCCGCTTCAGGTACGCGTTGGCGCCCTCCTGCACGGCCTTGGCGATGTCCTGCATCTTGGTGGTGCCCTGGCCCGCGGCCAGTACCTCCTTGAGCAGCACGTAACCAACGGCCAGGGCGGCGAGAGCGATCACGGCGACCACGACAACGATGCCGCGATCACCGCCGGTCAGCGTTGGACCGCCTTCCGCCGCTAGATACTGCAAGGACATCTGTCCTCCTGGGTCTGCCTGACGTGGCGCGTTTCCGCGATCGCCGAGGACCGCCGCAACCGTCCTCGAGGGACGAGTGCGCCACCAGGGGTATTGATGGGACCGGCGGAGTCTATTGGTTGGACTTTCCCGCTCTGACGGCCGGCCCGCCAAGCTGCGGATTTCCCGGTTTCGTGATCGATCCAGAGCATCGATCCAGCATTGCGCGGAATATGCCCGGCATTGGTTGTCGGTGCCGTGTGCGACCCTCGCTTCCGTGAGTCGCCACCTGCTCGACCGTGTGCTGGCCGGCGTGCCCCACGGCGAGAACCCCCTGCGGCACGTCCGGGAGCTGCCGTCGCGACCGGCCTCGGCGGTGGACTGGCCGTCGTGGGCGCCTCCGGCCCTGGTCACGGCCTTCGGCGCGGGTGGCGTGGCCCGGCCGTGGACGCACCAGGTCGAGGCGGCGACCCACGCGTGGGAGGGCCGGCACGTGGTGATCGCCACGGGCACGGCGTCCGGGAAGTCGCTGGCCTACCAGCTGCCGGTGCTGAGCAGGCTGCTGGCGGACCGGCGCGCGACCGCGCTGTACCTGTCGCCGACGAAGGCGCTCGGCGCCGACCAGCTGCGTGCGGTGTCCGCGCTGGACCTGGACGGTGTGCGCCCGGCCCCGTTCGATGGCGACACACCCATGCCGGAGCGCGACTGGGCGCGGGCCCACGCGCGGTGGATCTTCACGAACCCGGACATGCTGCACCGCGGGATCCTGCCGGCGCACACCCGCTGGGCGACGTTCTTCCGGCGCCTGGCCTACGTCGTGGTGGACGAGTGCCACGGGTACCGCGGCGTGTTCGGCTCGCACGTGGCGTTGCTGCTGCGCCGGTTGCGGCGGGTGGCGGCGAAGTACGGCGCCGACCCGGTGTTCGTCCTGGCCTCGGCGACGGTCGCGGACCCGGCGTCGTCGGCGTCTCTTTTGTCGGGCGTCCCGTGCGTCGCGGTGACGGAGGACGCCTCGCCGCAGGGCGCGCGCACGGTGGCGTTGTGGGAACCGCCGCTGCTGCCCGAGCTGTCCGGTGAGAACGGCGCGCCCGTCCGGCGGTCGGCCGGCGCCGAGACGTCCCGGATCATGACCGACCTGGTGGTCGAGGGCGCCCGGACGCTCGCGTTCGTCCGCTCGCGGCGGGGCGCGGAGCTGACGGCGTTGTCGGCGCGGCACGCGCTGGCCGAAGTGGACCCGTCGCTGCCGACGCGGGTGGCCGCGTACCGGGCGGGCTTCCTGCCGGAGGAGCGGCGAGCGCTGGAGAAGTCGCTGGCCGACGGGACTCTGCTGGGGGTCGCGAGCACGAACGCGTTGGAGCTGGGGGTCGACATCGCCGGCCTGGACGCGGTGGTGGTGGCCGGGTACCCGGGGACGCTGGCGTCGTTCTGGCAGCAGGCGGGGCGGGCCGGGCGGGCGGGTGACAGCGCGCTGGTGGTGTTCGTGGCGCAGGACAACCCGCTGGACACGTACCTGGTGCACAACCCGTCGGCGATGCTGGACAAGCCGGTGGAGGCGACGGTCATCGACCCGACCAACCCGTACGTGCTGGCCCCGCAGCTGGCGTGCGCGGCGATGGAGCTGCCGCTGACCGATTCCTGCCTGCCGGCCTTCGGCGGCGCAGTGGCCCGCCGGGTGCTGGAGGACCTGACCGCCGACGGTGTTCTACGGCGGCGGGCGACGGGCTGGTACTGGACGTCCCGCGAGCGCCCGCACGCGTCGGTGGACATCCGCGGCTCGGGCGGCGACCAGGTCGCGGTGGTGGAGGCGGACTCCGGCCGGCTACTCGGCACGGTCGACCCGGGCGCGGCGTTCACGACGGTCCACACCGGCGCGGTGTACCTGCACCAGGGGACGTCCTATGTGGTCGACGACCTGGACCTGTCGACGGGTCTGGCGATGGTGCACCGCGAGGACCCGGAGTGGTCGACGTCCCCGCGGGAGCAGGTGGACATCTCGGTGCTCGCGGTGGAGGAGCAGGCGTCCTATCCGGCGGGCGTGACCGTGAACCTGGGCGAGGTGGCGGTGACGTCGCACGTGGTGGCGTACCTGCGGAAGCTGCCGTCCGGGCAGGTACTTGACCAGGTCCCGCTGGACCTGCCGGAACAGACCCTGAACACGAGAGCGGTCTGGTACACGGTCCCGGACGAGGTACTGGCCGAGGCAGAACTGACCAAACACGACATCCCCGGCGCCCTCCACGCGGCGGAACACGCGGCCATCGGCCTGCTCCCCCTGTTCGCGACGTGCGACCGCTGGGACATCGGCGGCGTGTCAACGGCGCTGCACCCCGACACCGGCGAGGCGACGGTCTTCGTCCACGACGGACACCCGGGCGGCGCGGGCTTCGCGGACCGGGCGCATGCGGCCCTGGTGCCCTGGCTGACGGCGACGCGGGATGCCATCGCGGCGTGCGAGTGCCCGTCCGGGTGCCCGTCGTGCGTGCAGTCCCCGAAGTGCGGCAACGGAAACGAGCCCCTGAACAAGGAGGGGGCGATCAGGGTCCTGACCACGGTGCTGGCGGCGGTGGCGACGCCAGCGGAAAGACGGGCTTCGTGATCACTGAGGAGAACCGGGGCAGAAGTCCTGGACCATGACGTCGGCCAGCTGGAACTCCGCCTGGAGCGCGCCCTCGACCTGTTTGCCCGTGGTTCCCTTGCGCACCATCAGGATCACGGAGGCAGGCAGTGCTTCAGGGCGCGCCTTGTCCAGCAGCTCGGGCTGATCGGCGAAGAGGTCCTTGTACCGCTCGTAGGCCTCCTGGCGCGTTTCCTCACGCACGCTCTCGAACCGCTCGTCGTCGCGGAGTTGGTCGGCGGCGGCGCGCATCGTCGGATCCGGGTCCCCGCCCTCGAAGTAGATCCGCACCTCGCGAACGCACTTGTCGTACTGCTCCGGCGACAGCGCCTGGTACCCGGGCGGGTACACCTTCTCGACCTGGCCGGCCCAGATCCACGCCCCGGCCCCGAACCCCGCGCCAACCGCAACCACCAGCAGGACAGCCACCAACCACCACGGCGGCCGCCTTGGTGGTTGTGTAGTCGCGCTTCCCGCTGCGGGAATCTCTCCCTGGGCCTCGGCCGTCCCCGGGTGCGGCGCGCTGGTGGGCTCCTGAGATTGCTGGCCCAGCAACGGTTTCGCGTCGGGGTGCTCCTCGCTCATCCGGCCAGTCTGGCAGTTCTCGGCGCCGGCACTCAGCCTTTGCGTTGAGCTGTAATGGTTCGCCCCCCGGAATGCACAGAGCGCCGGGGCGGCTGTGGACCTGCCCCGGCGCTCTGAGTTCGCCGGACGCGCGAGGAACGGTCTGCTACCGCTCTCGGGAGTCGCGCTCCTTTTGGGACTTCGGCTCGGCTTCCCCCTGTTTCGCGGAGGTATGGGGAGGCAGACCCCTCCGCGAGACAGGCGGTTACCTTGGCCAGGTTTCGCCGACGGCGGCGTGGCCGCCTTGTCCCTGTCGGTCGCGACGCGGGAGACCTTCTCCTCTGCGAGCGCCCGGCATGCTGCCCGTCCCGGTTCGGCCACTGATAGGTGCGGGAGCAGCGCCTATCCGGGACGGGTTGGTGCGGTGGTACCGCGGAATGCGGAACGTGCCACCGCGGGATTGCCGGAAGGGTGCGGTTCCGGCAATTGGCCTTCGAGGGTTAGGACCTCGACCGTGGACCCGTCAGTCCGCGGTGACGAGTCGCCTGCTGCCTGACAGGTAAGCCGACTCGTTGGCGATGGCGTCCATCAGCGCGTCCTGCACGAGGCTCGGCGCCGGCATCTGCCAGCCACAGACCTCGGGACGAACACGCCAGTGCACGACACCGTGCTGGACCGGCGTCGGCGGGAGCGGCACCCAGCTACCAGCCTGGTGCAGCACCACGTCGCCGTGCTCGGCAAGTGGACGGGCGAGCTGCTGCCCGGAGCGGACGAGGAACGTCCAGCGGTCGTCCGGCGTCGCGATGATCGGCACCGGCAGTCCGACCGCACGCAGCACGCGAGCGGCGCCACGGCCCAGGCGGCCGGGAACCTCGATGGCGTCCAGGGTCACGCCCGTGGCCAGGAGCAGGCTGTACGGCCGGCCGGTCCACCACGTGGCGACCTGCTCCGGCTTGGTGCCGATGCGCTCCTGCCAGTCCGCGTGCACCGGCATGGGGCCGGTGTTCTCGACGCCTTCGCGGCCCGCCCACTGCGGGCCCGCCGGATAGGTACCTGGCAGCACTGGCCACCCGCGCCACGCGAGGCCGATGGCCTGCGCCCGGAGTTCAACGCGGAAGGCCCTGCGCCAGCTATCCGACGAATCCATGTCCAACATGTCGAGCTCTTGCCTCCTAGTTCTTCGGGCACCCTGTGCGGCGGGGGCCCTACGCATTAATTAACGGCAGTCCGTCCAGCTGCCGAAACTCGTAGTCGACAACTGGTCGTCCACGCACGGTGAAACGAACTTCGGGTTAACGAGGGGCTGAACTCCCCTCCTGCGGCCAACGGCGGTCCAGACCATTGACGCGGGCCCGTCGCTGCCGTTCACCGTTCGTGGACGACCGCTGAACTTGTCTCAGCGGTCCCGTTCAACAGGTCCCGCACGGGCTCTCGCGACCGCTGGACGGAACCGGCTCAGCACGCCCGGCCCGCTCGCAGCCACCTCCACCAGGGCATCCCACCCGGACAGCCGGCACGAGAGCAGCTCGACGCCCATCCGCCCGGTCACCCACCGTGCCTCGTCACAAGCACGCCGCTCACCAGCGAGAGCCTTGCCGGCGGCCGCGAGCGCGGCGAGGTCCGCAGCGCTCTCCGCCCGGTGCCGGGTGACGACGGCCGCCGTGAACCAGACCAGCCAGACGGTCACGATCATCACCGCCGCGATGCCGCCGGCCGCCCACACCGTTGCCGACCCACGATCGACAAACCGCTCATCGCAATCGAATAACGGCGAACGGTTGAACGGCCCGAGCCGGGTGCCCCGCCGGCGACGCACGCCGGCGAGCCCCGTCGACCAACGGCCGGCCACCGAACCCGAGCCGCTCGCCGGCTGCCGGTCGCGGCCACCGCTGCCGTTCACCGACGGACGTCTGCCGCTCGCCCGACAAACCGACGGCCAACGCCAACCTTTGCGCGGCGCCACGCGTCGGTGCCGCCCCTTGACCGGCTGGCAGCCACGCTCGACGCGACCACCTGCGCCGGTCAAGTCACTCCGATGCCGACCCACGGCCCGGCTCATGTCCCGGCTCCGTCCTGGCACACAGCCCGACCGCAGCCCGACGACCAGCCCCGATCCGCTTTTCCGGACCCGGCCCGACCCACAACCCAGCTCACATCCCGACTCCGTCCTGGCACATAGCCGGCCGCGGCTCGGCAGCCTGCCTCGGTCCGCAATCCCGAACCGCAGCCCGACCCACGAACCAGCGCACATCTCCGGCTCCGTCCTGGCACACAGCCCGACCGCAGCCCGACGACCAGCCCCGATCCGCTGTCCGAACCCCGGCCCGACCCACAACCCAGCGCACATCCCGACTCCGTCCTGGCACACAGCCAGCCGCGGCCCGGCGGCCAGCCCTGATCCGTTCGGACCCCGGCCCGACCCACGACCCTGCTCATGACCGGGCCCATATCCCGGCTCTGTCCTGGGGCACATCCCGCCAGCCCACCTCGGCCCGCGTTTCGGACCCGCAGCCCGACCCACGGACCCCGGCTCACAGCCCGGCCCATTTCCCGGCTCCGTCCCGGGGCACGTCCCGACCGCAACCCAGCAGCCCGACCGCAACCCGGCAGCCCGACTCCGACCCCTCTTCCGGACCCCGACCCGACCCACGACCCGGCTCCGTCCCGGGGCACATCCCGACCGCAACCCGGCAGCCCGACTCCGATCCGCCTTCCGGACCCCGACCCGACCCACGACCCGACTCCGTCCCCGCGCGCGTCCCGACCGCAACCCGGCAACCCAACTCCGATCCGCCTTCCGGATCCCGACCCGACCCACGACCCGACTCCGTCCCGGGGCACATCCCGACCGCAACCCGGCAACCCGACTCCGATCCGCCTTCCGGACCCCGGCCCGGCCCTATCCCGGCTCACGACCCCGGCCGCAACCCGGCCCACCCCAGTCCACCTTTCGGACCCGGCCCGGCTCGCGTCCCCGGCTGCGGCCCAGCGGCCCGATCCGGGCTACCGTCCCGTTCACTCGGCCGGCTCGCGGACGGCGAAGGCATCGGCGTGTAGGTGGACCCCGGGAAGGAGGTCGCCGGGCGGGGTCGCGTGGACGCTGACGTGGATGTGGTCGCCGTCGATGTTGACCTCTATGTCGGCGTCGGTCGGCGCTATGCGGGCGGCCGCTTCCCTGGCCTGGTCGTCGTCGCCGCGGGCGATCAGTCGGGCGGCCTCTCGCGCCGCGTCTACGCAGCGAACCTGGTCGGCTGCGGCCGACAGTCCGTAGAGCAGCATGCCCAGAGCCACGAAGAGCGCCGTCAATCCGATGGCCGCCTCGACCGTTACCGCGCCGCGTTCGTTCCTTGCCGCCTGTTTTCGGCGGACGCGCTTGGCCATGGCGGTCACCCGTTGAACTCGAGTGCTCGTTGGACCAGGCCGGCGAGTGCCTCCTTGATCGGGTCGCTCTGCAGAATGACGAGGAGGACCGTGGCGAACGAGGCCAACGTGATCATGAGAATGCCTTCCTCGGTCGTCGCGCCCCTGTCGTCGAGAAAGATCTCTCGGGACAGCTGGAACATGGTTCTTTCCTTTCTTCTGTATTTCTTCGCAGGTCAGAGGGATATCTGCCGGGCGAGGCCGGCGATCACCGGCACGATGCCGAGGCAGACGAACGCGGGGAGGAAGCACAGGCCCAGCGGCGCGGTGATCAGCACGCTCGCGCGTTGGGCTTTCGCTTCCGCCGCGTCGGCGACGTTCGCTCGGACGTCTGCCGCCAGTTCGGCGGCGAGGTCGGCCAGCGGCGTGCCCGACTGGGCCGCGCGGCGGGCGCCTCGCGCTAGTGCCGCCGTGTCCGGGCAGCTGTTCGCCGGCGTCCACGCGGTGTCCGGGTTCGCACCCAGTGCGAGCAGGTCCGCGGACTCCCTCAGTGCTCGGGATGCTTCGGGCGGCAACTCGCCGGCGATCGCCGTGACCGCCGTAGGCACCGGTAAGCCAGCGCGCAGGCACGCTGCCAGCAGGTCCCAGCTCGCGGCGACGGTCAACGGGTCTGCTCTGGGCGGCCGGCGTGCGCGGCGGAGGAACCACCAGACCGCCACGGCGACCACGGCTCCCGCGACCGCTCCACCCGGCCCGCCGATCACCACCGCTGTGACGATGCCGGCCATGGCACCGAGCAGCCGGGGCGGTGGGGTGGTGCGGGCTCTTCGGCCGGTGAGGCGCTGCCACAGGCGGGCGCCGACCGGCAGGCGACCGTTCAGCCAGCCGAGGCGCATGCGCGGGACCCCGGCCCGGGACCACAGCGGGATCGCCGCGGCCAGCAGTACGAGGGCGATGCTGAGGTTGTTCATCCGGCGACCGCCCGGTTCGTGATGCGTCCCGACCATGCGATGCCCACGCACATGAAGGTCACGCCCGTGACCAGCAGGACCTGACCTGGTCCGGTGCCCGTGAGCACGCCCAGCGGGTCCGCGCCGACGGTCACGCCGAGCGCGGCGCCGACCACCGGCAACAGCGACAGCACCACCGCACTCGATCTCGGCCCCGCCATCCTGGCCAGGACCTGACGGGTGAAGCGGGCTCGCTGCTCCAGGTCGCGGCGGACCGCGTCGAGCACGTCGGCCAGCGGGAGGCCGTGGCGCTGCGCCAGCTGCCATGCCCTCCCGACCCGGCGGAGCGCCTCTGCCAGCGCCGGCGTTCGCGCGGTGTCGAGGACCGTCGTCAGGTCGCCGTCCAGCCGAGCGGCCGCCGCGATGGCACGCATGGTGGTGGCCGTCTCCGGGTGGGCGTCCTCGGCGGCCGACTCCGCGGCACTGGCCGGGTGCGCGCCGGTGCGTAGGCCCGCGACGAGCGCACGCAGGGCCTCCGCGAGGCCGTCGGTGGCGGTCAGCGTCCGGCGGCTTTCCGCGCGAGCGCGGAGTTGACGTCGGATCGTTGCCGCCAGCAGCGTCGCCGCGACCACGCCGCCTGGGCCGGCGACCAGCCAGCCCGCGACGACTGCCGCAGCCATCGTTGCGGCCGCGCTGGGGTGTGGCGTGCGCAAGCGCTTGCGGGGGTTGGGGCCGGCGATGGCGCGGAGCCTGGCCGGCGCGCGGGTGTCCGGCCAGCACAGCAACGCGAGGCCGGTGAGGAGGAGGCTCACCATGGTGCCGCCACCCCGCGCTCGGCGAGCAGTGCTTTCAGGCGCGTGCGGTCGTGGACGACCTTGACCGTGTCGCCGTCCCGGTCGAACACGCCCACGTCGGTGAGGAGGCGGGTGCCGTCCCGGTCGCGACGCATGTGGAGGACGACGTGGAACGCGGCCGACAGCTGGCTGTGCAGGGCCGACCTCGGTAGGCCGCCCAACGCGGCGAGTGCCTCCATGCGGGCCGGCACCTCGGCCGGTGAGTTGGCGTGGACCGTGCCCGCGCCGCCGTCGTGACCGGTGTTGAGCGCGGTGAGCAGGTCGCACACCTCGGCGCCGCGGACCTCGCCGACGACGAGCCGGTCCGGGCGCATGCGCAGGCCCTGCCGGACCAGGTCGGCGAGGGTGACCTCGCCGGCACCCTCGACGTTCGGCGGGCGGGCGACGAGGCGGACGAACTGCGGGTGGTTCGGGGCCAGCTCGGCCGCGTCCTCGACGCACACGATGCGTTCGTCCGGGGAGACCTCGCCGAGTAGCGCGTTGAGCAGTGAGGTCTTGCCCGCGCCGGTGCCGCCGGTGACGACGAACGCGAGCCGGGCCTCGACGATCGCGCGGAGGGTGCGGTGGATCGTGTCGTCGAACGTGCCGAGGACGCGGAGGGAGTCGAGGTCGTGGCCGGCCGGGCGGAGCACCCGCAGGGAGATGCAGGTGCCGCCGGCGGCGATGGGTGGGAGCACCGCGTGGAGCCGGACCCGGCCCGGGAGCCACGCGTCGACGAACGGTTGGGCGTCGTCGAGGCGCCGGCCGCAGGCGAGGGCGAGCCGCTGCGCGAGGCGGCGGACGGCGTCCTCGTCGGGGAAGGCGACGTCGGTGCGGCGCAGGCCGCCGTCGCCGTCGCACCAGACCTGGTCCGGCGCGGTGACGAGGACGTCGGTGGTGCCAGGCGCGCGGAGCAACGGCTCCAGCGGACCGGCGCCGACGAACTCCTGCGTCATCCGATCGGTGGCGATGAGGATGTCGTCGTGCCCGGCGATGCCGCTCTCCTCGCGGACGGCGCGGGCCACCTCGGCGCGGGTGACCGCGGTCCCGCTGGTCGCGAGGCGACTGCGGACGCGCTCGACGAGTTCAGGGGTGCTCACGTTGGGCTCCTCTTTTGTGGTGGTTGCCGGCGCCGGACCGCGACTCTGCTGGGGGCTTTTGTCGGGATCCGGGCGCCGGCGTTCCTCGCCAGGCGACTGGGCTGGGGAGGAGTTCTTGGCCTGGGCCGGGGTTCGCGGGGCCCCGGCCCAGGCGGTTGCCGTCCACACCGGGCTGGGGGACGTCGGTGTGGACGGGTTTGGCAGGCGCGGTTGGGCGCCTGCCGTCCTCGCCGGCGGTTGCACGCGGGATCGCCGGTGGGACTTGCTTGTGTGTCCCGGAGCCGTGGCTGGAGTGACTGGGTGCCGTGGCGGGGATGTTTGGGGTTTGGTTCTCGCGTTCTTGTGTGGCCCGATGAGGAGGTTGGTTCGACTGGCGCCGGACCGAGGCGTTGGGAGGGGGGTGGCTCGGTCCGGCGCTCGCCGCCCTCGGCACCCACGGAGAACGTGTGGTGCGAGGTCGCTTGGGGTGATGGCCAGGGTTGGGAAGGCAGGCCGCAGCCCGGGGTGGGCAGGGATTGCTTGAGTGGGGTTGGGTTTCAGGCGGGGCTGCCCGATTGCCGGACGTTGGTTGGGTGGCGAGGTGAGATCGGCGGCTGGGCGCCGGACCGAGGTGGTCTTGTTTGGAGGCTCGGTCCGGCGCTTGCCGTCCCTCTGGCCTGTTCCGGGGTGGAATGGGCGAGGACGTCTTTGGGGTGAAGGGCAGCGGGGTGAGGGTGGTCATGACGCTGCCCTCAGGGTGCCTGGGCGGGGTTTGGCCGGGGTTGCGGCCAGCGCGTTCAGGGTTGTTCTTGCTGCTTGGGTCAGGGGGCCTCTTGGTCTTGGCTCGAAGTCGCCGCGTTCCAGGGATTGGGCCAGGTGGGGTTCGGGGCGCATGGTGGCTAGTAGGGGGATGCCGGCGGAGGCGGCGATCTCGTCTGGGCGTAGGCCGCCGGGGGATGGGCCGCGGACTATCAGGTGGGGGTGGGCGCCTCGGGTGGTCAGGTGTTGTGCCAGTTGTTTGGCGGAGACCGCGGCTCGGAGTTCGGCCGGGGTGACGATCACGGTGAGGTCGGCTCGGTCTATTGCGGACCATGCGGACGGGTCCAACTGCCTTGGGACGTCGCAGATCACTACCTCGCCGGCGCGGCGGCCTGCTTCGATGATCGCGGCCACGGCGTCCGGGGGTGGGGACTCACCCCTTCTCGCGCCGGACAGCAGGGTTAGTTGGGCCTTGCCTCGGCGTGTTGCCGGTAGGGACGTGTGGAGGGAGGACGCGGCTACCCTGCCCGCGCTCAGCTGCATGTCCGGCCAGCGGAGGCCGTCCTCCTTCTCGGCGCCCAGGACCAGGTCCAGGCCGGCGCCCTTGGGGTCGCAGTCGATCAGGAGGGCGTTGTTGCCTGCCTTCAGGGCGGTCAGGCCCACGGCTACCGCGAACACGGAGGCGCCGGCGCCGCCTCTTGCGCCCAGTACGGTCAGGACTTTGCCGGTGCTGCTGGCCGGGCCTTCCATCGCGTCGGCCAGGGCGTTCACCAGCCACGGCTCGGCGCCGGGCAGGGTGATCACGCGTTCGGCGCCGATCTCCATCGCCTGTTTCCAGAGTTCTGGTGGCTCTGGATCCATTGCCACCACGATGATCGCGGCTCGGGTTGGCATGGCCTCGGCCATGCACTCGGCCACGGCCGACTGGTCCAGGAGGATCAGTGGGGCGGTGGACCACCGTTGGCGGGCGGCCGCGGCATCGGGGACGCGTTCCAGTTCGCAGCACGCGGCGACGGCCAGCTTCAGCAGGTCGTCGAGCAGTGCCTCGTCGGCTACGAAGGCCACCGGCCGGTTCGCGTCCACCACATCCCCCTCGGGTCCGTCGCCGGGCTGGTGCCCGGGTCTGGTTCCACGATCGGCCGGGGGCGGGGTGGGGACAATGGCCCAAGATCCACATGTGGACAAGTGGGGCGGCTGTGGATAAGTGCCGGACGGCAAGGGGAGATTTAGGGACGACCCCCGCCAGGGGGGAGGGACGGGGGTCGTCAGAGGTTCAGCCCCGGGGGGTCGGACTGAACCGGTCCGGCTTGACGCCGGATGACACTACTGTATCCCGGAACGTCCCACTCTTGGTTGCAACTTGCTCGAAGTGGCGCAACAAGTCGACCCTTACGCGCACTACCTGCGCCAATCCCCCGACACCGGATACGTCACTCCTATGCTGGGACGGGTGACCGACCGCCACGGCGCGCGTGCCGCCGCCTTCTTCGATCTGGACAAGACGGTCATCGCCAAGTCCAGCACGCTGGCCTTCAGCCGGCCGTTCTTCCGCAACGGTCTGATCAACCGGCGGGCGGTGCTCAAGGGCGCCTACGCCCAGTTCGTGTTCGCCGCGTCCGGGGCCGATGCCGACCAGGTCGAGCGCATCCGCGCCCACCTCACCGCCCTGTGCACCGGCTGGGACGTCCAGCAGGTGCGGGCCGTCGTCGAGGAGACGCTGCACGACGTCGTCGACCCGCTGGTCTACGCCGAGGCGGCCGAGCTCGTCGCGCAGCACAAGAAGGAGGACCGGGACGTCGTGGTCGTCTCGGCGTCCGGGGCCGAGATCGTCTCCCCCATCTCCGACATGATCGGCGCGACCCACAGCCTCGGGACGCGCATGGTCGAGGCGAACGGCAAGTACACCGGTGAGATCGAGTTCTACTGCTACGGCGAGAACAAGGCCACCGCCATGAAGGAGCTGGCCGCGGCCAACGGCTACGACCTCACCACCAGCTACGCCTACTCCGACTCGATCACCGACCTCCCCATGTTGGAGGCCGTGGGTCACCCGGCCGTGGTCAATCCGGACCGGGGACTGCGGGCGTTGGCGACCGAGCGTGGTTGGCCGATCCTCGAGTTCACCAAGCCGGTGTCGCTGCGGTCCCGCTTCCAACCGTCGGGCACGGCCGTCGCCGTGACGGCCATCAGCCTCGGCGCGATCGCCACCGCGGGAGCCACCTGGTACGGCATCCATCGGCGCCGGAAACGTTGAAACATTTCAAGGAATGGCACCCGCCCGGCGGTACCGAAGATTCGTTTACGGGGCAAAGGAGAATACGCTCACAAAGAGTTGCCATCAACCACTGATGGAGTCTGTAACGGTGCACCCAACTGTGGTCTTGAAGTGACCTTGGCCACTGAGTACAAAGGAGATGCGGACATCCAGTCGGCCAGGGACCAGTCGAAGATAAGCCTGGTCCACCCCGATGGAACTCCGTGCACGAGCACCGGGCACCCACGCGCAGCAAGCCGCGGGAGGCATGTCGTCAAGGACTGCGTACCGGGACGCCGGACGCCGAGGCCAGGTAGGTACGACACCGTTGCACGCTTGGTAACCCGACGTGCTCGTGCGGCTGATTGGGCGACCCCAGCCCGCTGTAACAAGCGGACCGGGGTCGCCCAGTTCCGTTCTGGGGTAAAGACACTGCGGGAAAGTCACGGCACGCGCTTTTGTCGGTGCGGCGGGTTAGGTTAGTCCGAACACCTGCTTGTCCACGAGACAACCTCGTGGGTAACTTACGAGTGCTGTTAGCTCTCGGTTAAGAGGTTACGGATTGTCCCGCTCGGCCGGCCAAGGAGGCCGCTGTGTCCCTGTCCAGATCGTCCGCCCGTCGCTGCCTGTCCGCCGCCGTCGCGGCGGTCGCGACCGCAGCCATGGTTAGCGGCGTGCACCCCTCTGTGGCGGTGGCCGGCACGGCCAGGCCGCAGGTGGGTCCCGACGTGGCGGCCGAGGCGGTGGCGCGGCGCGTCCTGCACGGCATGTCGTTGGACCAGAAGATCGCCCAGCTGTTCGTCGTCTCGGTGTGGGGCAAGAGCGCCACCGAGGCCCACCCGACCAACCAGACGAACTACGGCGTCGACACGCCCGCGCAGGTGGTGCAGAAGTACGGCGTCGGCGGCGTCATCTACTTCAACAACAGCGGCACCGACAACGTGGACAACCCGGCCCAGGTCACGGCCCTGTCCAACGGCCTGCAGCACGCGGCGACCACCTCGAACAAGCGGATCCCGCTGATCATCGCCATCGACCAGGAGGGTGGCAACGTCACCCGTCTGGAGTCGCCGGCCACCGAGTTCCCTGCGAGCATGGCCATCGGCGCCGGCCGCAGCACCCAGGACGCCCGGACGCTGGCCACCATCAACGGCCGCGAGCTGCGGGCCATGGGCATCAACCAGAACTTCGCGCCGGTCGCGGACGTCAACTCCAACCCGGACAACCCGGTCATCGGGGCTCGCTCCTTCTCGTCGAACCCCAACCTGACCAGCCAGCTCGTCACCGCCGAGATCCAGGGCTACCAGAAGGGCGGCCTGCCGACCCAGACCGTGTCCTCGTCGGCCAAGCACTTCCCCGGCCACGGCGACGCGTCGACCGACAGCCACACCCAGCTGCCGAACATCGACCGCACCGAGGCCGAGTGGCGGGCCACCGACCTGCCGCCGTTCAGGGCCGCCATCGCCGCCGGCATCGACTCGATCATGACCGCGCACATCCAGGTGCCGAGCCTCGACCCGTCCGGCGTGCCGGCCACGCTGTCCCGGCACATCATGACCGACCTGCTGCGCAACGAGCTGAAGTTCCACGGCGTGATCGTCAGCGACTCGCTCGGCATGGGCGGCGCCAACGTCTTCCCCCAGGCGGAGATCCCCGTGATGGCGCTCGAGGCGGGCGTCGACCAGCTCCTGATGCCGCCGAACCTGCAGCTCGCGCTGGACTCGGTGAAGGGGGCCGTGCAGAGCGGCCGCCTGACCGAGAAGCGCATTGACGCCAGCGTGCTGCGGATCCTCGCGCTCAAGGTCAAGCGCGGCATCCTGACCGCGCCGTTCGCCGACGAGGGCAAGGTGGCCGAGCGCGTCGGTACGCCGGACAACGTCGCCACGATCCAGCGGATCAGCGACCGCACGACGACCGTCCTGCGCGACAACGCCGGTCTGCTGCCGTTCCGCGGCAACCCGGGCAAGGTGCTGGTCACGGGTATCGGCGACACGGTGTTCACCGCCCGCAGCCCGCAGTGGCTCGCCGACAGCCTCAACCGGCGCGGCGCCACCGCGACGGCGTTACCCACCGGCGCGAACCCCAACGCCACGACGGTCGGCAACGCCGTCGCGGCGGCCAATACATCTGACTTGGTCATCGTGCTGACCAACAATCTGAAGGACCGGGTCAACCAGCGGAACCTGGTGAGCGCACTGCTCGCCACCGGCAAGCCCGTGATCGCGGTCGCGTCGCAGATCCCGTACGACGCGGGTTACGTCGACGCGCCGACCTGGCTCGCCACCTACAGCTGGCGTTCGATGTCCATGGAGTCCCTGGCCAAGGTCCTGTTCGGGGAGATCCACCCCAGCGGGAAGCTGCCCGTGGACATCCCGGTCGGGGGCACGGCGAACACCCTCTACCCCTTCGGCACTGGACTGACGCTGTGAGCAAGGACCGTCGCGGCATGGACCGCCGCAACTTCCTGATGGCCTCGGCCATGGCCGCCCCGCTGGTCACGACGGGTGCCGCCGCCGCGGAGCCGCGTGGCGGCGGGAGTGGTCACCGGGGCACGACCCCGGCCGCCGACCAGCTGGCCGCGGCCGGGTGGAGCCGGTTCAAGGGCCGCAAGGTCGGCGTGCTGACGAACCCGACCGGCGTGCTGCGCGACCAGACGCACATCGTCGACTCGATGGTGACCGCGGGCGTGAAACCAACCGCGGTGTTCGGCCCGGAGCACGGGTTCCGCGGCACCGCGCAGGCCGGCGGCTCCGAGGGCGACTACCTCGACCCGCGCACGCAGGTGCCGGTCTTCGACGCGTACGGGGCCACCGCGGCGACGCTCGCCGGCCTGTTCACCAAGTCCGGCATCGACACGCTCGTGTTCGACATCGCCGACGTCGGCGCCCGCTTCTACACGTATGTCTGGTCCATGTACACGGCCATGCAGGCGGCCGTGGCGACGAACGTCGACTTCGTGGTGCTCGACCGGCCCAACCCGGTCGGCGGCCGCCCGTCCGGGCCCATGCTGGACCCGGCGTTCGCGTCCGGGGTCGGCCGCAAGCCGATCGTGCAGCAGCACGGCATGACGGCCGGCGAGCTGGCGAAGCTGTTCGACGCCGAGTTCCTGCCCGCCGACGCCGGTGGCCGCCTGAAGAGCCTCGAGGTGGTCAAGCTCAAGGGCTGGCACCGCGACGACCTGTTCTCCGACACCGGTCTGACCTGGGTGCTGCCGAGCCCGAACATGCCGACACCGCAGACCGCGCTCGCCTACCCCGGCACGTGCCTGTTCGAGGGCACGGTCCTGTCCGAGGGCCGCGGCACCACGCGCCCGTTCGAGATCATCGGCGCTCCTGGCCTGGACTGGCGCTGGGCCGAGGCGCTCAACCAGGCGAAGCTTCCCGGCGTGCGGTTCCGCGAGGCGTACTTCGTGCCGACGTTCTCGAAGTGGGTCAACCAGACGTGCGGTGGCGTGCAGCTGCACATCACCGACGAGCGGCGGTTCCAGCCGATCCGCACCGCGGTCACCATGCTCGTCACCGCCAAGCAAGTTCACCCGGACGTGTTCGGTTGGCGGCCGGACAACTACATAGACAAGCTGTCCGGCTCGGCCCGGTTACGCACGATGGTGGACGCCGGGGCGAGCGTCAACGAGGTGACGGGCGCGTGGCGCGAGGAGCTGGCCGCGTTCACGAAGCTGCGGGAGAAGTATCTGATCTACCGGTGAAGAGGGGGCCATGTCCAGAGTCGCGCGGGTCGCAGTCCTGGCATCGGTGCTGGTCATGACCGCGGGCGCCAGTGTCAGCGTGGCCGAGTCACACGGTTCGGTGCACGGACGGTTCGACCAGTCACAGACGGGATACGCACACGCGGTGCTGCGGGACGGGTCGCCGCAGTCCGTGGGCCTCGACCCGGCCCCCATCGACGCCGCCCTCGCCAAGATCGACGAGTGGACCACGAAGAACTACAACCCGGCGCTGACGGTGCCGCTGTACTCGGGCGCGGTCAGCGTGCTCGCGCATGACGGGGTCGTGGTCAGCCGGCACCAGGTGGGGTACGCGCTCCGGTACGCCGACGGCACCGGCACGGAGCTGCCCGCGGACCAGAAGGTCCCGATGAGACCCGACACGATCTTCGACATGGCGTCGGTGTCGAAGCTGTTCACCTCGATCGCGGTGATGCAGCTGGTCGAGGCCGGCCGGGTCGACACGGACGAACCGGTGGCGACCTACCTGCCCGAGTTCGGGGTGAACGGTAAGGAGTCGATCACCGTCGCACAGCTGCTCACGCACACCTCGGGGCTGGTGGCGTGGCTGCCGCTGTGGTCGGCGTACCCGGACATCCCGGCGCGGATCAAGGCCGTGATGGACGTGGCCCCGCACAACCCGCCGGGCACGGTCTACGAGTACTCCGACCTGAACCTGATCACGCTCGGGGTGCTGGTCGAGCGGGTGACCGGCAAGAAGCTGGACCAGGTGGTGGCCGAGCGGATCACCGGGCCGCTGGGCATGGTCGACACCGGCTACAACCCGCCCGCGTCGAAGCTGGACCGGATCGCGGCGACGGAGTACCAGGCCGCCCCGCCGCGCGGCATGATCCGCGGCTCGGTGCACGACGAGAACGCCTGGTCGCTGGGTGGCGTCGCGGGGCACGCCGGCGTGTTCTCGACGGCGGGTGACATGGCCGTGCTCGCCCAGACCATCCTCAACGGCGGAACCTACGCCGGGCACCGGATCATGCGCCCGGAGACGGTCACGGCCATGCTGACCAACCACAACGCCGACTTCCCCGACCACGACCACGGCTTCGGGTTCGAGCTGAACCAGATGTGGTACATGGGCGGGCTGTCCGGGCCACGCACGGCCGGGCACACCGGCTACACGGGCACCGACGTCGTCATCGACCCGGCGTCGCGGTCGTTCGCCATCCTGCTGACCAACCGCGTCCACCCGAGCCGGAACTGGGGATCCATCAACATCGCCCGCGAGGCGCTGTGCGGCGGGCTGGCCAAGGCACTCGCGGTCAGACCACGCCAGGGCCGGGACTCCTGGTACTCGGGCCTCGGCGATGCTTCCTCAGCGTTGCTGACCACTGTCCGCCTTCACCCAACCGGACCCGTTCGGGTGAAATTTGACGTCTTTGTGGACACGGAGCGCACCGATCGGCTGGTATTCGAGGTAACAACCGATGGAGTGACGTGGGCGGAAGTGCCGCTGTCGGTCCGGGGCCGCGGCGCACCGGATGAAGCGGTCAATTCGCTCGCCGGCAACGGACACCGGACATGGTGGCGAGCCGAGGCTCGACTACCTTATGCAGCGGAGATCACGCTGCGCTGGCGGTTCGTCACCGACGCCCGCTACACCGGGCGCGGGGTGAACCTCGACGGGATCGTTGTCACAGAACGTGGTCGGGCGCTCCTCAACGGTGAGAAAGAACCCCACAAACTCCACCCAGAAGGCTGGCAACGTAGATCACGATGAGGGTGAAAGTTCCGCCAGGGGCGCTAACAAGGTGTGGTACATCGTCGATTCCGATGTTGCACCTAACAACCGCATCCTGAAGTTTTGCCCGGACTTGGGTAGCGTTGTCTACAGATGACGCCTGCCACCTTGTCGTTCAACATGCCTGTTAGTAAGTTTCCCACGTGAGCGCGAGTGCCATGACCACACAACACACTGAGTCAAGTCCGCTGGTCCGAATCCGGTCTTTGCTGCCCGGTCTGGCCCGCGCCGAGCAGCGCGTCGCAAAGGTTGTCCTCGACAGCCCGTCCACCGTCGCGCGCCGCAGCATCACCGAGGTTGCCGAGGCGGCAGGCACCAGCGAGACGACCGTCACCCGGTTCTGCAAGGCCATCGGCGTCGGCGGCTACCCCGAGCTGCGCATCGCCCTGGCCGCGGACACCGCCCGTTCGGAGGCGCGCGCGGAGCGTGACCTCGGTGGCGAGATCTCCCCCGACGACGACATGGCCACCGTGGTCGGCAAGGTCACCTTCGCCGACGCACGCGCGGTCGAGGAGACGGCGGCCCAACTGGACACCGAGGTGCTGGAGAAGGTCGTCGAGGCCCTGGCCTCGGCCGGCCGCGTCGACGTCTACGGCGTCGGCGCCAGCGCGTTCGTGGCCGCTGACCTGCAGCAGAAGCTCCACCGCATCGGCCGGGTGTGCTTCGCCTGGAGCGACACCCACATCATGCTGACCTCCGCCGCCGTGCTCAGCCGCGGTGACGTGGCGGTCGGCATCTCCCACACCGGCGCGACGGCCGACACCGTCGAGGCCCTGCGTGAGGCCAGGAAGACCGGCGCCACGACGGTCGCCCTCACGAACTTCCCCACCGCGCCGATCAGTGAGGTGGCGGACCTCGTACTGACGACGGCGGCACGGGAGACCACGTTCCGGTCCGGGGCCACGGCCAGCCGGATCGCGCAGCTGACCGTCGTCGACTGCCTGTTCATCGGGATCGCCCAGCGCCACCTGTCCGACACGATGAAGGCCCTCGACGACACCCGGGACGCGGTGGGCTCGCACCGTCTCGAGACCCGTCACGACGGTCGCCGCAAGGCGCGGGAGACCGGCAAATGACCGTTGGGGGAGGCTGCTGATGACTGTGCCGCGCCAGGCCGTACACGTCGATTCGCCGACGGAACGTCGCAATCCACGCACCACGGACCTGGACCAGTTGTCGACGCTGGACCTCCTGCGCTCGATCAACGCGGAGGACCGTCTCGTGCCGGACGCGGTGGCCGCAGCGCTGCCCGCCCTGGCCGCGGCGGTCGACTTCGCCGTCGACGCCCTGCGGGGCGGCGGCCGCGTGCACTACGTCGGCGCCGGCACGTCCGGCCGGCTGGCGACGGTGGACGCGGCAGAGTTGGCGCCGACGTACAACGCCCCGAAAGAGTGGTTCGTCGTGCACCACGCCGGCGGGTCAGTCGCACTGCAGAGCGCGGTCGAGAACGCCGAGGACGACGACGAGGCGGGTGCCGCGGAGCTCGCGGCATCCGCCTCGCCCGGCGACTTCGTGCTGGGCCTGACCGCGTCGGGCCGGACGCCGTACGTGCTCGGCGCCCTGCGTGCCGCGCGGGAGCGGGGCGCGCACACGGGTCTCGTCTTCTCCAACCCCCACGCCACCGGGCTGCTCGACATCGACGTGCTCATCGAGGTCGACACCGGACCCGAGGTCGTCGCGGGCTCGACCCGCATGAAGGCCGGCACGGCGCAGAAGCTCGTGCTCACCGCGTTCTCCACCGCGGTCATGGTCAAGCTCGGCCGCACCTACTCGAACCTGATGGTGAGCATGCGTGCCACCAACGCCAAGCTGCGCGGCCGCACCCTCCGCATCCTCCGCGAGGCGACGGGGCTGTCGCAGCCGGAGTGCGCGCGGGCCCTGGACGAGGCCCAGGGCGACCTGAAGGTGGCGCTCGTGCACCTGCTGTCCGGGGTCGAGACGGAACGGGCGGCCACCGCCCTCGCCGTCGCCGACGGTCACGTCCGGCAGGCCCTCACCGCACTGGGCGCGACCACGCTCTGACTCTCCTCGGAAGCACCTAACGACTGTCCGTGACCAGCTTGATGCCCAGCCCGATCAGGACGGTCGCCGTCACCCGGTCGAGCCAGCGGCGGACCCGGTCGCGGAGCAGCAGCCCGCGGGCGCGGGCGGCCGCCCAGATCAGCGGCGGGAACCAGACGAACGTGACCGCGAGGTGGATCGCGACCAGGAGGACGCCCCACGTCGTCGTCGCGGTCTTCGGGAGGAACTGCGGCAGCAGGCTCATGTAGAACACGCCGACCTTCGGGTTCAGCAGGTTCGTGACCACGCCGGTGCGGAACGCCGCGAACCAGCCCGGTGCCACCGGGAGATCGACCTCCTCGGCGGGTCGCCGGTTGCGGGGCAGGGTCTTCCAGATCGCGGTGGCGCCCAGCCACAGCAGGTACACCGCGCCGGCGATGCGGACGATGTCGTAGGCCACGGTCGACGCGGCGAGCAACGCGGTCAGGCCGGCCAGGCTGGCGGTCGCCCACACGACGCAGCCGGTGGAGATGCCCACGACCGTGGCCAGGCCGGCTCTGCGGCCGCCGAGCATGGTGTGGCGCAGTACGAGGAGGGTGTCCAGGCCGGGGGTCATCACGCCGAGGGCGGCGACGAGTGTCCAGGTGAGCAACGCGGTGGTCGTCATGCCCGCATCACACAAGAATGGTGGGCCGAGACGCTAGGGGTTTCTCGGCCCACCTGGGAGGGGGATCCCGCCGGCGAGGAAGGGGGGAACTCGCCTGAACCCAGAGTGCCCGGTGCCACACGTGACGCGCTGGAATCCGGCTGGAGTCACGCCGGGAGCGCCGCCTCCGCGATGCTCGTCGCCTCGCGCGCACCCGCCTGGATCGCCTCGCAGCTGAACAGGAGCCACTCGGTCATACCGTCCGGGCCGCCCCTCTTGAACGCGGCCAGCGCCTCGCGGTAGCGGTCCGACCGGCGCAGGTAGAAGACCTCCGGGACGATCAGGCCCTTCGGGTCCAGGCCCGTCGAGATCATCGTGACGCGGGCGGCCGCACGGGCGACCACGCCGTTCGCGGACTCGAACGGGGACAGCGCCAGCAACTCTCCGTGCACGATGGCGGTGAGGACCGGGCCGGGTACCGACGTGCCGCCGGCGACTATGTCGGCCAGGATGTCGAGGCGTCTGGACACGGCACGCACGCCGCGTGGCCGGCCGAGGGACTCGTCGTCGGACAGGTCGGCGGCGGCCAGGACGTGGAGTCTGGCCAGCGCCTGCAGGGGCGCGCGCTGCCAGACCGGCAGCAGCGGGCCGATGGACTCGCCGATCCGCAGCGCGCCCGCGAGGTGCGGCTCGGTGACCTCGCCGGAGGCGGGGATCTCGGCGTCGCCGCCGTCCAACGCGGCCGACGCCCGTGCGGCGCGGACCGACGCCTCGGCCGCGGTCGCCGGCCAGCCGCGGCGGTTCGCCGGGTGGCCGTGCACCGCGTCGACCGCCTCACGCGCGGCGGCCACCGCCTCGTCGATGCCCGGCAGTTCCAGCAGCGGCGCCAGGGGGTCTGTCACGGTGACGGACCCTACCGGGTGACATCCGTCCGTGAATCGAGAGTTCATTGGTCTGGACCTCTACCAGTGCTGTTATCCGACGTGATAGAGCACTACGGTCGTGGCAGAACACACCCTTTTGGGTCGAGGAGGATCCGCATCATGACCGAGCAGTCCGGCCAGGGCCAGACGCTGGACAACCTGCTCACGGAGAGCAGGACGTTCCCGCCGAGCGACGAGTTCGCGCAGCAGGCCAACGCCAAGGCCGAGCTGTACGACCAGGCTGATGCCGATCGTGAGGCGTTCTGGGCCGAGCAGGCCGGCCAGCTGAACTGGGACACGCCCTGGGACCAGGTGCTGGACTGGTCGAACCCGCCGTTCGCGAAGTGGTTCGTGGGCGGCAAGCTCAACGTCGCGTACAACTGTGTCGACCGTCACGTCGAGGCCGGCAACGGCGAGCGCGTCGCGATCCACTGGGAGGGTGAGCCGGGCGACGGCCGCACCATCACCTACGCCGAGCTGCAGCGCGAGGTGTCCAAGACCGCGAACGCCCTGCTCTCGCTCGGCCTGCGCGCCGGCGACCGGGTCGCGATCTACCTGCCGATGCTGCCCGAGGCGATCTTCTCGATGCTGGCGTGCGCGCGGCTCGGCCTGACCCACAGCGTCGTGTTCGGCGGGTTCTCGGCGGAGGCGCTGCGTTCGCGGATCGACGACGCGCAGGCCAAGCTCGTGATCACCTCGGACGGTCAGTACCGCCGCGGCAAGCCGGCGCCGCTGAAGGCCGCCGTGGACGAGGCCGTCGCGCAGACGCCGTCGGTGGAGCACGTGCTGGTCGTGAAGCGCACGGACACCGAGGTCGAGTGGACGGACGGCCGCGACCTGTGGTGGCACGACGTCGTCGAGGGGCAGTCCGACGAGCACACCCCGGAGGCGTTCGACGCCGAGCACCCGCTGTACATCCTGTACACGTCGGGCACGACCGGTAAGCCGAAGGGCATCCTGCACACGTCCGGCGGCTACCTGACCCAGGCCGCGTACACGCACCGGAACGTCTTCGACGTGAAGCCGGACAGTGACGTGTACTGGTGCACCGCCGACATCGGGTGGGTGACCGGCCACAGCTACATCGTGTACGGACCGTTGGCGAACGGCGTGACCGAAGTGGTCTACGAGGGCACGCCCAACACGCCGAACGAGGGCCGGCACTGGGAGATCGTGCAGAAGTACGGCGTGACCGTCTACTACACCGCGCCGACGCTGATCCGCACGTTCATGAAGTGGGGCAAGGACATCCCCGCGAAGTACGACCTGTCGTCGCTGCGGGTGCTCGGTTCGGTCGGCGAGCCGATCAACCCGGAGGCCTGGATCTGGTACCGCGAGAACATCGGCTCGAGCCGGACGCCCGTGGTGGACACGTGGTGGCAGACCGAGACCGGCGCGATCATGATCTCGCCGCTGCCGGGCGTGACGTCCGCGAAGCCGGGTTCGGCGCAGCGCGCCCTGCCGGGCATCTCGGCGAAGGTCGTCGACGACCAGGGCAACGAGGTGGCTGCCGGTGGGGGCGGCTACCTGGTGCTCGACAAGCCGTGGCCGTCGATGCTGCGCGGCATCTGGGGCGACGACGAGCGGTACAAGGAGACGTACTGGTCGCGGTTCGCGGACCAGGGCTTCTACTTCGCGGGTGACGGCGCCAAGTACGACGCGGACGGCGACATCTGGCTGCTCGGCCGCGTGGACGACGTGATGAACGTGTCCGGCCACCGCATCTCGACGACCGAGGTCGAGTCTGCGCTGGTGTCGCACCCGACGGTCGCCGAGGCCGCGGTCGTCGGCGCCTCGGACGCGACCACCGGCCAGGGCATCGTCGCGTTCGTCATCCTGCGCGGCGGCGTGGCCGAGGACGAGGCTCGCGGCGAGGCGGCGATCAAGGCCCTGCGTGACCACGTCGCGAAGGAGATCGGCCCGATCGCCAAGCCGCGGCAGATCATGGTGGTGCCGGAGCTGCCGAAGACCCGGTCCGGCAAGATCATGCGCCGCCTGCTGCGTGACGTGGCGGAGAACCGCGAGATCGGCGACGTCACCACGCTGGCCGACTCGTCGGTGATGGAACTGATCTCGGCCGGCCTGAAGGGCTCCGGCTCGGACGAGTGACCGTGAAGGGCCGGCGTCCCGCAAGATGCCGGCCCTTTCCGGAGGTGTACCTCGCGTCGGCGGGCGACCGACTGTCTCGGTTCGCGCTCACACGGTTCAATACGCGGGTGTCTGTTACCCACCCTGGCGAGCCGCACCACGCGAGTCTCGGTGAGCGGTTGAACTGGTTGCGTGCCGGTGTGCTCGGCGCCAACGACGGCATCGTGTCGGTCGCGGGTGTCGCGGTCGGGGTGGCCGGCGCGACCACGGACCGGTCCGCGATCGTGATCGCCGGGGTCGCGAGCCTCGTCGCGGGGGCGCTCTCCATGGCCGGCGGTGAGTACGTCTCCGTCTCCACCCAGCGGGACACTGAGCGGGCCGCGCTCGCGCTGGAGAAGTACGAGCTGGAGACGATGCCGGAAGAGGAGGAGAAGGAGCTCGCCGAGATCTACGAGGACAAGGGCCTCTCCCCCGAGCTGGCCGCCGAGGTCGCGCACGAGCTGACCGAGAACGACGCGCTCGAGGCGCACGCCGAGGCGGAGCTCGGCATCGACCCGGACGAGCTCACCAGCCCGTGGCACGCGGCCTGGGCCTCGCTCCTCGCGTTCACCGTCGGTGGGCTGCTCCCGCTGCTCGCGATCACCATCCCCGGCGCCAGCGCGCGGGTGTGGTCGTGCGCGGCCGCCGTCGCGGTCGGACTGGTGCTCACCGGGGTGATCAGCGCGCGGCTCGGCAACGCGGACGTGCGGCGCGCGGTCCTGCGCAACGTGGGGGTCGGCGCGCTGACGATGGTGGTCACCTACTTCGTCGGCGTGCTGTTCGGGGTCACCACTGGTTAGAATCGCTAACGGTGTGCCGGGAAGTCTGGTCGGCGGAGAGGAGCTCCGTTGACCGAGTTCGGCCGCTACCTGCGCACGGAAACCGTCGGTGGCTCGATCCTGCTCGCCGCCACCGCGCTCGCCCTGCTCGCCGCGAACGGGCCATGGGCGGACGCCTACCACGCACTGCGGGACACCGAGCTGGGCCCGCACTTCCTGCACCTCAACCTCACCATCGGCGACTGGGCCAAGGACGGGCTGCTCGCCCTGTTCTTCTTCGTCGCCGGTCTCGAGCTGAAACGCGAGCTGGTGGTCGGCGAGCTGTCCCAGCTCAAGAACGCCCTGCTCCCGGTGATCGCGGCCGTCGGCGGCATGGTCGTGCCGGCCCTGCTGGCACTGGCCGCCGGTTGGGGCGACCCACGCATGGCACAGGCGTGGTCGATCCCCGTCGCCACGGACATCGCGTTCGCGCTCGGGGTGCTCGCGCTGGCCTCGTCCGGGCTGCCCAGCAGCGCCCGGCTGTTCCTGCTGAGTCTCGCCGTCGTGGACGACCTCGGCGCGATCCTGCTCATCGCGATCCTGTTCACCGGCTCGTTCAACCTGCTCGCGGCGGGTGGCGCGGTGGCGCTGCTCGGGCTCTACGCCTTCCTCCAGCACCGGCGGGTCCGCACACCCTGGCTGTACGTGCCCGTCGCCGTGGCCACGTGGGTGGCCGTGCACTCCTCCGGGGTACACGCGACGATCGCGGGCGTGGCACTCGCGCTGCTGACCCGGGTGCGTGCCGACCCCGGCGAGGCCGAGTCGCCGTGCCTGCGTCTCGAGCACCGGCTGCAGCCGTGGTCGGCCGGGCTCGCGGTGCCGGTGTTCGCGTTCTTCGCGGCCGGCATCCCGGTCAGCGTGAGCGTGTTCGGCGAGCTGTTCACCGACCGGCTCGCGCTCGCGGTGCTGGTGGGGCTGGTGGTCGGCAAGCTCGTGGGCATCACCGGCTCCGCGCTGCTCGCGGTGCGGCTCGGGGTGGCGCGGCTACCCGACGACCTCACGCCGAAGGACATCGTGGCGGTCGCGATGCTCGGTGGGGTCGGGTTCACGGTCAGCCTGCTGATCGCCGATCTGTCGCTGGACGGGCCGGACATGGAGCTGGCGAAGGGCGCGGTACTCGTCGCGTCGTTGATCGCGTCACTGCTCGCCGCCGCGCTCCTGGTGCGCCGGAGCAAGGCCCGCCCGGCGGGTTGACCCCGCCCGGCCAGCTTCTTTGACGCGCACATGGCACGATGTCGCGGTGACCAGTGCGCGTGAGAACAGCCACGGAAACGGGGCGGGACTGCCGAGGGTTCCGTCGATCCCGCTCTCGGACGACACCGGCGCGGCCGCCGACCAGTCCATCGGCGGGTTGGTCAAGGACGCGACCACGCACCTCTCGACGCTGGTGAGAGGCGAGTTCGAGCTCGCGAAGACCGAGCTCGCCGGCGAGGTGAAGAAGGCCCTGACGGGCAGCGTGTCGTTCATCATCGCGCTCGTCCTCTTCCTGCTCGCCCTGCCGTTCCCGCTGGTCGCGCTCGCCCTCGGGTTCAACGACATGTTCGACTGGGAGGACCACCCCTGGCTGGGCTTCCTCGTCCTCTTCGGGGCCGCCCTGATCCTGGTGGGCGGCATCGCGTTCCTCGGCTACCGCAAGTTCAAGCGGATCCGGGCGCCGCAGCGGACGATCGACTCGGCCAAGAGCACCGTGGCCGCTCTCCGCAGCCGGGGTGACGACGGGCACGACGAGCTCGAGCCCCGGCGCCCCTGAGCTCCTTGACCGCCATCGTGTCACCGGACCCGTCGACCGTGCGCCTCGACGGGCCGTGGGTGCACCGCGACGTCCACGCGAACGGCATCCGCCTGCACGTCGCCGAGGCCGGCGAGGGTCCGCTGGTCCTGCTGCTGCACGGCTTCACCGGCTTCTGGTGGTCGTGGCGCCACCAGCTCGGCGCGCTGGCCGACGCCGGGTACCGCACGGTGGCCGTCGACCTTCGCGGCTACGGCGACTCCGACAAGCCGCCCCGCGGCTACGACGCATGGACGCTCGCCGGAGACGTCGGCGGGTTGGTCAAGGCGCTCGGCGAGCCACGCGCGCACCTCGTCGGCCACGCGTGGGGCGGCATGCTCGCGTGGTCGGTCGCCGCGCTGCACCCGCGGCTGGTCGGTTCCGTGACCACCATCGCCGGCGCGCACCCGATGGCGCTGCGCCGCGAGATCTTCCGGACCGCGTTGCGCCGCAAGGCGAACAACCAGGCTCGCGCGCTCGGTCACGTCTTCCGCGCGCAGGTCCCGATCGCGCCGGAACACTGGCTCACCCGCGACGACGCCGCCACCGTCGAGACGCTGATGCGCCACCGATCCGGTCCACAGTGGACCGAGACGGCGGACTTCGCGAACGCCGTCGCCCGGCACCGCTCCGCCATGATGGTCCGCGGCGTCGCGCACAGCGCGCTGGAGTACTACCGCTGGGCCGGCCGCTCCCAGCTGCGCAGCGAGGGCCGGCGGTTCACCGAGGCCATGCAACGGAAGGTCACCGTGCCGGTGCTGCAGATCGCCGGCGCGCTCGACCCGTGCGTGCTCCCCCGCACGCGTGCGGCGTCGGAGAGGTGGGCCACCGGGCCCGTCCGCACGCACACGCTCGACGGCGTCGGCCACTTCCCGCAGCAGGAGGCGCCGGTGGCGACCAACCGCCTCCTCACCGGGTTCCTCGCCCAATAGGGGACATCTCAGGGACTTCCCTGAGACGGCAACACCTTTCGCGCGCACATACTCGGTCCCGGGGAGATCCACAGTCACCGGGAGGGTTCATGAGAAGCGGCTCTGTGCTGCTTACCGCGCTGTTGCTCACGGGGTTGGCGACCACGACCGCCACGGCGGAGCCGGCCGTCGACTGGCAGCCGTGCGGGGAGAACGTCGACTGCGCCACGATCACCGTGCCGATCGACTACGCACACCCGGCGACGGGCACCTTCGACCTCGCCATCGCCCGCACGAGGGCGACGGGCCGCAAGCAGGGCACGCTCGTCTACATGCCGGGCGGGCCGGGGGACTCCGGCGTGAACCGGCTGCTCGGTGGGGACGTCGTGCCGGCGGCCGTGGCGGAGCGGTTCGACGTCGTCAGCTACGACCCGCGCGGCACCAACCGCAGCCACCCGATCGTGTGTGACGCGGAGCTGGCGGGACATCTGCCGAACTTCGTGCCCGAGGCGGGCGCCCGGCTCGCGGACGTCCAGGAGTACGCCCGCGACCTCGGCGACAGCTGCCGCCAGCACACCGGCCCGCTGGTCGACCACGTCGACAACGTCAGCGTGGCACGGGACATCGACTCGATCCGGGCCGCACTGGGCGAACCGAAGATCACGCTGTACGGCCGGTCCTACGGCACGCTCGCCGGTCAGATGTACGCGGAGAACTTCCCGCGGCGCGTGCGGGGTCTGGTGCTGGACAGCGTGTTCGACCACAGCCTCGACCCGGCGCGGTTCGCCGTCACCGAGGCGCGGACCGGCGAGGACGCGTTCGGCGAGTTCGCGGAGTGGTGTGCGGGGGACACCGGCTGCGTGCTGCACGGGCAGGATGTGGGTCAGGTGTATGGCGACTTGTTCGAGCGGGCGGCGCGTGGCGAGCTGCCGGTGTCGGCCTTCGAGCTGACCCAGGGGGTGCTCAACAAGTTCTACAGTCCGGACTGGCCGGGTGCCGCGACCCTGCTGCGGGGACTGTCCGGCCAGGCCATGCGGGCGGCCGCCGAGCCGGTGCCGTTCCCGCTGGCCGCCTTCTGCACCGACCACCGCGTCCGCATCTCGTCGCAGCGTGAGTGGGAAGTGTTGTGGCGCAAGCAGACCGCGGTCGCGCCGACCATGCGGACGCACTTCGCGTTCGCCGCGCTGTCCCTGTGCTCGGCGTGGCCGGCGGACACGCCCAACCCGCAGCACCGGACGCACGTCGACCGGACCGTGCCACCGGTCCTGATCATGAACTCACTGCACGACCCCGCGACCGGCTACGAGTGGGCGTTGAGCGTCAACCGGCAGATCGATCGCAGCGTGCTCCTGACCTACGACGGCTGGGGCCACGGCGTCACCAACCGCACCGACTGCACGAAGGCCGTCTTCACGGACTACGTGGTCAACGGCAGGACGCCACAACCGGGCACCCACTGCCCGGCGGCCTAATGCCCTGAAGGACCCCTTCAGGACGTTGAACGTCTCGAAGGGGTCCTTCAGGGCATCGGGATCAGGCGGCGCAGTTGCCGGTGGCCACCGCGCGGGACAGGTTCGGGGCCGCTTCGACCTCTTCCGACACTTCGGCGGCGGTGAGGGCGAAGCCGGTCTCGGACTGGTCGGTCGCGGCGCCGAAGATCACGCCGATCACCCGGCCCTGCGTGTCGACCAGCGGACCGCCCGAGTTGCCGCTCTGCACCAGGGCCCGCAGCGTGAACACCTCGCGCCGCACCTGGTTCGTGTCGTAGATGTCCGGGCCGGACAGCGTGATCTGGTCCCGGACCCGCGCCGGCGCGGCTCGGTACGGCCCGTCGAGCGGGTAACCGACCACGATGCCGTCCTGGCCGGTCACGGCCGCCTCGCCGGCGAACCGCAGCACGGGCGCGGTGAGCCCCGGCACGGCCAGGACGGCCACGTCGGTCTCCGGGTCGTACAGCACGACCCGGGCCTCCAGCTCGCCGTCGTCGGTCTGGACGACCGCCTCGGTGGTGCCGGCGACCACGTGCGCGTTGGTCATGACCCGCTCGGGGGCGACGACGAACCCGGATCCTTCCAGCGCCCGGGAGCAGGACGGCGCCCGCGCGTGGATCTTCAGCACGCTCGGCCGCACGTTCTGCACGACCGCGCTGTTCTGCAGGGCCGGGTCCGGCGGCGCGACCTCGCGGTTGGGCGTGTGGTCGAACGGGTCGACGACCTCGGGGAAGCCGGACACGTCGAGCAGCCTGCGCAACTCGTCGGGCAGGTCCTGCGCGGCCTGCGGCATGACCTTGTCGACCCCGCCGAGGATGGTCGAGTTGCGGATGGCGGACGCCAGGTCGGGCAGTCCACCCACGGTGACCAGCGGCAACGCGATCAGCCAGGCCACCACGAACACCACGGCGCCCTGCACGATCGCGCCGAGCGCGTTGTCCACACCGGCGAGCTTCGGCGACTTGATCCGCTGGCGCAGGCTGCGGCCGAGCCACACGCCGAGCGTCTCCCCCAGCGCGACCAGCAGCACGAAGATCGCCACGGCGAACGCGACCCTGGTCGGCGTCGACTCGATGTACTTGACCACGAGCGGCGCGATCTTGATGCCCGCGACGGCGCCCAGCAGCACCCCGAGGAACGCGGGCAGCGCCGTGATCACGCCCTGCCGTGCCCCCGAGATCGCGGCCAGGATGGCGAGCAGTATCACGACCAGGTCGACCCAGTTCACCCGTTCAATCCTCCCCGACGCCGTCAGCTCACTGAACGCCAGGCGGCGTCAAGGTCGCGTATGACCGACCCGTCCCATGGACGCTCCCACCCGCCGAGCTTCAGCAGCAGCGTCAGCAGTGCGGCGGTGAAGCCCCACACCAGCATGCCCGGCAGTGCGAACGCGGGCCCCAGGAACCCGGACGGATGTCTACACGTGAAACGGTTCGCTGGATCAGCCAGTTCAGTAACGGGTACGCGGGCGACCGCCGCGCTTTCGGCCGGGTCGACGGCCCACACGCGGCTCGGCTTCTCCCAGTACGCGATCACCGGCGTGACGTGGAAGCCGGACACGGGGATGCCCAGCGTGGGCAGCAGCGCGAGCGGGCGCACGCCGGACGGGTCGAGGCCGGTCTCCTCGACGGCCTCCCGCAACGCGGTCGCGACCGGCCCGTCGTCGTCCGGCTCGCTGGAGCCGCCAGGGAACGCGACCTGGCCGGAGTGCGCGCCACCGCTGTCGGCCCGCAGCTGCAGGAGCACGTCCGGCCCGCGTGTCTCGTGCTCGCCGAACAGGATCAGCACGGCGGCGTCGCGGGGGTTCGCGGGCGGCGGGGACACGCGGCGGAACATCTCGGGGTCCAGGTCGCGGGTGGCCTCGACGACCTGCCGCAGCCAGTCGGGCACGGTCGCCGGGTCGACGAGTGGTCCCTGCTCAGCCATGGGCCACTGCCTGCCTGATCTCCTCGACCGAGGCGAAGACCCGCGGGTTCTCGATCAGCGTGACGCTGCCGTCGGCCCTGACCAGATAGGACGCTGGCAGGCCGCCCGCCCGCAGCTTGGCCCTGCTCGTACCGTCCTCGTCGAGCAGGGCCGGCAGCTTCACCTTCAACGCGGTGAGCAGCTCGAGCGCGTCCGCCGGCCGGGACTCGACGCCGAGCGCGACGACCCGCATCGCACCCGGTTCCTTCGCGTACTCGGCGAGCACCGGCAGCTCGGCCCGGCAGGGAGAGCACCAGGTGGCCCACACGTTGACCAGTACCGGCCCCTGCAACGCCTTCGCGACGTCCACCGGCTTGCCGTCACCGAGGCACTCGGCGGTGATCCCCCGCAGGTCGGCGGGGCCCTGCTCGCCGGTGGCGCAGCTCGGCAACCCGGCCTTGGCGCGGGCCTGTGTCAGGTCCGGACTGGACTGTGTGGTCTGTTCCGGTGTCGGGGCGGGATCGGAGCGCGGCCAGATGGCGACCACGCCGGCGATCATCAGGATCACCACCGCGATGGCCCAGCGCACTCCGTTCACGCCGTCTCCTCGCCCGCTGCGTGGCGCCGGAACGCTCCGCAGGCTCCGCTCCACCGGCGCCCTCCGCGGGCTCGAAGCCGGCCTGAGCATCGATGGTTCGCTCCGCAAGCTCCGCTCACTACGCGCGCCCCGCCTTGTACCCGTTGCGGACCTTCTCGGCCAGTTCGAGCAGGTGCGGCGCCTCCGGGCCCTTGACCAGCTTCTCGGCGGCCTCGACCTCGGTCGGCCCGGTCCCGAACGACGGGCAGTCCTTGGCGAGCACGCAGGCGCCGCAGGCCGGCTTGCGGGCGTGGCACACGCGGCGGCCGTGGAAGATCACCCAGTGGGACAGCATCGTCCAGTCCTTCTTGGGGATCAGGACGCCGATCTCGTGCTCGACCTTGACGGGATCGTCCTGTTCGGTCCACTCCCAGCGGCGGACCAGCCGGCCGAAGTGCGTGTCGACCGTGATGCCGGGGACGCCGAACGCGTTGCCGAGGATCACGTTGGCGGTCTTGCGGCCCACGCCGGGCAGCGTGACCAGGTCGTCGAGCTTGTTCGGCACCTCGCCGCCGAACCGCTCAACGAGCGCGGTGCCGAGGCCGATCAGCGAGGAGGTCTTGTTCCGGTAGAAGCCGGTGGGCCGGATGAGCTCCTCCAGCTCCGTGCGGTCCGCGCCCGCGTAGTCGGCCGCCGTCCGGTACCGCTTGAACAGGGCCGGCGTCGTCAGGTTGACCCGCGCGTCCGTGCTCTGCGCGGACAGGATCGTGGCGACCGTCAGCTCCAGCGGGTTCGTGAAGTCCAGCTCGCAGTGCGCGTCCGGGAAGGCCTCGGCCAGCACACGCGTCATCCGGCGAGCGCGTCGAACGAGCGCGGGCGACGGTGGTTTGACAGACTCAGCGCGGGGTAGCTGTCGGGTAGCAGGCGGCACCCCGCTAGCCTACGGGCCGCCGCACAACCTCATCGGCGCCATGGACGTCTACCCAGTGAGGACCCGTCCCAGCTGACTTGAGCGAGGATCACGCACGATGACTACAGCTGTCTGGTTGGTGTTCGTCGTCCCTGTACTGGTCATGTTCTTCGCGCTGTTCATGGAACGTGTGGAGACCAGGCTCCGCCCCGGCGCCGTGCGGGAGGACGAGGTCGAGGCGTTCCTGGACAACCCGAGCCCCGATGAGGTCCGCGCGCTCTACGGGCACGGCATCGGTCGCGCGCTGGAGCTGTTCCGGCTGCGTAACCGCCGTAGCCGGGCCCGGGCGCGGAAGATCATGAACGCGCCGACGATGGTCATCCCCGTGCCGGACTCCCTCAAGCAGCGTCGCTGAACCCGACATAACGGGCGAAACATACCGCTCGACATACCGGGAGTACGCCCTGCGAGGTGATCCACCGCACACGCTCTACACTCCCAAGGGTGATCAGGGCGCCGTTGCCGCTGGTCGCTGCTCATTCTGATTGGGAGGGACGCAGGTGGACGAGACCCTTGCCAGGGCCGGCATCTTCCAGGGTGTCGAACCGGCCGCCGCTGAAGCGCTCGCTCAGACACTGGAAACAGTGGAGTTCCCGCGTGGGCACGTGATCTTCGCGGAGGGCGAGCCTGGTGACCGTCTGTACATCATCCAGTCGGGCAAGGTGAAGTTAGGCCGCAAGTCTCCGGACGGCCGGGAGAACCTGCTCGGCATCTTCGGGCCGGCGGACATGTTCGGCGAGCTGTCCATCTTCGACCCCGGCCCTCGCACCTCCACCGCCACGACCGTCACCGAGGTCGTCGCCAGGACGATGGACCGGCCTGCGCTGCGGCAGTGGATCGCGACCCGGCCGGAGATCGCAGAACAGCTGCTGCGGGTGATAGCCCGCCGGCTCCGCCGCACGAACGGCATGCTGGCGGACCTGATCTTCACCGACGTGCCCGGGCGCGTGGCCAAGGCGCTGCTGCAGTTCGCGCAGCGGTTCGGCAGCCAGGAGGCCGGGCTGCTGCGGGTCATGCACGACCTCACGCAGGAGGAGATCGCGCAGTACGTCGGCGCGTCGCGGGAGACGGTCAACAAGGCGCTGGCCGACTTCGCGCACCGCGGCTGGCTGCGGCTCGAGGGTAAGAGCGTGCTGATCCTCGACCCGGAGCGCCTGGCGCGCCGCGCCCGGTAGCCACACCGTCCACAAAGGGCCCGCGAGCAGCTTGCTCGCGGGCCCTTCCACATGTGGACAAGTTGTGGATAACTCGGGAGGTTGTGGACAAGTCTGTGGAAAGAGCAGGAGCCGGGCGCCGCCCCCGACGCGGCGCACCGGCTCCATGCCTTTGCGCGAGCCATCCCCCGACGGCTCACGCTCCCCGCCCTCCGAACCATTAGGCCCCGACCCATGTCTGCCGGAGGGAGCTTTTGTTGAGTTCAACGCGGCCTTCCTGCGAATCGTTACCCGTTCGCGGGAAGAACTTTTGCCCTACTGCTGGGAGGACTCTCTGGTCTACCCATCCGTTGCGCGGGTCGAACCTGTCGTTACTCAACCGTGACCGATCGAAATTAATTGGTACTTGCGTACCATAATCTGACACACTGGCACGCGTGTCCCACTCCGCCAGCATCGCCGACTTCCGCGCCGCGCTGACCACGCCCGGCGCGCGTATGCCCGTCCTCATGTCCTTGCTGGCCAGGATGCCGATCGCGATGGTCGGGCTCGCCCTGCTGCTGTACGTGCAGCGGGAGACCGACTCGTTCACGATCGCCGGGTTCGTCTCGGCCGGCACGCTGATCGGTGTCGCCATCGGCGCGGTCGCGCAGGGCCGGATCATGGACCGCAACGGCCCGACCCGGCCGCTGCTGATCACCACGGCGCTGTTCGTCGGGTCGGTCGTCGGTGAGATCGCCGCCATCGAGACGGGCCGGCCGGCCGCGGTCCTGGTCGGGCTCGGCTGGGTCATCGGCCTGACGCAGCCCATGATCGGCTCGGCGTCGCGGGCACTGTGGACACATCTCGTCCCGCCGGGCCCGATCCGCCACGCGGCGTTCGCGTACGAGGCGATCAGCCTGGAGGTGTTCTTCATCCTGGGGCCGGCGCTGGCCGGCGTCATGGTCGCGGCGCCGTGGCCGGGGACCGCGCTCGTCGTCAGCGCGGCGTGCATGTCCATCGGCGCGGCCGGGTTCTCCCTGACCGGGGTCGTGCGGGCGGTGCGCCCCGTGCCCTCCTCCGGTGGGTCCCTGCTGGGTGCCCTCGCCACGCCGGGCATGCGCACGGTGGCGCTGGCCGCGCTCGGCTTCGGCGTGACGATCGGGTTCGTCGAGGTGGCCGTGCCGGCCGCGGCGACGAAGGCCGGGCACGCGCCGCTGGGTGGCGTGATGCTGGCCGCGTGGTCACTGACCTCGGTGATCTTCGGCGTGTGGTACGCGGCACACCCGTGGCCGAGGCCGATGAGCCTGCGGCTGCCGTTCCTGCTGGGTGTGTTCGCGCTGCTCATCGCGCCGCTGGCGATCCCGTCGAGCCTGCTGGGGCTGGGGCTGCTGTCGCTGGTGGCGGGCATGTGGATCACACCCCAGTCCACGACCCACTCGACATCGATCGACCTGGTGGCGCCGCCGGGGACCGCGACGGAGGCGTTCGGCTGGGTGGTCACCGCGGTGACGGTCGGCCTGGCGACGGGCCAGTCGACCAGCGGCTACCTGGTGGAACACGTCGGCGTGTGGTCGTCGTTCGTGGCGTCGAGCGTGGCCGGCCTGCTGATCGCCGTGGCCGTGTTCACCCGCCGCCACACCCTGACCGAGCAGCGTTCACCCGCCGAGGAGATCGCGATTGTCGGTGCCCGGGTCTAGCTTGACCCCATGGACGTCACCGTCACCACCACAGAGCTGGCCAGCGCGGCATCCGCGCTGGTCAAGCTGGTACCGGGCAAGCTGATCGACCCGGTCCTGTCCGGCCTGCTGCTCACCGCGTCGCCCGACGGCGTGTCGCTCGCGGCCAACGACCGCGAACGCGCGGCCCGCGTCTCGCGGGACGCGGTCGTGCACACGGAGGGCCGGGTGCTGGTGCCGGCCAAGCCGCTGGCGGACACGTTACGTGCGCTGGAGCAGGAGCAGGTGCGGCTCGTGGTGGAGGGCACGAAGCTGGCGATCCGCGCGCCGGGCGCCCGCTACGCGCTGCCACTGCTGGACGCGGACGTCCACCCAGGCGTGGGCACGGCGCCGCCCCTCGCCGGCACGGTGGACGGCCCCCGCTTCGCCGCGGCCCTGGCCACGGCGGTACTGGCCGCGTCCCGGGACGACGCGTTACCCATGTTCACCGGCGTGCGCATCCGCTCGGAGGACGACCGCCTGATCATGGTGGCGACGGACCGCTACCAGATGGCGTTGGCGTCGCTGCCGTGGTCCGCGTCCGGCACGCCGGTGGACGCACTCGTCCCGGCCAGCCTGCTCGGTGAGCTGGCGAAGCAACTCCCGTCCGCCGAGGTGGAGCTGTACGCCGACCGCGACCGCTTCGGCCTGGGCTGGCACGGCGCCCTGACCACGACGGCCATCCTGGACGGCTCGTTCCTGCACGAGTCCAGGATCCACCTGTCCGACGTGGACACCGTGGTGACACTGGACGCCGACGCCCTGGCGGGTGCCGTCCGCCGCGTGGGCCTGTACACGGACGCCCGCGGCGTCCTGCTGATCGAGGCCGGCGAGGGCGAGATCCGCGTCCGCGCCGCCGACCAACGAGCCGGCGAGGCGGAGGAGTCGGTCAAGGCCACCATCGACGGCGGCCGTACCGGGCAGGCGTACCAGTCCCGCTTCCTGACGGACGCGTTGCGCTGCTTCCCGGGCCAGCAGGTCCGCATGGAGGTCCAACCAGGCATGCGAGCCACGGTCTTCTCCGCCGTGGAACCCACCGAACCATCAGTCCGCTACGTGGTGATGCCCATGCTCCCACCGAAATAACCGCTGTTCAAAGGGGTTCACGTAGCCTGGACGGGCAACCGTCACGAAGGCAGGTCTGAAGGACGTGTACCCGGAAGACGCGCACCTCGGACATCGCATCCGGCAGATCCGGCACGCCCGCGGCAAGTCGTTGGCCGTTGTCGCGGGTCTGGCCGGCATCTCGAAGTCGCATCTGGGCAACATCGAGACCGGCGAACGCGCGCTGGACCGCCGGTCACTGATCGTGGCGCTCGCCAACGCCCTCGAGGTCGCGCCGAGCGAGATCACCGGGTTGGTGCCATCGGTGCTGCCTGGTCAGGATGGCGACGATCGAGCGTTGATGGAGGTCCGGCTGGCGCTGCTCGCCGTGAGCATGAACGAGCCGCGTGGCGAGGTGCAGCCCGTTGAACTGCTGCGGTCGCGGGTTGCGGATGTCGTGGCCGCGCAGAACAACGCGGACAACGCTGGCGTTGGAGCCGTGCTGCCCGCCCTGATCAGGGACTTGCACACCACGGCAGACGCGCACCGGAACGAGCGTGAGGTGCTGCGGCTGTTGACGCTGACGCACATGCAGGGCACCCAGGCGTGGTTGACGACGATCGGCGCGCCACTCGACCTCGCCTGGCAGGCCGCCACGTTCGCGCGGCAAGTGGCCGAGCGACTCGACGAACCGGCCTCGCTCGCCGTGAGCGCCTATGGCACTGCCCTCGGTCTGCTCAGCGCGGGCGCGTTCGACCTCGCGTCCCGGGCCGTCGCCGCGGTCGAGCTTCCTCTCGTGAGAGTTGAGGAAGTGCACATCGCAGGGTCGCTCGCGCTCGCTTCGTCGCTGATCTCGGCCTCCCGGAAGGACCAGACGGAGCGTGCCGCAGCACTGGGGCACGCGGCGGAGCTGGCCGAACGAACCGGGGACTCCAACGTGCTGGGTTTCGGATTCGGTCCGTCGAATGTCGCGGTGTGGCGCATGCAGGGCGCGCTGGAGATCGGCGAGTTCGCCGAGGCCGCGTCGATCGCCGAGACCGTCATCCCCGGTGCACTGAGGGTGCGCGCACGACAGGCGGTCTACTGGCGTGAATATGGCCGCGCACTCGCCCGGTTCCCGAGGCAACGCGACAACGCCGTGCGCATGCTGCGCAGGGCCGAGTTGATCTCACCCGACCACGTGCACCGCCACCCACTGACCCGCTCGACACTCGCGGAACTCCTCGCCCGGGCGAAGAGAGACGCCGTCGGCCGAGAACTACTAGGCATGGCCTACCGAGCCGGCCTGTCGAGGTAACCCAGCCGGGCGACGTCTTCACCGGGAAGACGCCCGCCCCCGCTCTCTTTCTAGCGTTCGTCTTATGAGCACAGGAGTTGGGCACCTGGTGACGAGCCATGAGACCGCGAAGCGCTGGTCGCACATCGAGCGTTTCCTGCGCGTAGACGACTCGACTGGCCAGGTCGATGACGACTTCACTGCGTTCCACCTCGTCGAGAGCACCTGGAGTCCGGCCGAACAGGCAGCGGCCTATGAGGAGTGGGCCGGGTTCTTCGAGTGGCGGCTCGCGCAGCGGGCCGACGAGTTGGCCGGTGATCGCGCCAAGCGTCACCTCGTCGCGAAGTGGACGGAAGATATGGCCTATTGCTGCCGGCGCATCGCGGCGTGGGCACGCGGTGAGAACCCCGGACCGTGGCTGCACTTGTGGGAACGACGGCCGGATCTGGACGCGGAGGGGCAGGCCATCGTGGCCGAGATCGTCGCGCGAATGGGCGGGCACGGTCAGCCAAGCCGACACCTGCCTCAAGCCGGATAGGGCTACATCGCCTCGCCCGTGGTGCGGAGGTAGTCGAGTTGGGCGCGGACCGACCACTCGGCCGGGCCCCAGAGGGACTTGTCCACGTCGTGGTACACGAGTTCCACTACCTGGCGGGCCGTGGCGTTCGGGCCGAGTTCTCGGAGGGCCGCGCGGACCTGGTTCAGGCGCTCCTCGCGGTGGGTCAGGTACTCGCGGGCGGTCGCGGCCACGTCCGGTAGTTCCGGGCCGTGGCCGGGCAGTGCCAGGGTGCCTGCCGGCACCTCCGCCAGGCGGCGCAACGAGGACAGGTACGCGCCCAGGTCGGAGATCACCGTCGTGCCTCGGCCCAGCATGGAGTCGCCGGTCAGGATGGCGCCGTTCGCCGACAGGCAGACGGAGTCCTCCGTGTGGCCTGGGGTGTGGAGCACCTCGATCGACAGGCCGGCGGCCTCGACTACCTCGCCATCACCCAGGGGTGGGGCGTCCGCGCACAAGGACGGGTCGAACGCGCGGATCGGGGCCTCCACCCGTGCCGCCAGCCAGGGGGCGCCCTGCACGTGGTCGGGATGCTGGTGCGTGACGAGGATCAGCGCCACCTCGCCCGCCGCCTCGGCGACGCGGGTCAGGTGGGGCACGTCCTCGTAGCCGGGGTCGACGATCACGCAGGTCGAGGCGCCGGGGGCACGCAGCAGCCAGGTGTTGGTGCCCTCCAGCGTCATCGCGCCGGGGTTGTCCTCCAGCACGACGCCCGCGGACGGGGTGACCTGGCGGAACTCGCCGTAGGCCGGGTGTTCGGTCACAGGCGGTCCTCCGGGCGCGCGTCGAGGTGGGCGGCGGCTTCGTCGTACAGCGGGTCGCCGGGGAGGACGATGCGCAGGGTGTCGCCGTCGCGGGCCACGCGGGGCATGAGCTTGGTGATCACGCGCTCGCGGGCCATCGCGTCGGCCACCGTTCGGCATTCCTCCAGTTCGGCGAGGGTCGTCCAGGTCGGGGGGAGCAGGCCGCTGCGGCCGGCCTTCCAGTCGTCGAGCGCCTCGCCGGGGCGTTGCCAGTGGGCGTCCTGCGCCTCGGACGTGTCGCCGTCGGCTCGCTGCCCCTCGGGCAGCTGGGCGAGGAAGAACCGTGCGTCGAAGCGGCGGGTCTCCTCCACCGGCGTCACCCAGTCCGCCCACGGGCGCAGCAGGTCGGCACGCAGCACCAGGTTGGCCTCGGCAAGGAAGCCGGCCAGCGACAGCTCGCGGTTCACCAGCTGGGCCCGTGCCTCGGCGAACGGCCGGACGTCGGCGACCACGCTCGTCTCGTCCGGGCCGGCGAGGAGCACCCCGGACTCCTCGAACGTCTCGCGCACGGCCGCGCACACCAGTGCGCGGGCGAGCCCCACGTCGCAGGAGAACCGGGAGGCCCACCAGGCGGGTGAGGGACCGTGCCAGGCGACGGACGTGTCGGCGTCACGCCGGTCGACGCCGCCACCCGGAAAAACGGTCATCCCGCCGGCGAACGCCATGCCCGTGACCCGGCGCTGCAGGAACACCTCGAGGCCATCCGCTGTGTCCCGCACGAGCATCACGGTCGCCGCGTCCTTGGGCGTCACCGGCGGGTCCGGCGGCGCGGGCGGCACCAGCCCGGAGGGGAGGGTCAACTCCTTCGGCAGCTCACGCACGCTAGGAGCCTACTTCGGCGAGGAACTCCCGAATGGCCGTGTGAGCAAGATCCGGCTGGTCGCGGAACACCGTGTGCCCGCAGTCGGGCAGCACGACGAGCCTGGTGGGCGCGTTGACGAGCCGCGCACGGACCGCCCGCATCACGGCGACCGGCACCGCCGGATCCTCCGCGCCGACGAGCACCGGCCGCTCGACCATGCGGTCCCCCTCGGCCACCACGGCCGGCGACATGACGTCGAACCACAGGGACACCCCGTCGACCAGCACCCGCATGCGTCGAGCCAAGCACCCGTGAACGCCGGAGGCACTCAGCCGAGCGCGAACTACCAGGTGACCGGCAGCCCGTACACACCGTCGATGTTGATCGTGTGGCGCATCGGGACCTCCTCCGGTGGGACGGCCAGGCGCAGCGTCGGGAACCGGGTGACGAGGGCCGGGAAGGCGACCCGCATCTCGACGCGGGCCAGCTGCTGGCCCAGGCACTGGTGGATGCCGTGGCCGAACGACAGGTGGCCGGCAGCGCGCCGCTGCAGGTCGAGGGTGTCGGGATCGGTGAACCTCGCCGGGTCCCGGTTGGCGGCCTGGACCGAGACGGTCACGGTCTCCCCCGCCCTGATCAGCTGGCCGCCCAGCTCGACGTCCGCCACCGCCGCCCGGACGCCGGTGTGCGCGATGCTCAGGTAGCGCAGCAGCTCCTCGACGGCCTGCTCGGCGATGCCCGGGTCGGCCCGGAGGGCGGCGAGCTGCTCGGGGTTGCGCAGCAGGGCGAAGGTGCCCAGCCCCAGCATGTTGGCGGTGGTGTCCAGGCCGGCGCCCAGCAGGAAGCTGCCGACGCCGGCGAGCTCGGCGTTCGTCAGGTCCGTCGTGGTCAGGTCGCTGAGCAGGTCGTCGGTCGGGTCGGCGCGCTTGGCCACGACCAGCCCGCCGATGTACTCCTGCAGCGCCACATACGCCGTCCCCTGCTCCTCCAGTGACAGGTTCGCCGTGCTCATCGCCGCCACCTGGCGGTTGAAGAACTCCCGGTCCGCGTAGGGCACGCCCAGCAGCTCGCAGATCGTCATCGCGGGGATGGGGTGGGCGAACGCCGGCACGAGGTCGACCGGCGGGCCCTGCTCCGCCATCGCGTCCAGGTGTTCGGCGGTGATCTGCTCGACGCGTTCGGTCAGCAGGCGCATCCGGCGGACGGTGAACTTGCCGGCGAGCAGCTTCCGGTAGCGGGTGTGCTCCGGCGGGTCGATCCCGGTGAGGTCACCGACCGTCGCCTGCGGTATCTCCGTGATACCGGTGTCGGGGAACGGGATGTGCATGAGCTCGTACCGGGAGCTGAACCGGGTGTCGGCGGCCACGGCGCGGGCCAGGGCGTGGCTGGTCACCAGCCAACCCACGTGCCCGTCCGGGTAGACCATCCGGGTCAGGCCGCCCTGGGCGCGGAGCCGGCCCAGCTCCTCGGGCGGGTCGAACGGGCAGCGCGCGGGCTTCGTCACCGGCAGGGAGGTGATCGTCTCTGGGTTCGTCATGGCGACAAAACTGCGGCCGGCGGGTTTCACGGCACCTTCAGAGCGGTTTCACCGGCGAGCCGGCAAGGATGTGTCCCATGAGTGGAGAAACGTTGCGGGTGGGACTGGTCGGGGCCGGGCCGTGGGCGCGGAAGGTGCACGCACCCGGTATCGCCGGGCATCCGCGTACCGGCCTCGCCGCGGTGTGGGCCCGGCGTGCCGACGCGGCCGCGGCGGTGGCCGCCGCCCACGGCGCGACGCCGACCACCGACTTCGACCAGTTCCTCGGCCAGGTGGACGCCGTCGCCTTCGCGGTGCCGCCCGCCGTGCAGGCGCCACTCGCCGTCCGGGCCGCGCGGGCCGGGAAGCACCTCGTGCTCGAGAAGCCCGTCGCCGCCACCGTCGCGGACGCGGAACTGCTGGTCGACGCCGTCGCGCGCGCCGGTGTCGTCTCGCTGATGGTGCTCACGTTCCGCTACGCCACGGCCACCCGGACGTGGCTCGACGCCGTCCACGCGGTCGACGACTGGGTGGGTGGCGAGGCCCGCTGGTTCTCCGGCACCCTCACGGACGCCAAGTACGAACAGTCCCTGTGGCGCCACGACGGCGGGGCACTCGCCGACATCGGGCCGCACGTGTTCGACCTGCTCGACGCCGCGCTCGGCACCGTCACCAGCGTCGAGCACGCCCGGTTCACCAAGCCCGGCCTGTGGCACGTGATGCTCGGGCACGACGGCGGCCGGCTGTCCACCGCCACCATGTCCATGCACACGCCGGTGCAGCCGGCCGTCACCGACTTCGCCGTGCACGGGCCGGCCGGGTTCCTGCCGTTCAACGCCAGCGGCGAGGCACCGGAGCGGTACACCACCCTGCTCGACGACTTCGTCGACCTCGTGGCAAGCAACACGGCCGAGCACCCGCTGGACGTGCGGCGTGGGCTGCACGTCCAGCGACTGCTCGGCCGCGTGACCGATCAGGTGGCCGGCGGGTAACCCCGGTCGTGCGGGGGCACGCCGTTGATGATCATCGGGCCGGTCGTCTGGTTCGGGTGGTCGAACGGACCGGCCGTGGCGGGCTTGCCGTGCCGGCCAGAGCGGTCCACCCGCCACGAACCCGAGTTCTGCGCGGGCGGCGGGTCCTGCTGCTCACGCCGCGCCAGCTCGTCCTGCAGCTCCTTCAGCAGGTTGCGCTCCTGCGTGTTCAGGATGTCGTCCACGAACGCCTGCGAGTGCTTGTCCACACCGGCGTTCGGCGCGGGGGCCGGGGCCAGGCGCGGCCTCGACGGCGGGTCCTGCGGCTCCTCACGCCGGCGAGGTGACGGGGACGGACGCGCGTCCGTCAGGGCCTCCTCCTGCATCGCGGGCGGCTCGTCCGGGGCCGGCTCCACCGGCCGGACCGGCGCGGCCTCGGCCGGGAACGGGTCGGTGCGCACGGCCTCGACCCGCGGCGCCTCCATGGGCGGTGGTGTGGGCTCCTCCTCGTTGGCCTGACCGCCCACCAGCCCGCCGGGACCGACCAGGCCGCCCGTCGACGGCGCCATCATCGTCGGCGGGTCGAGGCGGGACGGCGCGTCGTCGCTGAAGGGCGGGGCCTTGCGGACCGGCACCTCCGACGTGTCGATCCGCGGCGCGTCCACGGCCGGCGGCAGGTCACGCACCACCGACATGCGGGGCGGCTCGGGCCGCTGCGGTTCCGGTTCGACCCGCGGCGGCTCGACGCGGGCCGCTTCGGCCCTCGCCGGCTCCGGCGGCTCGACCCGGGCCGGCTCCGGTGGCACCGCGGTCACCCGGGCGGGCTCCAGCCGAGGCGGCTCCGGGGCTGGCGCCATGCGCGGCGCCTCCACCCGGGCCGGCTCGATGCGGGCCGCCTGGTACGCCGGCTCCACCCGCGGGCGGTTGAAGCCGGGTCCGTCAAAAGGGATCTGTCGCGCGTTCCGCATCGCCTCCCGGTGGTAGTCGCCGAGTTCGACGCCGTCCATCAGCACCTCGACGGACGCGCGGATACCGGCGCGACGCAGCGCGTCCTCCACCCGGTAGGCGGTGGCCGGGGCGAAGCCGCCCGGCCCGATCCCCACCAGCACCATCCGGTGCGGCACCGGCCCGGAGGCCGGCCCGGCCGGCGTCAGGCGCCACACGCACCACATCGACCGGACGTCCGGCAACACGCCGAGCACCGGGCGCACCGCGTCGGCGACGCCGCGCTCCGGGTCGAGGCCGTCCACGGCCCCGAACGCGAACCGGTGCCGGCCCGCGATCACCCGATCGGTGACCAGTAGCCGGTCGATCAGATCCTGGTCCAGGAACATGTCCGCGAACAGCGACGCCAGCTCGGCGTGCTGCTCGTGGCTCAGCACCACTCGCCCGGCGACCAGGCACCCGGCGACGTACTCCAGGGACCGGTCCAGCTCGGCGGACGCCAGCATCTGGCGGGCGTCCGCCAGCGCGTCGTCGTCCAACCGCCCTGCCATCGACAGCAGCAAGTCATGTATTCGGACCGGCAGCGCGATGCCTGGCCGGCTCGCGGCACCCGGTCCTACCCCCCGCGCGACCTGTGTCACGGTCGGCTCCTTCCCAGCTTCTCTCGTCGACATCGACGGCCCTGTGCTGGGGAGCTGGACTCAGCCCTGGTGCACGATCACCCCGGGCAGCAGCGGCTCGGACGCCGCCAGTGCCGCACGGTGGTAGGGCGGCAGCTCGATGCCCTCCGGCATGACCTCGACGCCCGGTTCGTGCGTACCCAGAGCACGCAGCACACGCTGCAGCTCCCCGGTCAACCGAGCGCAGCCCGTCGATGCCGTGACGAGCACGATCCTGGTGGTCGGTCCCATCCCGGATCGGTGTCGTCGCCAACTCCCACGCACGTCGACCAACTCGGACCGACCGTGGAGGACCGCTCCGAGCACTACTGCTTCGGAGTCACCTAGGTTCACCCTTTCGGGCGACTCCGAGGTGAATGTGTAGTCGACTTCGTCGATTTGGTCCACCCAGGGCACGGCGTGTAGTCGCCCGGCGTCGGCACCGGCATCGAGCAATGCCGCGTTGAGCAGCATCGATTCACGAGCGGTGATCGCCACACGTTCTCGGAGCAATGTGAGCGGCAGCGCACGCGCGAGCGCGTCCAGCGCCCCGCCGGCGAGCCAGTCCCGCAGCCGCCACAGCTGGCGGTCGGGCAGCCGCCCGGCCAGCCGGAGCAGCAGCTCGTGACACGCGTCCGTGCGGTCGTCTACTTCGGTCACTCCCCGACCTCCACGATCAACTCGACCTCGACGGGCACGCCAAGCGGCAGCTCCGCCACCCCTACCGCGGACCGCGCGTGCTGGCCCGCGTCGCCGAACACCTCGCCGAGCAGCTCCGACGCGCCGTTGACCACACCGGGCTGGCCGGTGAAGCCCTCCGCGGACGCGACGAACCCGACGACCTTGACCACGCGCGTCACCGCGTCGAGGCCGACCAGCGAGTCCACGGCCGCGAGCGCGTTGAGCGCGCACGTGCGGGCGTGGCCCTTGGCCTCCTCCGGGCTGATCTCGCGGCCGACCTTGCCGGTCGCGGCGACCTTCCCGTCCACGAACGGCACCTGGCCCGCCGTGAACACCAGCGAACCGGCGCGCACGGCCGGCACGTACGCCCCGGCCGGGGCCGGCACCGCGGGCAGCTCGATCCCCAGCTCAGCGAGGCGTGCCTGCCAGCTCATGCCCTGGGCCGCTTCAGGTAGGCCACCAACTGCTCACCGGTCGGCCCGGGCAGCACGGTCACCAGCTCCCACCCGTCCTCGCCCCACTGGTCGAGGATCTGCTTGGTCGCGTGGATCAGCAGCGGCACCGTGGCGTACTCCCACTTGGTCATGGTGCGCGACTCTATCCCGGTACGGTGTGTGGCCGTGGAGGGATGGCGGCTGATTGCCGGAGCGCTGCTGGCCATGAGCGGGATCGTGCTGATGCTGCTCGTCATGGCCAAGGCGCGGGAGCGGCACGGCCGGGCCGGGGACGCCGCGATCGCCGGGGCCATCTCGTTCGTGATCCTCGCGATCCTGGTGCTGCTCGTGCTGCTGGTGCTACCCGCTGTGGTGGTCTGGAGCGTCGTGGTCCTGGTCGGCGGCACGGTGACCGTGATGATGCTCGCTAGTTAGGCCTCTCCATGAGCGCGGGGTGGATTGCTCCACATACCCTGAAATCGTGAGTACCCCCGTCGTCGGCTGGACCGAGCAGGTCGCCCGCGCGCGTCTTCACGTGGTCACCGGCAAGGGCGGGACCGGGAAGACCACCGTGGCCGCCGCGCTGGCGCTCGCCCTGGCCACGAACGGGCGCCGGGTGCTGCTCGTCGAGGTCGAGGGCCGGCAGGGCATCGCCCAGCTCTTCGACACCCAGCCGCTGCCCTACGAGGAGCGCCGGATCGCCTCCGCGCCCGGGGGTGGCGAGGTCCGCGCACTGCACGTGGACGCCGAGGCCGCACTACTCGAGTACTTCACGATGTTCTACAACCTGGGCTTCGCCGGCCGGACGCTGCGGCGGATGGGTGCCATCGAGTTCGCCACCACGCTCGCGCCGGGCCTGCGGGACGTGCTGCTCACCGGCAAGGTCAAGGAGACCGTCGGCCGCACGGACAAGAGCGGCCGGCACGTCTACGACGCGGTCGTGCTGGACGCCCCGCCGACCGGGCGCATCGTCAAGTTCCTCGACGTCACCAAGGCCATGGCCGAGCTGGCGAAGGTCGGGCCGATCAAGGGGCAGAGCGAGGGCGTCGTCCGCCTGCTGCACTCCGGCGACACCGCCGTCCACCTGGTGACGCTGCTGGAGGAGATGCCGGTCCGCGAGACCATCGAGGCCGTCGAGGAGCTGGACGGCGCCGACCTGCGCCCCGGCGCGGTGATCCTCAACCGGGTGCGCCCACCCCGCCTGCCGGCCCGGTCCGTGACGCCGGCCGCGGGTGGCCGGGTCGACGCGTCCCGGGTGCGCGGCGGGCTCGAGGCGGCCGGGCTGGACCTGTCCGTCGCGGACCTGGACGGCCTGGTCGAGGAGACGGTCGAGCACGCCATCCGCCAGCTCGCCGAGCAGCGGGCCCGCGAGCAGCTGGCCGAGATCGACCTGCCGGCCGTCGAGCTGCCCGACCTCACCCTCGGGGTGGATCCGGCGGCGCTGTACGAGCTGGCCGAGGCCATGGTCGAGCAGGGGGTTCGGTGACCGGACAGCTCGAGATCGACAGTCTCATCGACAACCCCGACATCCACGTCATCGTGTGCTGCGGTTCCGGGGGCGTCGGCAAGACGACCACGGCCGCCTCGATCGCCGTGCGGGCCGCCGAGCGCGGCCGCAAGACCGTGGTGCTGACCATCGACCCGGCCCGCCGCCTCGCGCAGGCGCTCGGGCTGCGTGAGCTGGGCAACACGCCCAAGGAGGTCGAGGTCGAGGGCTTCGAGCCGAGCGGCCAGCTCGCCGCGATGATGCTGGACATGCGCCGCACCTTCGACGACATGGTGCTCGCGCACGCCGGGCCGAAGCGGGCGCAGGAGGTGCTCGCCAACCCGTTCTACAAGACCATCTCCACGTCGTTCTCCGGCACGCAGGAGTACATGGCGATGGAGAAGCTGGGGCAGCTCGCGAGCGAGGGCACCTGGGACCTGATCATCGTGGACACCCCGCCGAGCCGGTCCGCGCTGGACTTCCTGGACGCGCCGCAGCGCATGTCGACGGCGCTGGACGGCCGGATGATCCGCCTGCTGTCCGCGCCCGCGCGAGGTGGCGGCTGGGGTGTGCGCAAGGTCGTCGGCGCCGGGATCATGCTGTTCGCGAAGGCCGTGTCCACGATCGTGGGCGGGCAGCTCCTGGCCGACGCGTCCGCGTTCGTGCAGGCCTTCGACTCGATGTTCGGCGGGTTCAAGCAGCGGGCACGCAAGACCTACGAGCTGCTGCGGTCCTCCGGCACGTCGTTCGTGGTGGTGGCCTCGCCGGAGCCGGACGCGCTGCGGGAGGCCAGCTACTTCGTCGAGCGGCTGGAGTCGGAGTCGATGCCGCTGTCCGGTCTGGTGGTCAACCGGACACACCCCGTGCTCGCCGGGCTACCCGCCGCGAAGGCCGCCGCCGCGGCCGACGGTCTGGAGGCGCGCGGGGACGCGCCGCTGGCCACCGCGGTGCTGCGCCTGCACGCGGACCGGGTGGCCGTACACGAACGCGAACGCCGGCTGCTGGCCAGGTTCACCAAGGCGCACCCGAACGTGCCGGCGGTCAGCGTGCCGGCCATGCCGTCGGACGTGCACGACCTGTCCGGCCTGCGCACGATCGGCGAGCGACTGGCCGGCCTGCCCTGAAGGACCCCTTCGAGACGTTCAACGCCCTGAAGGGGTCCTTCAGGGCGTCAGCCGACGGCCACGTCCTCGTCGAGGTGCTGGCGCTTGGCGGCCGTGAGCAGTTCGTGCCACGAGTCGACGTCCGGGCGACGGCGCAGCAGAGCTCGGCGCTCCCGCTCCGTCATGCCACCCCACACGCCGAACTCGATGCGGCCGTCCAGCGCCTCTGCCAGGCATTCCGTGCGCACCGGGCACGCGATGCACACGAGCTTGGCCTTGCGCTGCTCCTTGCCTCGAACGAAGAGCCCGTCCGGATCCTCGTCGCGGCAGGCAGCGTTGACTCGCCAGTCTGAGAGTTCTGTCTGCATAACCCCCGCCCCTACGTGTCGTCACGACTACCGTTGACCCCGGTTCCCCCCTTAGGTCCCGGGGCGCCGACGGCCGGCCGCTGGTGCGGTCGCCCTGCTCGGCTGTGTCGTCTGAGACGTTGACGGACTCTAAGGCCACCCGGTTCCCACGAGAACGACCGGGGGCACACCCGTTACACAAAGTCAATAGAAGTCAACCTTCCGGATCGGCCAACGCGACCCGGGTGTGGTGCGTCTACATGTCAGGCGAAGATCCACCCGCCTGGCTGCTTGAAGGGATCACCACAGTTGGGTAAGCAACGGCCAAACGCGGTCCCGCGTACGCTGACTCCCGTGCGAGTCGGAGACGGTCTGCTGAAGATGTTCGGCCTCTGCCTCCTGGCGGGGGTGCTCGTGGCCGGGATTCTGTTCCCGGTGTTCGGTGGTCTGGGGGTGGCCTCCAACCAGGCGAGCGACACGATCGACAGTGTCTCCGCCGACCTGGTGACCACCGACCCGCCGCTGGTCACGAAGATCACCGACTCCCAGGGCAACGTCATCGCGTTCCTGTACGCCCAGTACCGGGTGCCCGTGACGCCCAAGCAGATCTCGCCCGCCATGAAGGGCGCGCTGATCTCCATCGAGGACCGCCGGTTCTACGAGCACCACGGCGTGGACTGGAAGGGCACCGTCCGCGCCCTCATCAGCAACCAGAGCGGCGAGGACACCCAGGGCGGGTCAACCCTCACCCAGCAGTACGTCAAGAACTACCTGATCAACGTGGTCTACCGGGACAAGGTCGGCGTCGACGAGGACCCGGAGATGGAGGTCGGGCGGCAGCGGGCGCAGGAGGGGACCATCACCCGCAAGCTGCGGGAGGCCCGGCTCGCCATCCAGATCGAGCAGAAGATGTCCAAGGAGGAGATCCTCACCGGGTACCTCAACGTCGTCGAGTTCACCGACCGGATCTTCGGCGTCGGCGCGGCCGCGCAGGCCTACTTCCACACCACGCCGGACAAGCTGACCGTCACGCAGTCCGCGCTGCTCGCCGGCATGGTCAACAACCCGAGCAAGTACAACCCGTGGAAGCGCCCCGAGGAGACGCTGAAGCGGCGCAACCGGGTGATCGACACCATGGTCGAGACGAAGCGGCTGAAGCCGGAGGACGCCGAGAAGTACAAGAAGGAGCCGCTGGGCGTCCTCCCGGAGGGCCCGGACCGGCCACCGGCCAACTGCGTCGGCGCAGGTCCGCAGGGTGGCTTCTTCTGCCAGTACGTCGAGGACTACCTGATGAAGATCGGGATGTTCTCGATGGACCAGCTCTACTCCGGCGGCTACACGATCAAGACCACGTTCGACGCACGGGCCACGCAGATCGCCAAGGCCGCCGTCGAGCACCAGGTGCCGAAGACCACCGAGGGCATCGCGAACACGATGGCGATCGTGCGGCCAGGCAAGGGGAGACACGAGGTCGTCGCGCTGGTCGCCAACCGCGACTACGGCCTCAACGGCGACGCGGGCCAGACCACCCTCGCCTACCCGTACGGCGTGATGAACAAGTTCGGCGCCGGGTCGACGTACAAGATCTTCACCGCGGCCGCGTTCCTGGAGAAGGGCGGCGGGATCAACAACGTGATCGAGACGCCGACCTCGTACACGTCGAACTTCTTCGGCGGCGGCGGCAAGAAGTGCCCGCGTACCGACGCGCCCAACGACGGCGACAACCGCAAGTACTGCCTGTCGAACGCCAGCACCGGCTACTCGGACCGCATGACGCTGCAGCAGGCGCTCGCGACGTCGCCGAACACCGGCTTCGTGCGGCTGGAGGAGCGGGTCGGCATGGACTCGGTCCTCAACATGGCCAACCGGCTCGGTCTGCGCGAGACGATGGCGACCAACATGTCCGGGCAGACCCCGGACCCGAGCTCGCAGAACGAGAACATCAACCAGCCGCAGAGCCAGTTCTTCGCGCCCAAGCCCCCGAACGACAACGGGCGTGCCTCGTTCACGCTCAGCCCCGCCCCGGTGAGCCCGCTGGAGATGGCGAACGTGGGCGCGACCCTCATGAGCGGTGGCGTGTGGTGCCCGCCGACGCCGCTGCTGGAGGTGCTGGACCGCAACGGCAAGAAGCTCGACCTCACGAAGTACGAGGAGCCGTGTGAGCAAGTCGTCGAGGAGCCGCTGGCGAACTCGATGGTGCAGGGCATGAGCAAGGACGACACCGGCAACGGCACGTCGGCGGGCGCGGCCCGGACGATGGGCTGGAACCGCCCGATGATGGGCAAGACGGGCACCACCCAGGAGTACAAGTCGGCCGCGTTCGTCGGTGCCACCCCGCAGCTGGCGGCGTCCACGATGGTGTTCAACGACAGTCCCAAGCCCCGGCCGATCTGCGACGGGACCGCGTCCGGCGTGCCACCCAGACTGTGCGGCAACGGGTCCATCTTCGGCGGCCGCGCGCCGGCACGGACCTGGTTCGAGGCGATGGGCCAGATCCTCGACGGCCAGCCGCCAGCCGGCCTGCCGCCGGCCGACCCGAAGTACGTCGACGGCGGCGCGGGCAGCCACGTGCCGGACGTGGTCGGCAAGACGCAGGCCGACGCCACGTCGACGCTGCAGAACTCGGGCTACCAGGTGGCGGTCCGGCAGGTCAACCGCGCCGAGCCGAAGGGCCAGGTCGTCAACCAGTCGCCGCGGGGTTCGGCCCTGCCGGGCGAGACGATCACGATCTACGTGAGCACCGGGTACGTGCCGCCCGCGCAGACCGAGCAGCCCCCGCCGTCCTCCGGTGGCGGGACACCACCCAGCGGAGGTAACGGGCCGGGTGGTGGTGGACCTGGTGGGGGCCGCCCAGGAGGCGGCTGATCGTTGGTTCGTGAAGAAGGCCGGGCACCATGCCCGGCCTTCTTTCAGTTCTGGAGCCGGGACTTCACGGCGGCCGCGACCCGACCGCCCTCGGCGCGACCGGCCACCTTGGCGTTGGCGGCCTTCATGACCTGGCCCATCTGCCGAGGGCCGGGCGCCTCACCGAGCTGCTCGGTGACCTCGGCGACGGCCTCGGCGACCAGGGTGGCCAACTCGTCGTCGCCGAGCTGTCGCGGGAGGTAGTCGGTCAACACGGCGGCCTCGTCCCGCTCCGCCTGCGCGGACTCCGCCCGGCCGGCACCGGCGAAGGCCTCCGCCGCCTCCCGGCGCTTCTTCACCTCGCGGGTCAGGACTTTCTGGACTTCGGCGTCCGACAGCTCACGGGCCTCGTCGCCGGCCACTTCCTCCGTGGTGATCGCCGCGAGCGCCATACGCAGCGACGCCATTCGGGTCGTCTCCCGGGACTTGATCGCCGCGGCGAGGTCCGCCTGCAGCCGTGCCTTGAGGTCAGCCATGGCGCGAACACTACTGGTCAGAGCGATTCGCTTCACGGCGGTTTCTCGTGGCTCGGGCGAGCCATCTACCCTCGGGTACGTGGGTAACCTGGCGCGAAACATCGGACGTGCGGCACTAGGCGCGACAGCGGTCGGCACCGCCACCCTCGCGTACGCGGCCGGCATCGAACGCAGGCACTGGACGCTGCGGCAGGCCACACTGCCCGTGCTGGCCGAAGGCGCCCGTCCCCTGCGCGTCCTGCACATCTCGGACCTGCACATGACGCCCAACCAGACGTCCAAGCAGCGCTGGGTGGCCGAGCTCGCGTCGCTGAACCCCGATTTCGTCGTCAACACGGGCGACAACCTGGCCCACCAGAACGCCGTTCCCGCGGTCATCCGCGCCCTGGGCCCGCTGCTGGAGGTGCCGGGCGTGTTCGTGTTCGGCAGCAACGACTACTACGCGCCGCGCCCCAAGAACCCCGTGCGGTACCTGACCAAGACCTACAAGCGCATCCACGGCATCCCCCTGCCCTGGCGCGACCTCCGTGCGGCCCTGGTCGAGCGCGGCTGGCACGACCTGACGCATGTTCGCCGCCTGCTGACCGTCGACGGCCAGTCGATCGCCGTGGCCGGCGTGGACGACCCCCACCTCCGCCGCGACCGGTACTCGGACATCGCCGGCAAGCCCGATCGAGGTGCCACCCTGCGGTTGGGCGTAACCCACTCCCCCGAGCCCCGGGTCCTGGACGCCTTCGCCGAAGACGGCTACGACCTGGTGATGGCCGGCCACACGCATGGTGGACAGCTTCGCGTGCCCGGCTACGGCGCGATCGTGACCAACTGCCAGCTGGACCGGACGCGGGCGCGTGGTGCCTCGCGGTGGGGAGCGCACATGTGGCTCCACGTGTCGGCCGGGTTGGGTACGTCACCGTACGCGCCGGTTCGGTTCGCCTGCCCGCCGGAGGCTAGTCTGTTGACGCTTGTACCGCGTCCGACCAGCGGGAATGGTCGGGATGGGGCAGCAGACAGTGCCCGCTTCGGGGCCGACGTGGACGTCAGCTAGACTTCCTCGTGCAAGACCGGGGTGTGGCGCAGCTTGGTAGCGCGCTTCGTTCGGGACGAAGAAGTCGCAGGTTCAAATCCTGTCACCCCGACGCAGGTCAGGCCCTGTCTACTTTGGATGTAGATGGGGCTCGACTGATCGTTGCCTGACTAGGCGCGCGGCGCATCAGGCAACGCTCCCTCGAAGCCCACGCGTGGGCGAGCGCATACCCGCTAACGTCTGTGGGATGTTGCGACACGGCGGACGCACAAGATGGTGGTACCGGTAAGACGTTTGTCAAGTGCGCCCACAGAAGGATCCGCACACTGACAGTGGTGCCACATGCTGGTCATTGTGGAGCCCGAAAGTTCCGTAGGCCCAAGACGAAGCTCCGATTCAGCGGCATCGGTTATTCCCCAACGCGAAACTGATTTGAAAGCCTGCCATGTCTAATTTCGCCCTTCCTCGTGAGTGGAGCTTTGTTCGAGCTGAAGTTCACGTTTACGTTGTTCTTCCTTCAGCGCCTCAACCTTTTGAGCGTATATCTTAAGCACGTCCTGCTCACTACCGGTCCCGTAGTCACCAAACCTTAGTTCAACCGCGTTGTACTCTTTCTCGATTGAATCCGCCGTTTGCTGTTGATTGAACCCTCGTTCGCGGAACTTGAAATATCCAGTGAACCCCGCAGATATGCTGACAAGTGCCGCAAGAGCCGCGCCCGACCATCGGAAAGCTGGGTTAGCAAGTCCCGCACTCGTCAAGCTCGTAACAATAATCGAGCCAATTATGATAGCCCCCTGAAAGCTATTGTGTATCCGTCGATTCCGCTTAGCATCAGCCCGATAAGTCTCGATATCACGACGTGAAGCCTGCCTGTAAACTCGTAGCGAGCGCTGTACGTCGCGCTCAAACTTCGCAACAGCAAGCATATGCTTATTCTCGAACTGTACGACCTCGAAAGCCTGTTTAGCGATAGTTGGCCTATGCTTCAAGATAAGCCATGCCGCCGCCGCTGTTGAACCAACTCCTGCAATCAAACCAACGTAACTGAACGGCACTCGATTTGTAATCCAGAAGCCATAGGCGGTTGCACCACCAAGCCCGAGCGCAACGATCAAACTGCCTATAAGCCAGACGTATCGCAGCCTTTGTTTTACCTTCTGCTCGCGCAAGACCGTATGCTGTTCGTATACAGCAAATGCCGCCCGCCGTTCATTCTCATCAAGGTCGTCGTCGACTGGACGTCCATCAACCACTGCTTACCTCCGACGTAATCCGACCATAAAATAGCGTCAACCATCGGCACCACAGCAGCAAGTACGTAAAGTTAACCCAGTCGAACTAGCCTCAACATATCATTCTAACGTCACGTGACATTGCGTGCTCTGTTCGAGTCGCAAGAAGTGTCGTCGTGAGCAATTACAGACACTTCGACAACACAGCGTAACTACTTCAAGCAAGACATTGATCAGGCACCATGCACGACTTCGATTCGGGTCTTAGCTTCCTGATCTACTGCCAGTCATATGACATCTCCGGTTCGACTCCCATCGAGAGCTTCACCCACACGTCGGCGTGACGTTCCAATACTGGTATGACGATGTCCAGATGCTGAGCCATGACATCGGGTCCCTCCCACTCATTACAACGAAGGAATATGTGTCGGCCAATCACATTTCGTCGACGGCGACGTGAAAACTCTATGTCGTGAGTGATCAGCACTGCGTCGTGGTCAACGGAGTAGACCGTCAGTGCGTCATCAGCTTCCTTCGCCAACCCAGCATCGCTAGCTGTCCATGCCTCGTGCCCGCGGCTCCGGAGGACGGAAGCGACACGGGCATCAACGTCTTGGTCACAGAAGAAACGCAAGATCAGGCAACCGCACCGCGCCGCACAGCCTCGACATCGGCTTCTGTCAGGTCTGGATACGCCTCAAGAACGTCAGCGGTGGACCGGCCGGCCTCAAGGTAACGCTGCACTGTGGCGACAGGGATACGAGTGCCGGCAAGCACCGGTTTGCTGCCATGCACACCGCGGCGTTTCTCTACGCGGCCGACCTGCTGTTCATCACGGGTCACCGCTCGAGAGATGCGGTGACGGATCGGTTCGAGGTTCAGCACTTGGTGGAAGACAATCTGGTCTGGGCGTAGCCCGCCTTCCCACGTGCCATCTTCAAGCTGGAAGTAGACCTGCTTGCCAACGGTGGCGTAGGTCACCTGTGTCAGCGGGCGTTCATAGCCACGTGCCTTCAGACGACGAACGATTTGCCGAACGTGCTGCAGGGAAGCACCTCGCTCAACTAGCTCCGCAGCCACAGCCAACGCAAGCAAGTCAATGAATCCGTAGAGACGAACACGACGATGGGCGGTGAGCCGGCGGTCGGCGGACGGCGTCACCAGTCCGGTCTCTGCCCAATAGTCGACGCGTCTCGTTGACAGCCGAGCGATCTTCGCTGCTGTGTTACGGGTCACAGCCAGCAACTGCTCGTCAACCACGACACGCTCCCTCCACACCACCGTCATGATCCCACGCCGCGCGGCGACGATACAGCCTGAGCGACACGGCGAGTCCACCACGATCCTATACGGATAGCTACCAGGCTCCACTTTATGTAACTGAACGTCCCACTGACTAGGGGGCCTGCGGCTCAGCTGTGCCAGCCTGCACCCCTTCCCAACATGCACCGCCGCTGTCCGGAAAGAATTGGCTGCGCACAATGCAGTCGCCACTGTTAGGACCATCGAGGTAGTCAGTAGGGGCAGGTACCACCGGGTTGAATGGCGTGTACACCCCAGGTGCGAGCGCCACCACTTGGCCGTTGACCAGCTTGTCTCCGAACCATGACGCGACACGTCCATCGATCGTGGCGACGGGCACGATCAGTGGATAGCCAGGAAGAACTGGATCACCCGATGGGTACATGAACACCTGTGTCGTAGTGGTCGTCGGTGCCGGCGTTGTGGTTGTCGTGGTGATCGTGCTCGTTGTCGTGGTAGTCGTTGTCTCCCTGAGTCCGTTCGGTGCACCGGACTCGGTGCGCGACGAGCAGCCAGCAACGAGTGACGCGGCAGCGACGAGCGTGACCAGGGCAGCAGTTCTTCGCATGGTGCGGGTTCTCCCCAAGGTTGCTTGCGTAGTCCTCCCAAGTGCTGCGTGTGTCGTCAGAAGGTGGCGGAACGTATCAGAGGACTCAACGAGTCACCTACAGAGCGAGAGCGAATCGCACGCGATCAGTCACCCTCAGCCACTATCACTGATGACTCCGCCCGTGGTGCGCCTGACCAACTGCCTGACGATCGCGGCGGACGTTCACGGACACAGCCAGACTGGCGCGGATACCCTCGCATGGCCTGACCAGGCGTTTCAGCAGGTCAACGGCCTACCGCTTGCCTTCGGGACGAAGAAGTCGCAGGTTCAAATCCTGTCACCCCGACGGACGACTGGGCGACGTGTGCTCACGGAGAGCGTGAGCCATTGTCGTCCGTTGTTATGTTGGGGGGCCGAGCCCCCCAAACCCCCCACGGTGCGGTTGGTTGCTGACCCAGCGGGGTTGCCTTGGGCGGGGGTGTCTTGGGCGGGGGTGCGTTTGGTTGGGCGCCTGCGGCGCCTTTCGGCTTCGGCCTTTTGCCTTTGATGGTTGGGGCTTCTCTTGTGTGGTTTGTCTTTCGCGTTTGGACAGTCCTTGTTGTGGGGGTTGTTTCTGTTCGGTGTGGACTGTCAACTTTGGGTGGGTGTGGGGTGTGGGGGTGTAGCGCGTTTGGGGGACGTGGTGGCTGTTTTGTAACGGGGGGTGGGGGTCTCGCGAGTTTGTCTGCGTTGTCCCTTCGACAGGGGAGGTTTGTTATGCGGCGTTTGCTTGCGGGTGTTCTGGGGGTTGGGTTGATGTTCGTCGCGGCGCCCTCGGTTGCGTTGGCCGCGCCGCCTGATCCCAGTGCTGTTGCGGTCAGTACCACTGAGCTCGCGCCCGGTGACACGTTCACCGTTACCTTTGAGCTCTTCAATCCCAAGGACTTCACCATCGTCTCGTCGAAAGCTCAGTTTCGGACGCTCGAGGCGCGGGCGGTCGACCTGTTCGACGTCGTGTCCTGTAGTGGGACCATTGTGGACTGTTTCCCCTACCTCAGTAGTTACCGGGGGCCGGTCGGGGATCTCGCGCCGGGGCAGGGTGGGACGGTTGTCTTCACCTTCCGGGTGAAGGACACGGTTCCGGCCGGGGACTACACGCTCGAGCACACGCACGTCGGGGACAACTACTCGTTCGACCCGGTGAACGGGCCGGTGTTGCACATCGCGCCGAAGGCGGCCGATCTCGCGGTTTCGCTCGACGCTTCGCCGCGTGGGGTTCTCACCTCGCGCGTCACCTACACCGTGAAGGTCGCCAACCTCGGGCCTGGGGACGCTTCCTCCGTACGGATCTCCGGGACCTACGCCGCCGGGCTTTCGTGGCACCGTGGGAACGGGTGTGTGCGGACCAGCGGTCGGAACGTTCAGTGCGACTTCGCCGCCATTCCCGCGGGGGGCAACGCTTCCGCCTCCTTCTCGGTGGACGCCGGGTTACTCGCGCTCGGGTCCTTCACGACGTCCGTCTCACGGACCAGCAGCACGCCTTCCGATCCCAACAGTGGTAACGACAGCGCCAGCCGGTCCTGCGCGGCGCTCACCGGGCTGCTCGTGCGGTGCTGACGGATCGACACCAGAGCCAGGCCCCAGTCGCGAACTGACGCGGCCGGGGCCTGACCGTTTTTGTCGGTCCCCGCCGGTAGCTTCCACACCATGGCGCCTACCTCGTCGACCCGGATCCGGAAAGCAACGAGTTCTGTGTGCTGTAGCAGGCTGACATGAGGCAGGATCAAGGGGTGAGTAACCACCCGCCCGCCGAGGTGCCCGACGCCCTGTTCACCGACGACGACGCCGAGTCGCGGTGGCGGGCACGGTTCACCGCGGCCCGCGTGTCCCTGCCCAACTGGGCTCGGGACGTTCCCGACCGCAACATCTACATCTCCAACGCGAGCGGCGTGTTCGAGATCTACGCCTGGGATCGCGCCACCAACACCCACCGGCAGGTCACCGACCGGCCCAACGGCACCTACAACGGCGCCATCAGCCCGGACGGCGCCAAAATCTGGTGGTTCAAGGACTCCGACGGCGACGAGTTCGGCAGCTGGGTCGCCGAGGCCTTCGCCGGGCGGCCGAAGGACGCCGCGCCGGCCGAAGCCGTGCCCGGCAGTGTGCCCGGCTATCCCGCCGGTCTGGGGCTCGGGCGTTCGGTCACGGCGCTCGGGGTGTCGAACGACGACGGCACGACCGTCTTCGTCGCGAAGAACGGCACCGCTGCCGAGGTGATCTACCAGAACGAGCACGACGGCGGCGTCGCCGCGCTGTCCCGGGACGAGACGCTCATCGCCATCGAGCACTCCGAGCACGGCGACAACCGGCACCCCGCGTTGCGCGTGCTGACGCTGACCGGCGAGAAGGTCGCCGAGAAGTGGGACGGCGAGGGCAAGGGCCTCGACGCCGTCGGCTTCAGCCCGGTCGCCGGTGACCAGCGGCTGCTCGTCCGGCACGAACGCCGCGGGCGGGAGGAGCTGCTGGTCTGGGACGTCAGCGCCGACACCGAGGCCGAGCTGACCATCGACCTGCCCGGTGAGCTGGCCGCCGACTGGTACCCGGACGGGTCCGCGCTCGTCGTCGTGCACACGCACGAGGCACGCAACACCGTGTACCGCTTCGACCTGCGCACGAAGGCCCTCACCAAGCTGAACACGCCGCCCGGCACCATCGGCTCGGTCGACGTGCGACCCGACCACACCGTCGAGTATTCGTGGTCCAACGCCGCCCGCCCGGGGGTCGTGCGGGCACTGCACACCGACGGCACCGAACGGGTGTTGCTCGAGCCGCCCGGTCACAAGGCGCCACCGTCGGTGGAGCTGCAGGACGTCTTCGTGCCGAGCGAGGGCGGGCAGGTGCACGCCCTCTACGCACGCCCCGCCGGCTCGCCCGACGGTCCGCTGCCGACGATCTTCTCCCTGCACGGCGGCCCGCACTCGCAGGACGAGGACCGGTTCTCCGCCTACCGCGCGGTCTGGCTGGACGCCGGCTTCGCGGTCGTGCACGTCAACTACCGCGGCTCCTCCGGGTACGGCTCGGAGTGGCGGGACGCCATCGAGGGCCGGCCGGGGCTCACCGAGCTGGCCGACGTGGCCGCGGTGCACGCCTGGGCCGTGGAGAAGGGCCTCGCCGACCCGGCGAAGTGCGTGGTCAACGGCGCGTCCTGGGGCGGGTACCTGTCCCTGCTCGCGCTCGGCACCCAGCCGCAGCTGTGGGCGGCGGGCGTCGCGGGCGTGCCCGTCGCGGACTACCTCGCCGCCTACGAGGACGAGATGGAGCCGCTGCGGGCGTTCGACCGGGCCCTCTTCGGTGGGTCACCCGACGAGGTGAGGGATCGCTACGTCGAGTGCTCCCCGATCACGTACGTGGACCGCGTCCAAGCCCCCGTCCTGGTCGTGGCCGGGGAGAACGACCCGCGCTGCCCGATCCGCCAGATCGAGAACTACCTCGCTCGCCTGGCGGACCGGGACAGCCCGTACGAGGTCTACCGGTACGACGCGGGCCACGGTTCGCTCGTGGTGGCCGAGACGATCAAGCAGACCGCCATCGAGGTGCACTTCGTGCGGCGGCACCTACAGCTGCTGTGAGAAGCGCACCTGGTTGCCGGACGGGTCGCGGAACGCGCAGTCGCGCACTCCGTAACCCTGGTCGATCGGCTCCTGCAGCACCTCGGCGCCGGAGGCCATGACCTGCTCGAAGGTCTTGTCCACATCCTCGGTGGAGAAGATGATGCTGCCAAGAGAACCCTTGGCCAGCAACGCCTTCAGCGGGTCGTGGTCCGGCACCGGCACCGGCGGGCCGACCGCCAGCAGCCCGATCTCGATGTCGGGCTGCGCCGCCGGGCCGACGGTCAGCCAGCGCATGTGCTCCATGGTCGCGTCAGTACGCACCTCCAAGCCGAGCACGTCGCGGTAGAACGCGAGCGCGGCGTCCTGGTCGTGCACGTAGAGGAACGAGTGGGAAAGCTTGAGATCCATGCCGCGACCCTAGGAACGCGCGGAGCCAGACGCTTCTCGAAATCTGCTCGGTCGGGCCAGGTGCCGCACGTGGCAGGCGGGTACCACTGCCTCGGCGTCGTGGGTGCGGGCGCGGTAGGCGCTCGGCGTCTCACCGACCAGCTCGGTGAACCGGGCGCTGAACGACCCGAGCGAGGTGCACCCCACCGCCATGCACACCTCCGTCACCGAGAGGTCGCCCTTGCGCAGCAACGCCTTTGCCCGTTCGATGCGCCGCGTCATCAGGTAGTTGTACGGGGTCTCCCCGTACGCGGCGCGGAACTGGCGGGCGAAGTGCGAGGGCGACATCAGTGCGGCTCGTGCCAGCGCTGGCACGTCGAGCGGCCGGGCGTACTCACGGTCGATCAGGTCACGCGCGCGGCGCAGGTGCACGAGGTCCGCCAGCTTCACACCGTGGACGTTAGGCCGTCTGCGCCTGCCACATCCAGTGCTGCTTCTCCAGCTCGCGGGCGATCTCGATGAGCAGGTCCTGGGTGACGAGGTCCGTCTTGTCGGTCTCGTCGATGCGCTTGCGGATCCGCTTGATCACCTCGCCGAGGATCTCGACGATCGCGGCCACGGTGGACTCGACGGACTGCCAGTTGTCGGGGTACTCCGGCACGCCGGAGCTCTTGACCACGGTCTTCGCCTTGCCGTTCGGCGAGATGCCGATGGCGTTCGCACGCTCCGCGACGTCGTCGGTGAACTCACGGGCGGCGCTGACCAGCTCGTCGAGCTGGAGGTGGACGCTGCGGAAGTTCGCGCCCACGACGTTCCAGTGCGCCTGCTTCGCGATCAGGGAGAGGTCCACGAGATCGACGAGGGTCGACTGCAGGACGGCACCCGTTGCCTCGCGCTCGGCGTCGCCGAGGGGGCTGGTGATAGGTGACTTGGTCATGCTCAACCTCCTTGGTACACCTGCGGAAACCGCCTGAGTACCCACGGAGATTCCTGGTCACACCCGGGATGTGGCGAACTCCACGACCTGTAGCCCGATCGTGCGAAGGCTCGCGGCGACCTGGTCGTCGGAGCAGTCGCCGTCCGCGCCGAACCGCACGTGCGCGGAGTTCACGGCCGCGCCGAGGGGCGTCGGCCAGCCACGCAGCGCGTGCACGATCGAGCGCAGCGACGTGAGCGTGTTCACCGCGGCCTGCCAGCCCCGCGCGGCGGCCACGCAGCCGACGGCCCGGCCGTCGAGGTAGGGCCGGCTGTCCTCGCGGAGGTCCTCGATGTAGTCGAGGGCGTTCTTGACCAGGCCGGAGACGGTGCCGTGGTAGCCGGGCGAGACCAGGACCACGCCGTCGGCGTTGCGCAGCTCCTCGACCAGCCGGTACGCGGCCGGGCTCCGCTCCGGCTCGGCCGGGTCGTAGAAGGGCAGGACCAGGTCGGCGCCGGTGATGACGGTCGTCTTCGCGCCCGCCCGCTCGGCGCCGTCGAGCGCGATGCGCAGGGCACGCTCGGACTGCGAGTCCGTGCGCAACGAACCGCCGATGCCCACCACGTTCACGGTCACACCCCGATCATCCCTCATTCTTCACGCGAACGGCTGAGCAGCAGCGCGAGCTGTTCGGCGTAGTGCTCGACCAGCTCGGGCGTGATGGCCCGGACGCCGAACACGCCGCGCGCCAGCTGCGGGTACACGGTGAGGGCGTTCGCCGCGGCCAGGGCGATGAGGTGCAGCGCGGCCGGGTCGATCCGGTCGTTCATCGCGCCAGCCAGCTGGCGGGCGCGGATCTGCTCGACCTCGTGCTGGAGGCGGGCGTCCCGCTCCCGTGCCTCCTCCGCGTCGACGTCCTCGCCGGTGTCGGCGAGGCCCTCCCAGGCGAGCATGCGGCTGCCCTGCCGCAGGTCGACGCTCGCCCGCACGTAGTGCTTGATCAGCTCGACGGGGTCCATGTCGTCGGGGAACTCGTCGGCCTCGTACGAACGCCACCGCCGGCCGATCTCCCGGTACAGACCCTCCTTCCCGTCGAAGTAGTACGCGATGAGCTGCTGGTTCACCCCGGCCCGCGCGGCGATCTCGGACACCCGGGCGCCGGTGAAGCCCTTGGCGGAGAACTCCTCGATGGCCGCCTCGATGATCTTCGCCTTCGTGCGCTCCGGGTCGCGCTGCCGCTCGTGCGGGGCCGGCGCCCGGCGGCCCTTGGACGTCGTCATGGTCATCATTCTGCCAGCTGCGTTAATCACCTATCTGTTTGACAAATTTATACAGACACATGACACTCGCACTCATGAAACAAGAAGAGCCCTACCGGAAGCGCTGGGCCGCACTCGCCCTGCTGCTGACCGCGGTGTTCATGGACATGGTCGACAACCAGATCGTCACGATCGCGCTGCCGACGATTCAGCGTGACCTGGGCGCTTCGCCCTCGGCACTGCAGTGGACGGCCACCGGCTACACGCTGGCGTTCGCGCTGACGCTGATCATCGGTGGCAGACTCGGCGACCGCTTCGGCCACCGCGCGTTGTTCGCGCTCGGCACGGCCGGGTTCGGGATCGCGTCGCTGGCGGCCGGCTGCGCGGTGAACGTCACGATGCTGCTCGTGGCACGGGTCGCGCAGGGCGTGTTCGCCGGCCTGATGGTGCCGCAGGTGCTGTCGTTCATCCACACCGAGTTCCCGGAGTCCGAGCAGGGCAGGGCGATGGGGTTCTTCGGCATGACGTTCCCGATCGGCGGCATCGCGGGCCCGCTGCTCGGCGGCCTGCTCACCCAGGCCGACCTGTTCGGCTGGCACTGGCGGACGATCTTCTTCGTCAACGTGCCGATCGCGCTCGCGGCGGCCGTCGGCGCGCTGCTGGTCATGCCGGTGCGCCGAGGTGCCCGCGCGGGCGTGGACCTGTTCGGCGTGCTGGTGCTGGCGGCGGCGCTGCTCGCGGTGCTCTACCCGCTGGTGCAGGGGCGTGAGCTGGGCTGGCCGGCCTGGACGTTCGTGCTGATGGTGGCCGCGGTCCCGCTGCTCGGGCTGTTCGTGGCGTGGGCGCGGCGGGCGCGGTCACCGCTGATCAGGCTGGAGATGTTCCGCAGCCGCGCGGTGGCGGTCGGGCTGCTGGTGATGCTGATCTTCTACTGCGGCATGGGTGCGTTCTTCGTGCTCACGCTGTACCTGCAGGACGGACTGGGTTACTCGCCGCTGAAGACGGCGCTGACCATGCTGCCGGCGACGGTCGGGATCGTGGCGGGCAACGGTCTGGGCATGCCGCTCGCTGCTCAGCTGGGACGCCAGTTGCCCATGCTCGGCTTGCTGCTGCTCCTGGCCGGGACCGTGTTGATGATCATCGTGACCGGTCCCGGCATGACGCCGTGGGAGATGATGCCGCCGGTCCTGCTGTTCGGCGCGGGCCTCGGGCTCGGGTCGTCCTCGCTGATGCTGATCACGATCGGCGGGGTGGGCGCGACCGACACCGGCATGGTTTCCGGCGTGGTGAACACGGTGGTGCAGTTGGGCGCGGCCGCGGGGCCGGCGACCATCGGCACCGCGTTCTTCAACAGCCTGGCCGGCGGCGACTTCGCCAGCGCCACCCGGACCAGCCTGTGGCTCGGCCTGATCGTGTTCAGCGTGGCGCTCGTGGCGTGCCTTCTGTTGCCACGTGCGGAACGCCTTCCGCACGCCCGGCGTGCGGAAGGCGTTCAGAGCTAGCCCATGCTCTTCGCGCCGTCGAGGGACTCGCGGAGGATGTCGGCGTGGCCGGCGTGCTGGGCGGTCTCGGCGACGATGTGCATGAACACCCGGCGGGCCGACCAGGACGCGCCCGGCTCGAACCAGGGGGCCTCGGGCAGGGGGTGGGCGGCGTCCAGCGACACGGTCATGACCAGCTCGTCGGTGCGGCGGGCCACCTCGGCGTAGTCGGCGAGCACGCCGGCCAGCGTCTCCTCCGGCAGCAGCCGGAACTCGTCGGCCCGCTTGGCGAAGTCCTCCTCGGTCATGCTGCTGAAGTCACCCATGGCCGAGGGGCCGTCCACGATGAAGTCCGCCCAGCCCCGCTCGGTCGCCGCGACGTGCTTGATCAGGCCACCGAGGCACAGCTCGCTCGCGGTCGTCCGCGTTCTGGCCTGCTCGTCGGTGAGGTCGCGGGTGGTGAAGCGCAGGAAGTGCCGGTGCTTGGTCAGCATCGCCAGGAGGTCGGCACGCTCGCCGGTGGTGGCCTGGTCGGGGGTGATCGTGCTGGTCATCGTCTGCGCCTTCCGAAGTTGTTTTCCCTGTTGAGAACCACATTAGGAGGCATAGCGGCCAGTTCTTGACCTGAATTGCGGAAGAATCTGGAAATGTGGCGAACACAAGCACCCGGACGCTGCGCCTGCTGTCCCTGCTCCAGACCCACCGGTACTGGCCGGGCGCCGAGCTGGCCGAACGGCTCGGCGTCTCGGTCCGCACCCTGCGCCGGGACGTCGACCGGCTGCGTGAGCTGGGCTATCCGGTCGAGGCCCAGCGCGGGGTCGACGGCGGCTACCAGCTCGCGGCCGGCGCGGCGCTGCCGCCGCTGATGGTCGACGACGAGGAGGCGGTCGCGCTGGCCGTCGGGCTGCAGGCGGCGGCGCAGGGACCGGTGGAGGGCATCGCCGAGGCGTCCGCGCGGGTGCTGGCCAAGGTGGTGCAGGTGATGCCGGCGCGGCTGCGGCGGCGGGTCGAGGCGATCCGCGCGATGACCGTGCGCGCCGGCCTGAGCGGTCCGGCGGACGTCGACCCCACGGTGCTCACGACGATCGCGCTGGCCTGCCGGGACAGCGAACGCGTCCGGTTCGCCTACACCGCGGCCGGCGGCCGGCGGACCGACCGGCACGTCGAGCCCCACCGGCTGGTCGGGCTCGGCCGCCGCTGGTACCTGGTCGCGTACGACCTCGCCAGGCACGACTGGCGCAGCTTCCGGCTCGACCGGCTCACCGGGCCGCAGGGCACGGGCGCCCGGTTCCGGCCACGCGAGGTGCCGGACGGCGACGCCGCCGAGTTCGTCCGCGCGGGCCTGGCCGACCAGCCGTTCCCGTACCGGGTGGAGGTCCTGGTCGACGCGCCGGCGGACGTCGTGCGGGAGCGGATCGGCCAGTGGGGCCGGGTCGAGGAGGTGGACGCCGAGCACTCCCGGGTGCGCATGACCGCCGACTCCCTCGACTGGCCGGCCATGGCGCTCGGCGCGGTGAACGCCGAGTTCCACGTCCTCGAGCCGCCGGAGCTGCTCGAGTTGGTCCACGACTGGGGCGCGCGGTTCAACCGTGCATGAACACTGCTGTTTTTGCACGTCGGTGGGCGACGGACGGGTGGTGAGTCGGTAGCCTCCACCCGTAGTCGACCGGGGAGGCGTTTTCATGTCGACGCTGATGGACAGGGTTCCACTACCCGTTCAGGGACTCGCACTGCACGCCGTCTTCGCGCTCCCGCAGCCCCTGCGCCGCGTGCTCGCCGGGCCGCCGATCCGGCGGGACGGGTTGGAGCTCGCGCTCGACGCCCAGCTGCTGCTCCGCATGATGGCCCTCACCGAGACCGACCTCACCCGGGGCACGCCCGAGGAGGCCCGTGCGCACCTCGAGCTGACCCGCGGGCTGATCGCGACGCCCGGCCTGTCCGGGGTGCGCAGCCGTGACCTCGACATCCCCGCCGAGGACGGCCCGATCCCCGCCCGCCTCCACGAGCCGGCGAACCTGCCCACCGGGTCCCCGCTGCTGGTCTACTTCCACGGCGGCGGCTGGGTCATCGGGAGCATCGACACCCACGACGGGATCTGCCGCTACCTCGCCCGCAACGCCCAGGTCAGGGTGCTGTCCGTCGGGTACCGGCTGGCGCCGGAGCACCCCTTCCCGGCCGGGGCCGACGACGCCCTCACCGCGTTCCGGTTCGCCGCGCGCAACGCGGACGCGCTCGGGGCCGACTCGTCCGCGATCGCGGTGGGCGGGGACAGCGCCGGGGCCAACCTCGCCGCGTCGGTCTGTCTGCAGGCGCTCAGGAAGGGGCCGCGGCCCGTCTTCCAGCTGCTCTTCTACCCCGCGACCGACGCGACCACGCGCCGCCGGTCACGTGACGTGTTCGCCGACGGGTTCTTCCTGACCGACGACGACATCACCTGGTTCCTCGACCACTACTGCCCGGACGTCGCCCAGCGGGGGGACCCGCGGCTGTCCGTGCTGCTCGCGGACGACCTGCGGGGCCTCCCGCCCGCGTACGTGGCCACCGCGGGGTTCGACCCGCTGCGGGACGAGGGCAACGCGTTCGCCGACCGGCTGCGGGAGGCGGGGGTGCCGGTGGTGAAACGCCAGCACGACGACCTCATACACGGATTCGTCAGTTTCCTGAACATCGGAACGCGATTCCGGGAAGCGGTCTCCGAGGCGGCCGGCGCGTTGCGGACCGGGCTCGCGCTGCGTTCCCGCGCGAATGTCGTCGACATTTTCCGGCCGACGGCATGAAATAATTCCCGGACCGCGGTAATCCAAGCACAATTCAAAAGTCCGGCCGACCTCGGTTGGCGACGTCCCTCACCTCGGCGAGGTCCGGCCCGTCGGCCTGTTTCGAATTGTGCTCGGCCACACCCCTCTGTGGGATTACCGCGGTCCGGGCCTTTCTTTTCAGGTGATGGTCAGGGTGCCGGGATCGCCGGTGCGGGCGGGACCGCGGGTGCCTCGGGTGCCGGCGGCACGTCGGCGCCCGGTGCTGGCACGTCCGGGGTGGGCAGCTCCGGGGTCGGCACGCCGGGCAGCTCGGGCAGCGGCAGCGGCAGGTCCGGGAGCGGCAGCGGTACCGGCAGGCCACCGAGCAGGCTCGTGACCAGGTCCAGCAGCGTCGTGAGCAGCGAGGTCACCAGGCCGGTGATCGGCGCGAGCAGGGTCAGGCCGGGCAGTTCACGCTCGACCTCGGCGGCCTGCGTGTCGGCGCGGTCGTTCAGCACGGCGGCGGCGCGCTCGACGTCCGACCTCGACACCGCGCCGAGCACCGGGCGCAGGTTCTTGATCGCGGCGTTGACCGCGTCGACGTCGTTCTGCGTCACCGCGGCGTCCAGATAGGTGCGCAGCTGGCTCAGATAGGTCGCGACGCCGTGGGTGTCGTACTCCCCGGTGGCGGTCGCGAGCTGGGATTCCAACCGGTCGGCGGCCGACGCGTTCGCGAGGCCGGCGCCCATGACGGAAACCACCGCGGCGGCAGCCACGGCAGCGACGAAACGAACTATTCGAGCGTTCATTCGCGAACTTCTCCTTAGGGTGTTGAAACTCCCTCCGGAAAACATCGTCACCGCAGTCGGCCGGACGCGCCAGACAGGAAACAGCCGGTTTCAATTAGCGGTCAGCAATGAGTGAATATCTGCGGCCATCCAGGCGGCGCGACCCTGGTCGAACGGGTGACGCGATCAACCGGCGGTTACCGCCCTCTCGGTGACCAGCGGAAACGACGAGGCCGCCATGCCACGATAGAGTCGTAAAAGCCACCTGTGTGGGTCTTTTCCGATGGGACCGCCGTGTGCCTGCTTGACCTCGACACACATGTGGGAGGCGCGATGGGTCCGCCCTAGTCGCCGACGCAGTCCGGGCAGAGCCCCCAGAACACCACTTCCGCCTCGTCGACCAGGAAGCCCCGGCTCGCGTCCGGCTCCAGGCAGGGGGCCTGGCCGACCACGCAGTCGACGTCCTCGGTGCGCCCGCACACCCGGCACACGAGGTGGTGGTGGTTGTCCTTCGTGCGGGTCTCGTACCTGGCCGGGTGGCCGGCGGGCTCGATCCGCCGCAGCAGCCCGTTCTGCGTGCACGCGTGCAGGACGTCGTAGATGGCCTGCGTCGACACGGAGCCGAGCCGTTTGCGCACGCCATCGGCCACCTGCTCGGCGGTGGCGTGCGGGTGCGCGGAGAGCCAGTCGAGCGTGGCGAGGCGGGGCGCGGTCACCCGCAACCCGACTGCGCGGAGCTGCTCGGCCGGTCCGGCCCGGTGGTCGTTCATGGTCCTTACACCACATCACCATTTCTGGAATGGGTCAAGAAACCTCGTGTTGTCGGTGGTCACTGGTAAACCGGTTGCCACGACGACGACTGAAGAGGTCACATCAATTATGCAGTTGTACCGCCAGGTTCTCGCGCTGCCGGGGGTGCGCACCCTGCTGGTGCTCATCTTCTTCGCGCGCCTGCCGAGCACCGCCGCCGGGATGATCCTCACCCTGCACGTGGCGGTGTCGATGGGCCGCGGGTACGGCGCTGCCGGCACGGTCGGCGCCGTGGCCACCATCGGCATCGCGCTGGGGGCGCCGGTCATGGGGCGGGTGGTCGACCGGTACGGCCTACGCCGGATGCTGGTCATCACCTCCGTGGGTGAGGCCACGTTCTGGCTGGTCGCGCGGTTCCTGCCGTTCACCCTGCTGCTGGTGTGCGCGTTCGTCGGCGGGCTCCTGGTGCTGCCGGCCATGTCGATCGGCCGGCAGGCGATCGCCGCGCTGGTGCCGGACGACCTGCGGCGCTCGGCCTACTCGATGGACACGGTGTCGACGGAGCTGTCGTTCATGATCGGCCCGGCCGCCGCGGTGCTGGTGTGCACGCAGTTCTCGACGCAGACGGCCATGCTGGCGATGGCCGTCGGGCTCGTGCTGGTCGGGGTCCTGCTGTACGTGGTGAACCCGGCGGTGCGCAGCGCCGAGGAGAAGGCGGCGGCCGCGGAGGTGCCCCGCCGGTCGTGGCTGACGCCGCGGATGATCAGCGTGCTGGTCATCGGGGCGGGCGCGGTCTTCGTGCTGGGCGGCACCGAGGTCGCGATCGTGGCGCACGTGCAGTGGTCCGGCGACCTGGACTGGACGGGCGTGGTCGTGGCCGTGTGGGCGGCCGGGTCGGCGGTCGGCGGGCTGGTGTACGGGGCGTTGCGCCGGTCGATCCCGCAGGTGGTGCTGATGGCGTGCCTCGGGGCGCTGACCATCCCGGTCGGCCTGGCCGGCGACTGGTGGATGCTGATGCTGGCCCTGATCCCGGCGGCCGCCCTGTGCGCCCCGACGGTCGCGGCGACCGCGGAGGAGGTCGCCCGATTAGCGCCCCCGGCGGTCCGCGGCCTGGCGACGGGCCTGCAGTCGTCGGCGTTCACACTCGGCCAGGCCGCCGGCGCGCCCGCGGTCGGGTTCGTCGTGGACCACGCGTCACCCGCGTGGGGCTTCGCCCTGGCCGGCGTCGGCGGCCTGGCGGTCGCGGCGGTGGCCGGCCTGCTCGCCGCCCGCCGCAGGGAACTGGCGGAGTCGCCGGCCTGAGCTCACCCCTCGGAGGTCCGGGAGGATCACCTGGGACATGTCAGAGGATGGTTCTGCGGAGCCGGACGTACGCCGTGTCGGCGGGGCCGCGGCGGGCGTGGCCGTCGGAGCGCCAGCCGTGGCTCTCGTAGAACGACAGGGCGCGTTCGTTGCGGGACCAGACCTCGAGGACGCCGACCGTGACGCCCGCGGTGCGCCATGCCTCGACGCACGCGTCGTGCAGGGCGGTGCCGATGCCCCTGCGCCAGTGTTCGGGGCGGACGTGGATCTGGTACAGCTCGCCGACGTTCGGGAGGAGCCACGCCCTCGGTGGGCCGATGAGGGCCATGCCGACGACCTCGCCGTCGACCTCGGCGCACCACAGCTTGCGGTCGAACCGCGTGTGCAGGTCCTGGTAGATGGTCCGCAGCTGCGCCGCTCTGCGGTCGAGGGCCTCGACGTCGACGTGCCCCTCGTAGTAGGTGTTGCGGGCCGCGATGTGCACTTCGGCGACGGCCAGGCCGTCCGCGGGTTCGGCGAGTCGGATGTTCATGCCTGTTGAGACGGCGGACGCAGCCGGAGGTTGGGTGGGCTGGTCGGCGCGGCCACGTTGTTGACCGGCACCGGGTGGTCCGCGCAGCTCACGACCGTGTTGCGGCCCGCCCGTTTCGCCCGGTACATGGCGGTGTCAGCGGCGTGCAGCAGGCTGTCGACGGTGATGCCGGCGTCCGGGTAGGTCGCCACGCCGACCGACGCGGACAGGTTCCTGATCAGGTGCGACATGCTGTCGATGGCGACCGGCACCTCGAGCTCGAGGACCGCGAGCCGGATGCGTTCGGCCACGTCGCGTGCGCCGAGGTCGCCGATCTGGGGCAGCAGCACCGCGAACTCCTCGCCGCCCCAGCGGCCGACGGAGTCGTACGCCCGCAGCTGCGCGGTGACCGTCGCCGCGACGGATCGCAGCACCACATCTCCAGCCATGTGGCCGTAGGTGTCGTTGACCCGCTTGAACCGGTCGAGGTCGACCATCAGCACGGCGAACGGGCCCTGCGCGCGCATCAGCTCGTTCGCCACGCGGGCCCGCCACTCCTCCGCGGTGAGCAGGCCGGTCTTGGAGTCCTGGGCCGCCTTCTCCTCCAGCTGCCGCATGAGGATGTTGCGGTGCAGGACGACGACCGGCAACAGCATCAGCGTGACCAGCGCCGGCTGGCTCACCAGCACCACCGCGGTCGCGCCGCCGAGGCTGAGCGTGGCCAGCTCGAGCGCGTTCTCCGCCTTGGTGCCGATGGTCTTCGACCACGGCCGGTTCGGGTGGTGGAGCTTGATCCCGACCGCGACGATGACGCCGTTGATCGTCGTGTATACGAACGCGGAGACGACGATCGCGACCAGGACCACGCCGCCGTGCAGGCCGTCGGTGAGGATGTTCGCCACGCCGCACCACCGCATGATCGGCCCGACCGCGACGCAGGCCAGCACGATCGTGGTCGCGGAGTAGAACACCCGGTACCCCGAGCGGCCCTGCACACGCCACCAGACCCGCAGCCACAGGTGCAGGTAGATGATCACGGTCAGCCCGACGGCCATGGCGGCCGGCAGCACGACCGCGCCGGCGAACATCCACACCGACGTCATGCTGATGTGCGGCCCGTCGGCGAGGTAGCGGCGGGCCTTCTCGGTGCGCAGCGAGAGCTCCGTCTGCAGGCAGGCCGCGGCCAGCAGCGCGCCGAACCGCGCCCAGTCCACCCCGGTCGGCGGGTTGCCGGGAAAGAGGGCGACGAGCACGATCGCGGCCGCCTCGACCGTCAGGTACAAGGGCAGCACGCCCCGCGGTGCGGCTGCGAGATCCCATTCTCCTGGCCGGAATGCCCGCGGTCGGGCTGCGGTCATGCTTCGTCGCTCCACGGTGTCGCTGTCCCCCCGACCCGGCGCGCCTGAAGGTACCGGGAAACAGCCGTCAACCACCGGATTGGGCGACAGTGTCAGCCGATCGGATTAATCATGGAATACGTGCGGCGAGAGCTTCGGCGATCTCGTACGTGTTGAGGGCCGCGCCTTTGCGGAGGTTGTCACCGCAGACGAAGAAGTCCAGGGTGTTCGGGAAGTCCAGTGCCTGGCGGATGCGGCCCACGTACGTCGGGTCGCCGCCGACCACGTCGGCCGGGGTCGGGAAGACGCCGTTCTCCGGGTTGTCCATGAGGACCACGGACGGCTGGGCGGCGAACACGTCACGCGCCTGCTCGACCGTCACCTCGTTCGCGAACGTCGCGTGGACGGCCAGCGAGTGCGTGGTCACCACCGGGACGCGGACGCACGTGGCCGAGACACGCAGGTCCGGGATGCCCAGGATCTTGCGGGACTCGTTGCGGACCTTCAGCTCCTCGGAGAACCAGCCGTCGCCCTTGTACGAGCCGGCCGACGGGACCACGTTCAGCGCCAGCGGCGCCGGGAACGGGGACTCCGACTGGGCCAGCCCGGCCGCCTCCAGGGCCTCGCGGACGTCCCCGGCACGCACGCCGACGCCCTTGCCCACCACCGCGGCCAGCTCCGCGTACAGCCGCTCGACGCCGGCCACCCCGGCACCCGAGACCGCCTGGTAGGACGCGACCACCAGCTCACGCAGCTCGAACGCCCGGTGCAGCGCGCCGAGCGCGGCCATCATCGACAGGGTCGTGCAGTTCGGGTTCGAGATGATGCCGCGCGGGCGGTCGGCGATCCTGTCGAGGTTGCACTCGGGGACCACCAGCGGCACGTCGTCGTCCATGCGGAACGCGCCCGAGTTGTCCACCACCACGGCACCGCGCTCGGCCGCGACCGGGGCCCACTCCGCCGAGACCTCGTCCGGCACGTCGAACATCGCGATGTCCACGCCGTCGAACGCCTCCGGGGACAGGGCGATCACGGTCAGCTCCTGGCCTCGCACGGTCAGGCGACGCCCGGCCGAGCGTGGCGACGCGATCAGCCGCACCTCACCCCACGGCCACTCGGGCCGCTCGTTCATGATGTCGATCATCACGGTGCCGACCGCACCGGTGGCGCCGACCAGAGCAAGGCAGGGCCTTTGCGGGACACCCGCACCCGGGGAAGCCATCAGCGACCACTCCCCGCGTACACCTGGGCGACCTCTTCGCCGCCGAGCCCGAAGGCGCTGTGGATGGCCTGGACGGCCTCGTCGAGCTGGGTGTCCCTGATCAACACCGAGATGCGGATCTCCGAGGTGTTGATGATCTCGATGTTCACGCCCGCCTCGGCGAGCGCCTCACAGAACGTGGCCGTGACACCCGGGTGGGAGCGCATGCCGGCGCCGACGAGTGACACCTTGCCGACGTGGTCGTCGTACAGCACCGCCGCGAAGCCCAGCTCCTCCCGGATCTTCTCCAGCGCGGCGACCGCGGTGGGCCCGTTGTCCTTCGACAGGGTGAACGTGATGTCGGTGCGGCCGGAGACCGTGCTCGACACGTTCTGCAGGACCATGTCGATGTCGATCTCGGCGTCCGCGACCGTGCGGAAGATCCGGGCCGCGACGCCCGCCTTGTCCGGGACGCCGGTGACGGTGACCTTGGCCTCGGAGCGGTCGTGCGCGACCCCGGTGATCATGGCCTGTTCCACGGGAATGTCCTCCGTTGAGCCGGTGACGATGGTGCCCGGCTTGTTGGTGTACGACGAGCGGACGTGGATGGTGACGCCGTAGCGGCGGGCGTACTCGACGCAGCGCAGCATCAGGACCTTGGCCCCGGACGCCGCCATCTCCAGCATCTCCTCGTACGGCACCCGGTCGAGGCGCCGGGCGTTGACGACGATGCGCGGGTCCGCGGTGTACACGCCGTCCACGTCCGTGTAGATCTCGCACACGTCGGCGTTCAGCGCGGCCGCCAGGGCGACGGCGGTGGTGTCCGACCCGCCCCGGCCGAGCGTCGTGATGTCCTTGGTGTCCTGGCTCACGCCCTGGAAGCCGGCCACGAGGCAGATGAAGCCGTCGTCGAGGGCCTGCTGCACCCGCGACGGCGTGACGTCGATGATTCTCGCCCGGCCGTGTGTCGAGTCGGTGATCACGCCGGCCTGCGAGCCGGTGAACGACACGGCCTCGGCGCCCAGCGCGCTGATCGCCATCGCGACCAGGGCGTTGGAGATGCGCTCACCAGCGGTGAGCAGCATGTCCATCTCGCGTTCCGGCGGGACCGGGTTGACCCGCTGCGCGAGGTCGAGCAGCTCGTCGGTGGTGTCACCCATCGCGGAGCACACCACCACCACGTCGTTGCCGGCCTTGCGGGTCGCCACGATCCGCTCGGCCACCCGCTTGATCCGGTCCGCGTTCTCCAGCGATGAACCGCCGTACTTCTGGACCACGAGCGCCACTGGCAGCTACCTCCCTCAAGCGTTGAGAAGGAGCGTAACCGAGTGGGCGAATCCTTTCGGGTCCGTGTGTGGCCGCCGCCACGTGCGCGAACGTCCGCCCTACGCTGTAATGCGGGAACCGGCGGAAGGATCGGGGTGTCGGCGACTGACGTGACGCGGGCCGAGGTGGACGACCCCTCGGTCGAGGTACCCGTGCGCCGTGAGCCGAGGTGGACGGTCCGCGGAGCCGGCTCGGTGCTGGCACCCGCGTTGATCTTCCTCGGCGTCCGCGAGCTGGGCCTGCTGGTGCTGACCTGGATGGCCAGCCGCAACTTCCACTCGGTGTCCGAGTCGCTGCGGTCGTGGGACGGCCAGTGGTTCCTCGCGATCGCCGGCGGCGGGTACTCCGGGGTGCCGGACGGGCTGGTCGACGCGTTCGGCCAGCGCAGCGCCGAGACGCCGCTCGCGTTCTTCCCCGGCTACCCGATGGTCGTGCGGTGGTTCGCCGCGATCGACGGCTCCGGCGGGATCGGCCTCGTCACCTCGGCACTGACCGTGACGATCGCCTCGGGCGTCGTGTGCTCGTACGGCCTGGCCAGGCTGGGCACGCACATCCGCGGCGGCTCGCGGCGGCTCGGGTTGATCCTGGTCGCCCTGTTCGCGGCGGCACCGATGTCGATCGTGCTGTCCATGGCGTACTCGGAGGCGATGTTCTGCGCGTTCGCCGTGTGGGCGCTGGTCGGCGTGCTGGAGCGGCGGTGGCTGCTGGCCGGGGTGTGCTGCTCGCTCGCGGGGCTGGTCCGGTCGACGGGCGCGGCGCTGGTGTTGGCGGTGTGCGTGGCCGCGCTGCTGGCGATCATCGCCCGCCGGGACGGCTGGCGGCCGTGGGCCGGCGCGTTGCTGGCGCCGCTGGGGCTGGTCGGGTACCTGGCCTGGGTCGGGTATCGGACGGGTGAGTGGAACGGCTGGTTCGCGCTGCAGGAGCGGGGCTGGGGCACGGGCTTCGACGGCGGCAAAGCCACGCTGCGGTTCTCGCTGGACGCGCTGGCGGACGCCAGGTCGGTGCTCGAGGTCGCGACGGTGTGGTTCCTCCTGCTGGCCATCGCGCTGGTGGTGATCATGATCGTGCGGCGGGTCGAGTGGCCGCTGATCGCGTACGCGGCGGGCGTGCTGGCCATGGACCTGGCGTCGAACGGGCTCATGAACTCGAAGGCGCGGCTGATGCTGCCGGCGTTCACCCTGCTCATCCCGGTCGCGGTGGGGTTGGCCAGACGACGGCCGGCGACCGCGTGGACCGTGCTGGGCGGGCTCGCGGTGGCGAGTTCGTGGTTCGGGGCATACGCACTGACGTCGTGGGGTTACGCGATCTGATGACTTCCAGGGATGCGGAGACGAGCGTGCCGATCCACCCGCTGCTCGCGGCGCGGTGGAGCCCGCGGGCACTGGACCCGGACGGCAAGGTCACCGACGAGCAGCTGCGTGCGGTGCTGGAGGCGGCCCGGTGGGCCCCGTCGCACGGCAACACCCAGCCGGCGCGGTTCCTGGTCGGCCGGCGCGGCGACGCCACCCACGAGCGGATCTTCGACCTGCTGTCGAAGCGGAACAAGGGCTGGGCGCACCCGGCCGCCGTCCTGATCCTGGCCTGCGCGGCGATGGAGAACGAGAAGGGCGCGGTACCGATGCCGGAGTACGGCGTCGGGCTGGCGGCGGAGAACCTGGTGCTGCAGGCGGTGGCGGAGGGGCTGGTCGCCCACCAGATGGGCGGGTTCAACAAGGAGGGCGCGAAGCTCGTGTTCTCACTGCCGCTGGACGTCGAACCGCAGGTGGTGATCGCGCTGGGCACGCTCGGCTCCCCGGACCTGCTGGACGAGGAGCGCCGGGCGAAGGAGCTGGCGCCGCGTCGCCGCAAGCCGCTCAGCGAGATCGCCTTCACGGGCGAGTGGGGCAACCCGGCCTTCTAGGGTTCACGATCACGGTCGCGTCCGGCTCTCAAGTACGACAGGATTTCCACGAGAGCGAGGGCGAGATGGACCCGGTATTCGCGGCACTCATCGTCGTGGTCGTCGGCCGGCTGTTGCGCGGCGGCACGATGACCCTGCGGCTGTGCATCACGATCGGCAAACCCGATGCCCCAACACGAACCCGCTGACGCGCCGCGGACCCTGGCCGGCCGCACCGACCGGACGGAGACCGACTTCGCTTCCTTCTACCGGGCGACGGTCACGCAGCTCGTCGGTTTCCTCGTGTTGCACGGTGCCCGGCCGTTCGACGCCACCGATGTGGCCCAGGAGGCGATGACCAGGGCGTACCAGCACTGGGTCGCCATCGACCACCCCCGTGCCTGGGTCTTCCGCGTGGCCTCACGCGAGCTGGGGCGCCGGTTGTTCGCGGCCGAGGACCCCGCCGACGAGCGGGAACCGAGCCCGCTGTGGCGCGGTGAGGCCGAGTACGTGGTGCTGCGGGTCGACCTGCTCGACGCGATCGCCACGCTGCCGCCGCGGCAGCGGCAGGTGCTGGCCTGGAGCCTGTACGAGTACTCGCCGAAGGAGATCGCCGCCGAGCTGTCGATCAGCGAGGACGCGGTGCGGGCCAACCTGTACAAGGCACGCCGGGCCATTGCCGGGAGCGAGTCGTGAGCGGCGACCTGGACCGGCTGCACGAGGCCTTGGGTGGGCTGCTGGACGTGGAGAGCGGCCTGCGCGACGCCACCCGCACCGCCGCCCGCGCGGCCCTCGACGCCGCACTGCGCAGGCAACTCGACGCCGACTCCGGCCTGAACGCGATCCTCCTCGAACCACCCGCACGCGGCCTACGCGCCTTCGCCGAAGCGCTGGCCAGGAAACCACCGCACGCCCGCCTCCCGGTTCGCCGAGCAGGTTGGCCAGACACCGTCCGGAGTACCCGGCGGATCGGACGGCTCCTCCTCACCGCCATCGACATCGACCAAGACATCCGCAGGACGTTACGTACCAGGACAGCACTGCGCCATCGACGGGGTCTCGATCGGGCGATCCGGCGCACCGGCGCGCTCGCCAGGGCACTGGCCAGGCCAGTCGCAGGGCTCTTCGCGGGTGTCACGGAACAGGTGACCGACCTGCACTCCGCGCTCAGGCTCATCCGCCTGGTCGGACGGGCGCCCGATGAGGCGGAAGGGAGTGTTGTCAAGGGGAAGGCCCGATCACTTGCCCGCAACCTTCTCCTGGCTTTGATCATCGAGGTCGACTCCTCCGAACAGCCGGCTCTCTTCACGGCCGCCCTCGACGACATCAAGGAGATCGACCGGCTCCTCTTCAACCGGTCTTTCGGTACGGCGCGGCAGCGCATCCAGGAGGCCGTCCGAGCAATGGCACGGATCGACGAACTCGTGTCGGACTTCGTCGGGGCCGACCTGACGGATGCCCGCCTGAAAGGGATCCCGTTGGACGGGATCCGGTGGTCGGACAGCACCCAGTGGCCGGACGACTGGGTGGAGCAGATCCGGCGCCGGTCCGTCGAGGTGGCGCCCGGCCTGTTCGTGATCGGTGGGCGCGGTCGGCGGATCCGGGTGGACCAGGTGCCGTAGGTCACGGCAGTGACGTGAGGATGTCGTTGAGGATCGACCAGTTCTCGGCGTTGTTCGGGGTGTCGGTGTGGGGGCGGCCGAAGTCGCGGGTGACCTCCGCCAGGTCGGTGAGGTCCCAGCGGAGGCGGTACAGCTCCAGCATCTCCGGGACCGGCCGGACGCCGGTCGCCTCCGCGTAGGCGGCCAGCGTCTCCGGGGTTTCCAGGTGCCAGAGGTCGCGTTCCGGCGGGGCGACCAACGCCGTGTCCCAGTCGATGAGGCGCCAGCCGTCGGGGGTGAGCATGGTGTTGGCCGCGTGCGGTTCGCCGTGGGTGAGGACCAGGCGGGTGCGGTCGGCCTTCGCGGCCAGGGTTTCGTAGCGAGCACGGAGGCGGGACAGGGCCGGGGCGTGCCGGGCCAGCAGCTCGGCGGCCGGGCGGGAGTACGGGCCCTCGTCGCCCAGCGGTGACAGTTCGGGGGCGGCGAAGTCCTCGGCGAAGGCGTGGTTCGGGGGTGTTCGGTGGACCGATATCACCATTTCCAGGGCGGCTCGGCGGTGCGCGGCGTCGCGGTAGTCGCCGAAGTCGAACGACTCGCCGGGGACGAACGGGTACAGGGCCACCGCGAAGTCGCGGACGCGGGCCAGTGGCTCGTCGCGGCGGGTGGGGACCGGGGCGATGGCGACCGGGACCTCGGTGGCGCAGCGGAGTGCGGCGCCCAGGCGGGCGAAGTCCGGGGACTCGTCCACGGTGGTGAACCAGTCCTCGTCCACCTGCCAGTGATGGCTGCCGAAACCCACCGCGCGGTAGGTGACCGTCGACGCCGTCACGTCCCAGTGCTCGGCCAGTGCCGTGGCCAGGTCCTCGTCGGTGAAGTCAGCCGGCGGGTTCAGCACTCACGCACCGTAGACGGGGACCTCCGGCGGTGTCTTGGCAATTAGCTCCGCCACCGCCGCGCCGACCTCGGTCACCGGCCAGCGGCTGCCCCGGTCCACCGACGGGCCGCGGTGGTGCCCCAGGACCACACCGATCTTGCCGGCCTCCACCTCGAACACCCGGCCCGTCACGCCCGCCGACTCCTCGCTGCCCAGCCACACCACCAGCGGGGCGATGTCCTCCGGGCCCGCGAGATCGGGGAACAGCTGCTCGGTCATCCGGGTCCGCGCGGACGGGGCGATCGCGTTGACCGTCACGCCGTAGCGGGCCAGCTCGGCCGCCGCCACCAGGGTCAGGCCGAGGATGCCGGCCTTCGCCGCCGAGTAGTTCGCCTGGCCGACGCTGCCGAACAGGCCGGCGCCCGAGCTGGTGTTGATCACCCGGGCGGACACCCGCTCACCCGCCTTCGACCTGGCACGCCAGTGTTCGGCGGCGTGTCGCATGGTCAGGAAGTGGGCCTTGAGGTGCACCCGCACCACGTCGTCCCACTCCTGCTCGCTCGTGGACACCAGCATGCGGTCGCGGACGATGCCGGCGTTGTTGACCAGCACGTCCAGGCGGCCGTACTCCTCGACCACCTTGTCCACCAGCGACTTCGCACCGTCCCAGGTGGACACGTCGGCGTCGTGGTCACCACCGTCGACGTCGTTGACGAGCACGTGTGCGCCCTGCCGGCGGAACTCCTCGGCGTGGGCCGCGCCGATTCCCCTGGCGGCACCCGTGATCACGACCACCCGGCCTTCGCAGATCAATCAGACCTCCGCGTTCGACGCTGACAGGAAAGCCGGGCGCTCGCCACCGCCGTGGACGGTGAGCGTGCTGCCCGTGATGTACGCGGCGGCCGGGGACGCCAGGAACAGGCACGCCTCGGCCACGTCCGCCGGGGTTGCCATGCGGCCCATGGGGATCGTCGCGCCCACCGCCGCGACACCGGCCTCGTCGCCGTAGTGCAGCTGCGACAGCTCGGTGTCCACCGGGCCGACCACGACCGTGTTGACCCGCACCTTCGGCGCCCACTCGACGGCCAGCGACGTGGCCAGGTTCGCGAGGCCTGCCTTGGCCGCGCCGTACGCCGCGGTGCCCGGGGACGGGCGGGTGCCGGACACGCTGCCGATCATCACGATGGCGCCGCCCGAATCCTGTTGCCGCATCACGGCATTGGCCCGCTGCGACACGTGCAGCGGCGCGAGCAGGTTCAGCTCGACGATCTTCTGGTGCAGCCGCGGCGAGGCCGTCGCGGCCGGTGCGGGTGGCGCGCCGCCGGCGTTGTTGACGACCACGTCCAACCGGCCGTACTCGTCGACGATCGACGACACCAGTGTGTCCACCTGGGACGGATCGCGGACATCGGCCCTGAAGTACGGGACCTCGGCGTCCGCCTCGGACCGGCCGCACGTCACGACCCGCGCCCCGGCCTTGGCGAACGCCCGCACGATGCCGAGCCCGACACCGCGCGTGCCTCCGGTCACGAGGACAACACTCACAGGCGTTCCAGGATCGTCACGTTGGCCTGCCCGCCGCCCTCGCACATGGTCTGCAGGCCGTACCGGCCACCGGTGCGTTCCAGGTTGCCGAGCAGCGTGGTCATCAGCCGCGCACCCGTCGCGCCGAGCGGGTGGCCCAGCGCGATCGCGCCGCCGGTCGGGTTCACGAGCGCCGGGTCGGCACCCGTCTCCCGCAGCCATGCCAGCACGACGCTCGCGAACGCCTCGTTGATCTCCACCAGCGAGATGTCCGAAACGGACAGTCCCGCCTTCGCGAGCGCGTACTCGGTGGCCGCGATGGGTGCGTCCAGCATGATCACCGGGTCGCCGCCGCGGGCCGACAGGTGGTGGATCCGCGCGCGTGGCGTGAGGTTGTGCTCGCGGACGGCCCGCTCCGAGACCACCAGCAACGCCGCGGCGCCGTCGGAGATCTGGCTCGCGAGGGCCGCGGTCAGCCGGCCGTCGGGCGTCAGCGTCTTCAGCCCGGCCATCTTCTCGAGGCTGGTGTCGCGGCGGGGGCACTCGTCCGCGGCCACCTCGCCGACCGGCGTGATCTCCGGCTCGAACCAGCCGTTGTCGATGGCCGCGAGCGCCCGCTCGTGGCTGCGTAACGCGAACTCCTCCATCTCCGCCCGCGTGACACCCCACTTCGCGGCGATCATCTCGGCACCGCGGAACTGGGAGATCTCCTGGTCGCCGTACCGCGCCTGCCAGCCGGGCGAGGTCGAGAACGGGTCGGGGAAGCCGTGCTCACGGCCCGCGAGCATGGCCGCCGAGATCGGGATGGCGCTCATGTTCTGCACGCCACCGGCCACCACGACGTCCGCGGTGCCCGACATGACGGCCTGCGCCGCGAAGTGCACCGCCTGCTGCGACGAGCCGCACTGCCGGTCCACGGTCACGCCGGGCACCTCGGACGGCAGCCCGGCGACGAGCCAGCACGTCCGCGCGATGTCGCCGGCCTGCGGGCCGATCGTGTCGACGCACCCGAAGATCACGTCGTCCACCAGGGCAGGATCCAGAGCGACGCGGTCGAAGAGCGCACGCAGGACGTGCGCGCCCAGGTCGGCCGGGTGCACGGCGGACAACCCGCCGCCGCGCCGGCCGACCGGCGTGCGGACCGCATCGACGATGAAGGCGTCAGCCACGGTGCTAGGCTACCAAGCTAGCGCTTGGGTGCGGGAGAGAGAATCATGACCGAATCGCGTGGCAAGCCCTCCGAGCGGCGGGCCGACCTGGTGCGGATCGCGGCTGAGCTGTTCGCGGAGCGCGGCTACCGCGCGACCACCGTCCGCCACATCGGCGACGCGGCGGGGGTGCTGTCCGGCAGTCTCTACCACCACTTCGACTCGAAGGAGACGATCCTCGACGAGCTGCTCTCCAGCTACCTCGACGAGCTGGTCGACACCTACCGCGAGATCGCCGGCGGCGAACCGGTCGCCGCGCTGCGCGGACTGGTCACCGAGGCGTTCCGGTCGCTGAGCGAGCACCGCGCGGCCATCACCGTGCTGCAGAACGAGCGCAACTACCTCCGCACGCTCCCCCGGTTCAACTACCTCACCAAGGCCGAGGAGGAGGTCCGGCGGATCTGGATCACCGTCCTGCGGGACGGCGTGGACGCCGGCAGGTTCCGGCCGGACCTCGAGCCCGAGGTCACCTACCGCTTCCTGCGCGACTCGGTGTGGGTCGCCGTGCGCTGGTTCCGCGAGGACGGGCGGCTCACGCCCGAGCAGCTCGCGGACCATTATCTGCGCCTGATTCTCGACGGCATAACGAAACGGTAAACCCAACAACCGTTCACCCCCGGTCGCGCCTGTTGTAGGCAGAAGCAACCAAACGGGGGTTATTTCCGCGTCCTGGCTCTCCCGCACCGCGGGCGAGCTAATTCGTGCTGCCTGGATTTCCTTGCGGCACTTGGGCTGCGCCCCGATGCCACGAGAGGGACGACCATGTCGTTGGGATCTGCCGTACGCCGCGCGCTGGGGCCGCTCGAGCCACTTGCCATCCGCGCCTATCGCGGAGCTTTCATCGATCTCGACAGCCTCGCGATGACCATTGGCTCGGTGGCGCCGAATGCCAAAAGAATACTGGAGATCGGCTGTGGCGACGGCGCCATGGCGGCCGCTCTGCGAAGGGTGCTGCCGAAGTCCGACCTGCTCGGCATCGATCCCGGGGTGGCCGCGCCGGGCCGGATGTACGACGGCGACCCGGACGGGGTCGAGTTCCGGCCGGTCACGACCACCGAGCTGCTCGCGGCGGGTGAACTGCCGTTCGACCTGGTCGTGCTGTGCGACGTCGTGCACCACGTGGCGGAGGACCAGCGCGAGCAGGTGCTCCGCGAGGCCGCCGCGCTGACCGCGCCGGGCGGCACCGTGGCGGTGAAGGAGTGGGAACACCGCCGCGGCCTCGGCAGGAGGGTGGCCTACGTCGCGGACCGGTTCGTGTCCGGCGACGCCACGGTCCGGTTCATGCCCCAGACCGAGATCGACGCGCTGATCGACGCGGCGATGCCCGGCTGGCCCAGGACGTGCGAGTCGCGGATCCCGCCGAGGCGGGCGAACCTGCTGGTGACTCATCGGCGTCCCTGACCGGATATACGATTCTTGTCACCGCCGCGACACGAATCGTCACACGGGCGCAAAGTTCGGTTCCTAGCTTCGGCTCATGACCGAGACCGTGGCACCGAAGCTGGCACCGAAGCGACGCTACGCACCGCTGGCCGCCAACGAGAACCGCGAGGACTACTCGCTGCGGTTCGCGGCGCACTCGTTCCGCCGCTGGTCACCGCTGGTGGTGGCCGGCACCGCGCTCGGCGGGATCGCCTACCTCGCGGACTTCGCGATCGGCGCGAGCATCGTGCTGACCTACGGGTTCACGTCCGGGGTGCTGGCGATCCTCGCCGCGGCGGTGATCATCTTCATCACCGGGGTGCCGATCGCGGCGGCGTGTGCGCGGTACGGCGTGGACATGGACCTGCTGACCCGCGGCGCGGGCTTCGGCTACTTCGGCTCGACGCTGACCTCGTTGGTGTACGCCAGTTTCACCGTGATCTTCTTCTCGCTGGAGGGGTCGATCATGGCGCAGGCGTTCGACCTCGCGATCGGGTTGCCGCTACCGATCGGGTACCTGCTGGCGACGCTGATCGTGCTGCCGTTCGCGCTGTACGGCATGGGTGCGGTGGCCAAGATGCAGACGTGGACGCAGCCGATCTGGATCGCGGGGCTGATCCTGCCGTTCGTGATCGTGGCGATCCAGGAGCCCGCGCGGCTCGGTGACTTCGCGGCGTTCGCCGGGCTGGACGGGTCCGGCGGCACGTTCTCGGCCATCGGCTTCGGGTTCGGCATGGGTGTCGCGCTGTCGCTGATCGGGCAGATCGGCGAGCAGGCCGACTACCTGCGGTTCATGCCGGCGAAGACGCCGGAGAACAAGCGGGTCTGGTGGACGGCGGTGATCGCGGCCGGGCCGGGTTGGGTGGTTCTCGGCGCGGCCAAGCAGATCGGCGGCGCGCTGCTCGCGTTCCTCGCGCTGGACGCGGTCGGCTCGACCGCGGCACTCGAGCCGATCGCGCCGTACCTGGAGGCGGTGCGGCCGGCGCTCGGACCGGTGGCGCTGACGTTCGCGGCGATCTTCGTGGTGGTGTCGCAAATCAAGATCAACACGACGAACGCGTACTCGGGCTCGCTGTCGTTCGCGAACTTCTTCTCCCGTGTGCTGCACCGCCACCCCGGCCGGGTCTGGTATGTGCTGGTGAACTGCGGGATCGCGTTGCTGCTCATGGAGTTCGGCGCGTTCGGACTACTGAACAAGATCCTCGGCTTCTACTCCAACGTGGCCATCGCATGGATCGGCGCGGTGTGCGCGGACCTGGTGATCGCCAAGCCGCTCGGGCTGTCCCCGCGGTACGTCGAGTTCAAGCGCGCGTACCTGCACAAGATCAACCCCGTTGGCTTCGGCTCGATGGTGATCGCCTCGGCGCTGTCGATCACGGCGTACTTCGGGGCGTTCGGCGAGTACCTGGCCGCGTTCAGCCCGTTGCTGGCGCTGGTGATCGCGGTCGTGCTGGTGCCGGTTCTCGCGCTGGCGACCAAGGGGAAGTACTACCTGGCACGGGAGAACACCGTCCGGCTCACCGAGGCGGATCCGCTGGCCACGCACGTGTGCGCGGTCTGCGGCGACGCCTACGAGGTGCCGGACGTGGCGGACTGCGTGCGGCAGCAGGGACCGATCTGCTCGCTGTGCTGCACCCTGGACGCCGAGTGCCACGACGTGTGCCAGGACAGCGGACCGGTCAGCCTGCCGATGCCTACCGTTCGCGCAGCTGGAACTTGAGCACCTTGCCGGCGGCGTTGCGGGGCAGCTCGTCGAGGAACTCGACCTGCCGGGGCACCTTGTAGTTGGCCAGCACGCCCTTGCAGTACCCGACCACGTCCTCGGTGGACAGTCCGGGCTCGCGGCGGACGACGAACGCCCTGCCCACCTCGCCGAGGCGGTCGTCCGGGACGCCGACGACCGCGGAGTCCGCGACGCCGGGCATGCGCGCGAGGGCCTGCTCGACCTCGGCCGGGTAGACGTTGAAGCCGCCGCAGATGTACATGTCCTTGAGGCGGTCGGTGATCGTGAGGTAGCCACGCTCGTCGACGCGGCCGACGTCGCCGGTGTGCAGCCAGCCGGCGGCGTCGACGGCCCTGCCGGTGGCCTCGGGGTCGTCGAGGTAGCCGAGCATGACGTTGGGGCCACGCAGGAGGATCTCGTCCTTGGCGCCGATCCGCAGCTCGAAGCCGGCGGCCGGGCGGCCGCAGGTGGTGGCGACGGTGCGGGCGTCGTCGCCGGGCGTGCACATCGTCGCCACGACGGCCTCGGTCATGCCGTACGCGGTCAGGACCGTGCCGAACTCCGCCTGCATCCGCTCGACCAGCGCGACCGGCACGACCGCGGCGCCGGTCACCGCGAGCCGCAGCGACTTCAGGTTGACGTCCGGCAGGTCGAGCATGGTCTGGAAGATCGTCGGCGCGCCGGGCATCACGCTGATCCGCTCGTCGCGCACGAGCCTGGCGGCCTGGGCGGCGTCGTACACGGCCTGCGGGACGATCGTCGCGCCGGTGAGCAGACAGACGACGATGCCGGCCTTGTAGCCGAAGCTGTGGAAGAACGGGTTGATCACGAGGTACCGGTCCTCGGCGGTGACCTCGCCGCGTTCCGCCCACGCGCGGGCCACGTCCACGACCTGGCGGTGCGCGCTCATGGCGCCCTTGCTGCGCCCGGTCGTGCCGGCGGTGAAGAGGATGTCGCTGACGTCGTCCGGACTGACCGCGACGTCCACCGTGGACTTCTCGAGCGCCCGCCACGGCTGGTCCGGCGAGATGGGGAGGACGAGCTCGGGCACGGTGTGGCCGCCCGCCCTCAGCTCGGCGAGCCGGTCGCGCCCGAGGAACTCGTCGGCGACCACGAGCGCCTTCGCGTGCGTGCGGTCGAGGATGTCCGCGGTCTCGGTCGCGGTGAACCGGGTGTTGACGGGGACGAGCGTCGCGCCGGCGGTCAGCGCGCCGAGGGCCATCAGCACCCAGTGGTGGGTGTTCGGCGCGCAGATCGCCACGCGGTCGCCGGGTTTGATCCCGCCGTCGACGAAGACTTCGGCGGCGCCCAGCACCTGCTCGTGCAGCTCCCGCCAACTCATGCGCACGGGCCCGTCGACCAACGCCTCGGCGTCACCGAACCGACGTGCGGCGTCCTCGACAGCGGCCGGGATCGTGTCCACGACGGTAACTAGAACACGTTCTACGTGATGGCCGCAAGCCTCAGGCGAGGCGGCGGATCAGGCGTGACAAAACGGCCGAGACGACCAGCCAGAACAGGGCCGCCAGGCCGTAGTTGACCAGTACCCGCAGCTTCGCGTTCTCGGGGGTGAAGAGGTTCTTGAACGCGAGCACGACCCAGTCGGCCGTGGTCGCGAAGAACCTCGTTATGCCGTTGTCGGGGTTGGCGTCACCCATCGCCAGCAGCACGTGGACCGCCAGGATCAGCGCGAAGACGAGTCCGATCCAGCGGGCCACGGTTGCCAGGACTCCCACCACGCCTGACCGGGTCACGGTCGCCATGGTGGGAGTCTGTCACGTTTACCAGCGACCCACGAGTCGCGCCAGAATACCGGCCACGACCAGCCAGAACACTGCCGCGAGGCCGTAGTTGACGATGATGTTGAGCTGGTAGTTGTCGATCGGGAACAGGCCCGGCCAGAACAGGGCGAGCGGCTCCGCGATCGAGGAGATGAACCGGAAGAACGCGTTGCCCGCGTTCGCGCCGAAAAGGATCAGCAGGATGTAGATGACCTCGATGAGCGCGAAGACCGCCCCCACGAGCGAGATGACACGTGCGGCCGTGCCGCTGGCTGTACGAGTAGTCATGGGTGGTGGATGCCCAGCGTTTCGCGTGACGAAACTCCTCCACGGGAGCAATCCCCGTAGTCCGTTCGGCCCACAATGTGGACGCCCCGCTTCTGGTCGACCCCCTCGGGTGGTTAGGCTGTCGGCCGTGGCGCGTGCTCTCCTGCTTCGTTGCCGCGACGGGGCCTGACCAGACCGGCTCCCCGCCGCGGGGCGAAGCCTTGCCGGTCTATCCGTCAGTGACCAGCAGGAGACTTTTCCGAAATGAGCATTCCCGACGCCCAACGTCCCGCGACCAGCAACATCCGCATGCCGTCCCGGCCGGCACCCGCTGACCAGCCGGCGTGGAACACCCAGCGCGGCTCGTCGATGCCCGTCCACCGCTACAAGCCGTTCGCCCAGCTCATCGAGCCCATCTCGCTGCCGGACCGGACGTGGCCGGACAAGGTCATCGACCGCGCACCGCAGTGGTGCGCGGTCGACCTGCGCGACGGCAACCAGGCGCTGATCGACCCCATGTCCCCGGCCCGCAAGCGGCGCATGTTCGACCTGCTCGTACGCATGGGCTACAAGGAGATCGAGGTCGGCTTCCCGGCGGCGTCCCAGACGGACTTCGACTTCGTCCGCGAGATCATCAACGACGGCGCGGTACCGGACGACGTGTCGATCCAGGTGCTGTCGCAGTGCCGGCCCGAGCTGATCGAGCGGACCTTCGAGGCGCTCGAGGGCGCCAACAAGGCGATCGTCCACATCTACAACTCGACCTCCATCCTGCAGCGGCGCGTGGTGTTCCGCGAGGAACGCGAGGGCATCAAGAAGATCGCCACGTCGGCGGCGGAGATGGTGCTGGAGTTCGCCGGCAAGTACTCCGACACCGACTTCCGGTTCGAGTACTCCCCCGAGTCCTACACCGGCACCGAGCTGTCCTACGCGGCCGAGGTCTGCAACGCGGTCACCGAGATCTGGCAGCCGACCCCGGAGCGGCCGGTGATCATCAACCTGCCCGCGACCGTCGAGATGGCGACCCCGAACGTGTACGCCGACTCGATCGAGTGGATGAACCGCAACCTGGAGCGGCGGGACGCGGTCGTGCTGTCGCTGCACCCGCACAACGACCGCGGCACCGGCGTCGCGGCGGCCGAGCTGGGGTACCAGGCCGGCGCGGACCGGATCGAGGGGTGCCTGTTCGGCAACGGCGAGCGCACCGGCAACGTGTGCCTGGTGACGCTGGGCATGAACCTGTTCAGCCAGGGCATCGACCCGCAGATCGACTTCTCGGACATCGACGAGATCCGGCGGACCGTCGAGTACTGCAACCAGCTGCCGGTCGCCGAGCGCCACCCGTGGGGCGGTGACCTGGTGTTCACCGCGTTCTCCGGCTCGCACCAGGACGCCATCAACAAGGGCCTGGACGCGTTGAAGAACGACGCCTCCCGCGCCGGTGTGTCGGTGGACGAGTTCGACTGGGAGGTCCCGTACCTGCCGATCGACCCGAAGGACGTGGGCCGGACCTACGAGGCCGTCATCCGGGTGAACTCGCAGTCCGGCAAGGGTGGCGTCGCGTACATCATGAAGACCGAGCACCAGCTCGACCTGCCGCGCCGCCTGCAGATCGAGTTCTCGCAGGTCATCCAGCGCTACACGGACAACGAGGGCGGCGAGGTCTCGCCTGCGCTCATGTGGTCGACGTTCGCGACCGAGTACCTCGACCTGACCTCGCCGGTGGTCCTGCGTGAACACCGCATCGCCGACGACGGCCGCGGCCACGACGAGATCACCGCCGTGGTCGAGGTGGAGGGTGATCGGCACGAGATCACCGGCGCCGGCAACGGCCCGCTCGCGGCCTTCGTCGACGCGCTGGCGTCGGTGGGCTATGACGTGCGTGTCCTCGACTACACCGAGCACGCGCTGACCGCCGGCGACGACGCCCGCGCGGCGGCCTACGTGGAGTGCTCCATCGGGGAGCGCACGCTGTGGGGCGTCGGCGTCCACAGCTCGATCGTGACGGCCACCCTGCGTGCGGTGGTGTCGGCGATCAACCGTTTCTCGCGGTAGTTCGTGCTTGGGGGGCGGGTCCGGCAACCCCTTGACGAGACCCGCCCCCGGGTATGTTCACGCGTGGCACTCGTGGGTCACTTGAGCGCGGCGCGTACCAGCGTCGTGCCGGCGTCGGTGCGGTAGTAGAGCACCGAGCGGCCGGCGCGGCGGCGGTGCACCAGGCCGGCGTCGAGGAGCACCCTGAGGTGCCGGCCGACCGACCCGAGGGCCTGCCCGGTCAACGCGACCAGCTGGGTGGTGCTCTTGGCCGTCTCGAGCAGCGCCAGGATGGTCGCCCGCCCCGGCCCCAACAACCGGGCCAGCGCCTCGGGAGCCGGCGCGTGCTCGGGTTCGGCCAGCACGCCGGAGCACGGGTAGATGACGGCGAAGCGCTGCGTGACGTCCCAGGCCACCCACCCCCGGTACCGCGTGATCGGCACGAACAGCAACCGCGCCCCGGTGACCTGCCGCGGCGGGTAGTCGTAGGTGTTGATCTGCAGCCGCCCCTCACCCAGCCAGCGCATGCCCTGGCGCATGTCGTCCAGCGCCGCCGCCCAACCACCCCGGCTCAGCTGGCCCGCGCGGGCGACCACGTCCGCCTCGAGGATCCGCCGGCGCCTGGGCCAGTCCGGCAACACCGTCTCCGTCCACACCCAGTCCAGCAGGTCGGCGGCGCGTTCGGGCAGGTCGTCGCGGTCCAGCTCGGTGGGTAGGGGCCCACGCAGCGACACGGTCAGATCCGCCCGGGCCTGGGCGGGTGCGGTCGCCCGGATCCGGGCCAGTTCGTCGGCGAAGGCCGGCTCGTCCTCCTCGGGTGGGATGGTGAGGAAGTCCGCGGTCCAGCGTTGTCCCCGGGCGGCCTGGACGAGCCGCGCGGTGATCGGGTCGGCGGCGAGGTAGCGCCGGTAGGCCGGCAGGTGGGTGTCCAGCCAGGCCCGCTCGCCGGGATGCGCGGCCGTCGCGCTGTGCAGGACGAACAGGCTCGCGGTGGCCTCGGCCAGGCTGGAGATCACGAACCGGCTGCGTGCCAGGATGTCCGCGCTGACGTGCCACCACCCCATCGTTTCGCCTCCGTGCGAAACTCTAACGGCTCGGCCGGGGCCCCACCGAGACTCCGCTCATGCGCACCTACCGCGAACTGTTCCGCACGGCCG